>Ga0081540_1000072_pt1 | contig 109383 bp, 98 predicted proteins | sample TabmetS2T1R1_FD_71024 | JGI IMG/M metagenome (GOLD analysis project Ga0081540, IMG submission 71024) | Tabebuia heterophylla rhizosphere microbial communities from the University of Puerto Rico - S2T1R1 | ecosystem: Host-associated > Plants > Roots > Rhizosphere ...
CAAAGATGGCACGCCGCTGGTGCGCGTCATCGCCGCTACGGGAGCCCTACCCGGCATCAAGGTCGACCTGGGCGCCAAGCCATTGCCGTTCTGCCCTGGCGAGACCATCACGGAAGGCCTCGACGGCCTGCGCGATCGCATCAAGGACTACGTTGGTCTCGGTGCCAAGTTCGCCAAGTGGCGCGCCGTCATCGACATTGGCAAGAATATGCCCTCCTACAACGCCATCAACGCCAACGCGCACGCCCTGGCGCGCTATGCGGCGCTCTGCGTCGAGGGCGGCCTGGTGCCGATCGTCGAGCCGGAGGTGTTGATGGATGGCGAGCACGACATCGACACCTGCGAGAAGGTCACGGAGTGGGTGCTCAAAGAGCTGTACACCCAGCTCTACTACGCGCGGGTGCCGCTGGAGGCCACCGTGCTCAAACCCAACATGGTGATCGCCGGCAAGAAGTCACCCAAGCAGGCGAGCCGCCAAGAGGTGGCGGAGCGCACCGTCAAGGTCCTGCGCCACTGCGTACCCGTTGCCGTCCCCGGCATTGCCTTCCTGTCGGGCGGACAGTCGGACGAAGATGCCACCGCCCATCTCTCCTTGATGAACGCCATCGGCCCGCTGCCCTGGAAACTGTCGTTCTCCTACGGGCGGGCGCTGCAGGCGGCCGCGCAGAAGGCTTGGGCGGGCAAATCCGAAAACTACGCCGCCGGCCAGCGCGCCTTCAGCCATCGGGCGAAAATGAATGGCGCCGCCGCGCTGGGCAAGTGGTCCCAAGCCATGGAAAAGGCGGCGTGATCGACGCCGCCCGGCGTGCTATCGGGCTAGGGCCGTGCGGGCCGCGCCGTCAGGCGGCGCGCGGCCTTTGCCCGGCGAGCGTGTCCTTGTGGAAGCGCATCATGGTGAACAGGCCGAACGGCCTGAGCCCGCGCTTTTCCAGCAACACCAGATCATCGCACACCAACACGCGCTCGACATCGAACACCGGCCGCCAGCCCAGCATGTCGGCGAACGGTGCCATCCGGCGCTCCACCCAACCGCGCATGCCCTCCTCGGCACTGAAGTGATTGACGAGCAAGACCTCGCCGCCGGGCCGGCACACGCGCGCCAATTCGCGCATGACCTTCTCCGGATCGGGCACCACCGTCATCACGTACATGGCGACCACGGTGTCAAACGAGGCAGCATCGAACTTGAGATCGCCCGCGTCCATCTCATGCAGGCCGGTGACGTTGCTCAGATCCTCGGCCACCACCCGTTCGCGCGCCTTTTCCAGCATCTCCGGCGACAGGTCTATCCCTACGATTTCGAGATGGCGCCCATAGGTCGGCAACGATAGGCCGGTTCCCACGCCCACTTCGAGCACGCGCCCCTTGCGCTGATTGATGAGCTCGACGGAATGCTTGCGCCCTTCGGCGGCGACGAAACCGAAGGTGCGGTCGTACACGGGGGCCCAGCGCCGATAGGCGCTCTTGATGGCCTCTTCATCCATCTGCGAACCCGTTTCAGACACATCCCGAAAACGCTTAAGGAACTTGTGCGCGCGCGGCTCCGGTGACTGGGGCGTCAACGTCATGACGTACTCGTCTCCCTCATTGGCACAAACTGTCAGCGGGCGCTGACGTGCTCTCCGTTCAATGCGGCCAGTGCGGCTTCCCCATCCACCTGCGCACGCTGTTCGGCCCGGCTCCGGGCACGGCTGATCCAACCACCGCCGAGCAGACGCGCTTCGGCGCTGGTATTCGCATAAAACACACATGCCTGCCCGGCGGCAATCCCATACTCGCCATCCTGCAGCAGAACCTCGGCACCTTCCGCGCACGCAAATAGCCTGGCAGGCTGCGGCGGCGCGCTGGAGCGTATCCGCACGGCCACGCCGAGCCCACCCTCTGGGATCGGATCGTCGCCCAACCAGTTCACGTTGCGCAGTGCGATGACCTGGGCGCGCAGGCTTTCGCGCGGCCCCACGATCACCTGCTTGCTGTCGGCATCGAGCCGCACGACGTAGAGCGGAGCCGGACCCGGTATGCCGAGGCCGCGGCGCTGGCCGATCGTGTAGTTGATGATGCCGTGGTGGCGACCGAGCTTGCGTCCGTCGAGGTGCACGATATCGCCGGCCTCCGCGGCGCCGGGCTTGAGGCGCTCCACAATGGTGCTGTAGCGGCCTTCGGGCACGAAGCAAATGTCCTGGCTATCGGACTTGTCGGCGACCATCAGGTCGAACTTGCGCGCGAGCGCGCGCACGTCGGCCTTGGGCAGGGCGCCGAGCGGAAACAGCAGCCGCTCGAGTTGCGCCCGGGTGGTGGCAAACAAAAAGTAGCTTTGGTCGCGGCCGCCATCGCGGGCGCGGTAGAGCTCCGGGCCGGCGGCGCCGAGGCGGCGCTGAATATAATGTCCGGTCGCCAGCATTTCGGCGCCCAGATCCTGGGCCGTGCTCAACAGCTCGTGGAACTTGATCTGCTGGTTGCAGGTCACGCAGGGGATCGGCGTTTCGCCCGCCGCATAGCTGTCAGCGAACGCTTGCATGACGGTGGCTTTGAACCGCTGCTCATAGTCGAGCACATAATGAGGAATGGCGAGCCGATCCGCGACCCGGCGCGCATCATAAATGTCCTGGCCGGCGCAGCAGGCGCCGGTGCGGGCGACGACGGCGCCGTGGTCGTAGAGCTGCAAGGTGACGCCGATCACTTCATGGCCCTGCTCCTGCAACAGGGCCGCCGCGACCGAGGAATCAACGCCGCCGGACATGGCGACGACGATGCGGCGCCTGGCAGGGCTGGCCACACGGGCTGGTGGGCGAAAGGCTGGGCGAGACGGCATGGCGGCGCTAAGTCTAAATCCTCATTATTCCCCGGTCAGCATCCCCGGTATTGCCCGGTCAGCATCCCCGATCGGCGCGGCCACCCATCTCCGCGAGGCCGGACTATGGCGGCTCAGGCGAGCACAATCAAGGCGAAGCGCGCCCAAGCCGCACGCGGGGGCCCCGGCGCGGCGGCCGCCGGCCGAATATCGCCAGCATTAACCATTGTCTCGGCAAATAACGGCACAGGCGTTGCCCAAGTATTTACCTGAAGACTTAGGTCGATTTTAATCGCGTTGGTCTAGTATCTCCCTCAGGTCAGACAACGCGTAACGAGTATCATGACCGATCAACAGTACAGGGCGAGGGTGCGCTACGTCATCGGGCCGGACGGTAGTCCGCTAACCGTGGCCGACCTGCCGCCAAAGGACACCAAGCGCTGGGTGATTAGGCGCAAGGCCGAAGTCGTTGCCGCCGTGCGCGGCGGTTTGCTGAGCCTCGAGGAAGCGTGCGAACGCTACAAGCTGACCGTGGACGAATTTTTGTCCTGGCAGCGCTCCATCGATCGGCACGGCCTGCCCGGTCTGCGTGCAACGCGGATCCAAGACTACCGCGACTAGACGGTTGCCCGTGGCGCTGCCGAGTTGCGGACCTTGGACCGCGAGCCCGATGCCGGGCGACGACTAGCGGCGGCCTCCGCCGCCGGCGTTCGGCGGCGGCGGCCTTGTCCATCCCGTGAGCACGGGCGGCTCGCGCAGCTCCTGGAGCCGGCAGCCACTGCCCCCTTTGGCCCAGCTTGCGGCGTCCTGCGACATGGCTTCGGCGAGCGCGGCGCCGAGACGCAGATTGACAAAGCCGACCCGCACGGCGCCCTGGACGCGCTCAAAGCGCAGCCGCAACGCCCTGGGCCCGCGCTGATCGCGGAAGCTTGGATCGCGTTCGTGTAAAACGATTTCCGCCGCGCCACCCTGGTTGGGAGGCGCGGCCTCCGCCGCGAACACGTGCGTCGCGCGCAAGGGACCGGCTGGCCCCATCCAGCAATTGAGGGCACCGCGTGCGACGAGCGCGTAGATCGTCGTCGGCGTGCCTTGCACCATGAAGGCGGTCTCATAGGCGTTGGGTTGGCCGTTAGGGCTCGCCCCATCGGCGGCCGCGGCCTGCGCCTTCGGCGCGCCGCCGAGCGTTGGCGGCGTCAGCGACGAGCAGCCGCCCAGCGCACCCGGCGCGGCCAACAGCAATGGCAAGAACCGCAAACGCTGCATGCTGCGCCTGCCCCCGATGCGAGCGCGGAGGCCCGGGCTACCGCGTCGCGGTTAGGCCGAGACGAGTCGGCCAACCAACGGGCGACGCTGCCACAACAAGGGCGCCGCGAGCAAGATCAGCCGCCGGGCGCCGCGGGCTCAGTTCAGCATCAGGCCACCGCGTTCGACCGTGTGGTCGTGGCGTTCGCCCTCGCGCGCGCTGACGGGCTCGAGTTTGCTCAGTTCGTTGGCCATCTCCTCGTGCTCGCGCTTGGCGGCATCGAGTTTTGCGCGCAAATCGGCAACCGAATTGAGCAGATTAGTCCGCCGCAACGACGCGGCCTTGGCAAACGTCGAATAGGCGAAGTGCGAGGTGTCCTTGATCCCCGTGCGCTCTTCTTCGGCGGCAATCTGGCGCGCCAGATCGTTGGCCACGCGCTCAAAATCGCCGATCATGGATTCCATCGAAACGACCGTGCGTGCCTTTTCGCTGACTTCGAACCGTTTCAGCCGCAACGCCGCGTCACGTGGCTTCATGACTCGCAACCCCCAAGTCCCGCGTTCAATACCATCCATCGCCCCGCGAACACCGCGCTCGCGCCACAGGGCGGTACGCAAACCGTGTGCCAAGAGACACAAGGATCGCGACCGGCCGGCCTTTTACGAGCGGTGGGCGATGGCTCTTTCTCGCTCTCTCGCCTAACTTATACATGAGCCATTAAGTTGCGGTAAAGCAACGCGTTAGGGCGGAGCTGAGGTCGCGGGCCGCAGGCGAGACTTTTTTTTGCCGCGCCTCTAGGGCCTGAGTCGCAAATCAGCTAGAAGACGATTGCGGTGCGCAGAAACCTGGCTGCCGAGGTCCCGAGGGCAACGGGCACGGCCAAGCTCAGGCTTCTGCGATGGGGGTGACATCAGCTGGGTCATTTGTGTGCCGTCTTGGCGCGCGGCGGGGGCTTCGGCTACCGGCTGGGCCGGGACATCTGTTTGTGTACGGCACAATGTGCGACGCTGTCCGGGGCGTATGCCGCAAGCTTTGCTGTTCGGAAATGAGCGTACTTGTAAGGCAAAATTAGGCTTTGTTAACCTCTGGCGACTAGCCTCGGGAATAGGAAGGCTAGGCGAGTTTAGCCGGCGGCGGCCTCTTCAAACATCGGGCAGCGGACCCCGCCTGGGGTCTGAGAGAGAGGATTGATATGCGGGTCCTTCTGATCGAGGACGACAGCGCCACGGCGCAGAGCATCGAGCTGATGCTGCAGTCCGAGGGTTTTAACGTCTACACGACCGACCTTGGGGAAGAGGGCGTCGACCTCGGCAAACTCTATGACTACGACATTATTCTGCTTGACCTCAATTTGCCGGACATGAGCGGCTATGAGGTTCTAAAAACGCTCCGCGTCAGCAAGGTGCAGACGCCGATCCTGATCCTGTCCGGGCTGGCGGGCATCGAGGACAAGGTGCGCGGCCTCGGCTTCGGCGCCGACGACTACATGACCAAGCCCTTCCACAAGGACGAGCTGGTGGCCCGCATCCACGCCATCGTGCGCCGTTCCAAGGGCCACGCCCAATCGGTGATCGAGACCGGCGAACTCAAGGTCAATCTCGATACCAAGACCGTCGAGGTGCACAATCAACGGGTGCATTTGACCAGCAAAGAATATCAAATGTTGGAGTTGCTCTCGCTGCGCAAGGGCACCACGCTCACCAAGGAAATGTTTCTCAACCACCTTTATGGCGGCATGGACGAACCCGAGCTCAAAATCATCGACGTCTTCATCTGCAAGCTGCGCAAGAAACTGCAGGCGGCGACCGGTGGCCAGCACTACATCGAGACGGTTTGGGGGCGGGGCTACGTGCTGCGCGACCCTGGCGACGAACACGTCGCGGCTTAACTCCTTTTTCTGCTTCTTCGCTTCTGACCTTAAAAGGGGGCCCGTCGGGCCCCCTTTTTTTCTGCGCGCCCGACGGCGCTCGACATTCCCCTCCGCCGCGCCTGCCGGCCGGAGCGGCGGCGCGTTGCCGGCGGGCAGCACCGCCGTCCGCCGTCGACTTTTTCAAGGGCTGCCGGGCTCCCGGCGGCTTGCCGAGCGATGGCGGACATGCTCCTGTTGCGCCGGCAAGAAGGAAAGCCGAGCCCCGCTCACGTGTCGCGCCACGTTCCCTCTCCGGTGTCCGGACACCTTATCAGCTGCCTGGTCAAGGTCGGCGACCGCGTCGAGGTCGACACCGAGGTCGGCATCATCGAGGCCATGAAGATGCATATACCGGTCGTGGCCGAGAAGTCCGGCCGCGTCAGCAAATGGCTGGTGGGCGAGAACAGCACCGTGGCCGAAGGCCAGCCGCTGCTCGAACTGGCGCCGCTCTAGACGTCGGGGAAGGCGCGGCAAGCCTCGGCGACGGGGTCCTTGCCCCTCCTGCGGGCATGCGCCAAACTGGCCACCGACGCCCGACCTGCGAACTTGGAAGGAAGTAGCAATGGGCAACACCGCAACGCTGAAAGTTCGGGTCAACCGGGACAAATGCCAGGGCCACAATCGCTGCAAGGCGATCGCTCCGGAGTTGTTCGAGCTCGACGAATATGGCAACGCCCGCGAGGTCAATGACGGCTCGGTGCCGCCGGAGCTGGAAGAAAAGGCCTATCTCGCCAAATCCAACTGCCCCGAATTCGCGGTCGAGATCGTTGAGGAGTGAGAAGAGCGCCATGAGCGAACGACCGCCCGTGAAGGACTGGGCAACCGACTTCGACCACCTTGATCCGCGCTGGATCAACGACCCGTTCCCGATCTGGGACGAAATGCGCAAGCGCTGCCCGATCGCCCATACCGAGCGGTTCATGGGCGTCTATTTTCCCTCGCGCTATGCCGATGTGCGCGCCATCGCCTACGACACCGAGCACTTCTCATCTCGCCGCGTGGTCGTGCGCGAAACGCCGCCGCCGCGCGTCCCGGCGCCACCCATTACCTCCGATCCACCCGAGCACCGCCCCGCCCGCATGGTGCTGCTGCCTCCCTTCACCCCCGATCAGATGAAGAAGCTCGAGCCCAGGGCGCGCGCGCTGGCCAACGAGCTGATCGACAAATTCATCGATCGGGGTTGCTGCGATGCCGCCGTCGAGTACGCGCAGGAAATCCCCGTGCGCCTCATCGCCCATCTCTTGGGCCTGCCGGAGGAGGACGGCGATCTCTACCGGCAATGGATCAAAGGCATCCTTGAGGACGGCATTACCGACAACAGCGCCTTGATGCAGGCCGTCGGCGACATGACCCATTATTTCATGGGCCATGTGCATGACCGACTGGAAAAGCCGGGCGACGACCTGATCAGCTACTTGAACAGCAGCCAGTTCAACGGCGAACCGATGAGCACCGAAAACGTCATCGGCTCCTTGCGGCTCCTGCTGATCGCCGGCATCGACACGACCTGGAGCGCGATCGGCTCGTGCCTGTGGCACTTGGCCAGGACGCCGACGGATCGGCGGCGCCTCACGAGCGAACCCGAGCTGATGCCGCTCGCCATCGAGGAGTTCTTGCGCGCCTTTGCGCCGGTCACCATGGCGCGCGAGGTCAAGCGGCAGACGGAGATCAACGGTTGCACCTTCAAGGAAGGGCAGATGGTGCTGCTCTCCTTCCCGGCCGCCAATCGCGATCCGGACCTGTTTCCCGACGCCGACAAGGTCATCATCGATCGCAAGGAAAACCGCCACGCCGCCTTCGGCCTCGGCATCCACCGCTGCATCGGATCCAACCTGGCGCGCCTGGAGATGACGGTCGCCGTCGAGGAGTTTTTGCGGCGGATCCCCGAGTTCAGCCTGGCCGGCGAGGTCAAATGGTCCGAGGGTACCGTGCGCGGTCCCCGCCTCTTGCCCGTCAGCTTTCCGCGCGGGCAGACCTGAGCGCCTTGAGCGCAGCAACGGCGGCGCCCGCCGCCGCCAAGGCCGGCGGCTGGACCGCGGCTGCGGCTCGCGCTAGGAGATGACCGCCTCGTCCCTCCCGCTAACCAACCTCGCGCCCCATGCCGCTCAAAGCCGCCATCGTCCCGGTGACGCCGTTCCAGCAGAACTGCACCTTGCTGTGGGACGAGCACAGCAAGAAGGGGGTCGTCGTCGACCCCGGCGGCGACCTCGATCGCATCCAGGCCGGCCTCGATCAGGTGGGCCTGCTGGTCGAAAAGATCATTCTCACCCACGGCCACATCGATCACGCCGGCGGTGCCGCCGAATTACAAGAAAAACTGGCCGGGGTACCGATCGAGGGACCGCATCGGGCCGACCAGTTCCTGCTCGACGGCCTCACCGCGCAGGCGCGCGCTTATGGTTTGTCCGACGGGCGCAACGTCACGCCCGACCGCTGGCTGAGCGAAGGCGACACGGTCGGCGTCGCCGGCCTCGAGTTTAAGGTCTTGCATTGTCCCGGGCATTCGCCGGGTTCCGTCGTGCTTGTCAACGAGGCCCAGCGCCTGGCGCTCGTCGGCGACGTGCTGTTTCGCGGCTCGATCGGCCGCACCGATTTTCCCTATGGCGACCACGCGGCGCTGATCGAGGCCATCAAAAGCAAGTTGCTTCCCCTCGGCGACGATCTGGTCTTTATCTGCGGGCACGGGCCGATGAGTACCATCGGCGACGAGCGCCGCAGCAATCCCTTTCTTGCCTGACGCCGTCAGTCGCGGCGTAAATTCACGCTGACACCCTTGAGTGCCACGCCTTGCGTGGCGACCGAGATGACCTGGTTCTTGCCGTCGCTCGTGACCGCCATCGAACCGGAGAAGCCACCGCCATTGATGGCGAGCTTGATGTTGTTGCCGGAGGCATGACCGGCCACGGTGCCCGAGGCATTAAACGTGCGCTCCTCCCAATGCCCGGCCACGCGGCCGCCGGTGGCCGTCAGCTGCGCACGCAGTTCGATCTTGTTGGAAGAGGAGGCGCACCGCAGCGCCAAGCCGAGGTTCTCTTCGCCCTTGGGGCTGTAGTAGGCGCGGCATTTGAGGGCTTCCGAGCGGCCATCGTCGAGCCGAATGCTGCCCGAGCCGGACCACGATCCGCTGAAAAAGGCAAAGGCACCCGCCGCGCGCGGCGTCGGCACCCCGCTCAGCAAGCCCACGGCCATCGCCATGGCAAAGATACCGAGCCCCGACCCCTTTGCTGCCAGCATGGCCGCCTCCCAACCCGTTGCCCGCGCGCCGTCCTACTGCGATTCTTGGCAAGACCGTGAGTATACGGCGAGCGGCGCCGCCCGAGCGCGGCAGCCCCGCCACGCCCGCGGCGAAATTTCTGCAAGCGCGCACGGCGCCGAGCTGAGCGCTGGCCAACCGCCTTTATGGGGTGCAACGGCGAGGCCGGGCGCCGGGCTACCCGATCGTCGTGGCCAGGTCCGCAGCCCGGGCGCTAACGGCCAAGAAAGGCGCGCGTCAGGCTCAGGAACTCATCGAGCCGGTCGTGGTGCACCCAATGGCCCGCCTTTTCGACGGTCACCACACCAGCATTCTTGAAGACCTCAACCCGCCCATCCTCCGCCGGATTGGAGGCCCAGCTCTCTTTGCCATAGACCAGCAGGGTCGGGCAGCCGATGCGACCCCAGAGCGCCTCGATGTCCTTGCTGCGCATGTCGTAGGGCGGCCAAGAGCGCACGTAGTTGTCGAATTTCCAGCTGTAGGTGCCATCCTCGTTCTGGTTGACCCCGTGCACGGTCAAGTGGCGCGCCTGCTGCGGCGACAAATGCCCATTCTCCTCCTGCATGCGTTTGTAGGCATCCTCGATCGATGGATAGCGGCGGGCGACGCGGCCAGAAAGTGCGCGCTGCTCACCGATCCAGCCGCGCATGCGCTCGGCAAAGGGCTTGGCCTGGCGTTCGCGCAACATTTTGGGGCTCGGCCCAAGCCCCTCGATGGCGATGAGTTTGCCGACGTTTTCGGGGTAAAGGCCGCTGTAGCGCAGCGCGATATTGCCGCCGAGCGAGTGCCCAATAATGGTGACGGGTGACACCTTCAGCTGATGGATGAGCTGGGCCAGGTCATAGATGTAGCCCGCCATCATGTAGGTGCCATCCTTGGACCATTCGCTGTCGCCGTGCCCGCGCAGGTCCGGCGCGATGATGTGCCAGTCACGCTTGAGCTCTTGGGCCAGCCAGTCCCAGTTGCGACAGTGATCGCGCCCGCCGTGCACCAGCACCAGCAGCGGCGCCTCCGCATTGCCCCAGTCGACGTAATGCAGGCGCAGACGCTGGGAGAAAAAGATGCGGGAGGTGGGGCCCGGACCATTGGCGGAACCATTGGAGGACATGGGGCGAAGCGCGCCTTTAATTTGTGCAGTGCAATAGCGAGCTTAGCGCCGTCGCGCGCCCAGCGAAAGCGCGGGAAAGGCGAAAGCGCGGGAAAGGCCGAAGCGAAAGCAAGGCGCGGCGCACGACCTCGCACCCGGCGGCCGCCCTCAGGGCGGCGGCGCCGCCAGCGCCAGGGGCCCCAGGCTTAGCGCCCCCGTTTTGAGACCATCAGACCATCTTGCCCAGGATCGAGGTCATCGCCTTGGCGGAAAAAGCGCGCAGCGTTTGAGTTTTGACGTTGCCAAGTTTGGCGATTGAAAGCGCAAAGGCCGTCATGGTCTCGTCATCGGGGGCCTCGAAGTGGGCCACCACATCGTATTGACCAAGCGTCCAATAGCTTTCCTTCATGGCGATGCCGGCCTTCTTGGCCAGCTCCCGCACCTGCTCGGTGCGCTTCACCGTATCCTTGACAGCCTTGAGCCCCTGTTCGCTGTAATTGGCAAGCAAGATGTAGTCTGCCATGACGGCTTCCTCCGGCGCCGCCCCGTCTTTGCCGGGCGCAAGCCTAGTCCGCCGCGGCGGCGAGGGGAATTGCAAAAGCCGTGGCCCAGGAGCGTCCGCCGCCCAGGTAAGCCGCCTATTTGCGCTCGCCTTCGCTGCCCTTGGGCGCGCCGGGCTCGACCGGCCCTCCCGCCTCCTTCCAGGCCTTGAAGCCGCCGAGCACGTGGGCCACGGGCTTAAGCCCCATGTCCTGCGCCGTCTTGCTCGCCAAGGCCGAGCGCAAACCGCCGGCGCAGAAGAACACGAATTTCTTGTCCTCGCCGAACTTCTCCTTGTAGTAGGGGCTCTCGGGGTCGATCCAAAATTCCAACATGCCGCGCGTCACATTGAAGGTGCCGGGCACCTTGCCGTCGCGCTCGCGCTCACGCGGATCGCGCAGGTCCACCAAGACCACATCGTCACGACCAAAGAGCTTGACGGCCTCGCTGGCCGGCAGCTCCTCGATCTCGCGCTTGGCGGCATCGACCATGGCTTTGACACTTCTGACGATCTTCTGGGGCATTGAACGTCTCCGGCTCAGCGCAAGCTCAAGGGGGCCACGACCAGGCCCAGCCTGCCCCTTCCTTACGGCAGACGCCCTCGCGCCGCCACGTTTAGATGGCTAGCGTAGCGGCGAATCTCATAGTCTTTGGTGGCCATGCCCGTGCGCTATGCCCTTCCTGCCGCTGCCCTTCTGCTTGGCGCCTGCGCGGCGGCCCTGCCGGGCTACACCCCGCCGCCGCTCAAGGAAAAAAAGACGGCCAAAGTCGTCGGGCTGACCAGCGGTGAGATGACGGGCGAGGGAACCTACGAGCTGAGCGAGCTCGACAAGGCGCGCGATTGCAAACGCACGCTGGGATCGATGCAGCTCATCATCACCCGGCTCAAGGATCCCGTCTTCCGCGCCGAGCCGTCCACCGTGTCCTCCTCCCTACAGACCGGCAGCGCCGCAATCGCCGGCGGTTCGGCGCGCGGCGCCGATCGGCAAGCCGAATACGCGCGCGAGCGAGCCCGACTAGAGGCCTATAACCGCCTGCTCGCGAGCAAGAACTGCAAGACCATGGATATCGACGCGGAGCTGGCCAAACCGCCCGAGCAGACCGGCAAGCGCTACTGATAAGTCCCCGTCGTCAGCTCGAGGGCGCGTCGAGCTTGCGCGTCAGGCTCTCGAACTCGCGCCGCAGTTCCTCGTTGCGGAAGATCTGATCGAAGGTCGGTGCCTCCAGCCTTTGGATGGCCTCGAAGGAGGCGGCCGAGTCCTGCATCAGGGCCTTGAGCTGAAAACTGGCCTCGACCGTCTCATAGGTATTGTCGGCAATGCGCAAATCGTGCGTTGCGCGCTGGCGCGCTTTGGCAATTTGCTCACGCTGCTGCAGCAGATAGCGTCGGTACCCCTTGGTGGCCTCGTCCGCCAGCTTTTGGCTTTCGCGGTTGCCCTCCAGTGCGCGCTTTTGATCGTCGCGGTTCTCGGCCTTGAGCAGGTCGGCGGTTTTCAGGCGGGCGGCGCGCAGGTCGCGCTCGATTGCCGCCAACTTCGGCAGATATTGATTGTCGATCTTGGCGATCAGCCCATCCTGGGCGTGCACCAACAGCGCAAACAGCGCCGCATGCATGGCAAAATACTTGCGGGCCGCACCGATGTTTTCACCCGACGCGGTCATCAGCTTACCGAGTTGTAGGTCGATCAGCTTGGCGGAATTGAAGACCGCGACCAGGCGCACCAGGTCGCCCGACAGCACGCTGTCGAGCAACAGGTCGACCTGTTCGGGGCTCAATTGCACGCCGGCCTTTTTCAGGGCCTCCAACACCTCGCCTTTGGCTTGGCTGATCTCGTCGCGGTTGAGATCGATCCGCTTCTTGGTGTCCTCGATGTCCTTGGCAAGGCTGTCGACGGTATCGGTGAGGTAGCCCGGCAGCATGCCATCCTTTGGCGCCACCAGCTGCTTCTCGCGCAGCTTGACGATACGGTCGTCGAGATCGCGGATGTTTTTGCGCAGACCCTCGATTTTCTTTTGCACCTCGACCACGGGCACATCCGTGACGATCCCCAGCGCGGCATCCAACAGCTCGCGGACTTTCTTCTCGCGATCCTCACGCGTCTCCGTCCACAGCGGCTTGACCAGAAAATCGGCCTCGGGGGGCAGCTTCTTGGCTTCGCCGCGATGGCGCGCGGTATCCTGCAAAATGGCGTCGACCGCCCGCATCAGACGCTGCGCCTGCTCATAGCCGACCTCGCCCGCGCGCGGGTCCTTCGCCGGCTCGGCGGGCTGGCCGGGCCCGGCCGTGGGCGGCGGCGCCCCCGGCTGCGGCGGCTGGTCGGCGCCAGCCTCGCCTTTGCGCCCGATCAGTTCGCCAATGCCATCACGCTGCGCCGTCTGGGCCGTGCCGGGCCCGGAAAAGGCCCCGCTAAAGGCCACGAGCGAAAGCGCCACGCCGGCGGCCAACCTGGCGTGAGCCCGGTGGTTGCTGATGACCATGCGCCCGCACCTCCTGCTAGGCCCACAGCCTGCGCGAGCAAATCGACTTTTTCGTGGTCTGGGGAACCCTAGCCGTTGACGCGGGCGTTGGCGGCCAGCACCAGGCTCAGGAGGTCGGCATTCACTTGGCGCGCGTCGGTGAGAACGACCATGTGCGTGATGTCCTGACCGAGGCCCTTGATTTTGGCGGGCTTGAGGCGGGCATCGAAGGGATGATCCCCCAAAGCCAGGCCGAGGCGCACTTCCTGGGCATTGAGCGCCACGGCGGCAAAGGCCGCGGGCGCGCCAAAGGAGATATGCGTCGGCGCCGGGCTCAAGCGCACCTGAGGTAGGGCCTGCTTCACCTCGGCCTCGAGCATCTGGTAGAGGGGTCGGTATCCCTTGGCTTGCGCCATCAGCTGCTCCAGCAACTGCCCCGCCTCCGCGCCGGGGCGCGGCGGGGATACGCGCGCCGGCGCCGGCGGCGCCCTTTCCACGCGCGGCGCGGACACATCCGCGCGCGGCTTGGGTTGGGACCGCGGCGGTCGCTCCGGGACGCCTTCATAAATCGGCCGACCGCCATTGCTGTAAATGCGCTCAAGCCACGAGGCCCGCGCGAATACGAAGCCTTGGCCGCGCAGCCAGTCGATGACCTCGTTCTTGTCGCTGAAGCCCTGGGCTGCGATCGCCGCCATCCAGGCGGCCAAGTCACGGCCCGAGCGGGCTTTCAGCTCCGCCAAAAACCGCACTTCGTCCTGGCGCTCGTCTGCCGCCATCGCCTCGCCTGCGTGTTGGGCACTGCTCACACATTGACCCCGGCGCCGTCCCCTCATAGCGCGATTCAGGCGCGGTCGCGATATGGTCGCCCGCCACCTACTTCGGCGTCAGCGTCCAGGTGCCCAGCGCCGGGATGCGATCCGGTTTGGTGGCAATTTCGATGTAGTCGACCTTGGCCCAGCGCTCAACGAAGGAACGGTAGTAAGGCGAGAACGCGTTGCCGGATTGGCCGGTGGTGTGCATGTAAAGCGAGCGGTCGAGATCGGCAAAATCATAGATGGCCCGGTAGCTCGCCGCGTGCCGATTGGCAAACGGTTCGGGGCTCGTGAAATCCATGCGGCCGACGTCAAGCGTATAGTCGTCGCCGGGGCTCGGCACGCTGATATTGAAGACGGCGCCGGCGTCGAAGAGGCCGGCGATTTTGCCCACCGACCCAAGCGGGCGGTGTTCGCTTAGCGCCTGATGCACGTCGCCCCAGCGCCATTTCGATCGATCCTTGCCATAGCCTCGTTCCAGCTCTGCGACCGCCCGTGTCAGCGCGCCGGCGAGCACGGCACCACAGCTTTTTTTAAGCGAGGTGAGGCGGTCATTGCACCAATCGCGACTTTGCGCGCGCCCCTCCAACAGCCGGATCAGCGCGGTCGCCCGCTCCCCCCAGAAGCGCTCGAAGGCAGGCCCGAGATCGTCGTGGTAAATGGCCCGCACGGCCTCGCGCAGCCAGGCCGTAAAAATCAGCGGTTCGGGGAGATCGGCGCGCATGCTGCCGTCCCAGGCGGTCAGTTGATCGAGCAGTTGCTGGTCGACCGTCTCGCCGCTTTGGGCCGCCGCCGTCATCAGCGGTTGCAGGCGGGTGATGGCAAGCGAGAGCACATCCGCCTGCGCCTGGCGCATGCTGGCAAGATCATGGGGCCCGCGGTCGGCGGCGATGATGAGCTCCTCGATGCGTCGTTGCCGGAAGGCTGGGTCCCAATCAAACGTCAGGTGCTGGGCGGCGTTCGCCGCAACGATGCGCGCATTGGCGGTGCCGATGGCACCCTGAGGCGGATCGAGGAGCCGCGGCAGGTCCTGGAACGGCACGTAACCCTTCCAGTCATAGCGCGCATCCCAGCCCGGTACCGGCGCGCGGCCGGCCACGGCGTTGGCCGCATCGCGCAGCGGCACCCGGCCCGGGGCAATCAGCCCGATGTGGCCGCTGGCGTCGGCCACCACCATGTTCTGCATGGGTGCCACGTAGCGCTGCATGCGCTCCATGTAAGCGGCGACCGTCTTGACAGCGGGGTCGAGCAGGCCGACCGCCAGCGTTGTATCGTCATCGCTCAGGGCCGTCCATTGTAGGGCTGCGACGTGACCGGGGCCGAGCAGGGCGGCAACACCGCGGTAGAAGTCCGGCAGCACCGGTCCATGCCGGGTGCGCCGCCGCTCGAGATGGCGGACACCCTCGCCCTTGACGGCGATCGCCATGGGTTCGCGGCCGAACGCGCGCCAGCCCTCGGGCGTCAAGTACTCCGCCGCATTGTCGGGATTGAGCTTTTCGATGAAGACGTCCTGGACGTCCGCACCCGTGTTGGTATAGCCCCAGGCGATGGCATCGGTGCGCCCGAGCACGATGAGCGGCACCCCCGCCAGGCTGGCACCGACGATATTGGCCGGCGCCGCGCCCGGCTCTTCGAGCGCGAGATGGGCCAAATACCATACCGATGGCGCCGTCAAGCCCAGATGCGGGTCGTTGGCAAGCAGCGGCTTGCCCGAGCGCGTGCGCGAGCCCGCCACCACCCAGTTGTTGGACGCACCGCCCATGGCGGCCCCGTCGCTGAAGCCTGCCGCCGCGCGGCGCTCGGGAACCGCGGCGCGGTTCAAGGGATAAAGCTCGGCAAGTTCCGGCAGCGGCGGCGCCGGTTCGGCCGCATCGGTCGGCATCAGGTCTTCGATTTCTGCCGCCTTCAAACCCTGCGCGGCATAGGCGAGCCGCGCCAGCTCATGATTGAGGTTGGCCCCAAGCTGCAAGGCCATCAGTTTGGCAATCACCATGCTGTCGGCGGGCCGCCACGGCTCGGGCGTATGCCTGAGCAAGATGAACTCGGGGGCAAATCGCGGCTCCAACCATCCCCGCCTGCGCGTCATGAAGGCATTGACGCCGTCGGCATAGGCCTCGAGCTCCTGCCGGTCTTGGGCGGTCAGCGCCGCCAACGAGCGTTCCGCGTGGCCGTAAAGATCGAGCGTGCGCAGGAACACATCGGTGCCAAACGTGCGCTGGCCGAAAATCTCCGACAGCCGCCCCTGGCCGCTGCGCCGCGACAGCTCCATCTGCCACAGTCGGTCCTGCGCGTGCGCAAAGCCCAATGCGAACAGCAAATCGCGACGCGACTTGGCAAAGATGTGCGGCACGTATTCGCGGTCGCGGGTGATGGCGACGGGCGCGGCGATGCCCTCGAGCACGAGGCGGCCGGAGGTGGCGGGCACGGTCGCGCGCAACCAGGCATAGCCGGCGCCGACGGCCAAACCGGCCAGCGTGACGAGCAGCGCAAGGAGCGCTGCGAAAAGGATCAGGAGGCGCTGCATTCAAAGGGCCCTAGTCTGCACTCCCGCGCGGGAGGAACGAAACCTAACACGCCTTGAGCGCTGGCCCGCCAGGCCTGAGCGCCAGCCTGCCGCGCGCCCCGGGCCGAGGCCCTCAGCTTCCGAGGGCTCGGCTCGCATGCCCGTTGCGTCCTATCTCCGGTTGCCGGTGCATCGCCCCTTGCCGGCGGCCTGCCGCCGCCAGCAAAAACCAACGCCGCTAGCGGCGGTATTGCACGAACACGGACTTGGTCGCCATCTGATCGTAGAGGGCGCGCGCGGTGTAGTTGAATTCCTGCGTGGTCCAGTAGGTGCGCGTGGCACCGCGCGCATCCGCCTCGCGGTAGGTGGCCTCGATCAAGGCGCGCCCGGCACCGGTTTTGCGCCGTGCGGGATCAACGAACAGGTCCTCCAGGTAGCAATAGTAGGTCGGCGACCAGGTCGAGCGGTGAAACAGCAGGTGCGCCAACCCCACGGGCGTATCGCTGGCGTCGACCGCCACCAGCCCGATGTGAAAGTCGGGATCGCCGGCCAGCAGCCTGCGCCAGGTCTCCTCGATCACCGGTTCGGCGACGCTGGCCTTGTAGAATTCGATATAGCCCTTGAAGAGCTTGAGCCAGACCGACTTGTCCTTGGCCTCAAGACGCCGCACGGGGATACTCATGGCTCGCGCCCTCTTTATTGCCTGCTCGGAAACTTTCTGGCTTTCGGCCGGCCGGCCGTCGGCGCACCCCCCGCTTACCTGAGCCACAGCGAGGCCAGACCCAGGAAGGCAAAGAACCCGACCACATCGGTGACCATCGTCACAAACACCCCCGAGGCCACGGCGGGATCAAAGCCGAGCCGCGCCAGCGTCAGGGGAATCATAATGCCGGCCAGAGCCGCGGCAAGGAAGTTGCAGACCGTGGCGGTGGCAATGACCAGCCCGAGCGTGCCGATCCCGAACCAGAACAGCACCACCAGGCCGATGATGGCGGCAAAGGCCACGCCATTGACGAGGCCGACCGAGGCCTCGCGGGCGATCACGCGCAGCGTGTTGGCCGGTCCCAGGTCGCGGGTGGCAAGCGCGCGCACCGTCACCGTCATGGTCTGGGTCGCCGCGTTGCCGCCCATGGAAGCAACCACCGGCATCAGCACGGCCAGGGCCACCATTTGAGCGATCGTGGCGTCGAACAGTTTGATGACGCTGGAGGCCAAGAGCGCCGTGGCGAGATTGATCAATAACCAGGTGAAGCGGTTGCGCACGGTGTCGATCACCGTGTCCATCACGCTCTCGTCGCCGACGCCGCCGAGCCGACGCAGGTCCTCCTCCGTTTCCTCTTGGATCACCTCCACGACGTCATCGACCGTGACCACACCCACCAATCGCCGGTTGGCGTCGACCACCGGCGCCGACTTCAAGTCGTAGCGCTCGAATTGCCGCGCCACTTCCTCCTGATCGGCCGTGGCAAGCACCACTTGACGCCCCCCATCCATGATCGTCTCCACGGGGACCTCGCGCTTGGTGCGGAGCAGCCGGCTCAAGTCCAGGCTACCGACCACGTGGTAGGTGGGGTCGACCACGTAGATATCGGAAAACGTGTCCGGTAGGTCGTCTGCCTCGCGCATGTGGTCGATGACCTGGCCCACGCTCCAAAAGGGCGGCACGGCGACGAAGTCGGTCTGCATGAGCCGACCGGCCGTATCTTCCGGATATTCCAGATTGCGCTCGAGCGCGGCACGATCGACGGTGGGGATCTGCGCCAGGATGGCTTGTCGGTCCTCTTCCTCGAGGCTTTCCAGCACATAGGCGGCATCGTCCGTCTCGAGCTCGGCAACGGCCTTGGCCACGGTCGCATGCGGCAGATCCCGCAGCAGCTGGTCACGAACGCCCTCCTCCAGCTCCGACAGTGCCTCCGGATCAAAGGCGGACCCCAAAATTTGCACGAGCTCGACGCGCTCGGGCGCCTCGAGGAATTCGATCAGATCGGCAAGGTCGGGCGCCTGCAGTCCCGCCACCAGCGACCGGATACGGCCGCCGTCACGCGCGGCGAGCGCCTCGGCGATGGCGGGAGCGAGCTCCGAGATCGGCTGGATGGCGCGCTCGCCCGTGCTTTCATCTTGCATAGCGCTGATCCGTTGGGTCTGCGGCCTCGCCGTGGGCGACCGTCGGGGCCTCCTCGGTGGCGCCCGAGAGGCCCGATGCGGCCGTCTCGAGGAACTGCCTCACGCCTCGGACGGACCCGCTCTGGCGCATACCACATTCTGATGCCGCCGCGACACAGGCCCGTCACAAAACGTTGGTGCAAAAAAGCAATCTCGATTGAAGCATTTGTCACGCCCGGCCCGTGCTCGTCTTGCGTATACCTCGCGCGCATGCCAGAAGCCGCGTGGGGATGGATCACGGCGGGCCGTTCGAGCAAGGGGGATATTGGCAAAATGCGCGTTTCTTGCGCGTGGGCGTTGCTGCTGTGCCTGCTGGCCAGCGCACCGGTGTCGGCCTCTCCGCAGAGTTGCGGTCCACAGGCGCTCGGCGTCGCGCGCACGCTTGAGATCGACACGCGCGGCGGGCCGCGCTTCGGCTTTCAATACCAGGATCCCGGCCTCCTCGCCGACGGCGAGGTGATCCTCACCTTCGACGATGGGCCGCTGCGCGCCTATACCCGACCGATCCTCGAGACGCTGGCGGCGCACTGCACCAAGGCCACCTTTTTCCTGGTCGGACGCATGGCCGTCGCCGACCCCGAGATGGTGCAGGAATACGCCCGCCAAGGCCACACCGTCGGCACCCACACCTGGTCGCACGCCAATCTGCAGGCGATCTCACCGGCGCGGGCGCGGGCGGAAATCGAGCTGGGCTTCTCAGCCGTGCAGGGCGCGATGGGACGGCCGATCGCTCCCTTCTTCCGCTTTCCCTATCTGCGCGACACCAAGGGCACGAGCGACTATCTGGCCGGCCGACAGTTCGCGGCCTTTTCCATCGACGTCGACAGCAAGGACTACCGCACCCGTGATCCCTCCGCCGTGCAACGCAAGGTGATGGCCGACCTGGCGCGGCAGCGCAAGGGCATCATCCTGTTCCACGACATCCACTATTCGACGGCGCGGGCCCTGCCGGGTCTGCTCGCCGAACTGAAGGCCAAGGGCTACAAGGTGGTGCACATCACCCCCAAAGGCGAGGCCACCACGATTGCCGAATTCGACGGCCAGGCGCAGCAGGAACTGGGCCGGCGTCGCGCCGCGCTCGGCGGCGAACCCCTGGCGCGGCGGTCCTTGACCTGGCCGGCCGCCAAGACCATCCCCTCCCAGCCCGCCGCCGCCGAACTGCCGGCGGGCCCGCCGGCCCGGCCGAGCGGCGAGGCCTCCGGCCCCTCCTGGCGCGTTCAGGTTGAGCAGCCGTGGTGGCCCTGGCGCTGGTCGCCTTAGCCGCTCGCTCCACGGCTTGCTCGTTGTTGGCAGCGCACGCCGGGCGGCTTTGCACGGCGCGGCCGTTGCTGCGGCGCCCAACCTTGACTAGTTGGACCTCCAACTAATAGGTTGGTGTAAAGACCAACAACGAGCAAAGGGAGGCCAAGCATGCGCAGATCGAGCTTTAATGCGTTAGCGGCGGCGCTGGCGATCGGCGTTCTGCTGAGCGGTGGGGCGGCGGCGCAAGAGGCGCCGAAATCCATCAAGATCGGCTACGTCATTTCGCTGTCGGGCCCGCAGTCGGCCGGCGCCATGCTGACGACGGTGCCGAACTATCGGCTATGGGTCGATGAGGTGAACAAGGCCGGCGGCCTGATGCTCAAGAAATTCAACAAGCGCATCCCCATCGAGGTCACCGAAATCGATGACCGCTCCAACAACGAAGACATGGTGCGCCTGGTCGAGCGCCTGATGACGGTCGACAAGGTCGACATCGTTCTCTCCCCCTGGGGCACGGGCCCCAACCTGCAGGCCGCACCCGTGTTCGCCAAGAACGGCTATCCGCAGCTCGTCGGCACCGGCAATTCCGACAAGATCCCCGAGCTCGTGCAGCGCTTTCCGACCACCTTCTGGTTCCTCGGCATGCCCAGCGACGGCGCCAAGGCGCTGGTCGATCTTCTGTCGGACTTAAAGCAGGCCGGCCGCATCAACGACAAGGTGGCGCTGTTCGTGGTGCAGCATCCTTTCGGTTCCGAGTTCGTGACCCCGACCAAGCCGATGTTGGAAAAGGCCGGCTTCAAGCTCGCCTACGAAACCACCTATCCGCTCGGCGTGTCCGACCTCTCCGCCCAGATCAAGGCGGCCAAGGCCGCAGGGCCCGATACCATGGTCGCCTTCTCCTACCCGCCCGACACCTTCATGCTGACCGAGCAGTCGATCGCCAACGAGTTCAACCCGAAGGTCAAATTCTTAAGCGTCGGCGTCGCCTTTCCCAACTACAAGGCCAAGTTCGCCGACAAGGTGGAGGGCACCTTCGGCCTTGGCGCCTGGAACCCCGACGGGCCCGGCGTCAAGGACTGGTTTGCCCGCCACAAAAGCCTGACCAATCAGGAGCCGGATCGCTGGGCCTCCTCCAACACCTATGCTTCCCTGCAAGTCTTGCAGCAGGCGATCGAACAGGTTGGCGAGATCGACCGGGCAAAAATCGTCGAGGCCATCAAGACGGGCAGCTTCAAGACCATTCTCGGCGACACCAAGCTCGAAGCCGGCGTTTTGCGCAAAGTCTGGTGGGTCGGCCAGTGGCAGGACGGGGAATATCGCGGCATCGCGCCCACCGACCTGCCGGGTGCCGCAAAGCCGCGCTTGAAGTAGCCGATACATGCCTTCGCGTAATGGCGGCATCGGTCCCGCGTTTATGACGCGGGCCTTTTTTTTCGCCGGACGCGCGCGCTCAGCGCCTATAAAGGTCGCCAGCCAAGACCGACAAGCCAAGAGCAACCAGCCCAGAGCAACCAGCCCAGAGCAACCAGCCCAGAGCAACCAGCCAAGAGCACCCAGCCAAGAGCAGCTAAGACCAACCAGACCCGCTCGCGCCCGCCGCCGCCGCGCAAAGAGACCCAACCGCCGCCCGCGCCATGCTCCTGTTCGATTTCCTGCTTGCAGGTCTGGTGATCGGCGGCATCTATGCGCTGATCTCGATCGGCCTCAACCTGCAATACGGGGTCGCCCGCGTCCTGAACCTCGCTTACGGCGAGTTCTTGATGCTGGCCGGCTACGGCGCCTTCTGGGGGGTCACGCTGATCGGCGTGCCGCCGCTCATCAGCTTGCTCGCGGGCGCGCCGCTGGCCTTCGCCGCCAGCTGGCTTCTGTTCCGCTACGTGTTGCATCCCCTACTTGAGCGGTCGCGCGATGCGGGCAAGCGGGAGATCGATTCCATCCTCGCGACCTTTGGCCTGCTGTTCGTGCTGCAAGGGGTGGCGCTGGTGGCTTGGTCCGGCACGGACCGTTTCTACAGTTTTCTTGCCACACCGGTAAACGTGCTCGGCATCGTCATGAGCGCCAACCGCCTTTTGGTGCTGCTCGCTGCTCTCCTGCTGTCGGGCGCCACCTTCGCGCTGCTGCAGTTGACCGGCATCGGCCGAGCCCTGCGCGCGGTCGCCGCCAGCCCGCAGACCGCGCCCCTGGTCGGCATCGACGTTGCCCGTTACAGCGCCGGCGCCTTTGCGCTCGGCGGTGCGCTTGCCGCCATCGCCGGCGTGCTGTTGTCGACCTTCATCGGCATCAACCCGAGCATCGGCGCCGCCTTCACCATGAAGGCGCTGATCGTCGTGGTGATGGGCGGCATCGGACACGTGCTGGGTGGGCTGGTCGCCGGGTTGGTGCTCGGCATGGCCGAGACCATGGCCGCCCTGCTCATCGACCCTGGCCTGATCACGGTCATCAACTTTGCCATCTTCTCGATCGTGCTGCTGTGGCGGCCGCAGGGCCTGTTCGCGCGCGCCTCGGGCACCACCCCCCCGTTGCGGCTTGGCCGCTATGCCGCCGGCGCCGGCGGGCTGGCGCTGCTGCTGCTGGCGCCCGCCTTTGCCAACGCCTATTGGCTCTCCCTCCTCGTTAACATCCTGATGTACGTCGCGCTGGCGACGGGCTGGGCGTTTTTCTGCGGCCCGACGCGCTATGTTTCGCTGGCGGCGTCCGCCTTTTTCGGCCTCGGCGCCTATGCGGTGGCGGTTCTGGCGCCCGACTATTCCTATCCGCTGGCGCTCGCCGCCGCGCTCGCCATCGCCAGCGTCTTGTCCGCCTTCGTCGGCTTGGCGACGCTGCGCCTGTCGGGCATGTACTTTGTGATCTTCACCTTCGGCTTGGCCACGCTGGTGCGCGAGATCGTGACCTGGTGGGAGTTCAATGTCGCCCAGAAGGCCGGCCGGCACCTATTCCTCTCCATCACCACCACGCACATCTACTACCAGCTGTTGGCGCTCTGCGCCTTGATCATCGCGCTGTGGCTCTGGCGCGATCGCAGCCGCATGGGCTTCGCGCTGGCGACGCTCGGCGCCGACGAAACCGTGGCCCGCCAGATCGGCATCAACACGGTGGCGCTGAAGATTTCCACCTTTGTCGTGAGCTCACTCGTCATGACGCTTGCCGGCGCCATTCTGGCCCCGCGCTGGAGCTACATGGACGCCACCGTTGCCTTCAATCCCAACACCTCGTTCCTGACCGTGATCATGGCCCTGCTGGGCGGTGCCAGCTCGGTGTGGGGGCCGATGCTGGGCGTCATTCCGCTGGTGCTCATTTCCGACTTCCTCTCCGTCACCGTGCCCAACTATTTCAGCGTGGTTTTGGGGTTGGTGCTGCTGGCCATCGTCTTTTTGGTTCCGGGCGGCCTGATCGGCTTGGCACGCGGCGACGGCCGCTTGGCCGCCCGGGACCGGCTGGCCGGCCTCCTGCGCGGCCTCGCCCAACGCCTCGATGGCCGCCGCCCCGCCGGTCGCGCGCCCGAGCCGGCGCTCGAGGCGCCGCGCGCGCCCTGGCTGCTCGGCCAGGCCAAGGCTTGGCTCAGGTCGGCACGGAAAGGCGAGCCATGACGGGCGCCGCCTTGCCGCTGCTCGAGGTAGCCAACCTCTGCCGCAACTTCGGCGGCCTTGCCGCCCTCGACGGCGTTTCCTTCAAGGTCGCTCGCGGCTCAATCCTGGGACTGATCGGCCCCAACGGCTCGGGCAAGACCACGCTCATCAACATCGTCTGCGGCCGCCTGGCCGCCAGCCGCGGCGAGGTGCGGCTCGCCGGCCAGCCGATCGGCGGCCGCAGCCCCGAGGCGGTATGCCGCGCCGGCATTGCCGGCACCTTTCAGCTTGCGCGTATTCCCGATGCGCTTGATGCACGCGACAATGTGGCGGTGGCGGCCATGCACGGCCGTCGCCGGCTCGACGTCGCCGCCGCGCGCGCCGAGGCCGAGCGCCTGCTCGAGCGCGTGGGTTTTACCGGGGCGCTGTCGGCGCGTGCCGATGCGCTTGCCTATTTTGACCTCAAGCGCATTGAGCTGGCGCGCGCGTTGGCCTGCGCCCCCGACCTGCTGTTGCTCGATGAATGGCTGGCCGGGCTCAATCCCACGGAGCTCGAGGCCGGTATAGTGCTGCTGCGCTCGCTGCGGGACGACGGGCTCAGCATCGTGATGGTCGAGCACGTCATGCACGCCATCCGCTCGCTCTGCCAACAGATCGTGGTGCTCAATGCCGGTCGCGTCATCGCCAACGGTGCACCCGAGGCGGCGCTGGCCGACCGCGACGTCGTTCGCGTCTATCTGGGCGACGGCCTTTGAGAGTGGCCGCCGGGCGCAGATAGCGCCCTGATTTGCCAGGCCTTGCTTGGCATCGCGGGCACTTCCGTCCGCGGCGGCGGGCAGCACCCCCCGCGGCATCGGCCGCTAGCCATGGTGCGTCCCGATCGCCGATGCGATTGCGCAAAGCCCTCAGCTGTGGCGTAATTGAGAAACGAGCACAACCAACAATCTTCTGCGTCCGGCCAAGCCTTGGCACCAGAGAGGAGGAGCGCATGTTTTCTCTGTTTCGCAAGGGGAAGAAGCCGGCCGAACCGGCATCGGCATCCCCCAGCGCGGCGGCGCCCGCCGCGGCGGCGAGCGCCACCCCAAGCAGCCCAACCACAACGACCACCGGGGGACGCATGGTCAAGATCAGCCTGACGGTCAACGGCAAGCCGGCGAGCGCCGACATCGATGCCAGGACGCTGCTGGTGCAGTTCCTGCGCGAGAACCTGCGCTTGACCGGCACGCACGTCGGCTGCGACACCAGCCAATGCGGCGCTTGCGTCGTCCACCTCGACGGCCGCGCGGTCAAGTCGTGCACGACTTTGGCCGCCTCCTGCGATGGGGCCAAAGTCGTCACCATCGAGGGCTTGGCCCAGGGCGGCAAGCTGCACCCGATGCAGGAAGCCTTCCGCGAGCATCACGGCCTGCAATGCGGCTTCTGCACGCCCGGCATGATCATGGCAGCCGTCGACATCGTCGCGCGGCGTGGTGGGCGTGTGAGCGAGGACGTGGTTCGCGCCGACCTGGAAGGCAATATCTGTCGCTGCACGGGCTATCACAACATCGTTGCCGCCGTGCTTGCCGGTGCCGCCGCCATGTCCGCCGCGGGCACCGCCAAACCGCAAGCCGCCGAATAACTCCAAACCGTTCGCCGTCAACCGGCCCTGGGCTTTCGTCAGCTCGCGCCGCCGCTTAAGGAGAAGACGATGACTGCCACCGGCATCGGAGCGCCCGTCAAGCGCAAGGAAGATCAGCGGTTCATCACCGGCAAGGGCCAATATACCGATGACATCAATCGCCCGGGGCAAGCCTACGCGGTGTTTGTGCGCTCACCACACGCCCATGCCACGCTCAAAAATATCGATCTCAGTGCAGCCCTGAAATCGCCGGGCTGCCTCGGTGCCTTCACGGGGGCCGATTTGGCGGCGGACAAGGTTGGCACCTTGATCTGCGGCTGGATGATCCACTCCAAGGATGGTTCGCCGATGAAGGCAGGCGTGCACCCGGCGCTCGCCCAGGGCAAGGTGCGCTATGTCGGCGACCATGTGGCCGTCGTCATCGGCGAGACTTTGAATGCGGCCAAGGACGCGGCCGAGAAGGTCAGCGTCGATTACGAGGCCTTGCCCGCCGTCACCGATCTTGCCAGCGCGCAGAACGCGGACCAGCCGCAAATCCACGCCGAGGCCGCCAATAACACGGTCTACCAGTGGCACCTCGGCGACAAGGCGGCCGTCGCCGCCGCCTTTGCCGGTGCCAAGTACGTCACCAAGATCGATCTCATCAACAATCGGCTGATCCCCAATGCGATCGAACCGCGCGCGGCAATCGGCGAGTGGGACGCCGGCAACGACAGCCTCACCCTCTACACGACCAGCCAGAACCCGCACGTGACCCGGCTGGTGCTCGCCGCCTTCATCGGCCTTGCGCCCGAGCACAAGCTGCGCGTGATCGCACCCGACGTCGGCGGCGGTTTCGGCTCCAAGATCTTCATCTACGCCGAAGAGACCGTCTGCCTGTGGGCGGCGCGCAAGGTCGGCCGGCCGGTGAAGTGGACCGGCGACCGCAGCGAGGCGTTCCTCGCCGACGCGCATGGCCGCGATCACGTCACGCACGCGGAACTTGCGGTCGACGCCAACGGCAAGATCCTAGCGCTGCGGGCGAGCACCAAGGCCAACCTCGGCGGTTATCTGTCGACCTTCGCCTCCTCGGTGCCGACCTATCTTTATGCGCCCTTGCTGTCCGGCCAATACGATATCCCGGCGATCTATTGCGAGGTCGACGGCGTCTACACCAACACCGCGCCGGTCGATGCCTATCGCGGTGCGGGCCGGCCGGAAGCAACCTTCGTGGTGGAACGGTTGGTCGAGGTGGCGGCCCGGCAGATCGGCATGGATCCGGCCGAATTTCGCCGCCAGAACTTCATCAAGTCCTTTCCGCATCAGACCCCGGTCATCATGGCCTACGATGCCGGCGATTACGAAGCCTGCCTCAACAAGGCGCTCGAGCTTGCCGACTACAAAGGCCTCGGTGCCCGCAAGGCCGAGAGCGCGAAAAAGGGCTTGAAACGCGGCCTCGGCTTCTCCGCCTACATCGAGGCCTGCGGCATTGCCCCGAGCCAAGCGGTGGGCTCGCTGGGCGCCGGCGTCGGTCTGTGGGAATCGGCGGAAGTGCGCGTCAATCCGACGGGCTCGGTCGAGGTGCTCACCGGCTCGCACAGCCACGGGCAGGGCCACGAGACCACCTTCGCGCAGTTGGTATCGCAGCGCCTCGGCATTCCCATCGAACAGGTGACCATCGTGCACGGCGATACCGACAAGGTTCAGTTCGGCATGGGCACCTACGGCTCGCGTTCGGGCGCGGTCGGCATGTCGGCGATCTTCCGCGCCATCGATAAAGTCATCGTCAAGGCCAAGAAGGTGGCGGGCTTTGTGCTGGAAGTGCCCGAGGAGACCGTCGACTTCAATGACGGCATCTTCTCGAGCAAGGCCACCAACAAGACGCTCACTTTTCCCGAGGTGGCACTGCAGGCCTACATCGCCCACAAGTTTACCGGCGCCCAGCTCGAGCCCGGCCTCAAGGAAGGCGCCTTCTTCGATCCCACCAACTTCACCTTCCCCTCGGGCGTGCATATCTGCGAGCTCGAGATCGATCCGGCGACGGGCGCCACCCGCATCGAGCGTTGGACGGCGGTCGACGATTTCGGCACCCTGGTCAATCCGATGATCGTCGAGGGCCAGGTGCACGGCGGCATCGTTCAGGGCGTCGGACAGGCGCTGCTGGAAGGCGCCGTCTATAACAAGGACGGCCAGCTCGTGACCGCGAGCTTTATGGACTACACCATGCCCCGCGCCAGCGACGTGCCCTCTTTCAAGGTAGCGATGACCTCTACGCCCTGCCCATCCAACCCGCTGGGCATCAAGGGTTGTGGCGAGGCGGGCGCCATTGCCGCGCCGGCCGCCGTCATCAACGCCATCACCGACGCGCTCGGACACGAGGGAGTTGCCATGCCGGCAACGCCGCAGGCGGTCTGGCGCGCCGCCAACAGGTCAACGCAAAAGCTGGCCGCCGAGTAGCGCGAGCCCGGAGGAACCAACCATGTACGCCTTCGACTATCACCGTCCGAGCTCGGTTGCCGAGGCCGCGGGGCTGCTGGCTCGATCGCCAGAGGGTAAGCTGCTGGCGGGTGGGCACACGCTGCTGCCCACCATGAAACTGCGCCTGGCCGGCCCGAAAAACCTCATCGACCTTTCCCGCATCGCCGAGCTGCGCGGCATTGAACGCAAGGGCGGCGATCTGGTGATCGGCGCCATGGAGACGCATGACGCCGTGGCAAGCTCGGCGGCGGTGCAGGGTGCCATTCGTGGTTTGACCGAGGTCGCCGCCCACATCGGCGACCAGCACGTGCGTCACCGTGGCACCATCGGCGGCTCGGTCGCCAACAACGATCCCGCCGCCGACTATCCGGCCGCCGTGCTGGCGCTCAACGCCACGGTCGTCACCAACAAGCGCGAAATCAAGGCCGACGACTTCTTCAAGGGACTGTTTGCCACTGCGCTAGGGTCGGACGAAATCATCACCCGCATCGTCTTCCCCATCGCCAGCAAGTTTGCTTACGCCAAGTTCGCCAATCCCGCCTCCCGCTATGCCTTGGTGGGCGTTGCCGTGGCGCAAGCACCGAGTTGGGTGAGGGTGGCGGTAACGGGCGCCTCCGCTGCGGGCGTCTATCGCGCCACCGACATGGAAGCCGCTTTGGGCAAGGGCTGGTCGGCGCAAGCGCTGAGCGGGCTCGCCGGCGATGCCACCAAAATGCTGAGCGACATCCACGCCGATGCCCAATACCGCGCGCACCTCGTCGGCGTCATGGCCCAGCGCGCGGTGGCGGCCAGCGGCGCTTGAGCGCCGCGGCCGCTCGGCGCTTCAGGCAAACGACAGCGTGGGCTCCAGCCCCATCAGGTAGGCGCCGACGTCCTGCAAGTGCGACTGGCGCCCCTGCACCTGCTGGGTCAAGGTCTTGATGTCGCGCAGGCGCCGCTCAAAGGCGTGCGCGGTAAAGATTGCCGTGGCGCCGGCAATCTGCCAGGCGGTATCGGCCACCGCATTGGCCTCGTGGATAGCGAAGGTGGCGGCCATGCGGATGTCGAGCCGCCGCTCGATCGTCAGCTTGCCGGTCGCCTGAACCTCCCGAAACACCCGCTCGGCGGTGCTCTCCACATAATGGCGCGCCGAGCGCAGGCGCGCCTCGGCCTCGCCGACTTGGAACTGCACGTGATGGTTGTCGCGCAAAGTGGACTTGGCGAGCCGGGGCGTCTTGTCCCGCGCCAGCACAATCACGTCGTTGAGCATCGAGCGGGCGATGCCCAAGCTGACGCCGGAAAAGCCGGTCGCAAACAAGCTGTTGAGGGGAAATTTGAACAGCGCGCCGGGGAGCCGCACGTCGGGCAAATGCTCCCGGCTGAAGGAATAGCCGGCGGGCACGAAGCGACCCTCGAGGCGATAGCCGCCGCTGCAGGTGGCGTTGAGCCCGATCACGTCCCAGTTGTCGATCCACTCCACCGCACCGGCCGGAACAAAGAAGACGCGCGCGCTGACCCCTTGCGGCAGCGGCACCGGCTTGCCGGCGCGGTCGAACACCGGGGCCATCAGGCCGAGCCAGGTCGCGTGCCGGCTGCCGCTGGACATCCCCCACTCGCCGCTCAGGCGATGGCCGCCGTCGACTTCTTCGGCGCGCGACCGGATCGGCGGTCCCCAGCTCAGCGCGGCGCGCGGATCCTCACCCCACATTTTCTGGGCGATCTCCGGCGCCAACGCCGCGGAGGACGCGGCGCAGCCATTGATTTGCCCGACGCACCAGGCGGTGCTGGCATCGAGCTTGGCGATAGCCTCCATGCTGCGAAACCAGGTGGCGAGATCGACTTCATCACCGCCGTAGGCAGCCGGCAGCAGCAGCCGAAACAGCCGCTGCTCGTTGAGCTTGTCCACCACCTCGGGCGTGAGGCGGCCCAACGCCTCGTTTGCCGGCGCCGCCGCTTGCAAGGTGGCGGCGATGCTGGCAACGCGGGCCACCGGGTCGGCAAGGCCGGGCCTGGCGCCAGGGTGAGGGCTTTTGTCGTTCATTGCCGCTACTTTGTCATGCCGGTGATGCTTTGGCTGATGGCCCGCGGATCACGCACGGGCCAGCGGCCGGCATCGACCTGAGCAAAAAAATCGGCCAGCGCCGCGTTGAACAGACCGGGTTCCTCGAGGTTGACGGCGTGTCCGCAGTTGGGAAGCACCAACAGCGCGGCCGAGGCGCAGGTGCGTTTCAAGAATATGTTGGGCAGTAGGCAGGGCCAGTCCTCGTCTCCCGTGACAACCAGCATGGGCACGTTTAGCGCCTTGATCTCAGCCTCCAAGTCAAACAGCGACGGCCGCTCGCGCTGAACCCCCAATTGCGTGCCGATGGCGCCTGCGGCGGAGTGCTCGGCCAACATCTGCTTGAATTCGGCAAAGCCACGCGGATCCTTGCGCTCGAATTGCACGCGCGTTGGTCCATAGGCATAAGCTTCGGCAAATTTGGCCATGCCGTCGCGCTCGAGCCTGGCAGCGATGGTGGAGGCCTCGGTGCGAAACTTGTCCCGCTCGCTTGGCTCCGAACCGTAGCCGGCGCCGCCGACCAACAGCGAGCGCGCCCGTTCGGGATAGGCCAGACCAAAATGCAGGACGGCAAACCCGCCCATCGATAGGCCGACAACATGCGCCTGGTCGATCTTCAGCCCGTCCAGCACGCAGCGGATGTCGGCGGCGGCGCGCGCCTGGGAATAGCCCGCGCCCGGCGCCGGTACGCTTGAGGGCGGGTAGCCGCGGGCGTTGTAGGCAATGCAGCGATAGCGGCGAGCAAAAAAGCGCAGCTGCGGTTCCCAGCTGCGGTAATCCCCGGCAAACTCGTGCACGAACACGATGGGGGTGCCGCTGCCCACGTCTTCGTAGTAGAGCTCAACGTTGTCGTCGGTGGCAAGGTGGGGCATGGGGCGTTGGGTTCCGGATCTGATGAGGTCATGGGGCGGTGGCGGCGCGCGCGCCCGGAGTTTTACAGGTTATCGCGGCCGGCGCTACTGCCGGCGTCGCCGCCCCGGCGGACCGCCGGCAACGGCCCAGGGCGGCGCCCGCTCACCTGCGGGGTCGCAACATGCGCCAGCAGGGGCGCTGGCCTCGAGACGCCGCCAGCCGGCGAGGGAGCCGATCCATGCCACACGCCAACTGCCGCCGCCTCGTTGTCGCCGTCATGGCCGCCCTCATCCCGCAGGCGGGCATGGCGCAAACGCAACTCAAGATTTTCGATGCGCATTTGCACTACAATCAGGAACCAGCCGCGTTCTATCAGCTCGATCAGGTGCTTGAGGTCTTTCGTCGCAACCACGTCGCCGGCATCATTGCCAACTCCCGCCCCAACAAGGGCACCCACGAGCTCGTCGACGCCAAGGCTCAAGGCCTGCTGGTGGTGCCGTTTATCCGGCCCTACCGAACCCGCGCCGACGTCTCGGACTGGTCGACCGACCCCAGCATCTACGACCTGATCGAAAGCGAGTATCGGCGCGGCTACTTCCGCGGCATCGGCGAATTCCACATCTATGGTGATGCCGCGGACCGGCCGCTGGTCAGGCAGACGGTGGAATTCGCCGCCGCGCGCGATCTTTATCTTCTAGCCCACTGCGACGAGGTGGCGCTCGAGATCTTGCTCGGCCACCACCGCGACGCCAAGATCATCTGGGCCCACACCGGCTTCTCGACGCCGCTGCCGCGCGTGCGTGAGCTCTTGCAACGGCATCCCGCGCTGATGGGCGAACTCTCCTACCGCAGCGGTATCACCGACGACAGCGGCCGCCTGTCGGAGGAGTGGCGCCAGCTGTTTCAGCGGCACTCGGACCGCTTTCTCATCGGCTCCGACACCTGGATCAACGAGCGCTGGTATGGCTATGACCGCATCATCGCAGGCTACCGCGCCTGGTTGGCCGACCTGCCCGAGGCGGAAGCCAGGCGCATCGCCCACGGCAACGCCGAACGGCTGTTCGGCGCCAAACTGGAGTAGCCCCGGCCGCTAGCGAAAGCTGGCGACGCGCTCGGCCTGCTCCAGGATCACGCGCGCGTTGTCGTTGGCCAAGGTGCCGGTCGGCTCACCCTGGTACAGCACGCGCGGGTTCGACCAGAACGGCAGGCGTGGGCAGCCAGCGCAGCCCTTTTGGTAGCTCATGATGTCGCGCCACTTGCTGCCATTGACGTAGCCGTGCGCGTAGGCGAACGGCGTGTCGTTGGCGTCAATCAGCCGGTCATGCCGGGCGCCCAAGATGTGGCCGATCTCGTGGGCGATCGAGATCGTAATGGCGGCACAGGAGTGGTGCACGACAAAAAAGGCCTCCTCCGCATCGGCGCCGACGCGCGTGGATAGGCCGCATCCGGAGGGATCATCGACGATCAGGCCGACGATATCGGCGCGCTTCTCGTCGCGCAGGCGGCGAACGTTTTTGAACGCTACCTTGCCGTCGACCAGGTTGTAGAGGTGTTCGAAGTGCTCGCTGCCGGTCTCGTCGTAATCGACGAGCTGGGTATGCACCAGGCGCAGTTTGACGTTGGGGATGCCGCTATTGCGAAAGGTCTCATTGGCCTGCTCGACGGCAAGCTCCAACAAATCGCCGGGGTCGCGGATGTAACGGCTGGCGGGCTTTCGCGTGTAGAGCAGCATCAGGTCGATGGTGACGTCTTTGGCCTCGAGCTTCTTGCGCTCGATCTCGTCCAGCGGCTTGATATCGGGCGGCGGCGGCACCGAGACCGGGATCAGGGCAGCCCCGCCGCGGGCGTCGGCCCGGTCGGAGGACGGCGAGTGGTCGGGCGGCAACTGGGTCGGATCGGTTTCGAGCACGGCGTGGATGTCGCCACCCATGTTCACGATCATGTAAATGTGGCCCTTGTAGCCAAACACGCCGGACAGGCGGCCGTCCTTCCACCACATCAGCATGGCGCTTTCGCCGGTCTCGCTGACCTTGCCGCGCCAGGTCGTGCCTTTTTCCGTGGTGGTTGCCTTGACCCGCTCGACGGTCACGTGCTGCTTGTCATTGAGGGGAATGACGATGCGGCCCAGCGCTTCCTCGCTCACACCTTCCCTGCCCTTCCTCGGCTCGCCCGCCGTCAGCGCATACTCCGCCACCGCCGCTTCGGGCGCCTGCATCACGCCGATGCCGACGACTTCGCGCGTCCCTTGCGCCTTTTTCATCATCGCTTCCTGCGCGGGCGTCATCGCCAGCGGCCCCTGCTGCGGGCGCAGAATGTGGTTCCAGTCCGCGCGCAGCTGCGTGACCTTGACGCCGAGCGCCTTGAATTTGGCCTTGAGGCGCTCCATGCGCGTCGCTGGAACCGTCCACACCTCCGACTTGGTGCCGCTGAGCTTCTGGCGCTCGTCCTTGCCCAGGAGCTTGGCAAGGGCGGCGCGCAGGCGAGAGCCTTGCTGGGGCGACGGCGTGATCAGGACCTTTTCGCTGGCGGCCCCCGCCTGGTCGGGGCCGGTGCCCTGCGCCGCGGCCGGCGTGACCGCCGTTATTGGCAAGACCAGAGACAAGAGCAGGGCCGCCGCCAGCCGCACGGCCGGGCTTGGCGTTGCGCGCCGGCCCCGGCCGGCCAGCGATTGCCGTGGCACGCGCTGTGGCCGGGCCACGGTCAAGCATCGGATGGAATTGAGCATTTTCGCGCCTAAAGCTGAAAACCGATCCCCGTCACAAGCCGCTTCCCGCCCCGCCATGACGGCGGCAGAGATGCGGTGTAGCACTCTAGCACATCTAGGTTGGACGCCGGGCCGGGTGGAGGGGGTGGGGCAAGAGCCCGCGAACAATCCCGTGTGAAGGGCATTTTACCTGTCGGCATCCGCCCGTCTCGAACGTCCTTGGATCGCAGCCAGGAGGCCACCGATGCACTACGCCATACTTTGCTACCACGATGAGAACGTTGTGTGCGCCTGGAGCAAACAGGAGGACGATGCCGTCATGGCCAGGCTGTCCCGCGTGCAGGAGCGGCTCGCCGCGCAGGGCAAGCTTGGACCGGTGGTACGGTTGCTGCCGACCACCGCCGCGACCACCCTGCGCAAGGACCGCGAACCGCCGTTGGTGATCGACGGGCCGTTTGCCGAGACCAAAGAGCAGCTGCTTGGTTTTTACGTGGTCGATTGCGCCTCTTTGGAAGAGGTGCTCCAGATCGCGCAGGAGCTGGCTGCGGCCAACCCTGGGGGTGCCTACGAGATCCGTCCGATCGGCGTCTTCAACCCTGGGAGCGCCCGCGCGTGAGTGACGTCTCTTGGATCGATGCCGTCCTCACCTCGGCTCGCGCGCAGGCCGTGGCCGCGCTGCTGCGCTATTTCCGCGACCTCGACATCGCCGAGGAAGCCTTCCAGGAGGCGTGCCTGAGGGCGCTGAAATCGTGGCCGAAAAACGGGCCGCCGCGCGACGCCGCCGCCTGGCTGATCATGGTCGGCAAGAATGCGGCGATCGACAGCGTGCGCCGGCAGCGCCGGGAAGCACCGCTGCCGCAGGAGGAGGAGATCTCGGATCTCTCCGACGTCGAGGCCAGCACGGTGGAGCGCATCGACGAAGCCGACTACCGCGACGACATCCTGCGTCTGTTGTTCGTGTGCTGTCATCCCGAGTTGCCGGCAACCCAGCAGATCGCCTTGGCACTGCGCATCGTTTCGGGTCTGTCGACGCGCCAGATCGCCCGGGCCTTCCTGGTCAGCGATGATGCCATGGAGCAACGAATCACCCGAGCCAAGGCACGCGTCGCCAAGGCCAACGTGCCGTTCGAAGCTCCAAGCGCCGCGGATCGCAGCGAGCGCCTCGCCGCCGTGGCGGCGATGCTCTACCTGTTGTTCAACGAGGGTTACACGGCAGGTGCCAGCGCGCAGGGCAGCCGCGCCGCCCTGTGCGATGAGGCGATCCGCCTCAGTCGACTGCTGCTGCGCCTATTCCCGACCGAGCCGGAAATCATGGCGCTGACCGCGCTGCTATTGTTGCAGCACGCGCGCGCCCGCGCCCGCTACGACGAGGAGGGCCTGGTCGTGCTGCTCGAGGAACAGGATCGGCAACTGTGGGATCAAAAGTCGATCGCCGAGGGCTTGGCGCTGATCGATAAGGCCGTACGCCACCGCCGCCCGGGCCCCTATCAGGTGCAGGCGGCGATTGCGGCCCTGCACGCCCGCGCGCAGCATCCGCGGGATACCGATTGGGGTGAGATCGAACTGCTCTACGGCGCGCTCGAGCGCATGCAGCCCTCGCCGGTGGTCACGCTTAACCGGGCGGTCGCCGCGGCCAAGGTGCGCGGGCCCGAGCCGGCACTCGCCATGATCGAGCCGCTGGCCGCCAAACTCGACGGCTACTTTTACTTCCACGGCGCCAGGGGCGCCTTTCTGTTCGAGCTCGGGCGCAGCGAGGAGGCCCGCGTCGCCTTCAACCGGGCCATTGCGCTCGCCAATACCCCGGCCGAGGCCGCCTATATCCGCCACCAACTTGATCGGTTGGCGCAACCCTTGCCTTGAGAAAAGTTGGCCACGCCGGCTGCTAGAGCCGCGGCAAAAAAGTTTACGTGCGTTGGTCGGCGCCGCCGCCGCCCCTTCGTCCTAGGGGCATCGGATTGGCAAACCCAGAAAGCCCAGTGGAGAGGAACGATGACGACCGCCGCACCCGCGCAGAACCCGCAGCCGCAAGTTTTGGGCGGCATCGTTCCTTATCTTTCGCTCGACGGCGCCAGCCGGGCCGCGGCCTTCTACACCAAGGCCTTCGCTGCGCGCGAGGTCTTTCGGCACCCGACCGACGACCAGGGGCGGACCATGCATATTCATCTTCACATCAACGGCGGCTCGCTGATGCTCGCCGATCCCTACCCGGAGCACGGGCACCCGCACCAAGTAGCCCAGGGCTATACCTTGCACCTCAAAGTCGATGACGTCGACCGCTGGTGGCAGCGCGCGGTCGCGGCCGGTGCCGAAGTCGTACTGCCCCCGCAGCAGATGTTCTGGGGCGAGCGTTACGGTCAAGTGCGCGACCCCTTCGGGGTCCTGTGGTCCATGAGCCAGCCCAGCGCCTGAGTGCTATTTGCGAGCAAGAGGATCGAGACATGCAGCCACGCATCGTATCTCGCGAGCAATGGCTCGCGGCCCGCAAGGCCCACCTGAAAAACGAAAAGGCGCTGACGCGCATGCGCGATCTTGTCGCCGCCGAGCGCCGCAGCCTGCCTTGGGTGAAAATCGAGAAGGACTACGTGTTCGACACCACGGAGGGTAAAAGGACGCTGCCGGAATTGTTCGGTCGCAACAGTCAACTCATCATTCATCACTTCATGTGGCGCTGGGATCTCGACCAGGGCTGCGCCAGCTGCTCGCTGGAGGCCGATCACGCCGAAGGGGCCATTGTGCACCTGGAGCATCACGATGTCTCCTACGTGCGCGTCTCGCGGGCACCGCTCGAAAAGCTTGAGGCCTACCGCAAACGCATGGGCTGGACGGCAAAGTGGGTGTCTTCTTACGGCAGCGACTTCAACTATGATTTCCACGTCTCCTTCACGCAGGAGCAACTGGCCAAGGGCAAGGTCGCCTATAACTACGACCTGGTCGAGGGCTTCGACGAACTGCCCGGCCTCAGCGTGTTCTGCAAGCACCCCGACGGGGTGTTCCACACCTACTCCAGCTACGCGCGCGGCAACGAAGAGGTGATCGGCGCCTTCATCTACCTCGACATCACCCCCAAAGGGCGCAACGAGAAAGAAATCATGGATTGGGTCAGGCGGCACGACGAGTACGCCGAGGCCGCGGCCGGCGGTTGCCATGGCGGCGCGGGCGGTGCGCGCCAGGCCTGAGCCGCCCGCAGTTGGGCGGGCGACGCCGGCCCGCCCCGGCCTGCCCGGTAGGGTTGGCAAATTTGCAAGCAGCATCGAACAGAGGAGTTGGTAGATGGGCAAGTACGTCGATGGTTTTGTCCTCCCCGTCCCCAAGGACAAGCTCGAGGCCTACCGCGAATTTTCCGAACAGGCCGGCAAGGTCTGGCGGGAATTGGGCGCGCTTGAATATATCGAGTGCGTTGGAGACGACGTGCCGCCGGGCAAGCTCACCTCGTTCCCGCAGGCGGTCAAGCTCGAAGCAAACGAGACGGTGGTGTTTGCTTGGATCGTCTACGCCTCCCGCGCCGAGCGCGACCGGATCAACGCGGCCGTCATGAAAGACCCGCGCATTACCGGCACGGATCCCAAGTCGATACCTTTCGACGGCAAGCGCATGATCTGGGGCGGCTTTACGATCTTCGTCTCCCTCTAACGTCTGAACCGAAAGAAATGCCGACGCAAAAATGTCGGCGCTCCAGGCGTGGCGACGTCCTTTTTGAGCGGCACCCGCCGCAAGCAAACAAGCAAGGAGCCCAATCGATGAAGGTCATGGTCTTGGTCAAAGCCACGCAGGCGTCGGAAGCCGGCACGCTGCCGAGCCAGGAGCTGCTGGCCGACATGGGCAAGTTCAACGAGGAGCTGGTGAAAGCCGGCGTCATGCTCGCCGGCGAGGGCCTGCAGCCGAGCTCGAAGGGCGCGGGTGCAGTTTTCCGGCAAGCAGCGCCTGGTCACCGACGGCCCTTTCGCCGAGACCAAGGAGCTGATCGCGGGCTTCTGGCTGTGGGAGGTCGCTTGCCTTGAGGCGGCCATCGACTGGGTTAAACGCTGCCCCAATCCGCACGAGGGCGATTGCGAGATCGAAATCCGCCAGGTGTTTACGGCGGAGGATTTTGGCGAGGCCTTCACGCCGGAGCTTAGAGCGCGCGAAGAGAAGCTGCGCGCTGAGATCGGAAAGCGCAGCGCCTCCTGAAGGCTTGCGCCGAGCGTGGGGGCGGCCGCGCGCCCCACGCGGGCACACCACAACTGCGGCGGCCCACGCCGGAAGCGAGCGCACCGATTGCCGCGCCTTGCCGGCGTTCCGTCGCGGGTAGCCGAGGCCTGCCGCGCTTGCCTAGCGCAAAAATTCCGGCGAGATCAGACCGGGCAACCACAACGACAGCTTCGGCCAAACCACGACCAGGGCGAGCACCAGCAGCATCGGCACCAGCATGATCGCCGTGTCCTTGATGGCATCGCGGATGCGGATGCCGGCCACCGAGCAGGCGATCATGAGGCATAGGCCATAGGGCGGCGTCACCAGGCCAAAGGCCAGCGCGACGATGCCGATCATGGCAAAGTGCACGGGATCCATCGCCACCGCCTTGGCGAGCGGCTCGAGGATTGGCGCGCAGATGATGATGGCGGGGATGGCATCGAGAAAGCAGCCGACCACGAGAAACACCCCGGCCATGAAGAATCCCGTCGCCGCGAAGCCCATACCCCAGGCGGCGACACCGGATAGGATGGCCTCGGGAATTTTGTAATAGGCGAGCAACCAGCCGAACGCGCTGGCCGTGCCGACGCAGAAGAGGGCGATGCCGGCAAGCTTGCCGGTGTCGAGCAGAGCCGCATGCAGGCCGGCAAGATCCATGTCTCGGTACACCAGCAAAGACAGCACCGCGGCATAAAGCACGGCGATGCACGCCGATTCGGTGGCCGTGAACCAACCAAAGATCTTGCCGCCGACGATGATCCCCGGGGTCATCAGGGCCGGAATGGCAATCCAACTGGCACAGAGCAACTCGCGCCACGAGGAGCGCGGATAGGTCGGGTAGCCCCGCGCCTTGGCATAGGCGTGCACGGTTGCCATTTGTGCCAATCCGATCAGGAGGCCGGGCACGATGCCGGCAAGAAACAGCGCCCCGATCGAAACGGTGAGCAGGCCGCCCCAGACGATCATCAGGATCGATGGCGGGATGATCACGGCGAGTACGGCGGAGACCGCCGTAATGGCGACCGAAAACGACAGATCGTAGCCTTCCTTGGTCTGGGCTTCGATGAAGATCTTGGATTGACTGGCGGCATCGGCCGTCGAGGAGCCGGAGATGCCGGCGAAGAAGATCGACAGCACGACGTTGATTTGGGCAAGTGAGCCCGGGAAATGCCCGACCATTGTGCGCGACAGCTGCATCAGCCGGTCGGTGGTGCCGCCAACGTTCATAAGATTAGCCGTCAACAGAAAGAACGGCACCGCCAGCAGGATGAAGGAATTGTAGGCATTAAAGGTCTCCTGCATCAGCGTCATGGTGTCGAGCCTCGGCTCGATGATCAGGATCGGCAGGCAGGCGAGCCCGAGCGCAAAGGCCACGGGCACGCGCAGAAACATCAAGAGAAAAAACAAGCCGAACAGAATGAGCGCCGCCTCCCCCGGCGACAGCACGGCACCCGTCATTGGGGTCTCCCCAGCACAATTTTGACGTCATCCCAGACCTGCTCGCCGAGAAAGACGATCCAGCTCAAGCCCATGATCGGCCAGGCGACGTGGATCAACCAAAGCGGCAGCTCGGCGAGTTCGGAGGTCCGGTGCCAGGCGAACTCGGTGAAATGCAAGCCGGCGAAGACAAACACCAAAGCCGCGGCCAGCACGCCGAGCCGGCCGACCAGCCGCACCACGGCCTCGCCGCGCGGGGCGAGCTTCGGCCAAATGTCGACCTCGAAATGCGTCGATTCGCGAACCCCAATGATGGCGCCGATCATGATGGTCCAGATAAACAGGAAGCGCGCCATTTCTTCGGTCCAGATGTAGGACGGAATCAGCGCCGTATAGCGCGAAAAGATCTGCAGGCTGACCGGGATGACCAAAATGGCCACCGATCCCACCAGCAGCCAAGACAAGAGCGCCGCATAGGCGCGGGTGAATTGCCGCCACGGGCTTAAGCGCGCGGGCTGAGAGGCGTTAGACATGGGAAGACATGGGGGGCCAGATCTCAGGTGAGATGAGAACAGCGGCCGGAACACCGTCCCGGCCGCAGCAACGGACTTGGCCGTGACGAGGCGAGCTACTTCATCGCCGCGATCTTGGCGTAGATGTCGTCCGCGCCGATTTCCTTGGCGTAGGCTGCCATCACGGGGGCGACCAATTTTTCCATCTCGGCCCGATCCTTGAATGCAACGCGTTTGAGCTTGCCAGCCTTTTCCAAGGCCTCGAGCTTTTGCTCGTCCTCGGAGGACTCGATGTTGCGACCGTAAGCGCCCGCCTCCTTGCCGGCCTTGCGCACGGCCGCCTGCAGATCGGCGGGCAGCGCCTTGAAAACCTTGCCGGAGAAGCAGATGGGCCTAATGGTAATGGCGTGCTGCGTCATGGCGAGATGGGGGGCGACCTCGTAGAACTTCATGGACTCGACGCCGGCAGCCTCGTTCTCGCCGGCGCTGATGACGTTGTTCTGTATGGCGTTGTACACCTCGTTATAGGCGATCACCGTCGGCGCCATGCCCACCGCCTGAAAGGTCCTGGACCAAATCGGTGCCCCCTGGACGCGGACCTTGAGACCCTTGATTTCGGCCAACGACGCCATCGGCTTGTTGATGAAAATATTGCGCACGCCGCCGCCGGCATAACCGATCAGCATGACGTCGGCCTTCTGGGCGATCTCATCGGCCACCGGCTTTAAGAGGTCGGCCTCGAGCACCTTGTTCCAATGGGCGAGGTCACTGAACAGGAACGGGGCATCGATAAAGGGTGCCGCCTTGGAAAAGGTCGACATGTGGGCCGGGGAAACGATGCCGTAGTCGACCGCCTTGCCTTGCGCCATGTATTCGAAATATTGCTTCTCAAGACCCAGCGCCGAGTTCTTGTGCAGCACGAAGCTGACGGGCTTGCCGTAGTACTGCCTCACCAGCTCCTCGAACTTGAGAAGCGCCTTGGTAAAGGCGTGGTCGTCGTTGAACTGCACGGCGCCATTGAGCGTAATCGGCGTCTGCGCCCTGAGGATGCTGGGAAAGCCGGTCGTTGCGGCAACTGCCCCCAAGCCGGCAAGGACGGTTCGACGTTGCATGGCTGCTGCTTCCTCCTCAACCCGCGTCGCGCCTGACGCATTTGCAAAATTCATCTTTTATTTCAGTCGATTAATCGACATTTATGAAACTTTAGCCTAGGCGGAGCGGCCAGGCCAGCGCGAATGCGCGCAGCCCGGCACCGACACCGGCACAACGCTGAGGAAAGGGGATAAGCCGCCGCGCGCCCCGACGACCACCGAGGCCGACAACGGGCGGGCCGCCGGCGCGTCGGCTCAGCCCATCAACCCTGGGAGCGCGTCGGCGGATTGCGCAAGACGATGCAGGCCCCGCCCGCGGCGCGCAGTTGCGCGCACAGCGCATCCGCCTTTGGGCGTGTCGTTTCGGAGATGCGCACGATGTACTTGGCGGCACCGCGTCGGCCCGGCAGCTTGGCCTGCAGCACCAGGGGCAGCCGATCGCGCAAGACGGGACTGTAGGTGCGGCGCAGCTGCTCATAGGTTGCAAGCACGCCCCCCTGCGACCAGTTGCCGGCCAGCTGCACTCCCCAGGGGCCCCAGGCCGGGCTCGCAGTCAGTGCGGCGCGTGGTGCGCGCGGCGCGGCCGTGATCAGCTTGGCAACTTCGATGCAATTGCCGCTTTTGGGGAGCGCTGCGGGCTCCCAGCCCGGCGGCTGCTGGGAGGCCCAACTTTCGGCCTCGTGGCCGGTGACGGCGCGCACGTAGGCGCGCGTCTCGCCGGGCAGGCCGCCGCGACCGGCGAGCCAGGCCTCCACTCGGCCGGGTCCGGCATTGTAGGCGGCCGCGGCAAGTCCGAGGCTGCCACGAAAGGTCGTGCGCAGTTCCCGCAAATAGCTGGCTGCCTCGCGCAGCGCCTGCATCGGCTCGAAGGGATCGGCCAGTCCACGCCACGACGCCGTGCCCGGCATGAACTGGGCGATGCCCTGGGCGCCCTTCGGGCTGATGGCGTTGGGGTTAAAGCGGCTCTCTTGCCAGATGAGCCGCGTGAAAAAGTCGAGCGGCAGCCCGTTGTCGCTGGCCGCCTGGCTCACCACGCGGCAGATTTGCGTGGCCGACGCGTTCGCGCCCTTGGCCTCTTTGCCGGGGGCGGGTTCAGGCTCGGACCAGGCCAAGCTGCCTGGCAACGAGGCAAATGCCAGCGCCAAACCCGCGGTCACCGCCCGAAACCCTTTGGCGTTGAGCATCACCGTGCACCCGGAGCAGCGAGCAACCGCGGACTGCTTCCCATCGTTTTTTGGCGCGCCCGTACGGGCGACACCTAGGCATTACAACGCCGCACCCCCGGCCGGCGTTCGCGTCGGGAACCGTTGCGGCAACACCATGAGCACCTGCGCGGCATCGTTGATCGGCTCGCCGCGCTGGCACTGGCCACCCGGTTCTCCTTAAGCTCTGGCCGTCTTGCCCTGATGCATCGGAGCGCTTCCGCCCGGCGCACCACTCCAGCATACCTGCTGGCGTCAACATCACCCGCGAAAGTACTTATTAGCAATCGGCGCAACCCAGTAAATGCCGGTAGGGCACTGCGGAGCAGTTCCTACTGGCCCTCGCGATAGAGAAAAACGCGCCCATTGACCAGTTCCATTGGCCTCCTGCATTCGAGATCGGCTGATCGTCAATGGCCAAGGTAGCCGATCAGCCTTGCGCCGTGCGCCCGCCGCTTGGCAAACCCCATGGGTCGCCGACAGGGCTGGGCATCAAGGCGCCGGGCTATCGCGCGGGCAGGCGATGACGCGAACGATCTGGCCAAAGCGATCGCACGGCATGGAAGCGTTCGCCCTTTTTTTACTTTGCTGATGGCGAAGATGAGTTCATCGAACAATCGCAAGCCGAGAACCCGCGGGCTCGGCCGCCTGCCCCAGAGTTTGCGAAACGTGCCGAGGCTACAACGGAGGCGTCATCGGGCACCTCGACGCGCAAGCGGTTCTGCCGTCTTGGCTGCCGCCTTGGACTGCCTTGGCTCCCGGCATCAGTCACGTTCACTGTTGCGAGGAGACGTCCGTCGCGGCGCCCTCCCTGTAGCCCGAGATCAGATCGCAAACTTCGCGCACGGCTCCCATCCCACCGGCCCGCTGGGTTTGATAAAGCGCAGCCGCACAAACGTCGGGGTGGGCATCGGCGACCACAATCGGCAGGGCGACGCGTTTGAGGCAGCCGAGGTCGTTGACGTCGTTGCCGACAAAGCCAACGTCGCCCCAAGTTAGCCCCCTGGCCTCGATCAGGCGCCCCATCTCGCCGACCTTGTCCTCGCAGGCCTGGACGCAGGGGATCCGAAGTTTCTGACAGCGCGCCCCAACAACCGGATTGACCTCGGTCGAGAGGACAAGCGCCGCTACCCCCGTGCGCGCCAGCCGCTCAAGACCGATGCCGTCCGAGCGCGAACAGCGCACCAGCTCGCGCCCGTCCTCAAAGACGTAGACCGCATTCGTCGTGAAGACGCCGTCGAAGTCAAAAACGAGGAATTTAATCTGCAGCGCGAGCTGCGAAAGGGTTGGGTGGCGCGGTTCATTGTCCACGTTGCTGACCTCAAGAGAGATTGAATTGAGTGCGGCTCCGGCGCTTACACCAAGCCGATGGCTACGGGCCTGTCAACCGTGGGCGGCCGAGCCTCCCACAAAGCCAATCGGGCAAGCATCTCGGGGCTGCGGCCCACCCCGTCGTCCCGCAACCGAAGTTAGCAGCCAAAAAGTTCACGGCGCTTGGGCGCGACGTCTGACCAGCAGGCCTGCCGCCGCGCGGGCATGCCGGCAAAGCCAACCCTGCTGCCTTGGCCCAAACCGTTCGCCTACGCCCTCGGCGATTATGCCCCTTCCCGGCTAGCCTCGCGCCTTGCAGCAAATCACGCGTTGGCCTTGCGGTAAACGAAGTGGCCAAAGAGCGGTTCGCCGTTGGCGGCGCTGATCTGGTTCTTGATGCCAGCGAGACGGAACCCCATTGCGGCCAGTGGGGTGTGCACCTCTTCGAACAGTGCCTGCCCGTCGTACATCGCGCGAAAGGAGACCTCTATCATTATGATGTCGGCCTTGGAGATGACCCGTTTACCGCCGGCGATCACCCTGTCCTCCACACCCTGGACGTCCATTTTCAGGAACACGGCGGGCTCGAGCGTATCCGCATCGATGAGGTCGTCGAGCCGCTCCATGGGAACCTTGATCTTCTCGACAAGCTGGCTCGTTTGCGGAAACTGCGTCGCAGAAAGCGCGCTCACCGGCAACAGGGAGGAAGCCGGTGCGTAGGCATTGACGTCGAAGCTCGCCATCCCTGACCTATCGGAAAGGGCATGCGGGAAGATTGTGATGCCGGGAATGTTGCGGTTTTCCATTTGCCTGCGCGCCGCGGGGAGCGGCTCGAAGGCGATCGAACGCGGGCTGTGGAAGAAAGACTGCAGGAATTGGATGAAGGCGCCATCATTGGCACCGATGTCAATAATCGTTGTGAACTTATAGTTCGCGCGCAGGAAAAGCATGAGGCTATCGCTTGCATCGAGCGACTGATTGGGATTGAGGCGCGAAATCTGATAGCCGCGCGAAGCCAGGACCCGCTGAATAATACGTTTCAGACTATGCTGCATTTGAACGTCCTTCACTCGCCAAGCAAAGTCATTTAATCATCCCGTCACCGGCTTTCGCTGCAGCCGGGAGCCCGATCAGCAGCATACACCCCGGACGTGGCTTTCTTGGATTGACGCGGCATCCTCCGGCTTGGCGTCCATGAGGTGAAGCTGCCCGCCCACGCGAGCGCCGCTTTCGCTAACGCCGTAGCTGCGGGTTGAGCGCCAACGCCGCACGCCGCAGCCAGCAAGCGCGCGCGTCGACCGCTGGACCGTACCCGGTCCACGGTTGCGCTCTTGCCTCGGCGCGCGCCCCATGCTCGACCTCGACGCCGCCGTTACCCAATCTCACCGCCAGGCAGCGCCATTTGCGAGGCGCGCGAAGAGGCGGCGGATCGCCGCTGTCCACAGCTCGGATGCCAGTCCCTGCCCCCTTATCGGACCGCGACCGCAAACGCGACGCGCCCCGATCACATTGATCCTCATTGGGCCCAACGCACGGTTCGTCACAACAGCGCCAACCCGCCCGACAGTGAGCTCGTCGGGTCGCGGGCTTGTCGGGTACTGAGGTGTCTGCTAGACACCGCTTTATTGATTAGTCTCTGGGCACGCAAGCCAGATTAGCAAAGTTCTCCCCTGATGCACCGACCTCCCCGTGCGCTTGTTTTTGGCGTGACTGGCCAGGACGGATCCTATCTGGCGCGGCTACTTAACCAGCGCGGTTTCGACGTCCACGGAACATCTCGCGACCACGAAGCCTCACGCCTCGGCAATCTGCGCGCGCTTGGCATCGTGGGCTCGGTGACCATTCACTCGGCCGCCCCGACGGACTTCCGGAGCGTCCTGCAGATCATCGCCGACGTACAGCCCGTTCGGATTTACAATCTCTCCGGCCAGTCGAGCGTTGGTTTATCGTTCATCGAGCCGCTGAGCACCTACGAAAGCATGATCTCAGGGACGTTGAATATTCTGGAGAGTTTGCGTTTCCTGGGCTCCAAGGCCCGCTTCTACAATGCGGCGTCGAGCGAAAGCTTTGGCAACACGGATAGCCCGGCAACGGAGGAGACGCCCTTTCAACCTCGCAGCCCATACGGCGTGGCGAAGGCAGCCGCCTTCTGGACGGTGGCGAACTACCGCGAGGCGTATGGGCTTTACGCGGCCTCTGGCATCCTCTTCAATCACGAGTCTCCGCTGCGCCCAAGCCGCTTCGTCACGCAGAAGATTATCCGCGGCGCCCTCGACGTGCGGGAGGGGCGCGAAAAAACGATTTCCCTCGGTGATATAGATATCGCCCGTGACTGGGGCTGGGCGCCCGAGTTCGTGGTGGCGATGGCCGACATTCTCGAACAAGACGCCGCCACCGACTTTGTCATCGCCACCGGCGAGACCAACAAGCTCTCGGACTTCGCGGCCGAGACCTTTGCCCAAGTTGGCCTCGACTGGCGGGAGCACGTGGTGGAGGATCGCAAGTTCATGCGTCCCACCGACATTTCACGCAGTGCCGGCAACCCGGCGAAGGCAGAGCGTCTGCTCGGATGGCGCCCTCGACTGAAGATGCGCGACGTCATAGCAAGACTTCTCGAGGCCGAACGCGAGCGGCGGAGGCATGTCGGCGTCGAAGCGTGCTGATCTGGGCAAGACGAGAGAGGACGGTATGACAGCCAAACTTTCGGTCGTCGTTGGAACCTACAACCGGCTTAGCCAGATCCAGCGCTGCGTGAACAGCGTCTTCCGTGAGACCACCGTCCCGGTGATCGTTTATGTTACCGACGCCGGCTCGACGGATGGCACGGTGGAGTATCTGAAGGCCAATGCGTCCGAGCGGCTAAAGCCCATACTGGTTGGCCAGCGCCTCGGTCAGGCGCGCGCCTACAACGACGTGTTCGATCTTGTCGATACCGAGTTTGTCTGCTGGCTCAGTGACGACAACGAGCTGGTGAACAGCGCGCTCGATGTCGCGATCAGGGCGCTCGAGCGGGATCGACGGCTCGGTATGGTTGGGCTGAAGACAAAGGACGTGGAAGGCCCGTTTGCCGACTTTCCCTATATCGGCGGCATATCCTCGATTGGCATCTTGAACGTCAATCAAGGCGTGCTGCCGACGGCCGTTCTGCGGCAGGTCGGCGGCTTCAGCGAGGCCTTCCGTGACTACGGCATCGATCCGGACCTGACGGCAAAGATTCTATTCAGTGGGTACGACCTGGCACTGACGCGTAGTGTTGGACTGCTGCACTATCGCAACTGGGAGACGGACCCGAGTTCCGCCATTTACGCGAAACTTAGCAAGCTGCAGGAACAATATCAGCGCAAGTACAAATTAAAATATCGGGACTTTGCCCGCGGTGGCGCGAGCTGGTACCTGAAGAAAGCATTCTGGCGGCTGCTGCAAAAAGTCCTTGCCGCGCGCGCAAATGTCAACGCCCCCAATACGCTGTTAGGGCGTCTCCCCCGCGATTGGAACAACATCTTTGCCGGCCGCTACGTCAACCTGCTCGAGGCTCTTATGGATCGGGAGGAAGCCATCTACTTGCGCCAACATTGCCCCCGAACCAGGTGCCCGGAGCGATTGCCACCCGACCCGGCCCCGTTCGAGGCCGAGCTCTTGCACACGCGCTGAACGAGGCTGCCTCGGCGGCGCGTTCAGCTGCGAGCGCTCAGCTCGCAGCCTCCCGGCGCTGGCTTTGCGCGTGGATGTTGCAGGGCCGGGTCCGTCCGGGGCAGCGCCGGTATCCGAGCCACAGCGCCGAAGGCAGGTCGACCGCTCAAGGCGCGGCGCCGATGGGGTGTTTGTTCGGCGCTTCGAGGCTGTCGGGTTCAGTTCGCGGCCTCATCGTGGAGGCCGTAGATCTCGGCATTGTAGATGAATTGAGAGCCTTCGAGGATGCCGTCGCAAATAACGTCGAGCCCCGGATAACGCTGGCGATCCAGCGCCTCGAGCGAGGGAACGTTCAGCTTGTAGATCTTGCCCGACAGCGGCTCGATAAAGGGCAGCGGGATCATGCGGCGGAAAAAGAAGTGGTAGGCATATTTCCGCGCCCGCTCGACTTGCTCACCGGGCATGCGTTGGCCGAGAGGAAGGCCGTCGAGAAATCGAAAGTACTCCGCGGGACTGCGGGCATCCCGGGTAAGACCCTTGTGCCGGATCCACGCCTCCCCTCCAACGATCACCGGCACGCCGACTGCGGCGAGCTCAACCCCGGTTTTGGTCCCGTAAATGATCACGCTGTCGCAATGCGCCATCGCCGCGTAGGTGCTCACAGTGACTTCGGGACCGATGATGAAGACATTGGCTGGAAGCGTTGGGAAGACCTTCGCGATCTCATCAACAATGGGTTGTCGCGAAGGTGCGGTGCCCCGTATTTCGGCGGGGTGGACGCGCAGCAGCAGCTGCAGGTCAGGTCTTGTCTCAAAGTAGCGGATGGTCTCGATTGTCCATTCGAGCATGCCGGGAAAGGCGTTGGCCGGATAGTGAAGTTGGGCATCCCACATGACATTGGTGAGCATGCCGATCGTCGGCTTTCCCAAGTTGAGCCCCACCTTTTTAGCGAAACGCTCGAAATCCTGATCTGGCTTCTCGTGGAACCAAATCCAGTCGCGTGTGCCGGTGATGCGGCTCGCGAGGTAGTCGAGGATCTTGCGCTCTTCCGCCTCCGACCAGCGCATCGTTTCCCACACTGCCGTCGGCTCATCGATCAAGGTGTGATGGTAGGTATCACCATGGCTAAAAATGAAGGTGTTCTTGCGGTAGGAGGGATTCCAGTTGACGACGGGGATCTGCCGCTGCCGGCAAACCTCGCCGGTCAAGCCTTGCGGCACGTAAATCCCGTGATGGAAGACTGCTGTCGAGACTTTGCCGATGCGGTCGAGCAGCCGCGACACCGCGCGCACAGTGAGGATCGAGGCCTCGAGGTAGCGCTGCGCGACGATGCTGGCGCCTTCGATGTTTTCGATCGAGCCGCGTGCGAAGTAGCGAAGGCAGCCGGCGAAGGCATGCTCGCCGACGGCCGTATGCTCGAGGGTGACGCCGCGCAGTTGGTCGAGCGGCGTGGCGGCCGCTACCCTGCGGGCCTCGGCTCTCTCCTCGGCGGTAAGGAGCTCGGAAAGACGGTGTATGGGTAAGCCAAGGGAGCCGAAGGTTTCGCGCCCGTTTGCCATGCAGCCCGCACAGATTACATCCGGCAGTTTGTAGTCACCGATTAATCGCCAATCCGGGACATTATCCTGTTCGGCACGCAGGCATCCCGGGAGCACGGCATCGCATACCAGCAGATGCACCTCGGCGCCACGCAGGGTGAGCGCGGCGGCAAGCACGCTCTCCACGGTATTCACGTGCGAAAATCCGGTCACGGTCGTGGCGATCAGCACCTTGCTGCCGCTCTTGGCACGCTGCACCGCTGCCGCCCAGCCGGCAGGGTCGGCAGCAACCGCGGCCGCGACCGTCTGATGTCGCATGCCGTCGGCCCGCAGCCGATCCTCGCCGCGGAGCGCCGTGTGCACCAATTTGCGTATCCGGCTGAGCATCTCTCGCTCCCTCGCTAGGAGATTGCTTGCGTGGCTGACAGCCCTACCCCCGGGCTGCCAGGCGCAAGAGCTCGCATTGCGCTTTCGACAGCGCCGCCGCAAGGGGCGTTGCCACGAGCAACGCGGCAGCCGCTGCAGGCTGCGCGCGACCACGCCTCGCCTTCTCGCCGGGGCGGCGCGCGCATCGCCAATGGCCGATGCAATGGCGCGCTGGTCGCTCCCGTCGCGGAGACGCGCATCGCCCACAACCTCGGCAATGCCCGGGCTTTCGGCTGCGCAGGGCCTCAGCAAGGGGTAGGCCAGGCCGCTCGAACAAACGGCCTTGATGGCGGCGTATCACTTTGTCGCTCCCCACTGTCAGATCGCGGTAAAGCCACCGTCGATCGTGAACTCGGCGCCGGTGGCATAGGCGGAGGCGTCCGACAATAAGAATACGATGATGCCGACGTAGTCCTTGGGATCGGCCATGCGCCCGAGCGCGACCTTCGGCAGGTAGCGCTCCAGGAAGCGGGGGTCTTGATTGTTGGCTACTCCGGCGAAGGTGACGATGTTGGCGCGGACGCCCGCCGCTCCCCAATAGACCGCAAGATAACGGGTCAGATTGTAGAGCGCGGACTTCGAGACGGAGTAGCCGACTGGCTTGTAGAAGGTCTCGCCGGCGTGGCGCCGATACTCGTAGAGCGACTGATCCGGCGACACCACGCCATAGATCGAGCCAATGTTTACGATCGATCCGCGCCGCGCCCGCGCCATGGCGCTGCCAAAAACCTGACAGCACAGGTGGACGCCCTTGACGTTCACCTCCAGGATCCTATCGAAGGAGGCGTCGGGGTAGGTCTCGTAGGGCCCGTTCTCGGAAGCTGGAGCATTGGGTGGGCTATCCAGTGCGGCGTTGTTCACGATTCCGGCCGGCGTCTCCCAGCGCTCCTCGATGCTCGCGAGAGCCGCTTGGAGCGTTTCCCGACGCGTCACGTCCGCGTCGATGACCATGGTTCGTTCGGGTCCCCCGCCTTGAGCCACGGCAGCCTTAGCCCGCGTCGGATCGATGGCGCTGTCGAGCACGGCAACGCGCGCGCCGTGCGCCACCAGCGTCGCCGAGAACGCGCGTCCGAGCTGCCCCAGACCACCCGTTACCACGATGACGCGGCCCTTAAGGTCGAAAAGATCAGTCATAGCCGCTGCTCATGCCCCCGACCGGCGGTTGCGACCTCCTGCTGAAAGTTCGGGCCGGGCTGCGCGAACAAGCAGGCATCAATTGCAAGCGTGCGCTCTTCCGAGTGGATTGCCGGCGTCAGCATCGGGCGAGCTCGGTGGCAGGTGCCATGCTAGAGCGGTGCCCAGGACTGATCAAGGCGAGCCCGCCCGAGGCATGATGAAAGGACTGCCCTGCAGGATGCCTGAGCAGATCACATCGAGACCGGTGCAACCACCGGGAAGCAGTGCCTCGAGATTGCTAACCTCAACGGTAAAGCGCCGGGGTCCCGGCGTCGGCCGCACAAAGTCGATGGGAATCATGCGCCCGAAGAAGAAATGCTGGGCGTATGCCAGCGCCGCCGAACGCTCGGCGGGTTCGAGACGGCTGGCGAAGGGGAGTCGAGAGAGGACATCGCGATAGTGCGCGGGCGAGCCGACATCGATCGTGAAACCCTTACCGCGCGCCCAGGCCTCGCCGGCTACCACCACGGGAAGCCCCATGGCCGCCAGTTCGACGCCGGTCTTGGTCGCATAAATCAGGGCCGCATTGGCACACTCGGCCAGGCCGTAGGTCGACACCGCGCTTTCCGGTGGCACCACAGCGACGTTCGCTGGCAGCACGGGGAATGCCCGGCGGATCTCGTCCTCCGCGCGCTGCCGCGAGGGCGGCGAGCCGCTCGCCTCGGCAGGGTGGATGCGGACCACAAGCTGCAGATCCGGGCGCTCGACAAAGGCGTTGAGCGTATCGAGCAGCCAGACGCGCTGATTGGGGAAGGCCCGTGCTCGATAATGCAACTGCGCATCCCAGAACACGTTCGTGAGCGCCAGCACCATGGGTTTGCGGGCATCGATACCAAGGCTCACGTAGTCGCGCGTCAGCGCCTCATCGGGATCGCGATGGAAACGGATCCAGTCCTCCTCACCGCGTCGGCGGCTGGCGAGGTAGGTCTCGATGCGGGCCTGCTCGGCTGCGGTCAGACCCGGCTGGCGCCAGACATCGACCGGCTCGTCCATCAGGGTCTGGTGGTAGGTGTCACCGTGGCTGAAAATGAAACAGTGCTTGCGGTAGGCGGGATTCCAGGTGACGACGCGGACGCCGCGAGCGCGGGCGACGGCGGCCACGATCCCCTGGGGAATGTAGATGCCGTGATGGATAACAATGACCTCAGGGCGCTCGCGCTCAATAAGGCGATGGTAGGCGAGCGCAGTGAGCGCGGAGGCTTCGAGGAACCGGCGTGCGACGGCCTCAGCGTGGGGCTCCTTGCTGAATTCGCCGCGGGCGAAGTAGCGGAGCGCCCCGGCAACCGCGTGCTCACCGGCCGGCAACCCCTCAAACGTCGCCGCCGCCATGTTTTCGAAGCGCACGCCGTTGGCGAACTCCCGCGCGGCGCGCTTATCGCTATCGTCGAGCATGCTTCCGAGCGGGACCAGCGGTAGCATCAGTGCTTCGCAGGAGCTACGTGCAGGACCCGCGCAGTAGCTGCACAGCTGGCGCGGAGGGCCTCGCCGAGCAAAGCGACCGACCTTGGGCACCAGATTGATTTCACACATCTGACAGGCCGGGAGCGCCGCGTCGCACAGCACGGTGGAGACCCGTGCCCCACGCAGCGTCAGGGCTACCGCCAGCATGCGGTCAATCTGGCTGAGCCCGAAATGGCCGCCGATGTTTGTGGCGATCAGAACGCGCGGCCCATCGCTCGCGGCGGCGAGCGCCGCCTGCCAGGTCGGTTCGTGCGGGCGGACGAAAGCGCGGAAGTCCTGGTGAACTCCGCTGCGGGCGAGGACGTTGAGACGCGCGAGCCGCAAGGCCGAGGCCGCAGGGGAACGACGCAGCCAATGCCGAATTGCCGCCACGGCTCACCTAGCGCAGCGGAAACGGCCGATGCGTGCAGCAATGCTGGCCCCATCGAGCCCCAGCCGCATGAGCACCTCGGCGTTCTGACCCGAGGGGGGTATATCCTCTAAACCGAGCGCGAGGCACCGCGGCGGCCGCTTAAGCCCCAGCGTCGCGAGTGTCGCAAGCAGCATCTGTCCCTGCCCGCCCGCCACGTAATGGTTGTCGATCGTCACCAGTACCGATGCCCCGTCCGCAAGCGTTGCGAGCCAGTCTCGATCCACATAATTCAGCCAAGGCAGGCCAACGACGGCAAAGCGGATACCGTCCGCGGCAAGGTGCTCGGCAGCCTTCAGGGCCTCAGCCACCCCGATCAAGCCCGAACTGATCATGACCCCATCGTCGCCATCGGCGAACCGGATGCCGCAGCCTTTGCGCGCTTTATAGCCCTTGGGAAGCGCCGCGCTGCTGATCCAGGGCACCGAAACGAGCCGCAGGAAGGAGGGGCCATTGTGCTCCCCAACGCACCAGCGCAGCAGGACCTCGACCTCCTCGGGGCAGCAAGGCTCGACGACGGCAAGGCCCGGGATGCCGCCGATCGCCGAAATCTCGCGCACGCTCTGGTGCGAATGGCCCGGACCGGCCGGGACCACGCCCGATAGTCCACCCACGTAGACTATGCGCGTGCGCTCGCTGGCATTGGCGTAGATTTGCTCGTTCGGCCGCGTCGACAGAAAGCAGGAAAAGGAGTGCACGATTGGGGTGAGACCCTGCAAGGCCATGCCGCCAGCCTGGCTCACCATATCCTGCTCAGCAATGCCACACTCGACGAAGCGTTCGGGAAATTGTTCGCGGAATTTCAGCAGTGCCATGTCGAGGGCGAGGTCGGCATCGAGCGCAACAACATCGCTGCGCTGCGCCGCGAGCGCCAGCAGCGCCGCCTCGTAGGCCGGGAACAGGCGCTTGGTCTCGCGCTCTGTTTGGGCGACGAGAGAACGCTCAACCCGCTGGACGGCGATGGGGGAGGCATCCAGCGCGCGTAGCTTGGCCTCGATGCGATCCGAGATTTCCTCAACGGCGCGCGAGTATTCCGCGGCCTTCGGCGCCCCCGAATGGAAGCGGAACATCTCAACGTCGGAGTCAATGGAGGTACCCGCCATGAAGGATACGCCATTGCCCTTCACGGTATCGGCGATCACCACCTTCGGCTGGTCGGTCACGCCGCGCAGGGCTTCGAAGGTGATTGCCAATGCGGCATGGTCGTGCCCGTCGACGCGGCTGACGTGCCAGCCGAAGGCGGCGAACTTGGCCGCAAGGTCGCCGAGATTGGAGGTGCGCACCACCGAGAAGTCAGACTGGAACTTGTTATGGTCGACGATGACGACGAGCTCACCCATGCGGGAGTTGGCGGCCGACAAGAGCGCCTCCCAGATTTGGCCTTCCTGCAACTCGCCGTCACCGGTCATCACAAACAGGCGGGCATCGCGCCCGGCAAGGCGATTGGCCAGGACCATGCCCTTGGCCTTGGAAATGCCCATGCCAAGCGAGCCGGTGTTGGCGACGATACCGGGGATCGAGATGTCGGGGTGACCGGGCAGACCCTCGAGCCGCCGCAGCAGATGAATTTTCTCCTCAGCGATAACGCCCAATGCCATCAGCACCGCATAGAATGCGGGCGCATCATGGCCCTTAGAGGAAAAAAACAGATCGCCGCGCTCGCGATTGAGCTCGCTTAGATAAAGATGCGTCAGGATATCGAGGGCGGAGAATGACGAGCCAATGTGGCCAGACCCCGCCTTGGCGATCATATAGAGCGCGTTGAGCCGCGCCATGTCGGCAAACAGACCGGATATTGCCGCTTGCGGCGCGTTCAGCCGCCGCGCGCGCTCGAACTCGCCTCTCTTTATGTAGTACAACTCCGTCTCGACGACGGCGCCGATCAGGTCACCCATAAGTGCCTCGCGATTAAGACACGCTTTGGTCCGGTCGGAAGGGCAGCCGCTCCGACGGATAAGGCGCAACATCAATGTGCGGCAGCCGCGCTCGACCGAGGTCGAGCAAATGGCCGCAATACCACCAGTCCTCCGCGCGATTAATGTCGAGCCCCTCGTCATCCCGCGTGATGAACGGTAGCAGCGTAGATCCGGCAATCGTGCGCCCCTCCCGCACGACGCGCGTCCAGGCCAACTCGAGGCTCGCGTTCTGGACATAGACCTCCGGCAGTGCCGCATATTGCTGACTGTGCCAGGGCGGCGCTTCCGGCGGCGTCAGCGGCAGCAGCGGCAGCAGGCGGTCGCCGCGGATGACCCACATCTTACCGGGGTGTTGCTCCACCTTCTCGACGGCGCGCAGAGAATCAACTCCACTCGCCGCCGCAAAGGCGTCCCACGCACGCCTGATGGTCTCGGGTTTGCGGAAGGGAGAGGTGGGACGCAGAATACTGAAGATATCGAAGCGGCGCCCCTGCGCCTCCAGGCGATCGAGCGTGAATTCGATCCATTCGATGTCTGGCGACTCGCCGCCGCTGATCTCGGGAGAGCGCAGGAAAGGCGTCTCGGCCCCGTAATGGCGGGCAATGTCGGCATATAGGTCCGAATCGGTTGCCACCACCACGGCGTCGAACACACCTGAGGCACGCGCAGCGCAGATGCTGTAGGCGATCAGCGGATGTCCGCGCAAAGGTCGTATGTTCTTATGGATCAATCGCTTGGACCCGGCCCGTGCGGGCACGAGGGCGACAGCGGTGGGTCTGACAGAGGTCATGGTCGTCGTGGCCTCAGGCGACGCGCAGGCTATTGAGGTTGTCGAGATACCAGGCATAGCTGCGTGCCAGTCCCTCGCGCAAGGGCGTACGGGCGCGCCAGCCGAGGTCGGCCAGGCGGCTGACGTCGAGCACCTTGCGGGGGGTACCGTCTGGGCGCGACCTGTCAAAGACAATCTCTGCGCGGCAACCGATGATGTCGCGGACCGTCTCGGCGAACTCGGCGATGCGAATATCGCTTCCGGTGCCCACGTTGAGCGGCGCGGCTGCGGAGTAGTGCTCCATCACAAAGACGCAAGCATCGGCGAAATCATCGACGTAGAGGAACTCGCGCCGCGGTGTGCCGGTGCCCCACACCACAACCTCAGGGCTTGCACGCATCTTCGCCTCGTGGAAGCGCAGAATGAGCGCGGCGGGCACGTGCGAATGCTCGGGATGGTAATTGTCGCCGGGGCCATACAGATTGGTCGGCATGATGGAAACGAAGTCGGCACCGTACTGTTGACGGTAGCTCTCGCACATCTTAAGGCCGGCAATCTTGGCGATTGCGTACCACTGGTTCGTCGGCTCAAGCGGCCCCGTAAGGAGCTGATCTTCGCTGATCGGTTGCGCCGCATGCTTCGGATAGATGCAGGATGAACCGAGAAAAAGCAGCTTGGCGACCCCGTGCTGATGCGCCTCGGCGATGACGGCCTGCTGGATGGCAAGATTATCCATTAGGAAGTCGACGGGATAAGCGCTGTTGGCGGCGATCCCCCCGACCTTGGCCGCGGCCAGGAACACGACCTCCGGCTTCGTCCGGGCAAAGTAGCGGGCGACGGAGGCTCGGTCCTTAAGATCGAGCTGGTCACGGGGTGCCGTCAACGCCTCGATACCCATCTGGCGTAGGCGACGCACGATTGCCGAGCCCGCCATGCCGCGATGACCGGCAACGAAGACGCGTTTGTCGGCCAGTGAGAAGATCTTTTGGGTCATCTCTCGACCGTCCCGTCAGTCATGTTGACGCTGCCGGCGGTTTCCTTCGGCGGCGACCGCGGCAAGGTCCGACGTCATCATCTCGCGCACGAGCTCGGGGAAGCTCGTTTGATGCTGCCAGCCGAGCTTGCGTTGTGCCTTGGAGGGATCGCCGAGCAGGATGTCGACCTCGGTCGGACGGAAATAACGCGCATCAATAGAGACAACGACCCGCCCGCTGACGTCGTTTACCCCAACCTCGTCGATGCCATTGCCGCGCCAGGTGATTGGGATTTTGACGTGGGCGAAGGCGCGCTCGACGAATTCGCGCACCGTGTGCGTCTCACCGGTCGCGAGCACGTAGTCATCTGGGGTATCCTGCTGCACGATCCGCCACATCCCCTCGACGTAGTCGCGGGCATGGCCCCAGTCGCGCTTGGCATCCAAATTGCCGAGATAAAGGCGGTCCTGCAGGCCAAGGCTAATCGCCGCCACCGCCCGCGTGATCTTTCGCGTAACGAACGTTTCACCTCGGATCGGACTTTCATGATTGAACAAAATTCCGTTCGAGGCGTGCAGCCCATAGGATTCGCGATAATTCACCGTGATCCAGTAGGCGTATAGTTTGGCTGCGGCATAGGGGCTGCGCGGATAGAAGGGTGTCGTCTCCCGCTGCGGCGTTTCCTGCACTAGCCCGTAGAGCTCCGACGTGGAGGCCTGGTAAAAACGCGTCTTATTACCAATGCCGAGTATTCGAATGGCCTCGAGAAGGCGCAGCGTCCCCAGGCCATCGACATTGGCCGTGTACTCGGGCGTTTCGAAGGAGACCCGGACGTGGCTCTGGGCAGCAAGATTATAGATCTCGTCTGGCTGGGTCTCCTGCACGAGGCGAATGAGATTTGTCGAATCCGCCATATCACCGTAGTGAAGGAAGAAGCGAACTCTGGGGATGTGCGGATCAGCGTAGAGGTGATCGATACGCTCTGAATTGAAGGAGGAGGCGCGCCGCTTGACGCCGTGCACCACGTAGCCCTTGGACAACAGCATTTCCGCCAGATAAGCGCCGTCCTGCCCAGTGACACCGGTGATCAGCGCAGACTTAGCAGTCATAATGGCTTTTCCATACCTCCCCTCGGCCAGCGCTCCGACTTGTGTCCGGTCGCTGCAGCCGTACGGCACACCGTCATATCAGTCTTGTCGCTCGGGCCTCTCCTATCACGCGACCTCTCCAGGCGGCAAGGCAGTGTCCGGCAGACTGGCCGCCTGTTGGGGCCTGCGCGGGGCGGCCCTCTCACGGCCGCTAAAAATGTCGAGCGTCCCCTGTCGACGCGCAAGCCTGCCGATTGCGCTGGGTTTGGCATTTATTCGCTGGGTCACGGGCGTCAAGACCGGGCCGTGACGCCGGCAAATCATCCGGTCTTTTTCACCTTTAAGTCGACCACACGGGCCTCGCCCTCTTGCTGAGGCAGCTCAATGTCACCGTAGCGGATGGCCTCGCCTTTGCAGAGGAGACGCTTGGCCGTGCTACCGAGAATTCGATTGGATTCGCGCACCGGGATGAACTGGGACCTAAAAATGCGGCCTGACAAATTGTCGAGCGTGACCTTATCGCCGGGCTGGATATCGCGCAGCGGCACCAGAGACTTTCCGAGCTTTTGGAACACGACCTCGGTGCCGAGATCCTCGGCCGGCTTCGGCTTCATCATGTGCCGCACGCGCTTGATGTCGCGGACGAACTTACGGAAACCATCCGGTTCAAGCGCAAAGCTGTGGTCGGTGCCCTTCCAAGCGCGATTGAGCGTCACGTGCTTCTCGAACACGCGAGCCCCCTTCATGTAGGCGATCGGCCCCGACAGCGTGCCATTGAAATGGTCCGACGAGCCGATCAAGCACTCTGGAAACTCTCGCGCCAGCACCTCGATGTTGTCGAGGCCAAGCCGATGATACTCGCACGGATATTCAGAAACGCAGTGCAGGATTGCGACTTCATCGAGCTGACCGAGCAAAATCTCCACGCTCGAACGGATCTGATCGATCTTGCCGCCGCCAATACTCATCACCACCGGCTTTCCCATGCGCGCGATGCGGTTGATAAGCGGCAAGTTGCCCAGATCGAACGACGCCACTTTTAGAATGTCTACGCCGGCCTCTTTCAGCAAATCGAGGCTGGGCTCGTCGAATGGTGTCGACATGAACTTGACACCGTGTTTGATGCAATCTGCCTTCAGGATCGGCAACCATTCTGGCTTGAGTTCGAGCTTTTCCCGATGCGCTCCATACGTAGAGGCGAAAGCGTTCTCGCTCTGATAGGGAGCGGCGTAGGCATCATCAGAGAACAGGTAGCGGTTATTGCGGGTCTGAAATTTGACCGCATCCGCCCCTTCGAACGCAAAAATGCGGATGAACTCGCGTGCGTTTTCGAGAGAGCCCTGATGGTTCTGTCCGACCTCAGCAATCACGAACGGTTCTTCACCGAGCGCGTCTTTTTTCAACATTGGTTGCTACCCCCTCTAAGCAAAGTTCTTTAGACGAGACGAGGTTGGATCAGGCGAACCCTTGGACCGCCCACAATTCGTGATTCGTTCTCTGGTGCAAAACAAAAAGCGGTTGATACATCGACGTATGAATAGCCGTACGGCTTCGCGTACCGCCCCCGATTGACGCCACCTTACCGGTGTGTCGAGCCGACGTCGGCTCCCCAGCCCCCGACGTTGCTGCGCGTGGCATGCGCAGTCAAGTCGCCAATCACGTGAACTGCTCGATTATCTCCTTGAGATGCCTTGCCGTCGCTCGCGCCGGCCGGCATTTGCCGCTGGCATTTGGGCGTGGCGCGCAAGGCAGTGATTGGCGCCAGGCCGTGATTTGGGACAACACCCTGCCGGCCTACCCATGCGGTTGCCATCGGTCTTGCGGGCCCCAAGGCTTGCTCATCCCTTGGGCTATTGGAGGTTCCGCGACCGGCAAAAACGCAGGCTGTCGCCTCTGTCGATTGAGAGCGACGGGCGCCTCGGCCGCCGTGCCTCCCAGCCGATCGGAGAGCCACGGGCGCCGTTGGGGCGCGCTGCGAGCGACCCCGGATCGGGGCCAACCTTGGGCGCAGCAAGAAGACCGGCATCGATACCATCAAGGCTGCAAGCGCCGGCCTGGTGAACCGAACGCCCCCTAAGAGCCGCCATCCCCGGCGCGAGCAGCCTGCAAGCTTTTCTAGGGGCGCGCACCATCCTCAAGCAATGCTCAACGCAGTGCATTCTGGAGGCGCGTTGCATCCTCAGGCGACAGCGACATGCCGGCAACTGAGCGGTACGCCGCACGAAAGGTGGGGGCAGCCCGGTCCCACGAGAACGCCTGGCGCCGCTCAAAGCCGCGGCCGCGTAATTCCGCCCGTAGCGTCTCATCCGACCAGACGCGGGCAATTGACGCGGCCATATCCTCAGGATCGAAGGGGTCGAACAAGACCGCCGCGTCACCCGTTACCTCCGGAATGCACGACACCGCCGATGCCGCGATCGGCAATCCATATTGCATCGCCTCGAGCAAAGGCAATCCCAGGCCTTCAAACAGCGATGGGAAGATTAAGAGGTGGGCCTCCGCCAGCAAGGCCGCCAGCTCTGCGTGGGCAAGGTATCGCAAAAACCTCACCTGGTCGCCAACGCCCGTGCGAGACATTGCCTCCTCTATCCCAGGCCAATTCTCGGCCACCCGCCGCCCGGAGCAGACGAGCGTGATGGATAGGCCGTGTCGATCGCGCAGCACCGCCATGGCCTCGAACAGCTTGGCGTGATTCTTATGGGCAAAGGTCATAGCCGGATAAAACGCAAAAGGCGGCGTGATACCGAGGTCGCGCAGGATGGCAGCGCGCCGCTCTGGCGCGGCAATCTCGTGCGGGAAGGCGGAGTCGCGCGGAATAACCGCGATCTTGTTGCTCGGGATCCCGAAGCACTCGATAAGGTCGCGCTTGGTGGCGGCGGTGGCCGTGACCACCAACGCGGCCCGTTCGCAGGCTCGTTTGTACATGGCCGTGCGCCAGGCTCGCTCGCCGTCCGAGTAAAGGTTGGGCAGGCGAATGTGCTGAAGGTCCCATGGCTCGTAAATGGACGGCAGCGCGGTGTCGAACGCGACCTGATGCGGGAAGTGCATGACCTGCGCGCCGACGGCCCGCAACTCGCGGTCCCGCTGGACCATCGGCCGTTGCCGCAGGCGCTGAACCGCTGCCCCGAGGCGCTCCCGAAGTGAGGGAGGGGCTCCCGTCCGGTACCACGGGAACACGTGGCGCCACCGAACCACACTCGTCCTGCTGCCGGCAGTATGATCCCGCCAGGCTTCTGTCACGCTGTCGGGCGCAAGCAGCACCGGTCGGATCTGCTCGCCCATAGCCGAAAGGCTGGCGACAAGCGAAACGATGTTGGTTTGCACGCCGCCCGCCACGCGCGGGTCCAGCGCGGCGTGGATGGAGACGCACACCGACGCCATGGTGCTGGGCGATGTCATGCGTTCAGTTTCGGCTCAGCTCTGCTCGGCGACCCGCTGCCCGAAGGTTTCCGAACACCTGTTCGGCGAGCTGCGGACCGGGATTGTGAGCACTGACGATGCGCTTAGGGCGGCCGGCGAGGTGTCGCCAACGCAACTGATAGATCGCGCGGTCTTTCTCTAGTGTGGCGTTATTCGACTGGCGCACAACCTCCTGCTCGTCCAGATAGTGTTCGACGAAGCTGTTTGTAGCGGCAATGATCTCGAACCCGGCGTCCCAGATGCGCAGGCTAAGATCGCCATCAGCCTTGTAGAAGACGTAGTCCTCCTCGTTCGCGTAGCCGACGGCTGCCAGCGCCTCGCGCGCGAAAAGGCCGTGGTTCACCATCAAACGGGCCCCCAGTGTCTCCTGGACATAGTAGGAAGGCTCCATTGGCCAGTTCCGGAAAAAATAAGCGACGCCCCCGACCTTTCGCCCGGAGGCCCGGGCAACCCGCACCGTATCGAGCGAGGCGCTGACGGAGCCCGGCAGCAGCAGGCAGTCGTCGCTGATCATAAGGATCCAATCTGCCTGCGCCGCCTTGAAACCGATATTCATGAAATAGCCCCAGGATCGCCGAGCGATGGGCTTGCCTAAAAACTCGCCGCGATTGTGCTGGACGATCGTCAAAATGTCCTTCTGCGCGACGAGCCACGCGACAGAACCATCAGTGGATCCGCCATCGATGACGATAATCTCGTGAGCCATGTCGGCACAGTTGGAGCGCACACTCTCGATTGCCGCCTCGAGAAAGGGCTGCCGGTTGTAGCTGCCCAGCACGATGGACACAAACGGTCTGGTCGGCCGTTTGGGCGGGCTCCCACCATTGCCGGCGATGGCCTTGCCATCCGCGCCAGGACGGCAGCGGACGGAGGCGCCAGGGGCCGCGCTCCAGCTTTGGAGCATCGCCCGGGCCCACCTCCTCGCCAATTTGAACATGCGACATACCCCGATTAGCCGACCCTCAGATCGAGGCAGCAGACCGCGCGCGCGGCAGCCAGGCCATCCTCTTCGAAGGCGCCAGTCTCATGCACATTAAAATAGGATAGACCTGCGCAGTCAGGCGCCGAACTCGTCGTCCATCCCCCATCGACATAACGGTAGTAGGTCTCGGCGCAGGTTTCGCCGGCGAATGTGGCCTTCACCTTCTCGACCATCGCGGCATCGAACTGCTGCAGCCAACCGTGGTCCTCGTAGGCGCCAAACGGCACCGTCAGCAGCAGGTGGCCACCCGGCCCCAGCACTCGTCTGAATTCGCGGATAGCGTCGAGGTAGGACTGGGGCTGCGCGTGCGGCCAAGGTTTCCTTTTCGAATAAGTTTTGTACTCGTAGGTGAAGCCGACATGTTCCAACGTCGAGATGCAGGCGATCGTTGCCGCGACGCCATCCCGCAGAATCATTTGCCGCAGATCCCCGAAGATGTAGGACACCCTAGGGTCGTACCTGATCCAGTCCGTTTCCAAGGTGTAGACCAAGATCCGCCGGCCGTTGAGAAACTCCGTACTCAGCAGCGCCGGTTTGTTGAAGGTGGAGCCGGCGTCGAGGATGAGACCTTGGCTCCCGGACAAACGGGAAAGCACCCACGGGTACTCAACAATGCGCTCATCAAGCCTTGCGCCAAAGCCAGGGGGAATGGGGCCACCGGCCCGGAACGTGTGCATGAGCCCGGGATCGGCTAGCACCTGCGTTAGCAGCTTTTCCTTGAATTCGGTATAACCATCGCTGAACGGGATTTTCGGGCCGCGAGCAAAGCGGTCGGCGGCATCGTTCCTTTCTTGGTTCTTGTTACTCGTTAGGACCGTTTTGATCCGCCCGATCATTTCGGTAACTGTCATTCAATAGCAACCTCCAACTTTAGTATCTCGCATCGTCGACGACCTTCCGCCTCGTCAGCGCTGAGCTCGCCCGTGCGCCGTAACGGACCATGCTTGAGTTCACCGACACTGTGCTTGAGCAAAGTGGCTGAATCAACGGCCCCTCAGGCCATTACGCAAGCGGATGCGGCCCCCGCGCAACCTTGCCTTGCCCTGTTGGTTGCATTTAAGATGGGCGCGGCACGCAGAAATCTGCGCAGGCGTCTTAGAACTGGGTTCACCGTTCCCATCCTCTCGAGCAAGTCGGCAGGGCGTCAAGTATCATTACGGGCAGCAGCAGCTTTTAACGGCATTGCTGTTGCCAACAGGAATTTATGGGACGCCGACGGCGACCTTGTAAACCGACTTGACGCACGCTAACGACCAGCTAGCTAAGGTGAGCATGGCAGGGATCACCGCTTGATCTGTCAGACGAGAATGCTAAGAAAATCAGACAGATGTATCTTGTGGGTGATATGGAACATGATTCGCAATCCACGGCATGCTGCCAGAGCCGACGCGGTCGCTCGTTCTGGCTTGCGGCATTCTTGGGGCGAACGACAGGCTTGGGCCATAAACTCAATCCGCGCATCGCACATCGACAGTGAACGGAACAAGTCTATGGTCGCTCCAGCCGATCGACCCGGCCATGAATTCGCAAGGTGAGCGCGGCGCCAGGTCATGGCCGCGAGCGAGTGGCGAGCTCCATCGTCTATCCCGAGCTCCGACGCGGCACTGCTCTTCGACCCTGATCGTGCAGGCCTCGATCCGCTGACGCAACTCAATGAGACAATCAATGACGGATGGGCTGGCGGACGCGAGTGCGGACAAGGTTATCGTGATCAAGTCGGGGACGCATAGTCGCTGGCTTGGCCTTGCCGATCTCGGCACGTACGGTTCGCTCTTAAGATACCTTGTTGGTCGTGACATTAAGGGGCGGTACCGTCCGACCTCGTTCGGTCACTATTGGATGATCCTGCGTCCAGTTCTCGAGATGCTCATCTACGTGATCGTGTTCGGTTACGTGTTCGGGATCACCTCGCAACCAATCCCCTATCCTCTGCACGTCTACTCGGGCATCGTGCTCTTCGTCTTCTTCGCGACCTCGCTCAGCACGGCGGCAAACACCCTCACCGGCAATCGCCACCTCCTCAACAAGATCTACTTCCCACGTCTGGTAATCCCGCTCGTCAACATCACAGTCAACTTGGTCGACCTCGGCGCGGCGAGTACCGTGGTGCTGGGTCTTATGCTATTTTATGCGGTGCCGCCAGCGCTCAACATCTTGGCGCTGCCTTTGGTGCTCGCACTACTTTTGTCGTTGACCTTCGGCCTGGGGCTGTGCGTCGCGGCGCTTTCGGTTCGTCACAGCGATACATCGATCTGGCTGCCGCTCGCCACGCGAGCCATGCTCTATGCTTCGCCGGTAACCTACCCCGTCAGCATCGTGCCCGAGGCGGCCAGGTTCTTTTACATGTTCAATCCAGTCGCCGTGATTGTCGAGATGTTCCGATGGTCACTCTTCGGCACACCACTCCCGCACGCGCTGCACCTCGCCGCTGCAGTGGTGTTGAGCCTCGCCGCACTGCTGCTGGGCCTGATCTGGTTCACCCGCGTCGAACGCGAAATGATCGATTTCCTTTAGAGGCCCGGATGGATCAGGAAATCGCCATCGAAGTTGAGGAATTGAGCAAGCTCTACTACCTCGAGGGGCGCCGCCCGCGCGGCCGCCGCTTCAGAGATTTCCTCCGCCGCAGCACGGCACGTCGGCCGTGTGCGAAGGCTGCGATCGCACGCGAACTTGACGTCGGACATGCCTTCTGGGCCTTGCAAAACGTGAGCTTCACCGTTCGTCGTGGAGAGGTGCTTGGGATCATCGGCCGTAACGGCGCGGGCAAGAGCACGCTGTTGAAGATCATGAGCCGGATCACGGCCCCAACTTCGGGATGTGCGCGCCTGCGTGGACGTGTCATCAGCTTGCTCGAAGTCGGCACCGGCTTCCACGAGGAGTTGACCGGCCGCGAGAACGTGTATTTGAACGGCTCGATTCTCGGCATGACATCGGACGAGATCACGCGCAAGCTCGACGCTATCGTGGAGTTTTCCGGCATCTCCCGCTTCCTGGACACGCCGGTCAAATATTATTCTTCGGGCATGCGCGTCAGGCTTGGCTTTTCTGTTGCCGCGCACATCGACCCGGAGATTCTGATCATCGACGAAGTTCTGGCGGTCGGCGATGCCGCCTTCCAGGAGAAGTGCCTTGGCCGTGTCAATGAATTGACAGGCGATGCCCAGCATACGGTCATTTTCGTCAGTCACAGCATGGCTGCCATCGGCAGCCTTTGCACGCGGACCATCCTCCTCGACGGAGGATCCGTAATAGCGGACGGGGACACCGGTGACGTCATCAAGCGCTATCACGAACTGAGCGCGGGTGAGAAGGGGACGGTAGAACTATCCAAGCGACGCGAACGCAGCGGGTCAGGGCAGCTGCGCATGACGAAGGTCGTGCTGCAGGATGCGAATGGCGCAAACATATCCTACGCCAAGTCGGGCGATGCGGTCCGGCTCGTGGTCGAGTACGACGCCGCACCCGAGCTCGTGGGGACGCGAAACATTATCGCTAATATTGTAATTTCGACGGCCAACGGCATGCGCTTGTTTGGGCTGCCGAGCGACATCCTGCGTAAGACCAAGGCGACGATCAGGCCGTCAGGACGGCTCACCTGCTCCCTGGACAAGCTGCCGCTCCTCCCTGGCCACTACGGGCTCGACATTTCAATCGTCGTGGAGCGTGAGCTCGCGGATAAGGTTATGGGAGCCGCGGCCATAACCATCGTCGAGGGCGACTACTTCGGCACCCAGTTGTTGCCCATATCACACTACGGCAATGTCTTGGTCGGATATGACTGGAACCTTCACGAAGGGACGCATTGATGGCGAGCAGCCGCGATTTTCGGAATACCCGTCGCTTCGCTCGGGGAGCACGATGGTGAAATCTCACAGATCTTATTTGCGCCAGCTAGTGTATTGGCTCACTCCCAATCGGCGGGCTGCCGATATGCACGCGCATCAGTTGACGCAAGAACTGATAACGCAGATCGGCGGTACCTTGAATGTGATCCGAAACGATTTAGTGCGCACCTTGGCCAAGCCGGGACAAGGCGGAGTGATCGTCGACTATCACGACATCTCCTTTTTTGTGAACAATGAGGCGACCGCCAATCGTGCAATTCACGCGCTTGCAAAAGAGCCGGACACTATAAAGTGGATCGATCAGTTCGAAGGCGGCGCGACTTTTTGGGACGTCGGAGCCAATGTCGGCGTCTACTCGCTTTACGCAGCGAAAATCAAGGGTGCGAACGTCTTTGCGTTCGAGCCCGTGTTCTTTAACTATTATGCCTTCAACCGGTCAATTCAAGCCAATGCGCTAGATCGGAAAATTAGAGCGTTCGCGTTTGCCATCGGCGACGCCACGAGGTTCGACGACATGTATCTAGCCGATCTTCAAGATGGCAGCGCACTTCACACCTATGGCAAGCCGCTTGTCGACGGCACGAGCGAGAAGTTCCGACAAGCCGCCGCCTGTTTCAGCATCGACGACCTCGTCGAAAAGCACGGATTTACAGCGCCAGGGCACCTGAAGATCGATGTCGACGGCTTCGAGTCTCGCGTGGTGGAGGGGGCGCTCCGTACGCTCAGGCGGCCTTCACTCAAGACCGTCATGATCGAGCTTCCGGTATCGGGGTCAGAAGCCGAGGTTGAGACAAAGATTTTGAATGCGGGACTGGAATTTGTGGGTCGCTTCCATCGTCTGAAAAACGTGCCCATTTGCAATCACCTGTTCGCACGTCCCGGCGAAGCCGGCAGATGGCGCAAAGCCATCTATGAGTCGCTCGAGACGACGCCGTGTGCCGGCGCAGTGGCAAGCGGTGGGCTCGATCGGCCGCAAGCGCTGGACGTACCCGCAGCAACCGCGCTCCGAGCTGCACGCAGTTGAGGACGCGTCGTTGGCACATACCAAAAGAACGACCTCCCAAACAGCGCCAACAGCTCTTGGAGGTTTACCGGCCCACTTATCCCGGTGGATAACTCCGGCACAGAAAGCAGCCATAAAACACCGCTACAGTGGCCCTTTGCAGACGCGAACACTGATTTTCCGAGAAAAAACCGCTATTGAACGAGCCAGGCCATATCGTCGAAACCGAATGATGAGCTCGGCTTTATTGCAGCCTCGAACGTTATGTGCTCTATTGCCGGGATCCACTTCAACCAATAGGACAGCAGCGGCCTGCAGACCACATACCAACGCGCAATCGTCAAGGTACGCAGTTAGACACCCGCCAAATTACGGCCCCTAGCAGCCCGTCAACAACGTTCGCTCAAATTAATCACGACGGGGTCGCTCGCGGCCTTTCAAAGTACTTTCCTCCGACTACGGAACTTATCACAGTTGACCCCGACATGTCCCCTTTGCCAGGATTTTAGTGGCCGCGAACTTCTGAAAACAATGTTGCGTGCAGCCACCTTGCGCCCAGATAGTCCCGACGCGAATGCACGCCGATCTCTTTGGCGCCGTCGGCACCCCCCACTCAAATTGCGTGACTAGTTGGAATGCCAGAAATCGTCAACGGCGCGGCTATATACTTGGCGTTTAGCTTCGGTTTAGGATCCATCGCAATAGCCTGGGCCAGAGAAAAATACGGCTTATTTCAAGTTTTGGCTACAGGATCGGCGATAGCAACAATTCTCTCTCCAGCATTTTATTTGCGCTTCGCTCCGCTGATCGCGGCAAAGGCATTTATCAATTTTATTACCTGGCCCCTGTTTGCCTTCGGCATCGGCCTCACGTGCATTCTGCTGCTTTATATCCGTAAGGATTTGAGGCTATGGAAATCAATTGGGGTCGCGATAGGACTAATCGCGTTCATTTTTGCAGCATGTCTTGCGTACATTGAAGCGCGCGGCCCTAGTGCTTTGATCTACCAAACAAACCCCTCAGATTCTCTAATGTACCTCACCATTGCCGAATCTGTCAGGACCGTTCCCGTGGAGACACTATTAGAGGGGGCAAACCCGGTCGCCTCCGATGCCTCTGCGAAGATATTGACTTTCAATCCGCTGGGCCTCTACTCAGCTCGAATGATTGCCGGCGGGACCATGCGGATCGGCACCATGGCCGTCATGGCAACCATGTCTATCATAGCCGATACTCCGCCAGAGCGCCTCCTTCTTCCATTTGCACTCGCACATTTGGTAATTGGCGCCATTTCCATATTCGGGCTACTCGTCTCTTATAAGAAGCCCATATTAATAGCCGCAGCAGCATCGATTGCAATCGTCCTTGGCGCCTGGTCTGTAACTGCCCTCTTACACGATGCCTACAGCCAAATTCACAGCATTCCTATGCTAGCCCTCCTATTGTATGGCCTCCACACTTCAGAGGCACGGCCTATTTATGGGACTTGCCTCGGCGGATTGGCGATAGCGGCCCTCTTATCAGCCTACCCCGAAATCAGCCCAATATTAATATTATCCTATGGCCTTGCAGCGGCTGGCATGGCGTTAAACATCGTGACCGCGGGCGGAGACTTCCGCTCGGCAACTTCGCAAACGTTTATCTTTGCAGCATCGAAGTTTGGAGGGCCATTTGCAATTGGGCTCATTATTCTTTTGTTGACTGGTCAGCTTAGCTTCATCCTCCGCGTAATATTCAACATCTTCGTCATTGTCGACGGAAACACTAATCTAGGCAGCACAATACTCGACCAACAAGTCCGTTGCATTTTGGGTTGCATCTTGGGCGGCACGTGGTGGGCGATCCCCGTCATCGATCCCCTCCTCGGTTCAATGTCCACTATTGTTGCGGCCAAGATTGGAAGCGCAATTGCGATCGCGCTCATTGCAGTTGCGACCGTCGCGCTAGTTGGCCGAGGGAGCCTTCCCAGGATGTCGGCCGCGTTTGGATTGGCGGGCTTGCTAATCGGAACGTATTTCATTTTCAAGGCTAACAACTATCCTGCTTTCAAAGCATACTTTCTCGCCGCGCCATACTTAATGCTAACGGTTTTTTTGCTAAACCTTCCACCCCTCCGCGGCTTCTATTCTACCATCGCGAAGCTGGTGACCACATTCGCGACGGTTGGCGTTCTTGGCGTGAATATATTTTTTCTATTTGCCGGCACCTCCGCGCAGGCATTGCAATATTACGCGCGACGTTCGGCTGCGGAACAGCGAGACCTTCTGGACCTAAGCTCGCAACGCCACGTGCTTTCTTCGTTGAATGCACCATTCGCTGTCATAATTCCGTTTGAGCCCGACTTTTCTTGGAGCCGCGTCGCGATCATTCAGCTTGCGCTGAGCCGTATGAATTTCTTTCCTGTCTCTGGGTACATTTTTGATAATGCTGCTGTCACGCTTAAGCACCCGAGACTCGCGCCAACCAATCCAGTACGGATCGCATTGGTGACTGATCGCGTACTGGCAACGCTGCCCAGTGCTTCGACTAAAGTACTCCACGCCAGCAACGGTCTAAGCGTCGTGAGAACGGAAACCAATCTAGCGATATTCTCAACAGATCAAAATGCCGAGCAGGTCAATGCTAAGTGAAGATCGAATACAGCAATCTGTAGAGCGCGACGTTATTGCCGTCGTTATTCCCAGCTACAGAGTGCGAGCGCATATCCTCAACGTTCTTGCACAAATAGGGCCCGAGGTCAGTTCGATTTACGTTGTCGACGACTCTTGCCCAGAGCAAAGCGGGAAGTTCGTCGAGCAACATTGCAGCGACACCCGGGTGCGGATTATTTTCAATCCCACGAACCTTGGGGTCGGTGGCGCGACCATCGCCGGGATGAAAAAAGCATTTGCCGAAAATGCCGACGTGATTGTGAAGATTGACGGCGACGGGCAGATGGATCCCAGCTTCATCCCGATCTTTGTTGCAATTATTAAACGAGGAGAGGCGGATTACGCAAAGGGAAATCGCTTCTTCGACACCGAAACGATCTCCTCGATGCCACGCTTTAGAATGCTTGGCAACGCCTGCCTCTCATTCCTCGCTAAGCTTTCGACAGGCTACTGGCACACTTTCGACCCAACTAATGGTTTCATTTGCATTCATGCTAGCCTTATAGATCATCTTCCTTTGGAAAAGATCGCGAACCGATATTTCTTCGAGTCCGATTTGCTCTTTCGCTTGAACGTCATTGGCGCAAAGGTCGTTGATATTCCCATGCACGCATGCTACGGCGATGAAACCAGCTCGCTCAAGCCGCTTCAGCAAATACCGCGCTTCGCATTTGCCCATATGCGCAACTTGGCTAAACGGATCTCATACAGTTATTTCATCCGCGACTTTAGCTTGGCCTCTCTGGAGCTTGTATTTGGGTTGTCATTTGTCGCCTTTGGTTTGGTCTTCGGTGTGTTATCCTGGGGCGTGGATGCGCCTGCAACTGCGGGTACGGTTATGGTGAGTGCCCTGCCTATTATCGTGGGCTCGCAGCTCCTTTTATCGTTTTTGAACTACGATATTCAATCAGTGCCTCGATCAACGTTACATACGCGCATGAAGCGGTCGTCTCGGCCATTTCGCGCTCTCAAAGGCCAATGACTCGTTTTCAAGCGTTTGAGGACTGTTCGCATGAAAAAGTTCCGCCCTGCTGAAGATCAAGGGGTCTTGGCGGCCCGGTGGCTGCAGAACTATGATCGCGCAAATTACAGTGGTGGTCTCGCGGCATACGTGCTTCGAACGACCCACTCCTTGATCGAGCGGCCGTTTGGCCCTGGTGTCCATAGGCCGCAGGTCTTGGAACTCGGCGCCGGAACTCTAGCCCATCTTCCATTCGTGAAGCATAGCTTTGACCGTTACATAGCGTCGGATTCGGATCCGCAAGTCTTACGCGAGAGCGCCCATCGCAAACTCCCTTACGGAGTTCAGCTGCTGCAACTGGACGGAAACGATCTTCCCTTTGAAAATGATACCTTTGATCGCGTCATCGCAACCCACGTCCTAGAGCATATTCATCCTCCGCACCTCGCCCTCGAGGAATGGGTAAGAGTTCTAAAGTCCGGCGGTGTACTTTCCCTTATTCTGCCGTGTGACCCGGGCTTGGCGTGGCGATTGGGTCGGTATTTTGGGCCGAGGCGGCAGGGTGAAAGAGCAGGTCTTCCGTACGATTACTATATGGCGCGAGAACATGTTAACAGCATTTTCAATCTGGATAAAATCCTGAGTTTCCATTTCCCGGAGAAAGAGGTTACATGGTGGCCGCTTAGGCTTCCCGTTGCCGGTCTAAATCTTATTTATGCCGGAAATTTCTATGTTTAATATAAACTATCTCCTTATTCTCGGATCAGTTTTGGTAATTGTGATCGGTCAGGTTCTTTTTAAGTGGGCCGCAATCAATTTGCGGGTCGGGGGGCGTGATTTCCTGGAAATATTAACCGATAATTACCGACCTATCGCGATGGCCGCCGCAGCGGTAGCATTGTATGGCATTTCAACAATCGCCTGGATCCAGGCGTTGCGCACGATTCCCCTCGTTGTAGCTTTCTCATTCAATGCCTTGGCGTTTGTACTAGTTCCGGCGGCGAGTTTAGTTATATTCGAAGAGCAGCTTCCACGGTATTTTTTCGTTGGCTTGCCGCTTATTGTTGTTGGAATTATTCTTTTGTCGCTGAAATGAAATGTGCCTCGCAGGGTCGGCGCCCCGTGGACGCACGATTAGTCCTGCTCCCCCACCAAACTGCGTTGCGGTAGCACATTCCATCCTTCGCGACCAGCTGCGACCTCGCAAAATGGTGGACTTATTCGCCGATGCTCGCATTCGTGACAGATACTAGCTTCGAAATTATTTGTCACGGTATGCGCGAGGATCGACAAGGAAACCACAGCCTAGTTGCTCCATCGGCTAGCGCAGCCCGGTTCGCTTAGCACATCGGCCACGTCTGCTCGGCGCATTGTCGAAAAGCACCTGCTTGGGGAGCGCTCGGCCGACCAAGACCTTGGCTCAGTCATCAAACTCAAGGAGATCGCGAGGATCGGTCCTGCCAGCTGAATGCAGGCTAATAAGGTGGTTCTCGACCCGCCGGATGAGCTCGGTATCGGAGACCTGCTTGCCGCAACGGAGCTGAGCCAGAATATCCTCAACGATGCGCTCAGCGGTGCGGGTTAGGCGGGGAATTTGCGGCCTGACTGGCGTGAAGTCGATGACCATAGCTGGCCCTCCAACCGCGCGCGCCCACTCTCCGAATAGCTCGCTGATAACGTCCAGGTTGCGCGGAGGTTTCCGAGCACGCTGCCGGCGTTTGGAGGCCTGCGCCGAACTTGAGCTCAGCGGGAGTTGATTTGCCGTGATATGGACCTGGGCCGGCGCTTCGCTCCCGTGTGGTCGCTCGGTTTTTAAAGGATGAACGCGCGACACGCGCTTGCGCAAGATGTCGGCGGCAACGCTCACTGGCGAACCCGAGATCAAAACAATCTGCAAAAGCAATCTCGGCTAGAGAAGCGCCTAATCAGGCGCCCCTGTGGGGCCCTATCTGGTTTAGCGGCTCCGCCTGCTGGGCTTCAGAAATGATGTTGGCACAGCACGTCACAAAGCGGTGCATGGAACGATTTTCGCGGTCCGTGGCTATGTTGGAGCAAAGCCTTTGGTAGAGCGTCGCATCCAGCAGCAAGCGCCGGATCGCCAGGGCAAAATCCGTGGCGCTGCAACTGTCGGCCAAGACCCCGTTGTGACCGTCGATCACCTGCTCGACAAGCCCTCCCACGGGCGTGGCCACCACCGGTAGACCGGCGCCAAATGCGGTGGCGGCAACAGCCGATTGGCTGGCCTCCAGATAGGGCAGCACCACCACGCCAAAGCGACCGAGCGCATCGGCTATCTCTTCGGAGCTAAGCCAGCGGTTGACCACCTCGGCCCCAAGCTCGCGCAAGCGCGGAAGGCTGTCGTCGATGTTGCCTTCGCCGAAGACGCCGACCGAAACGGCAATATTCTCCTTACGCAAAAGCTCGACGGCATCCAGGAACATGGATAGGCCCTTGTATTTCATGAGGCGACCTAAAAAAAGCAGCCGCTTCGCCTCGCCCTTCTGCGCTTGGAGTTTGGTGGGCATTTGCTGGTATGATAGGTCCGGAAGAAACAGCGTGCGCAGTTTGGCCCGTGGAATGCGACGCGCAGCCAAAAGTTGACGCGCCACCGCTTCGCTCAAAGTGATAACCAAATCCGCCTTCGCGACCGTGCGAGCGATCAGCGGGTTGGCCCACCCCGTTGGATCGCCAGGATGGGCCGCCGCATCATGCACGATGGGAATATAGAGCGCCTCGGCGCGGTGGATCGCCGACACCATGAATGGCGACCAGACGTGCGGCATTAAATCTATGACAGCTTCAATGCCCCGCTCCGCCAGGAGATTGTAAAGGCGTCGCCGCACGACCGGTATGCGCCAGCTGGACCCCAGCGCGCCCAAGGCGCCCGAAAACGTGTCGAAAGCGATGACGCAGGGCCCGAGCGTCGCAAAGGCCCCAAACAGTTCGCTTTGCCGCGAGACGGTAATCGTTGGCGCAATGTCCGGGTCTGCCAAAGCGGCGCGCGCCACCTCCAGCGTAAACTGCTGCAAAGCTCCGCGGCGCCCCCAGTACTGAAACATTATTCGCTTTGGCATCGTCTCAGTTCTGCTCGCCGCTTGCGGATTGCTGCCTCACCCCATGCATAGCCCACCGACCTTTGCGTACAGGATTGAGCGCTGCCCAGCGTCCACGCCTCAACGAACTGGCGCCTGTCCTCTTAATACTGACGCTCACCTGGCCGACCTAGCATGCTGGGCCGAACTCGTCGACGTCTGTTCCGGAACCCGACGCGGGGTCGAGGTTGCAGTCGGGTTTCGCCCGAAACTGGCTCGAACTTGCTTGGCCGCCAACGGCGCTCCGCACCGCACGTTCTCGGCTACAGCCGGTAGCGCCACCAGAAGGGGCGAGCCGAGCCGGCCCCCAACGCCCATCCGCGCCGAGGCACGCCGCCAGACGGGCCTATGTGCTGCGGCCTGCTGTAGCGTCGCTGTTGTTGGCCCGATGCGGTCTGGAGACGGCGGGCCGATCTTTGCTTATCAACGACCGGCCGGGCCCGGTGACGCAGCCTTGTTGCGGGCCAACGGATCCGAGCCGGTGGCCCCGCCTCGGATCTGACCATTTCTGGAAGCGCCGCTCGCATTGTTTGCGGTCCTCGAATTGATCATGCTATCGTTTGCATTGGCGCCGCTGATCGGTTTTCGCCACCGCTGCAGATCTGCTGCGCTGGTGGCTCAGCGACAGCAGCCTCGGGGGAAGACGCTGCAGCGCGGTGGTCAGCGACCTGCATCCAACTCGTGCTGTCACCCGTATAGAGCCATGGTGCGGCCCAGCCGGGTTGCCAATTCCGCAATGCTTGTTCGCAGAGGAGATAGCTAATGCCGCTTGTTCTTAGTCGTCGCCAGGCTCTCAAGGGAGCGGCGATGCTGGCAGCGATGACGACAACTCGACCGGTTCATGCCCAAACCAAGTTCTTCCGCATTGGCACTGGCGGGACCGGGGGCACTTACTATCCGATCGGCGGCTTGATCGGCAACGCCATCTCCTCCGACAAGATCAACGTCAGCGCAGTGGCCACCAATGGCTCGGTGGCCAACGTCAATGGCATCGTCGGCGGCTCAATGGAATCGGGCTTCAGTCAGGCGGATGTCAATTTCTGGGCCTTTAGCGCTACTGGGATCTACGAGGGCAAGCCCAAGGTGGAAGAGCTGCGGGCCATTGCCAATCTCTACCCGGAGAGCGTGCACATCGTCACGAAAAAGGGACTGGGCGCCAAATCCGTTGCGGACCTCAAGGGCAAACGCGTCTCCCTGGACGAACCGGGTTCGGGCACGTTGGTCAATGCCAAGGCGATCCTCGCTGCCTACGGCCTCTCCGAGAAGGATATTCGACCCGAGTATCTAAAACAGCAGCAGTGCGCCGAGAAGCTGAAGGATGGGTCGCTCGACGCCTACTTCCAGACCACCGGCTATCCGCAAGGCACGCTTACCGAGCTGGCCGCCACCAACGGCTTCGAACTCATTGCGCTGTCCGGTCCCGAAGCCGACAAACTGCAGTCGCAATTCAAGTTTTTTGCCAACGACGAGATCCCAGCCGGCGTCTACAAGGACGTGGCCGGTGTCAAGACGCTTTCGGTCGGTGCCCAGTGGGTAACGTCGGCCAAGATCGACGCCGATTTGGTCTACGAAGTCACCAAGGCGTTGTGGAGCGACAAGACGCGGACCGCGCTCGACCTCGGCCATGCCAAGGGCAAGGTGATCCGCAAGGAGACGGCCCTCGCTGGCCTCGCCATTCCGCTGCATCCGGGCGCCGAGAAGTTCTATAAGGAAGCCGGTCTGGCCAAGTGAGGCAGCTCCCGCTCAGGGCAAGCCGAGAGAAAGCTCGGCTTGCCTGCTCCGCCATTTCAGCTCGCCTCCTGCCCCTGCAGTGCTCCGGGTTATCCTCGCCATGACCAAGACGGATGCGCTGTCGCAGCTGCCCGCCGACCTGCAGAAGCTCGAAGCGGAACTCGATCCGGAGATGCAGTTCCGGCCGCTGCTGCCGCGGGCCGCCTGGCTGGTGGCGGCGCTGCTCTTCGCGCTGTCCTGCTTCCACTACTACACCGCCGGCTTCGGTTTGCTGCCCGAGACGACGCATCGAGGCATCCATGTCGCCTTCGTGCTTGGCTTGATCTTTCTGGTGTTTTCGGCGCGCCGCAGCAGCAATCGGCAAATCCCCCGCGCCACGCCCCTGGCGCCGCTCGGAGTGGGCCTCGGCGACTGGCTGTTGGCGATCGCCGCGGTGATCGCCAGCCTCTACGTGCCTTGGGTCTTTCACGATCTACAGTTTCGCGTCGGCAATCCGTTGGCGATCGACTGGATCATGGGCAGCATCATGATCGTGGTGGTCCTGGAGGCAACCCGACGCAGTGTCGGCGCCGCGCTGCCCATTATCGCCAGCGTCCTAATGCTCTACGCGCTGTTCGGCCCCGCCCTGCCCGGCATCCTCGCCCACCCCGGTAACAGCTGGAAGAGCGTCGTCAATCACCTTTATCTCACCAGCAACGGCATCTACGGCATCGCGCTCGGCGTGGTCGCAACCTACGTGTTCCACTACGTGCTGTTCGGCGTATTGGCGACCCGCGTGGGCTTGGGGCGCTTCTTCATCGACATTGCCACGGCGCTGGCCGGCCGCTTCGCCGGCGGCCCGGCCAAGGTCTCAATCTTTGCCTCGGGTTTGTTCGGCATGATTTCGGGCAGCTCGATTGCCAACACGGTGACCGTCGGTTCGCTGACCATTCCGATGATGATCCGTATCGGCTATGCACGCCATTTCGCCGGCGCGGTAGAATCGACGGCCGCGACCGGTGGCCAAATCACGCCGCCCATCATGGGCGCCGCCGCCTTCCTGATGGTCGAATACCTGGCCCTGCCCTATCAGACCATCATCATAGCCGCCATCGTCCCGGCCTTTCTGCACTTCTTCGGCGTGTTCTGCCAGGTCCACTTCGAGGCCAAGAAACTCGGCATGCGCGGCATGACCTCCGACGAGCTCCCCAGAATTGGCGAAGTCGTGCGGCGTGACTGGCCAACATCGGTGCCGCTCATCGTGTTGCTGATCGTACTGTTTTCGGGATTTACGCCCTACCTTGCGGCGTTTTGGGGCATCACGGCGTGCATCGTGCTCGGCTTGACGAACCGCAATCGTCTGGTGGCGGTCGCGTTCCTCACGGCGCTCCTTGCTGCGCTCGCCGTGGACCAGCTCACCGAATGGTCGGGCCTGCTGGCGATCATCGTTCCCAGCCTCGCCATTTCTGCCTACTACGTTTTGCGCGGCGACGGCCGCAGCTGGCTGGTCAACATCGCCGATGCCTTCGTCCTCGGCGCCAAGTACGCCATCAGCGTCGGTGCCGCGGCAGCCACCGTCGGTATTATCGTTGGCGTGGTGACGCTGACCGGTATCGGCTTCAAGCTTTCGGCCATCATCACCAGCACCGCCGGCGATCTCGCCGCCTTTGCCTCCGCTTTCGTGCCCGCCTCCGTGTTCGACGCCAAAGGCATGACGCTATTTTTCACGCTGGTGATGACTGCAATCGTGTGCATTCTGCTCGGTTGCGGCGTGCCCACCACGCCGACCTACATCATCATGGTGACCATCGCCGCGCCGGCGCTCGCCATGATGGGTGTGGCGCCGCTGGTGTCACACTTTTTCGTTTTCTACTACGGCGTGCTGGCCGACATCACTCCGCCAGTTGCGCTGGCAGCTTATGCGGGCGCCAGCATGGCCGGCGCCGATCCTTTCCGAACCGGCAACACCGCCTTTCGGCTCGGCCTGGCTAAAGCGTTGGTACCGTTCGTGTTCGTTTTTTCGCCGGCGATGCTGTTGGTTACCAAGGGGTTCACGTGGGGTGAATTCTTGGAAACGACACTCGGCTGCATGGTCGGCATCGTGATGCTGGCGATCGCGCTTACCGGTTATGGGCTCAGCATTCTCAGCTCGTGGGAACGCGTCTGGCTTGCGCTTGCCTCCGTCTTGGTGATCTCTCCCAGTCGCACGGCCACGCTGACGGGCCTGGTCCTGGCATTGCCAATTTTCCTTCGCCAGCAGCGACTTCGACGAGCCGTGCTGCAGGGGCGCAAGACCGGCAGCCCGATTTAAGGCCAGATTTAAATCAAGATCCGGGCTACCTCGGCGGTGCGAACTGCATCCCCGGTTCGGGCCGGCGGCAAGCGACGGCGGCAGCCGGCGGTGCTCGGCCACCGTCAGCTGGCGGCCGCAGCCACCGAGCCCGCAGGGGAAAGCTCGCTTGCGCGTGCGGTCGTGGTGCCTACGTACCGCTGGCGCCGATGCTCGCGCGCCGCGCGACGTTGAGTGCTCAAGCGGCGGCAGGCGAGCAGCGCGCTAGAGCCTGCTGATCCTGGTGGTAGGGTTTCGCGCCCCTGCGAGACCTCAGCCAGGGCTCTCGGCGGATGCCTCGGAGGTCGGCCAGATTTGGCATGATATTTGTCGGCTGCCGCGCCTAGCCGGCTTGGCGCAATCGAGGTTGGCTGCGGCCCACACCTCCGCGAGCGCTGTGCACAGCCGGTCCAGGTCGGCGTCCGAATGCTGCGGCGTCGGCGTTAGGCGCAGACGCTCGGTGCCACGCGGCACGGTCGGATAATTGATCGGCTGAATGTAGATGCCGTAGTGATTGAGCAGCCTATCGCTCACGACCTTGCAGCGCACCGGGTCGCCGATCAAGACAGGTATAATGTGGCTCGGACTAATTCCCAACGGCAGGCCGGCGGTACAGAGCTTCTGCTTCAGCGTGGCCGCCCGTTCCTGGTGGCGTGCGCGCTCGCTCTGGCTAGTCTTCAAATGTTTAACGCTCGCCAACGCCCCGGCGACGACGGCCGGGGCCAGCGCGGTCGTAAAAATAAAACCCGATGCATATGAGCGGATCGCATCACAACACTGGCGCGAGGCTGCAATGTAGCCACCCATCACGCCGAACCCCTTGGCCAGCGTGCCGTTGACGATATCGATGCGATGGGCCTGACCGTCGCGTTCGGCGATGCCGCCGCCGCGCGGGCCATAGATCCCAACCGCGTGCACCTCGTCGAGATAGGTGAGCGCGCCGTAGTTGGCCGCCAGGTCGCAGATCGCCTTGACCGGGGAAATGTGGCCATCCATCGAGTACACGCTCTCGAAGGCAATGAGCTTCGGCCAATTTTTGGGGTAGCCCTGCAAAAGACGTTCGAGATCGGCGACATCGTTGTGACGGAAGATGCGCTTGGGCCCGCCGCCATGGCGAATCCCCGCGATCATGGAGGCATGGTTCATCTCGTCGGAGAATATGACGAGGTCGGGAATGAGCTTGGCCAAGGTTGCCAGCGTGGCGTCGTTGGCCACATAGGCGGACGTGAACAGGAGTGCGGCATCCTTGCCGTGTAGATCGGCAAGCTCGGCCTCGAGCTCGACGTGATAGTGTGTGGTGCCGGAGATGTTGCGTGTACCGCCGGCACCGGCGCCGACGGCGTCGATCGCGGCGTGCATGGCCGCGCGCACAATGGGCGACTGACCCATACCGAGATAGTCATTCGAGCACCACACCGTGATGCTGCTGCGGTTATCCCCGCCGCAGTGATCGGCGCGCGGGAATGCGCCGCACGATCGGTTGATGTCGGCGAAAACGCGGTAGCGCCCTTCTTTGCGGAGGGCATCGAGTGCATCGTCAAAATGCAGCTGGTAGGTCACTGCCCCACCCCCATGGATTTGGCGGGCCTCGGCTGAAGGGGCTGGTGTTTTACGCATCGCTTCAGGAGACACGCGAGGGGCCGTGATCGGTCACTCGCTAGCAATGCCGCAAACACCAGCTTTCGTGCCGAACGCGCGGCGCTTCTGCAAAACCTCAGCGGGCGACGATATCGGGCTTCAAAGGCAGCAGGATCGCGGTCAACTCGCGCTGCTCTCGCGCCGGAACTCCGTATTTGTTAAGCGATTTTCCGAGGTCCTGTACGAGGGCATTGAAATCGGCATTGCGAATGCCGAGGCCGCGATGCGCAGCCCGCATGCTGCGGCCGCTGTAGCGACAGGGACCACCACTCGCCTGGCAGATCTGTTCAACCAGCAGCCGCTTGAGGCGCGGAATATTTGTCGTGGCGAAAAACTGATTGATGCGGCGATCCCCGGCGACGTTCTGCACAAAATCCTCGACCACGAGGCGGATGGCCGGCTTTCCTCCGAGCCTACTATAGAGCGAGGCGTTGTGCATGTGCGCGTGCGCGGCAGAAGACAGCAGCGCAATTGCCACTACGCCGGTTGCTAGACGTACTTTCATATCGACGACCTCCGTTGACGTGCCGTGGCTCACAAGCCAGCGCTGCAGGTACGGGTCGACGCCGATCAGGTTGCAGGGATTTTTTAACAAATGCGTGAACGCAATCAGCCCGGACGTTTTTCTAGCTCACCCCGTTTGCGAGGGGTCGCCAGGCCTTCTCGCGCTCGGGACCGCACGTCGCGACGGTTCCAGATCCACGCCCTCACGATGCAGATGGCAGCGTAGCCGACATAGCTGACCACGGTGAGCGCAAAGCCGGCTATCAGACTGTCAATGATCCACATCTTCATGCACGCTAAACAGGTTGACCTCGCCCTCAACCCGCGGCGAGGACCAGACGATCCATGCGGTCCTGGAACTTCCTCACAGCTGGATGCTGCTTGTGTCCTCTGGCGGTCTCCTGCGCGGCAATGATGACAAGACGTTGAACGCGCTGGTAGCCATTGCCAAGAAGCACGAAATCAAGCTGATCCTGTACAAGCCCAACCACGGCTGCGGCATGCTTTCGAGACTTCTCGTTTCTGCCCTGCAGCAGGACCCATACCAGCTTGGTGTGGAGCACACAGAGAGGAGTTTCGTTGTCGAGCAGCAGCGGATTGTCAACATCCTTGAGGCGGTCATCCACCAACATGGCGTGCCCATAGGTCCAGCGGCGGTCGAACAGGACTTCGACCTCACCAAACACATTGATGGCAAACGGCGTCCCCTCGACGGCCTGTTCCACCAGATGACGCGCGTGGTCCGTGCTCAGGTCGCCCCGGCGCAAGACGACAGGCTCGACCCCCTCAATCGAGCAACAGCCCATCTGATCAAGCACCTGACCCGGGACACCCACATGACCGCGCTGGATCACGAGGCCCGGCAGCTCGACAACGAGCTTGAGAAGTTCATCCCGCATGCCACCCCCCACACCGCTGCGCCCCCGCGCAGGTTCGCCTCAGGCACCATGAGGCGGTCAAGCAAGAGACCTGAGGGCAACAATCGAACGCCCGCCCAAAGTCTCCCGGCTCCCTTGAGCCGCGTGTCAGGCGCAGCCAAAGCGAAGCCTCGACGAAGTGTCTGCCTCCGGGCCGGCGCTGTAAAGGAGGTTGGTGAACTCGACTGCAAGAGTGTGGTTTCGGAGTAGCTCTCGGGGTACATGTTGGCCAGCGGGCGTTGCTCCGGCACGGCTCTCACCCCACGCCCCACCAAGCGGGGCCCGCTTGCCTCCGGGAGGCGGGCGCTTTTTTGCGTTTTTCGGCCGGGAACTCTGATACGCGACCGCACGCGCGACCGAGCGGCCCTGGTTATGCCCACGCAGCCGTGACGGCCGGCCCACGCCCGGCCTCGGTGCCATCATGCTGCGAGCCGCTCGCCGGATGGGCGTGAGCCGCGGCGCCGAGCCCTGGCCGCAACAGTGGGTTGGCCGCGGCGCTCCGTGCAACCCCCTCGAAAGCGGGGGGCAAAACCTTAGACCCTGGGCCCGATTGGACCGCCTTCCTACATCCCCTGGAACTCGATTTCTCTCGCCAAGGGGAGAGCAAGCATGCGCAAACTCGCCCTCACAATCGTGACGGTCGGCCTCTTGTCCCTACCTGCCGCGGCGCAATCAACCGGCAACCCGCTGTGCCCCGCTGGATATGAACTTGTAGGCAGGCTCTGCCATGACAGCGCCACCGGCGACGTCGTGTTGCCGGACAGAGCCATTGTGCTGCCGAACGGCGACATTGAGCTGCCGAACAACTGACTTCGTCGACCGGCAGTGCACGGCGCCGTCTCTCGACGGCTACCGCCTCGGCGAGGCTGCGGGCGCACAGCCTATGCGATGCCGGGAGGCCGCCCCGCAGCCCGGCGCCACCTCAGGCCCGCTCTCGACCACCTTCATCGCCCTCTCGCCATTGTCGCAGTCCTAGCACCGCGTCTAAACTGCGACCGCTCGGGGTCATTATCGCTGCTCTTGACGCTGCACCGCGACGGCCGAGGATTGGCATCACGGCGATTGCAAACTCAGTGTTTCTGGTGCAGGCAAATTGCAATGGATGGCAAAGGGCCTAGCCGTACTGCTCTTGGTGCAGCCGCCTACCGGGCAGCACACCAGACCGTGGAGGGTGGCAGCATTTTTGCCGACCCGCTGGCGCGCAGCATTCTGGGAAACCACGCCGACGCAATTATAGCGGAATTCGCGGCGGCCGATCCAACACACGCCTCGATGCGGATCTTTATGGCGGCTCGCAGTCGCATTGCCGAGGATTGTCTTGCGCTCGCGGTGGCGCGTGGCGTACGCCAGGCCGTCATTTTGGGGGCGGGCCTCGACACGTTCGCTTTGCGCAACCCGAGTAGCCCGCTCGGCGTGCGTGTGTTTGAGGTCGATCATCCCGAGACACAGCTTTTCAAGCGGCAGAGATTGGCGGAGGTGGGGCTGGACATTCCCGCGTCGCTAACATTTGTGGCTGCAGACTTGCAGCAGCAAGGCTTGCCGAGCGCCTTGGTCAGCGTCGGTTTTCAGCCGGATCGGCCGGCATTCTTCCATTGGCTTGGCGTCGTTCCCTATTTGCCACGCGAAGCTATCACGGCGACCTTGGGATTTATCGCCAGCGTGCCGGGATCGGAGGTGGTATTCGACTACATTGAACCTCTTGCGAACGCTCCCGAACGACGCCGGGCATACCTTGCCGGTGTCGCCGCAGGTACTGCGGCGCTGGGTGAGCCTTGGCTAAGCTTCTTCGATCCCGTAGAGCTGGCAGCGGCGCTACGCGAGCTCGGGTTCCCCGAGCAGGACGATCTCGGCCTCGGCGAAATTGCCGCGCGTTATCCGGGAACTCCCTGGCGGAAGCCCGAGAACGGACCGGGCCCGCATGTGATAAGGGCCCACCGCGTCCATCAATGCGCCTTTTAGGCTTCGACAACGTCCATACCCGCGGTCTTGGAGACTTCGAAGCTGGGCCAAACTTCGCGACCGCTCTGTTCGTCTCGAGGTGAAGCTCGAGCGGGCGATCGGGCCGCGCGGGATTTAAGATCCTACCGTCGCCAAACACTGCAGAATGCTGGCGCGGTTCTGCGGTAGCTGGACACGCCGGAGCGCCAGGTAGGCATTGCCCGAGGTGCGGTTCCAGATCTCGGATTTCTTCGTCAACGCCTCCAGGACGACACGCTGAGCTTGATCCAACCGTTGTGGCAGTGGCAACATTTCCTCATCCCGTATCGGCAGCTTCGCCCATCGCTCTGGGAAGACCCACAGCAGGATCGGCCCCCACTCGAAGTCGGCCGTGAAAGCCGAGGCGCGCTGCCTGATCAGATGGCTCAGGGCGTCGATGACAGTGGCGTCGGCGGTCACCGGTGAGCAGCGCTCGAGCAGCGCCGACAGCACGTGGAAGCGCAGATGCATATCCCTATGCGCCAGTCCTTGCGGAAAGGTGTGCTCCAACCACTCGAGATCGCGCAGGGCGCCGGCCAGTTCGTCATGGCTGGCCGTCACGCCCCTGGTCCCCTTCGCCATTGCCGCGCCGAGGCGAATGCGCCGATCGGCATCCAGCAGTAGTGGAGCGACGTTCTGGCCCAACAGGTCGAGGCCGATGATGGCGCTGAGCCAAACCCCGGGCTCGAATCGCGTGTTTCCGATTATCCCTTCGAGATGATGTTTCGCGTTCAGCGCGTTCGGAACGACCTGAACCACCAAGCACCATGTGGCCCCGGCTGCGCGTCGAACGGGGTCGCTCGGATGCTCGAGGCAACGGGCGACAATGGGTGCGGCGTGAGCGATGGTCTGTGCAATTGAGCTCGCCCGCACTCGGCAGGCTGAGAAGTACGCCTCGGGAATTTCGTCCTGCACCTGGGGCAATGGCGCAGTCACCCAGACCTCCCAGACCGGGTCGCCTGGGGCGTTGCAGCGGACGGGAGCGCCGGTGGAGGTTTCGGGCTCCTCCCGCATGAGGAGACATCCCTCGGCCAAAGTCGCCAAACCGCCCAAAATGGCCTCGGCCGCCGGGTGCTCCGGAAAGGCTGCCAGGAGGTCGACGAGCACCCAGATCACCGGCGGCGAGGCGCTGTAGAGGCTTCCCTGGTGCAGAATGGAGCCCCACAGCCAGTCCACCGCGGAGCCCAGATCATCGCTTGCTCGCTCGGCGAAGACGAAGCGCCGCAAATGCACCGGCGCGTCGCGCGCCGCAGAGTACGCATGGGCCAGATGATCCCACGGCACGCCAGCGATTGCGCGCATGAGGCTCTCACGAGAGGGCACACCCGGCAACGCGACCATGACGCACCTCCTCTGTATGAACCGACATACCGACCATCTGGACGATCCGAGCGATCGGCGGCTTTAGGCCGCTGGTCCTGCGGCCGCGCCTCAGGGAAGGCGACGACTGGCCACCCGCCGCGCCGACGTCTCCGCGGCGAGCCCCTTAGCGATGGAGGCGGGCCGCAGGCTCGCCGCACGCGCCCTTGCAACATGGCCGCCACGGACGAGCGGACCTAGGACGATCTCACACCCACTCCTCCCCAGACCTCCGCCAGGGCGCGCTCGACCTGGTCGGCGAGGCCCTCGAGCCCCTGCCCAGAATCGAACATACCCGCCCCCCGCCCGAAGGGCGCCGGAAAAAAAGGACTTTGTCCCAACAGGACGCCAGCGCCGGCGACGATGGGGCCGGCGGGCCCAAAAAAAGTGCACGAAGGGCTTGATAACCTTGTCTTGGTGCGGTCGAGAGGACTCGAACCTCCACGCCTTGCGGCGCTAACCCCTCAAGCTAGTGCGTCTACCAATTCCGCCACGACCGCACGACCAAGGCCCGTTTGCGAGCCCGCCCCTGTTAGCAAACCCAGGCGCCCGGAACAAGCGGTTCACCGCGACGCCCTTGCTCGGCGGCAAAGATGGCCTATCTGATAAGGGCGAGGGCGCCGTTAGCGGTGGTGCGGACCCGCCTGCCAGTCTCCCGGGTCGCCGCCCGACCCGCATGAGTATCCGCCCCCGACCGCAAGCGGGACCAACAGGCAATGCGATCTGAGTTGCCCTCCGCACCGATCGACTGGATGGCCATGCAAGAGCCCGTTGCCTACGAGGCCGCCTGCACCTTTATGGCGACCCGCGTTGAGGCGATTGCCGCTGGGACGGCGGGCGAAGTCGTTTGGCTCCTGGAACATCCCCCCCTCTACACGGCCGGAACCAGTGCCAAGCGCGAGGACCTCATTGAACCCGACCGCCTCCCAGTGTTTCGCAGCCCGCGCGGCGGCCAGTTCACCTATCACGGGCCCGGTCAGCGCGTCGTCTATCTGATGCTCGACGTTCAAGCCCGTTTCGGCGACGTGCGCGCCTACGTCGCCGCGCTCGAGCAGTGGATCATCGCCGCCTTGGCCGAGCTCGGGGTCGCCGCGCAACGCCGCGAGGGTCTCATCGGCGTGTGGGTCAGGGAGCAGGAACGGCCCGCCCAGTTCGCCAAGCTCGCCGCCATTGGCTTGCGCCTGCGCCGCTGGGTCAGCTCGCACGGCATCAGCCTTAATGTGGCGCCGGACCTTGCGCACTTTGCTGGCATCGTGCCCTGCGGGCTCAACGAGCCGGTGACGAGCCTCGCCCGTCTGGGCTGTCAGGCCTCCTTGGCCGAGGTCGACGCCGCCTTGCGAACAACCTTCGAGCGCCGCTTCGGACCGGTCCAAAACATCCGGTCCTGAGGCGCCCCCCTCACGGCGGCACCACGGCCGCCGGTGATCGTGCAAGGAGCCCCTTAAACCTATGCAAGCACACAAAATAAAGGGCGCCTGGCCACCCGATCCGAAACCAGGCGGCAGGCGCCAAGCTTTTAGGACGCTTACCCCTTCCCGGCGGGCCCGGGACCGGTCGCCGGAGCCGGCGCCGGCTGCGCCGGAGTATCGGGCCCCTCGTAGTAGAGGCTACCGTCCTCGATCGAGACGACGTCGTTTGCCTCGAGCAAGTACTCGTCGTCTTCGCTGTCGTTCAGACGAATGGTGCAACCTTTCCCGCAGATGCCATTCAGGGTCTGTGAAGGCTTCAGCACATGATCTGCCGTGGTATCGCCTTCGATGACCGTCACCTTGTGATCCTGCTCGTCGCGATTGGTGATCGACACCGCGTGGGCAGCGGTGCTGCTCAACAGGAGCGCAATCACCACGATCACACCGGCACAACGCATCTGAATGACTCGACGCTCAGGTGCACTCGCAGCCTTACTTCTTCTTCTTCTTCGCCGGCTTCTTCTTCGCTGCTTTCTTCGCGGTCTTCTTCGCCTTCATGTTCTTGTCCTTCCAGTGAATCACCCGAATCGAGTCCGGGCGTCGTCAATGTGGAAATTTTCATGACATTCTACAAACGGATTTTTCCGCTGACGACTATCGATGATTTCGATAGATACATTTCAGCACCCATGCAGCAGTGAATGCATAGCCGATGGACATCGCACTTGCACGCACTTTCCTGATGGTCGCGGAGACCGGTAGCTTCATCGACGCGGCTCGCAAGATGAACGTCACGCAATCGACGGTCAGCGCCCGAATCAAAGTGCTCGAAGAACAGTTCGGCCGCTCGTTGTTCGAGCGCTCGCGCAACGGGGCGACGCTTACAGCGGCGGGCGAGCAGTTCCAGAAGCATGCCTTGGCCTTGGTGCGACTATGGCAGCACGCGCAGCTCGAGGTTGGCCTGTCGGGTCAACATCGCGACCACCTCGCGGTCGGCGCACAAGCGACGCTCTGGGACGGCTTTCTGCTGAAGTGGATATCTTGGCTCCGGGACAACATCCCCGACATTGCCATCTCGGCCAGCGCCTCGCTGTCGGCCGTAATGATCCAGCGCCTGCTTGAAGGCACCCTCGATCTTGCCATCATGTACCGGCCCGGCCAGCCGCCGGGGCTCACCATCGAGCACCTGTTCGATGAGGAATTCGTGCTCGTCACCAGCAGCCCCGGCCGGCGCCGCCATTCCAACGATTACGTGCTGATGGATTGGGGGCCGGAGTTCCAAGCCGAGCACGCCGCTGCCTATCCCGACCTGAGCAGTACCAGCGTACACCTGGATTTGGGCTCGCTCGGCCTCGACTTTCTGCTGGCCAATGAGGCGTCCGGCTACTTCCCACGGCGCTTGGTGCGCCAGCATTTGAGCCGGCGCCGGCTGCGCATTCCGCCGCGCGCGCGCGCCTTTAGCTGCCCGGTCTACATGGTCTATCCCGAAACCCGCGACGAGGAGGCCTACGAGCCAATCCTCAAGGGCTTGCGCCGCGCCGCGGCACGCCTGATCTAAGGCGTCCTCACACGGTCGGGCGCACCTCGAAGCCCGGCTGCGGCACCTCGCCCTCATCCATGACTTTGACGAAATCGACGCGCGCCGCGGGCGGACCTTGCTGACAGCGTTCGAGCATCCGGGCAACCGCAGCCGCGTCACCCGCAAAGACCGCTTCGACGCCGCCGTCGCGCCGATTGCGCACCCAGCCGTCGAGGCCGAGGTCGGTGGCGGCGCGCTCCGTCCAGTAGCGAAAGCCGACCCCCTGCACGTGGCCCTCCAGACGCACGCGCACGCTGCGCCGACCGCTCGCCTCCTCGGACATGGCAACCTCACGCCGTTAGTAGCCCAGCGCCATCCCATCCTTGCGCGGATCGGAGGCGCCGATCAGGACGCCCTGGGCGCGGTCCAGGGCAACGATCTGTGCCCCACCCCACGGCAGCTCGCGCGTCTTAACCTTGTGGCCCAAGGCTTCGAGCCCGGCCACCACCGCGGCCGGCACCGCTTCTTCCACCACCAGGGCATCGCCCTCGAAGAACACCCGCGGGCAGTCGACGGCCTCCTGCAGGTCCATGCCGTAGTCGAACAGATTGCTCATCACATAGACGTGGCCCATCGGCTGGAAGTGGGCGCCCATGACGCCGAAGGCCAGCGCCAGCCCCCCTGCCTCGAAGCCCATGGCGGGAATGAGCGTGTGCAGGGGGCGCTTGCGCGGGGCGATGGCGTTCGGGTGGTCTGGCTCCAGCACGAAGCCCTCACCGCGGTTGTGGAAGTTTACGCCCGTGCGTTCGGTGACGATGCCGGAACCGAAGTCGGCAAACAGGGAGTTGATGAAGGAAACCGCCATGCCCTGCTCGTCGACGATGGCAAAGCATACCGTATCGGAGCCCGAGGGCTGCGGCATGGGACCAAGCTCGGGCCGGCGCCGCTTGCGGTCGATGCGCTCCACCAGGCCGTCGATCACGCGCTCATCGAGCAGATGGCGCAGCGGCACCTCCGCGGCATCGGGGTCGGCCACAAAGCTGTCGCGCATGGCATAGGCCAGGCGCGCCGCCTCCATCAGCACGTGATAGCGCTCGATCGACACGCCGTCGCCGATCCGGCCCAAGCGCTCGAGCATCTTGAGCAGGATTAGGGCAACCACCCCGTGGTTGCTCGGTGGCAGCTCGAACAGGTCTATGTTGTGGTAGCGCGTCGAAATCGGCTCGACGTAGCTTGCCGCCTGGGCGGCAAAATCCTCAAGCGTGTGCAAACCGCCGAGCTCCGTGAGCGTCGCCACCATGTCGCGGGCGACCTCGCCCGCATAAAAGCCATCCCGGCCCTGCTTGGCGATGCGCTTCAGGGTTGCCGCCAGCGCCGGGAAACGCCTGACCTCGCCGAGCCGCGGCGGCCGCCCCGCCGGCAGGAAATGCTTGGCCGCGGCGGGATGCCGGGCCAGTTTCGCGGCGGCGCGCGCCCAATCGACCGAGACGCGCGGGGCCACGACAAAACCTTGCTCGGCGAGCGCGATGGCGGGCTCGAGCAGGCGCGCCAGCGGCATGCTGCCGTGATCCTCACACAAACGGCACCAACCGTCGACGGCGCCGGGTACGGTGACGGCATGCACGCTGGTGGTTTCGATGCGAGCAATGCCCTTGTTGGCATACCATTGGGCGCTGGCGGCCGCGGGCGCGCGGCCGGCGGCGTTGAGCGCGAGCGGCGCCTTCGCCCCCGGCTTGGCCAAAAGTGCGAAACAATCGCCGCCGATGCCGGTCATCGGACACTCCACCACCGCCAACACCGCGGCCGTGGCAATCGCCGCGTCGACCGCATTGCCCCCCTGACGCAGGATCTCGATCGCCGTCAGGCTGGCGGCGGGGTGGGAGGTGGCGCACATCGCCCGCCGCCCGTAAACGGCTGAACGCCCGGGAAAATGCAAGCTGCGCATGTGCTGGATGTCCTTGAGCCTGGCCAAGCGCCGTTGGCGCCCGAGGGTCGATGAAAAGACAAGCGTCCGCAAGTCCGAGTGCGGGCGCCGGGGCATTAGACAAATTCCATGATCACGGCGTCGACGGCGAGACTGTCGCCCGGCTTGGCGGCGATGGATTTCACCACCCCTTCGCGCTCGGCCCGCAGCACATTTTCCATCTTCATCGCCTCAACGATGCACAAGGCATCGCCGGGCTTCACTTCCTGGCCGGGGACGACGTGGATGGCCTTGACCAGGCCGGGCATCGGACAGATCAAGAGCTTGGAGGTATCGGGCGCGAGCTTCTGCGGCATCAGGTCCGCGAGCGCGGCCTCGCGCTCGGTATAGATATAAGCCTTGGCGTGCACGCCCCGGTAAGCGAGGTCGTAGCCGTTGAGGATGCCGCGCACCTGCACAAACACGGGGCGGCCTGCCACGGTGCCCTGCCAAATCGGCGCACCCGGCCACCAGTCGGAGGCGAGCTCCAAGACTTTGCTGGCGGCCCCGCTCGCCGCCAGCAAGGTCACCTTGGTCGGCCCCAGCAGTCCGCCTTCGACCTCGGCCGCGATGCGCTCGGCGCCGATCTTTGCGATCCGGCGCCGGGCGAAGCGCACGCTCGGGCCTCCCATCTGATCGGTGATCTCCCGCCTGCGCGCATTGCCGAGGTGATCGATCGCCACCGCCACCGCGGCGAGCACCTCCAAGTCCTCGCCGGCGAGCGGGCGCGGCCGGAAGCCGCCCTTGAACTCTTCGGCGATAAAACCGGTCGATAGCCGACCGCTCTTCCAGCGCGGGTGCTGCATCAGGGCGGCGAGGAAGGGAATATTGTGCTCGACGCCGTCGATCACAAAGGCATCCAGCGCCTCGGCCTGCAGCGAAATGGCGTCCTCGCGCGTCGGCGCGTGGCTGACGAGCTTGGCGATCATCGGATCATAAAACATGGAAATCTCGGCGCCTTCATAGACGCCGGTGTCGTTGCGGATCGTGCCTCTCGCATCCTTGCCCTCGCGCGGGGGCCGGTAGCGGATCAGGCGGCCGATCGAGGGCAGGAAATTGCGGTACGGGTCCTCGGCGTAAATGCGCGATTCCACCGCCCAGCCGCTCAGCTTCACGTCGGCCTGCCGCCAGGCGAGCTTCTCGCCGGCGGCGACCCGGATCATCTGCTCGACCAGATCGATGCCCGTCACCAGCTCGGTGACTGGGTGCTCAACCTGCAGGCGCGTATTCATCTCGAGGAAGAAAAACGAGCGATCCTGGCCGGCCACGAATTCCACCGTGCCGGCGCTGTCGTAGCCGACGGCCTTGGCCAGCGCCACGGCCTGCTCCCCCATGGCCTTGCGCGTGCGCGCATCCAGCAGCGGCGAGGGCGCCTCCTCCACCACCTTCTGGTTGCGCCGCTGGATCGAACATTCGCGCTCACCCAGATGAATGACGGTGCCATGCTTGTCACCCAGCACCTGGATTTCGACATGGCGCGGATTTTCGATGAATTTCTCGAGAAACACCCGATCATCGCCGAAGCTGGCCTTGGCCTCCGAACGCGCCAGCGCAAAGCCTTCCTCGGCCTCCTTGGGCGAATAGGCAACGCGCATACCTTTGCCGCCACCGCCCGCCGATGCCTTGATCATGACGGGATAGCCGATCTCGGCGGCGATCCGCACGGCATGCTTGGCATCGGCAATCTCGCCCAGGTAGCCGGGCACGGTGGAGACCTTGGCGCGTGCCGCCGCCTTCTTGCTCTCGATCTTGTCACCCATGGCCGCGATCGCCTTGGGGTTTGGCCCGATGAAAACGATGCCCGCCTGCTCCAATGCCAGCGCAAAAGCCTCGCGTTCCGACAGAAAGCCATAGCCCGGATGCACCGCCTCGGCACCGCTCTGGCGACAGGCATCGACGATCTTGTCGATCGATAGGTACGACTGGGCGGCGGGGGGAGGGCCGATCGCCACGGCCTCATCGGCCATGCGCACGTGCAGGCCGTCTCGATCGGCATCCGAGTAGACTGCCACCGTCTTGATGCCGAGCTTGCGCGCGGTTTTGATGATCCGGCAGGCAATTTCGCCGCGATTGGCAATCAGGATCTTCTGGAACATGAACGGCTACCATCCCGGCGACAGCAAAGGCGGCACTCCCTCTCGGGGCCGATGATAGGGGCAAAGGGCGGCCGCACGATAGGGGATGTCGAGCCGCAGCTTTTCGCCGACCGGGAGCGCCGCCACCCGCGCCAATAGGGCGCCTTTTTTCAGCCGTCGCCGCCGTCCTCGTCGTCTCAGGCCGCCGCCGTTGCCGCCCGCAGCAGGATATCGCCGATCAGCGGATCGATTGCCGGGCTTTCGGCCTTGAGGAACATGAGTAACGCCCGCTCGTTGGCCGTCAGTTTACCATCCCGGCCAATGCGCAGGGCAAGCCAGCTGACCTCGGTCGGCGTCATGGTCTCACGCGTAATGATTTCGATTTTTTGTTGTGTCAAACGGGCGATCGCCTGCTCCTCCACGGTCTGCTGGCGGTAACCGCCGAACAGGTTCTTGCGGCCCCCGCTCATGCCGGCGAGCACCTCGTCGATGCTGAGCTCGCCACGCCGCTCCAGCCAGGCATCGCGTGCTAACGCCACCCCGCGCGGCGGGGCGGCATAGCCGGACGCGCCAAGCACGCAGTTGGCGATGGCCTTGACGAACAAATCGCCCCAGCTCGGGTGATTGTCGGCGGCCGCCGTGGCCGCGTCGATCTCGAACAGCACCTCGGCTTCCGCCTGCGTCACGGCGATGTTGCCGTCGCCACCGAAGCTGTAGAGGACGCGGCGCAACAGGTCGACGTCGCCTTCGCCGACGCTGGGCGTCCCGTGCGTCTTGCCGGCGCGCAGCGGCCCGGCGTTGTTGAGGATCGCATCCCGCACCTGGTCGAGTGCAAACCGCACCAGGCTCTGCGGCACCCAGCGCGCCTTGTCGAGCACGTTGAGCAACAGATCGAGCTCGGTCTTGCTGCCGATTTGCCCATCCCTGGCGAGCCGGCGGATCAGCCAGTCGGCGTTCTCGGCGGTCAGATAGCCCTGCGGCTCGGCCTGGTCGACGATGTAGTCGGTGAGGGTCTCGATGAAGCAGTCGGCCCAGGCGGGATCCTGAATCGGGCAGGCGTCATTGAGGGCCAGGATGGTTTCGGCTTCCTCGGCGCTGATCGAGCCGTCCTCGTAGTAGCTGCGGCGCAGCTTCCAGACGTCTGCATCTTTGATGCTACCCCGCGCCTTGATTTCCGGAACCGAAACCGCGCTCAGTACGCCCATGGCAAACCCCCAACTGATAGCCGGGGGCAGGCTAAGGCCTGAGGGTTACCATCCCGCTAACGACCGCTCCTTTTTGCACGCTTGCCACCTCTGCCGCCGGGCCGAAACTGGCGGCCGCCGTCGGCGGCGGCCGCCAGACCAAGACTACTGCAGCCCTTGCGATCAGTTGTGCTGCAAGCGGTAGATGAGAGCGTCGTGGCGTGACTGGGCGATCGCGATCTTGGCGCGCTCCCACGCCGTCACGTGACCGTCGGCCCGGGCCTTGGCCTTGATCACACTGAGCTGACGCTGGCTACGGGCGATCGCGGCATGTTCGGCTGGGGTGAGTTTGCCGTAGCCTTGTCGGTAGAAAGCGGCCTCGGCCGGGGCGGCGAGCAGCAAACCCGACAGCAGGGCGCCGGTCAAAGCACTGAGAACTAGGCGGCTCATGACGTCAACTCCTTCTCATGATCATCCCACGTCTGAGGCTACCGGTTGGGGCCCGGCAGCGGTGGGCTTACAGGGCAGAAAAACGCCGCGCTGGCCGCAGATCCGTTCGTTAAAAATGCGCAACGGAGCCGGGTCGCCCGCGCCGTGTTGAGCTGAATGGACGTTCAGCTCCTGGGCCGCGCCTTGCCAAGGGCGCGCCCGTTGGCGCGGGCCGGTCGCTCCTTGTTTGCCGGCTGCGCGCCGTTGCCGGGGAGCGCGGCGCCGCCGAGCCTTGCCCGTCTCAGAGCGGAATATTGTCGTGCTTCTTCCAAGGGTTCTCGACGGTCTTGTTGCGCAGCATGTTGAGCGCGCGGCAGATGCGCCGCCGCGTCGAGCGCGGCAGGATCACTTCGTCGATATAGCCGCGTTCTGCCGCCGTGAACGGATTGGCGAAGCGGTCCTGGTACTCCTTGATGCGTTGCGCGATCTTGTCGGCATCACCGAGCTCGGCACGATAGAGGATCTCCACGGCTCCCTTTGGTCCCATCACGGCGATCTCCGCCGACGGCCAGGCATAGTTGACATCGCCGCGGATGTGCTTGGAGCTCATGACGTCATAGGCTCCGCCGTAGGCCTTGCGCGTGATCACGGTCACCTTGGGCACCGTGGCTTCGGAATAGGCGAACAGAAGCTTGGCGCCGTGTTTGATCAGACCTCCGTACTCCTGCGCCGTGCCGGGCAGAAAGCCCGGCACATCGACGAAGGTCAGGATCGGGATCTCGAAACAATCGCAAAAGCGCACGAAGCGGGCGGCCTTGCGCGAAGCATCCGAATCCAGCACGCCCGCCAGCACCAGGGGCTGGTTCGCGATAATACCGACGGTGCGCCCTTCCATGCGGGCAAACCCGGTGACGATGTTGCGGGCATAGGCGTCCTGGATTTCGAAGAAGTCGCCCTCATCGACGATCTTAACGACCAGCTCCTTGATGTCGTAGGGCTTATTGGGATTGTCGGGGATCAAGGTATCGAGCGAGGCTTCGATGCGATCCGGGCTGTCTTTGGTCGGCAGCACCGGCACGCCCGACCGGTTGTTGGCGGGAAGAAAATCCATCAGCCGACGCATCTGCAGCAGGGTCTCGACGTCGTTGTCGTAGGCTCGGTCGGCAATCGAGGACTTGGTGGTGTGGATCTTGGCGCCGCCCAATTCTTCCGCCGTTACCGTTTCGTTGGTCACGGTCTTCACCACGTCGGGTCCGGTCACGAACATGTAGCTCGTGTCCTTGACCATGAAGATGAAGTCGGTCATGGCCGGAGAATAAACGTCGCCGCCGGCGCACGGCCCCATGATGACGGAGATCTGGGGGATGACGCCCGAAGCAAGCACATTGCGCAAGAACACCTCACCATAGCCGCCGAGCGCGGCCACACCCTCCTGAATGCGCGCCCCGCCGGCGTCGAACAGGCCAATGATGGGCGCCCGGTTCTGCAGGGCCATGTCCTGGATCTTGGTGATCTTCCTGGCGTGGGCCTCTGACAGGGAGCCGCCGAAGACGGTAAAGTCCTTGGCGAACACATAGACCACGCGACCATTGATGGTGCCCCAGCCTGTGACCACGCCGTCGCCGGGGATCTTGATCTTCTCCATGCCAAAGTCGGCGCAGCGGTGCTCAACATACATGTCGAATTCTTCGAAGGAGTTCTCATCCATGAGCAGTTCGATGCGCTCGCGGGCGGTGAGCTTGCCGCGCTTGTGCTGCGCCTCGATCCGGGCGCGGCCGCCGCCGAGACGCGCCTCCGCCCGCCGGCGCTCCAGTTCGTCGAGAACGTCCTTCATGTCTGCGGCCCCGATATTGCAACGCACAAGCTGACAATGGGCATAGCATGGGCTGGCGGAGCGGCAAACCGCCCACGCGCCTGGGCTCCGTGCTCAAGCCCGCGCGGCCGCTTCCAGCAAGTCGCGCGCTTTACGTCCTTTAAGTTGTTTAAGTTGCATGGCGATCCCGATCGCGGCGGCGCCCGCCGCCGCCGGCGGCAGATCCATCACCCCGCCTCAGGCTCGCCCGACAACGCCAACAAACGGCTGGCCGCCTGCATCTGCCACCATTGTCGGTCGCGGCGGGCTTTGGCCAGGCTATCGAGGCCCCACTTCTCGGCCTGGAAATCCTCATCGATATGCGCCGCGGCCCAGGCATCGGCACAGGCAAGGCGCCCCTTGGCATGCGCCACGCTCAGCACCGCCGAGCCCAACAGCGTCGTCATGGCATGGGCGGCCGTCAGGGCGAAGGCATCGAGCCGCTGCAACCACTGGGCCAGGGTCGCGCCGGCGGCCTCGGACTGGGGAACGGGCACGATGCCGGTGGTGACGGTGAGCTTGATGCCGAGCACCGCTTGGCACCACTCGAGCAGTGGATCCCAGGCCTCGGCCTGACGCCGCACCAGTTCGCTGGGATCGGCGGCGCGGTAGCAGACGAGATCGCTGCCAAGATATTTGACGATGTCCGCGGCCACCTCCCCCTGCCGGCCGACGACGCCGTCGATGGCGGAGTTGGTCAGACGCGTCAGCGGCATGCTTTCCGGATCGATATGCTCGCGCTGCGCCTGCCATTCGGCGGCAATTGCCGCCGCCAGGGCCGGCGTGGGCACGACAAGGTGGCCTTTGGCGGGCGTGCGCACCGCTTTGCCATCGAGCAGGACACGGTAGCCTGCCGGCCGCCGCTGGCTTGGGGCAAGCGTGGGGTCGATGCCGGCGGTCGTCACGGTTTGATAAAATCGCCGCGGCAGCGCGGCGCGCTGGTCGGGGCGCTTGCCGCTGCCTTGCTCGCCGTTGGGCTGCCTCACGCCAGCGCCCCCATGGTTGCGGCGATGGCTGCGAGCAGCTCCTCGCTCGAGTTGACGACCCGTTCCGCCCCCGCTGCAAGGAGCCGCGCCGGCTCGTGATAGCCCCAGCCGACGCCAACTCCGCGGACGCCAGCATTAAGCGCCATCTCGATATCGTAGGTGGTGTCGCCCACCATGGTGGTGCTTGCGGCATCGGCGCCGACTTCGGCCATGGCCTGCAAGATCATGGCCGGGTGCGGCTTGGAGGGATGGTCATCGGCCGTTTGAATGGTCAGAAAGTGTCCGGACCAGCCCTCACGTTCGAGAATGCGGGCCACACCCCGACGCGATTTACCAGTCGCCATGCCCAACACCATGTCGCCCCGGCGGGCGAGCGTCGCCACCAACGCGCCGATGCCCGCAAACAGGGGATCGTGCAGCGCCGCCTCGCCGCGTCGACCCGGAAAGTCCATGCGGTAAAGCTCGGCGAGCTCGGCCTGCACGGTCGCCGGCTGCTCGCGGGCGAGCACGGCGAACACCTGCGGCAGCGACAAGCCGACAATGCCCAAAATCTCGGTGCGGGCCGGTACCGGCAAGGCCATGGCGGTGAAGGCATGCGCCATGGCCGCGCAAATTTTGTGCTGGCTGTCGACCAGCGTACCGTCGCAATCGAAAATGACGAGCTTCATGGGCGACTTCAGGCGACCTCGTCCGTCACGGGCGACGTCACGACCAGAAAGACGAGATCGATCAGGCCGGAATTTTGGATGGCGTGGGCGACCCCCGGCGGCAGATAGATCACGTCGTGCTTGCGCACAACGTGCCTTTTGCCATCGATATCCATCAAGCCCTCACCCTCGAGCACGTGATAGATCTGCTCCTGCACCTTGTGGGCATGAAGCTCAACATAGGCCATCGGCTGGTACATCGAAATGCGGTAGTCAAGATGCCGCGAGCCGGCCGTTTGCGGCATCACCAGCGGCTTGGAGAGCGCACCGCCGAAATGATTGGGGAACTGCTGCCACGGCACCTCGGCGATATTGCGGATGAGGACGCAAGGCTTGGCTGGGGCCATGAGGCTCGATGCTCCACTGGGCGGCACGGGGCCGCCAGCCACCCAATCGGGGGCTCGTGGGCGGACCATGCGCGCGCCCGACGCCAGCGTCAACGTGCGCGGGCCGTGCGGCCCAAAGGGCGAGGGCGGTGTCCGCGGCGCCGCGCCGCGCAGCCGGTGCCTGGGCTATGCCGCGCTAAGTTCCCCGCGGCGTCTTGATCAACCGGGCGATTGATCGCCGGGCAGCCAGCGCTGTCCAAAGGCCGGCTCGCGGTGGGGCGTCGGGGGCAGCTGCCAGGTGCCCGTCGCCGGCGGGCGCACCTCGGCATCGACGTGGACGTCCAGTAGGAAGGGCTTATTGGCCTTGATGGCATGCTCGAGCGCGCCCTTGAAGTCCTGCGAGCGGGTGATGGTGGCCGCCGCAACGCCACTGGCCCTAGCCCAGGCTGCGAAGTCCGGGTTGTAGGGCGTGTTGTTGGGGCCCCGACGGAACATGGTGCCGAGCTCACGGCCAGCGAACATGCCGAGCTGGATATCGCGGATCGACGCCCAGCCGAAGTTGTTCCAGATCACCCACACCACGGCAATGTCGTACTCCACCGCCGTCAACAGCACGTGCGGGACCATGGTGAAGGAGCCGTCGCCGACGATGGCAACGCAAGGTCGCTCCGGCGCCGCCAGCTTGGCGCCCAACACACCGGCCGCACCGAAGCCCATACCGGAGAAGCCCCAGGAATTGAGCATGCTCTGGGGGCGCCGCGCCTTCCAGAACTGCATGAACCAGTTGTGATTGACGCCAACGTCGCAGGCGAGCACCGCCTCGGCCGGCAGCACCGCCTGGCAGTCCGCCACCACGCGCTCGGGCCGGATCGGCGTGGCGTGCAGCTCGAAGTTTGGCCGCGTGTGCGCTTCCCACGCCGCCGTCCAGTCCTTGATCTCGGCATGCCAGGCCTTGAGCGCCTCGCCGGAGCGGGCCGGACGCCGCGCCAGCTCGGCCAAGACTTGGCGCAGGAACGTGCGCGCGTCGGCGAGAATGCCGAGGTCGGGTGGATAATTGCGCCCGAGTTCCTCCCAGTCGACGTCGACCTGGATCAGCTTGGCGTGTGGAAAGTTCCAGGAGTAGCCAGGCAGCCACGAGGACGCCGAGCGGTCGTCAAAGCGGGCGCCGATGGCCAGCACCAGATCGGCACGGCGACCGGCCTCATTGGCGGGATAGGCGCCATTGCGACCGATGAAGCCCAGCGACAAGGGTTGCGTCATATCGAAGGCGCCCATGCCGTTGGGCGAAGAGATCACGGGTAGCCGCAGGCCATCGACGAGAGCCGTCAGCTCCGCGCTTGCTTGCGACAGCGTGACGCCGTGGCCGATGAACAGCACCGGGCGCTTGGCGGCCAGCAGCATGTCAAGCGCCGCCGCAATCTGTTCGGGCGCGGCGCCACTGCGCTGGCTGCCATGCACGGGTGCCGCCGGCGGCACCTCGACCTCGTCGTCTTCCTGAAACAGATTGAAGGGCACATCGAGGTTGACCGGCCCCGGTCGTCCCGCCAGCATCGCCGTCATCGCCTGCCGCAAGGCCAGCGGCAACATATCGACGCGGGTGGGCTGAAAGCTCTTTTTAACGACGGGACGGATGATGTTGGGAAAGTCCGCCTGAAAGTGCCGGTTGATCTCCTGAAACGGGCTGCGATTGAACTGCTGGGTGGGAACGTTGGCGGTAATCGCCAGCAGCGCCGAGGAATCCGATAGCGCCACCTGCAACGGCATGACGATATTGCACGAACCGGGACCGCACGAGGTCAGCGTCGCCACCGGTTCGTGGCGCACGCGAAAGTAGGCGTCGGCCATGTGGGCCGCCACCTGTTCGTGCCGGGGCGACACCAGTTTGATGTGGGAGCGCGCCTGATAGAGCGCATCGAGCATGCCCACGTTGCCGTGCCCGCAAATGCCGAACACGTAGGGGATCTTGTTCTTGATCAGATACTCGGCGATGAGCTCGCCACCCTTCATGCGCGCCATGCCCGATGCTCCGCGATGCTGAGGAAACCTTGCGCGCCGGTGCCGCCAGCCCGCGCCGGCCAATCATAGGTTGAATGCGCGGTCGGGCAATGCAGAAAGGCGCCCGCGACCACAGCGGCTCGCCGTTGTGGCGCGCCGAGCCGGGCTCGAGCGCTATTGGCCCGGCGCCGGCTTTGCCTTGGCCGGCGAGCGGGGCGTTATCGGCGGGCTGACCGGGAAATCCACGTAGGCCGCGTCGACGAACGGCTCCTTGCGCAAATCTTGAATGACCTTGGGGGTAAGCGCGGCGCCGAGGCTCTTGGCCGGCCGGCTCGGCGCCAGGCGCGGGGCCAGGCGAACAAGATCAAGACCCCTGTTGAATTTGACGATCCGCAGTTTGTATTTGCCGCGCAGCGTGGCGATCGCCGCCGTGCGCTCCGCCTTGCTGAGGCCGGCTTTGAACTGCACGGCGTAGTTCATGCCGGCCAGGGCCCGCAAGCCCGCCCGCGCCGGCACGGCGCGGCGTTTGGCGGCGGGCGTGCCCAGCGCCAAGCCAACGGCATGGCGCCGTCGCTTGCCCGGTCGCGGCCGGCTCACCTGCCAGCCCGGACAGACAAGCAAATGCGCCGCCTCGGCGCGCTCATGCGCGGGGCGCGCCTTGGGGTGGGCGGCCCGGCGCGGCCGTTCGCTATCGGCCCGGGAGGAGGCCGTGAGCGCAGGGCTCACCAGGAATGCCACCGCGACCGCCAACACCAATGCACGCACTCGACCGCCTCCCGTTTCTCTCCTGCCGCGAGCCCCGGGCGCACCTTAACAGATTGCGCTGGCCGGGCGACAGCAGGCTCGCGCCGCCCCTGCCCGGCGGGCCGGCGCGCCGGGGCCAGCGGCAAAAGCCTTAATAGCCTTCCTTGAGCAGGGGAAAGGCCGCGTCCAGCCAGGGCCGGCCCAGAGGTGCGATCGGCTCCAGGTAGGAGCTGTCGAGCTCGGCGAACGAGCGCACGCCAACGAGACCCAGGCAGCGCGTTGCCTCGTCTTGCAGCAGCTCGAGCATGCGCACCATACCGTCGACGCCGCCGGCTGCCGCCGCCAGACCCTGGAGGCGGCCGATGCCGACGGCGTTGGCGCCGAGCGCCATGGCCTTGACGATATCGCTGCCGCGCATAAAGCCGCCATCGACAATGACGGCGGCGCGGCCGGCCACCGCCGCGACGACCTCCGGCAGCACGGCGAGCCCGCCCTTGCCGTGGTCGAGCTGGCGGCCGCCGTGGTTGGAGACGTAGATGCCTTCGACGCCATGCTCGACGGCGATCAGGGCATCGGCCGCGGTGGCGATGCCTTTCAGGATGATGGGGATCTTGAATTTGCCTTTGATGCGATCGACGTCGCTCCAGGCAAAGCGGGCCTGATATTCCTCCGAGGTGGTGCGCCGGCGCGCGGTGGTCAGATAGCGCTTGGCGATGTCGCGTTCGCGCCGGCCGTAGTAATCGAGATCGACGGTGAGGCAAAGCGCGAGGTAGCGCTCGGCAATCGCCCGCTCGACGTAGTCATCCACCCAGGCCGCATCACCGCGCACGTAGAGCTGGAACAGCTTGGGATGCGGGTTGGATTGGGCGACGGCCTCGAGCCCGGGTGCACACGCCGAGCTCAGCATGTGCAGCGCACCGAAGCGGGCGGCCGCCAGCGAGGGGGCGATGCCGCCATCCTTGACCATATCCTGCAGCGAGCCGATCGGCGCCAAAATCACGGGCAGGCGCAACTCTTGCCCGAACAGCGTGGTGCGCGTGCTGACTTTCTCGACGTTGCGCAGCACGCGCGGCCGGAACGCGAGGGCATCGATGGCCAGCCGATTGCGCTCAAGCGTGGTCTCGGTTTCCGCCCCGCCCATCAAATAATCCCAGGTTTCCTTGCTCAGGTTGCGTTTGGCCGGTGCCACGAACTCATGCAGGGTTTCGAAGCTCGCCCGCTCGGATGCCTGGTCGTGCATTCTCGCCGCCGTCCCCTCTGCCGCGACCGGCCCCGCACTGCGCAAGCCGCCACGCGCTCAACTCCACGCGTGCTGCCAACATAGCCAATCGCTCGTGCGCACGCGACGCACAATTGCGCTTTGCTCTGCACGGCTTCATGCCGCAGGCGTCCGCCGGCGGCGCATGGACACGATCGACCGGCCGCCGCTCGGCGCCTTCGCCGGCGCTGCGTTGACCGTCATGCGCGTGGGGCCACCGCCGTAGCCGGCTAGCCGCGGGAGACGGCGCGCTTTTCGCGCTGGGGGCTCGATCGGCGCACCGCGCCGGTGCGCAAGATCTCCGCGCAGGCGTCGAGTTCGCCCGCTATTTTCTGCAGCGTGCGCACCTGCAGGGGCGACAACACCAAAGGTTTGGCGGCCGCCGCCCCGTCCGCCGACGCGGGCGCACCCGCGCGCGCCGCCATGGCGCCGGCCAGCTTCACCTGCTCGATGCCTTGCTCGCGCAGGATCCTCTGCACGCCCTTGATGGTGTAGCCGGCGTTTTGCAAAAGATCACGAATCCCGCGCAACAGCTCGACGTCGGCCGGACGGTAAAGACGCCGCCCGCCACCACGTTTCATGGGCCGCACTTGCGGAAACTTCTGCTCCCAGAACCGCAGCACGTGCTTCTTGACCGCGAGGTCCTTGGAGACCTCACCAATATTCCGAAACGCCTCGGTTGCCTTCGGCACGATCAGCCCCCGCTGAAACTGCAATTGACAACGTATTCGGCGACCTGCGCCGCAACTTATTCAGCGGCTCTGCGCCGCAGCAATCCGGAGTTAATGCGATCCTTCATGATATTGCTTGGGCGGAAAACCAGAACACGCCGCGGCGTGATCGGCACCTCCTCCCCGGTCTTCGGGTTGCGCCCGACACGCTGACCCTTCTGACGGATGCCGAACGAGCCGAACGAGGAGAGCTTGACGGCATCGCCGGCCGCCAGCGTGCTCGAAATTTCCTTCAAAATAAGTTCGACGAGCTCCTGGGATTCGTTGCGCGGCAGGCCCACCCTCTGCACCACCGCCTCAGCGAGATCCGCCCGCGTGAGTGTCTTGCCACCCATGAAAAACGCCCCTCCCCAACACTTTACCCACGGCTCGATGCTAGCCGCGGCGAATTTAGGGGTCAACATCAACAGGCTGAAATTGCACATATAAATGAGGATGGTGTGGCTTTTACCACCGCACCAGGGCGGCCCCCCAGGTAAATCCCCCGCCCATCGCCTCCATCAGCACCAGGCGACGCTCCTTAAGGAGATGGTCCTCGAACGCCTGATTGAGCGCCAGCGGAATGGACGCCGCCGAGGTATTGCCGTGCTTGGCAAGGGTAATTACCACCTTCTCGGCCGGAATTTCGAGCCGCTTGGCGATGCCGTCGAGAATGCGTCGGTTGGCTTGGTGCGGCACGTAAAGATCGACCTCATCGGGCGCGTATCCGGCGGTGACCAGCGTCTCTTCCATGATGCCCGAGATCTTCTGCACGGCGTGGCGGAACACTTCGCGGCCGTTCATGCGCAAGTGGCCCGTGGTCTTGGTCGAGCCCGGCCCACCGTCGACGTACAACAGCTCTTCAAAGCGCCCATCGGAGCGGATGCGGGTGGCAAGAATGCCCCGGTCGTCGCGATTGCCGAGCTGGGTCTGCGCCTCCAGCACCACCGCCCCCGCCCCGTCGCCGAACAGGACGCAGGTGCCGCGATCCTTCCAGTCCAAAATGCGCGAGAAGACCTCGGTGCCGACGACGATGGCGCGCTTGAATTGTCCCGTGCGCAGAAAGTTGTCGGCGACGGCCAAGGCATAGATGAAGCCCGAGCAGACGGCCTGCACATCGAAGGCCGCGCCCTTGGTGACACCAAGGCCCGCTTGTATGCGCACCGCCGTCGCCGGAAAGGTGCGATCCGGCGTGGCGGTGGCGCAGACGATCAGGTCGACGTCGACCGGATCGACGCCGGCGCGCACCAGCGCCTGGCGCGCCGCGGCAATTCCCAGGTCCGAGGTGACCTCGTCATCGGCCGCAATATGCCGCTGCTCGATGCCGGTGCGCTCGCGAATCCAGCTGTCGCTCGTGTCGACCATGTGCGAGAGGTCGTGATTGCTCAGTACTTTTTTCGGCAGATAGGCGCCGACGCCGCGGATCACGGCTCGAATGAAGGCCACGTCTCACCTCGTCCACGTCTCATTCCGGCGGCAACGGACCACCGGGGGTCATCCCTCCGCACCAGCAAGCCCCAGACGAACTTCATGAAGTCTTACGGGCCGCCTCGACCTCGTGCAGGTTGCCGTGGAAGGCATCCAGATCAGCGGCCAAACGTTCGAGTACGTTGCTTTCCACCATCTGATAGCCGACGTTGATGGCGCTGGCATAGCCGAACACATCGGTGCCACCATGGCTCTTGATGGCGATGCCGTTGAGCCCCAAGAACGGGCCGCCATTGAGACGCCCGGGATCCATGCGATCCTTGAGCGCACGCAGGCCACGCGCGGCGAACACGGCGCCAATCCGCGCGCTCCACGAACTCCTCAGCGCCTCGCGTACGTAGGCCGCCATCTGCCGTGCGGTGCCCTCCGCGGTCTTGAGCGCCATATTGCCCGCGAAGCCCTCCACGACCACCACATCGGCCACGCGCTGCCCGATCTGGTCGCCCTCGACGAAACCGCGATAGTCGATCTGCAAGTCGGTCTGCTTCAGCCAGGCGTGTGCCTGGCGCACCTCCTCGATGCCCTTGATCTCCTCGACGCCGATGTTGAGAAGCCCGACGCTCGGACGCTCGACGTGAAACAGGGCCCGCGCCATTGCCGCACCCATCAGGGCGTAGTCGGCGAGCTGGCGCGCGTCGGCGCCGATATTGGCGCCCAGATCCAAGACAATGCACGGCGTCGAGATGGTCGGCCACTGCCCGGCGATGGCCGGGCGCTCGATCCCCGGCATGGTCTTGAGGCACAGCTTTGCCATCGCCATCAAGGCGCCGGTGTTGCCGGCCGAAACCATGCAGTCGGCCTCGCCCTTCTGCACCGCCTCGAGCGCCAGCCACATGCTCGAGCCACGCCCGCGGCGCACGGCCTGGCTGGGCTTGTCCTGCATCTCCACGGCAATGTCGGTGTGCACGATGGAGGCGCGGGCGGCGAGCTCAGGGTGGGCCGCGAGTTCGGCCTCGATGCGCGGGCGCGCGCCAAAAAATTGAAAGCGCAGGTCCGGTTGGCGCGCAAGCGCCAGGGCGGCACCCGGCACCACGATGCCCGGACCGCCATCCCCACCCATCGCATCGAGCGATATCGTGCGCGGCCTTGTCATGACCCGTTCTTGTCTACCTTGATTGACGTGGCTCCAGTGCCGGGCCAACAGGGTCTCAGCAATTGATCAACTCGAGGCCGCCAAACCGCCCGACCATAGCCGGTTGCCGCGGCGAAACAATACTTTTTCGCGGGCTTGACAGGGTTGGGAAAGCCACCCCGGGCGGGCGCTCACCGCTTGGCCTTGAGATTTGCCAATACGGCAAAGGGACTGTCCGGCTTGTCCCCCTGTGACGTCGACAGTGGACCCTCATACACGGCACCCGGCAGGCGCGGAAACGGATCGATGGCGGCGGCAAGGCTTTCAAACACGATGCGACCGACGTCTATGCTGCCGCCTACGATCGGCTCCGGATCGGGCTCGCCGTTGAGCGCCACCTGCCCCTTGGCGGGTTCGGGCATGGTCTCGGGGGGCCAATAGGTCGCCGCGTAGGTCTCGGCGATCTCGCTGCTGACGGGCTCAAGGGTGACGACGCAGGTCTGCTCGACCACTGCCTCGAGCTCGCCCACCAGCTTGTAGCGACCAAGGCTCAACGGGGTGATCTGATAGCGCGCCTCAAGCCGCCGCACAGCGATGAGCTCGAGGGCGGCGGCGACCGCCGCGCGCTCCTCAGCATCGGCCGTGCGCTCGACGCTGAGGCCCGTCGCCGCCGGTATGTCCTCGACCAGTTGGTCCCAGTTGAGCTCGCCTGCCATGCCGTCTCGTCTTCTGTTGGCCGCTCAATTTGCTCTTTAGCCTGCGCTTTCGCCCCGCCGGCCGGCGTCTTGCGCGACGGGCCAGCCCAGTCGTCCCGCCAAGAGTTGGCGACCGGACTGGGCAGCAATGGCGTCCGCCGCCTCCAGCATGTAGTGTGCGATCGCCCCCGCGTCCAATCCGGCCGCCGCCAGGTAGGCCAGTTGCGCCTCGAGCGCCCGCTGCAAAAGCGCCGGCCGGCGCGTCGCCAGCGCTGCGCGATAGGCCCCGTGCCGGTCGAACAGGGCGGCGGCGGCGCGCTTGATTTCCCGCGGCACGGCGAGGTCGCCAAAGGTCATCTCGCGCATGTTGGCGTCCATGTCGGCGATGAAGGCTTCGCTCAAGGCCCGCGCCAACCTGGCACCCTCCGCTCCCTCGTGACTCAGCCGATCGAGCAGCAAGGATACGTGCACCAAGAGCAGCTCGAATCGGCCCTCAACCGTATCCGGCACGCCCCAGGCCGTATAGAAGGTGGGCAAGCGCGCCTGCGTCACAATCGAGCCATAAAGCTCGCGTGCATTTCTTCGCCGGTCCGATCGTCTCGATAGCCAGGCAAACATAGCAATAGGCGTGCTCCGGGCGAGTGTTTGCGACCACCGCAGACAAGCGCCCAAGGGTCTGCCAGCGTTGCAAATAACAGGTTCCTGCGTTAGGCCACGGCTTGGGCTCTGCAGTCGATTCTCACGAGGAATGCTCAACCATGCGCTCCGGCCGCCGCGGGCAGCAAGACCGGGTCGACGCCGTCGGCCCGAGGGGGACGGTGCATAGGCCTTGGCTGCGCCCGACCGCGCTCGGCCTCCTGATCGCGCTCGGCCTGAGCGCCTGCGCCGAGACGGTGACCAAACGCGGCCATCAGTTTCACGACAATGATCTCAAGCAGATCCAGGCGGGCATGAGCCAGGAGCAGGTGAAGACGTCGCTCGGCACGCCCACCACCACGGCCACGGTCGGCACCGGATCGGCCTACTATTATATTTCCAGCGTCGAGGGGCAGACATCGTTCTTTGCGCCCACCGTCAAGGATCGCCAGGTCGTCGCCATCTATTTTACCTCCCTCGGCTCGGTGGAAAAAGTTGCCCAGTACGGCCTGAAGGACGGCAAGGTCTTCGACTACATCAAGCGGGAAACGCCAAGCCACGCCCGCGACGAGGGCATCCTCAAGGCCCTGTTCCGCAATCTCGGCGCCAAGCAGTTCGGGCTCGATTGAGGCCCCAGCCTCAGTGCGCCAGCACGGCCAACAGCAGCAGCGCCACGATGTTGGTGATCTTGATCATCGGATTGACCGCCGGGCCGGCCGTATCCTTATAGGGATCACCGACCGTGTCTCCGGTCACCGCCGCCTTGTGGGCTTCCGATCCCTTGCCGCCGAAATGCCCATCCTCGATGTACTTTTTGGCGTTGTCCCAGGCGCCGCCGCCCGCGGTCATGGAGATGGCGACGAACAGGCCGTTGACGATGACGCCGAGCAGCATGGCGCCGAGCGCGGCGAAGGCATTGCCGGTTCCGCCGATCCATTTCACCACATAAAAGCAGGCGATCGGCGAAAGCACCGGCAGCAGCGAGGGCACGATCATTTCCTTGATGGCGGCGCGCGTCAGCATGTCGACGGCACGGGCATAGTCGGGCTTGTCCTTGCCCTGCATGATCCCGGGCTTTTCCCGGAACTGGCGGCGCACCTCTTCCACCACCGCCCCACCGGCGCGGCCGACGGCGGTCATGGCGATCCCGCCGAACAGGTACGGCAACAGCCCGCCGAGGAATAGTCCCACCACCACATAGGGGTTGCTGAGCGAGAACAGGTTGTCGACGTTCAAGCCGAAGAAAATCGAGCCCTGCTTGGCCTGGGAGATGAAGAACTTGAGATCCTCGTTGTAGGCGGCAAACAGCACCAGCGCGCCGAGCCCGGCCGAGCCGATGGCGTAACCCTTGGTCACCGCCTTGGTGGTATTGCCGACGGCATCGAGCGCGTCGGTGGTCTTGCGGATCTCCTTGGGCAGACCCGACATTTCCGCAATGCCCCCGGCATTGTCGGTGACCGGACCGAAGGCGTCGAGCGCCACCACCACGCCGGCGACCGACAGCATGCTGGTGACGGCAATGGCGATGCCGAACAGGCCGGCAACGTTGTAGGAAACAATGATGCCGGCCACGATGATCAGCGCCGGCAGCGCCGTGGCCTCGAGCGACACGGCAAGTCCCTGGATCACGTTGGTGCCGTGCCCGGTCTTGGAGGCTTCCGCAATGCTGCGCACGGGCCGGTAGTTGGTGCCGGTGTAGTATTCGGTGACAACGATGATCAGGGCCGTGACGACCAATCCCACCAGCGCGCACCAGTAAAGGTCCATGCCCGTGAAGCTGGCGCCGCGGGTCGAGAACACGGTGCCGAGCCCCAATAGCCAGTCGGTGACGGGCCACAGCGCGAACACCGAGATCACGCCGGTGGCGATGAAGCCCTTATAAAGGGCGCCCATGATCGACTGGTTGGCGCCGAGGCGAACAAAGAAGGTGCCGATGATGGAGGCGACCACACCCACCGCGCAGACGGTGAGCGGATAAAGCATCAAGTTGTAGACCACCGGCTGGCCGCTGAAATAGATGGCGGCCAGCACCATGGTGGCGACCACGGTGACCGCATAGGTCTCAAATAGATCCGCCGCCATGCCGGCGCAGTCGCCGACGTTGTCACCAACGTTGTCGGCGATGGTCGCGGGGTTGCGCGGATCATCCTCGGGGATGCCGGCCTCCACCTTGCCGACGAGATCGCCGCCGACGTCGGCACCCTTGGTGAAAATGCCGCCGCCGAGACGCGCAAAAATGGAGATCAGCGAGGCGCCAAAGCCCAACGCGACCATGGAATCGACGACCGTGCGGCTGGTGGCGGCATAGCCGAGACCGGCCGTCAGGATCGAAAAGTAGATGGCAACGCCCAGCAGCGCCAGGCCGGCCACCAGCAGGCCGGTCACGGCGCCGGCGCGGAAGGCCATGGAGAGCCCGTCGGCCAGCGACTGCGTTGAGGCCTGCGCCGTGCGCACGTTGGCGCGCACCGACACCAGCATGCCGGCAAATCCGGCCGCCCCCGACAGCACGGCCCCGATCAGGAAGCCGATGGCCACCAGCCAACCCAGCAGCACGCCGACGATCAGGAAGATCACGGCGCCGGCGACGGCAATGGTGGTGTATTGCCGGGCGAGATAGGCCTGCGCACCCTCCTGAATGGCGCCGGCGATCTCCTGCATGCGGGCGCTACCGGCGCTCGCGGCCAACAGGGCGCGCACCGTATAGGCGCCGTAAACGAGCGAGAGCAATCCGCACAGGATGATTGCCCACATGACCATCGGCATGGCGGAATTTCCCTTCTTAAGACGGCTGGACCGTTGCGGAGGCCACGAAGTCTTGCGCCCACAAACGACGGAGCCGGCCCAGGCCGCGCGGCATTAAACCGCGGCCAACGCCGGCGAATGATTCGCGGCCGGACCATGCCAAAAGTCCAAGGGCCTTGCAACACGGCGCGGCACTTTGCGCCGGCCGCGCGCACGATCCGGCCCCGGGCGCGCGCCCCCGGCCGGCGCCGCCCGGCGTCAAGGCCCAAGCGCTTGCGCTTGATTTTCAGGGGGATTTTGCGGCAAAGGACGCTCACACATTGCAGCTGCGCGTCTTGCCACCTCGCGCCCAGCGCAGCCGCGCACTAGGTATGAGCACGAACCACTTGGATCAAAGAGCCGCAGCCGATGCATGCTCCGCAGCCTGGCCTCATCTACCCCCGGGATGTGCCTCCCACGCCGGGCACCGTGACCGCGATCGCGCCGGGCGTCTTGTGGTTGCGCCTCGCCCTTCCCTTTCTGCTCGATCACGTGAACATCTACCTGGTGGAGGACGGGGACGGTTGGACCCTGATCGACACGGGCCTCGGCGACGCCGCCACCGAGCGCGCCTGGCGGGAGCTGCTGGCGGGAGCCCTGCGGGCGCACCCCATCAGCCGCATCATCGTCACGCATTTCCATCCCGACCACGTCGGCTCCGCCGGCTGGCTGCTGAAGCGTTTCGATGTGCCGCTTTATATGAGTGCCACCGAATATTTGCTCAGCCTCAATATGCACCTCGATCCCGGAGCGCTCGAGGCCGAGCATTACCGCAACTTTTATCGCAACCACGGTCTCGACGCGGCCACCACACAGAACGTCGTCACCAAGGGGCACGAATACCTGCGCATCGTCTCCGGCTTGCCCAAGACCTACCGCCGGCTGATCGCCGGTGATGTGTTGCGCCTCGGTGGCCGCGATTTCGAAGTCCTAACCGGGGGCGGACATTCGCCCGAGCAGGTCATGCTGCTCTGTCGCGACGACAAGCTCTTTTTCGCCGCCGACCAGGTCCTGGCCAAGATCACGCCCAATGTCAGCGTCTCCGCGGTCGACCCGGCGGGCGACCCGCTCGGCATCTATTTGCGCTCGCTCGGCGCCCTGAAAGAAACGGTGGCGAACGACGTTTTGGTGCTGCCCGGCCATCAGCTGCCGTTCACGGGGCTTGCCGCCCGCGCCAGCCAGCTCGAGCGCCATCACCTGTTGCGCTGCGAGGCCATCGCCCGGGCCTGTCGGCCAGCGCCGCGTTCGGCCGCCGAGCTCATTCCCCATATTTTCGAGCGCGCGCTCGATGCCCACCAAATGGGCTTTGCCTTCTCCGAGGTCCTGGCCCACGTCAACTATATGTTGCGCCGGGGCGAGTTGCAGGCCGTGAGGGGCCCCGATCGCGTGGAGCGCGTGCGCGCTTGAGGGGGACGCCGCGCTCGCGCCGCCAGCTGGCTCAGGCGCCGGCCGGCTGCTGGCGACCACGGCCGGGCTCCGTGCCTGCCGGCGCCGCAACCCCATGGCGGGGGCACGCAAACGCTCCTGTTCGACCGCGGTCGTCTGCTCTATCTTGCCGGCCGGGGGCTGGCCCAGCTTGCTCGGATCGCTCTGGCGTTGGGCTGACGTCGATGGCTGATTGAGGGCTTGGCGGCATGGGCGCGCGCGCCGTGAGCGAGGGGCAATCCGAACCGGCAAAACCCAGCCCCGCCGCGGCCGCGGGCGCCGAACCGCTCCTCGCCCTACACAACATCTCCAAGCGCTTTCCGGGCGTGCTCGCCAACGATCAGATCAGCTTTGCCGTGGGTCGGCGCGAGATCCACGCGCTGCTCGGCGAAAACGGGGCCGGCAAGTCGACGCTGGTCAAACTGATCTATGGGCTGATGCGCCCGGACGCCGGCCGCATGGCTTTGGCGGGTGCCGCTTACGCCCCCTCGAGCCCCGCCGACGCGCGCGCCCGCGGGGTCGGCATGGTGTTTCAGCATTTTTCCCTGTTCGAAGCCCTCAGCGTGGCCGAAAACATTGCCCTTGGCATCAGCCGACAGGGCGCCGATCGCGCGCTGAAAGCGCGTATCGCGGCGACGTCAGCTGCCTATGGCCTAAAGCTCGACCCGGATCGCCAGGTCGGCACCTTGTCGGTGGGCGAACGCCAGCGCGTGGAGATCGTACGCTGCCTGCTTGAGGCCCCGCAGCTCATCATCATGGACGAGCCGACCTCGGTGTTGACCCCGCAGGAGGTCGAGGCCCTGTTTGCAACGCTGCGCCGGCTCGTCGCGGAAGGTCGCTCGATCCTCTACATTTCGCACAAGCTGGAGGAAATCCGCGCCCTGTGCAGCCGCGCCACCATCCTGCGCGCCGGCCGGGTGGTGGCGAGCTGCGACCCGCGCCAGGAAAGCGCGCAAAAGATCGGGGCCATGATGCTCGGTGGCACGCTGCCTTCCGTGCGGCGCGGGCCGCTGGCGGCAAGCGGAGCGGTGCGCTTGAAGGTGAACGCGCTTAGTCTCGCCAAGACGGAGCAGTTCGGCATCGATCTCGCCAACATCAGCATCGAAGTCAGAGGCGGAGAGATCGTGGGTGTTGCCGGGGTCGCTGGCAACGGCCAGGCGGAGCTGATGGACGCGCTGACCGGCGAGCGGCTCGCCGCCACCGGCCCCACCATCGAGGTCGACGGGACCAGTGTGGGCCGCAAACCTCCGCGCGCCCGGCGCGCCTTGGGACTGTTGAGCGTGCGCGAGGAGCGGTTGGGACATGCCTCGGTGCCGGCCATGAGCCTGTGGGAAAATGGCGTCTTGACCGCTGAGGCGCGGCGGCACTTGAGCCGCCGAGGCCTTCTCGACAAGGC
>Ga0081540_1000073_pt1 | contig 108893 bp, 107 predicted proteins | sample TabmetS2T1R1_FD_71024 | JGI IMG/M metagenome (GOLD analysis project Ga0081540, IMG submission 71024) | Tabebuia heterophylla rhizosphere microbial communities from the University of Puerto Rico - S2T1R1 | ecosystem: Host-associated > Plants > Roots > Rhizosphere ...
GGCGGCATCTACGTCCGGCGAGGCGCGACCAACGAGTCGGGCGTCCCCTGGCTGATGAAGATCCCGATCCTCGGATTCTTCTTCAAGACCAACACCGTGTCCGAGAACCGCCAGGAGCTGCTGATCTTCATCACCCCGCGCATCGTGACCCAGAACGTTCCACGACCGGTGGCGTCGGCGAGCGGACCGGCGAGCGCGCCGGCCGGAGGCTCTCAATGAGATCTCGTAATCCTGCCACCGCGATCCTGGCCGGGGCTCTGCTCCTCGCAGGCTGCTCCGCGGGAGACCTCAACATCCTCGTGCTCTCCGCCCGGTCGCCGGGCGACGATTGCGACTTCAAGGACGATAGCCTCTACGTCTCGCGCGGGTCGCTGGACATGAGGCCGTACACGGAGGGTACCTCGACCTTCGTGACCACCCGCTACTACCAGGTGTTCTCCTGGCAGAACAACCTGCAGCCCAACCCGATCAGCGTCGGTGGAAGCACCGTGGACCCCGGCACCGGGAACACCTTCATCGCCGAGACCGCGGTCTACGAATACCAGTACTCCGATCCGAACGTGACGCTCGCCACGGAGTCGGCCAACATGCACGCGGTGATCACCGCGGGCGGGACGGCGGAAGACAACAGCGTCCCCGCCGATCTCATCCAGCCGCAGGCGGCTGCTGCGATCGAGGGCAGCACGGCCATCGACAGCAGCAACCAGACCCTCCTGGTCACCTTCCAGCTCTTGGGCAGGCTGGCCGCCGGCGGCTCGAAGTACACGAACAAGGTCACCTTCCCACTCACCATCTATCGCAGCTCCACCACACCGCTCGACTGCGCTGCAGGGGGGCTGATCCTGAATACAGGCGTGTGCGGTTTCGCCGGCCGCGATCAGCCCGTCTCCTGCACCACGCCCTAGCGCGGGGCTTCCCATGGCCTTCCTTCCCCTGCTCGAGGAAGTGGTCCGCTCGGTGGACGGCGCCCTGGCCTGCTCGGTCATGGGCTTCGACGGCATCGCGGTGGAAAACTTCCAGCTGGACGCGGCGGCCGACCTCGACGTGCAGTCCACGCTCATCGAGTACGCCGCGGTGCTCCAGCAGGTCCGCAAGGCCGCCGAGCTCCTCAAGACCGGCGCGGTGACCGAGGTGAGCATCAACTCGGACCAGGTGCTGACCGTCATGCGCCTGGTGACCGAGGAGTACTTCCTGGTCCTGGCCCTGAAGGCCTCCGGCAACTACGGCAAGGGCCGGTACGCGCTCCGGATCGCCACGCCGCGCATCCGCGCCGAGCTCTGAGGGGCACCTCCACTCGAGGCCCTTCCCAGCCGCCCCACCCTCGGGGTAAGCGGCAGCAACCATGGCCGGTGTCATCGATACGTCCGAGTTCAGGAAGGGCCTGAAGATCGAGGTCGACGGAGAGCCCTACGAGATCGTCGAGTTCCAGCACGTGAAGCCCGGAAAGGGCTCGGCGTTCGTGCGGACCAGCATCAGAAGCCTCCTCTCCGGCCGGGTGCTCCAGCCGACCTTCAAGAGCGGCGACAAGGTGGGCAAGCCCGACATCGACGAGCGGCAGATGCAGTACCTCTACCAGCAGGGCGACGACTACTACTTCATGGACACCCGGAACTACGAGCAGACGTTCCTGGGCGAGAAGGTCCTCGGCGAGTCGAAGAACTACCTCAAGGAGAACATCGAGGCCTCGGTGCTCTTCTACAACGGCAAGGCCATTGGCGTGTCGCTCCCCAACTCGGTGGATCTGAAGGTCGTGAAGTGCGACCCGGGCATCCGCGGTGACACGGTGAGCGGCGCCACCAAGCCGGCGACGCTCGAGACGGGCTACGTGGTGAACGTCCCGCTGTTCATCAACGAGGGCGATGTCCTGAAGATCGACACCCGAGACGGGAAGTACCTCACCCGCGTGGCCGCCGCCTGACCATGGCGAGCAAGAAGCGAGGGGACGAGACCGACGCACGGAACGAGGGGCCGGCCAGCTCGCTCCTCGACGTGGACGCGCTCCGGCGCATCGTGGAGCTCCTGGAGACCACCGAGATCACCCGCCTCTCCTGGCGGAGGGGCCCGGAGCGCCTGCTGATCACCCGCGGCCACGGCCCGGCTCCCATCGTCCATGTCGCCCCCGCGCCCGCGTCGACCCTGCTCCCGCCGATGCAGCCGGTCTCGCACGCCCCGCGGGCAACCGCCGCGGGCGAGGCCCCCCAGGCGGCGGCGCCGGCCGCCGGCAACGACAAGAAGGGGAACGTGGTGACCTCGCCCTTCGTCGGCACCTTCTACCGGACGCCGGCGCCGGACCAGCCGGCCTTCGTCGAGGTGGGCTCGGTGGTGAAGAAGGGCCAGGTCATCTGCATCATCGAGGCGATGAAGCTGATGAACGAGATCGAGGCCGACGAGCCGGGGATGATCACCGAGATCCTCGTGGAGAACGGCCAGCCGGTGGAGTTCGGCCAGGCGCTGTTCCGCGTCGAGCCCGCCTAGTGCACTAGCGATGTTCCGGAAGATCCTCATCGCCAACCGCGGGGAGATCGCCCTCCGGGTGATCCGTGCGTGCCGCGAGCTGGGCATCCGCACGGTGGCGGTTCACTCCACCGCCGACGCCGCCGCGCTCCACGTCCGGTTCGCCGACGAGACGGTGTGCATCGGCCCGCCGCCCTCGCGCGAGAGCTACCTCAACATCCCGGCCATCCTCTCCGCGGCGGAGATCACTCGCGCCGACGCCATTCACCCCGGCTACGGCTTCCTCTCCGAGAACGCCGACTTCGCCGAGGTCTCCGAGAACTGCAAGATCCGCTTCATCGGGCCGCGGCCCGAGATGCTGCGCCTCATGGGGAACAAGGTGCGCGCCCGCGAGGCTGCGAAGGAGGCGGGGCTGCCGCTGCTTCCCGGTTCCGCGGGGGTGCTCGACGGTCCAGGCGAGGCGCAGGCCGAGGCCGACCGCATCGGCTACCCGGTCATCCTCAAGGCGGCCGCGGGGGGCGGCGGACGGGGGATGAAGATCGTCCGCGGGCGCGACGCGGTCACCGCCGCCTTCGCCACCGCCTCGGCCGAGGCCGCCTCGGCCTTCGGCAACGGCGACATGTACATCGAGCGGTACGTGGAGAAGCCGCGGCACATCGAGATCCAGATCGTCGCCGACGAGCACGGGAAGGTGATCCACCTCGGCGAGCGTGAGTGCTCGGTGCAGCGCCGCCACCAGAAGCTCATCGAGGAGAGCCCCTCGCCCGCGGTGTCCCCCGAGCTCCGCCGGAGGATGGGCGAGGTGAGCGTCCGGGCGATGGAGCGCATCGGCTACAACAACCTCGGCACCATCGAGTACCTGCTCGACGAGCGCGGCGAGTTCTACTTCATGGAGATGAACACCCGCATCCAGGTGGAGCACCCGGTGACCGAGGCGGTGACCGGGGTGGACCTGCTCCGGGAGCAGATCCTCCTCGCCGCCGGCGAGCCCCTGTCCCGGAAGCAGGAGGACATCCAGATGCGCGGCGCGGCGATCGAGGCGCGGGTCAACGCCGAGGACCCGGTCACCTTCGCGCCCTGGCCCGGGAAAATTACCGGCTACAGCGTCCCCGGCGGCTACGGGGTGAGGGTGGACTCAGCTGCGTACGAGAACTACACCGTCCTCCCTCACTACGACTCGCTCCTGGCCAAGGTCATCGTCCACGCCGAGAACCGTCCCCTGGCCATCGCCCGGCTCCAGCGGGCCCTGGGCGAGTACGTGATCGAGGGCATCCGGACCAACATCCCCTTCCACCGCACCGCCCTGGCCGACGACGCCTTCACCTCGGGGCAGTACGACACCCGTCTGGTGGAGCGGCTCCTGGCCTCGGAGGTGGGTACCCGCCGCCTCCGCCAGGCGATCGAAGAAACCCCCTAACCCCTCGGACTCCCTGGGGAAGAAGCCGGCACGTTCCTTGACGGTCGCGCCACCGCCACGCTACCGTCCGAGGTGGAGACTCCCCGGTGCGTCCTCGGTCCCGACCCCCCTCGGGCGCGCGGGGTGCGCCGGTCCGTCGATGGACAAGAACAAACTCATCGAGGGCGCGGCCAAGCTCGTCGCCAAGGGAGCCTTCGACAAGGCCATCCGGGAATACCAGAAGGTTCTCGAGATGGATCCGCGCGACGTGCGCGTGCTCCAGAAGATGGGCGAGCTGTTCCAGAAGAAGGGCGACAACCCGCAGGCCGCCTCCTTCTTCACTCGCGTCGCCGAGGTGTACGCGCAGGACGGCTTCTTCCTGAAGGCCGTCGCGCTCTACAAGCAGGTCCTCAAGCTCAATCCGGATCTGGTCGAGGTCAACGTCAAGCTGGCCGAGCTGCACCAGCACCTCGGCCTCATGACGGAGGCGATGGCCTTCTTCCAGGTCGTGGTCGCCTTCCACGAGCGCAAGGGTGACACCCGGGCCACCTTCGCCACCCTGAAGAAGATGGTGGACCTGGACCCGGAGAACGTCTCCAGCCGCCTCAAGCTCGCCGAGCTCTACGCCCGGGAGCAGATGGGCGGTGAGGCCCTCGCCGAGTTCAAGCACGCCGCCCAGTGGCTGGAGCGCAACAAGCGGCCCGACGAGCGCCTCCGGGTGCTGGAGCGAATCGCCGCGCTGGAGCCGGACAACGTCTCGCTCGCCCGGAGCCTGGCGCACGACTACCTGGCTCGAGGCGACCACAAGCGCGCGCTGTCCAAGCTGCAGCTCTGCTTCAAGGCGGACCCCCGCGACATCCCCACCCTGAATCTCCTGGCGCAGGCCTTCACCGCGCTCAACCACGTCAGCAAGACGCTGAGCGTCTACAAGGAGCTGGCCAAGCTCTACGCGGAGCGCAATCAGCACTCCGAGGCCCGCGACGCCTGGGGGAAGATCGAGCGGCTCGACCCGGCCGACGCCGACCTCGTCGCCTGGAAGCACAGCCAGCGCCCCGCTGCGGCCGCCCCACCGCCCGCCGCGCCCCGTCCGGCGCGCACCTCGGTGTCACAGGCCATCGCCGCCGTCCAGGCCGCTCAACCGCCGCCTCCCCCTCCGCCACCGCCGCAGGCCGCGCCGGTCACGCTGACCCGCGACCAGATCCACAAGCTGCTCGCCGAGACGGACGTGTACGTGAAGTACGGACTGCACGACAAGGCGCTCGAGCACCTGCGGCGCATCTTCGCCGTGGACCCGGAGAACCTCGACGCGCACGAGAAGGCCTACGTCATCTACCGCTCGGCGGGACAGGGCGCGCAGGCCACCGAGCAGCTCCTGAACGTCCTGCGGCTGTGCACGCGGGGGCTGGAGCGGAAGCGCGCTCAGCCCTATCTGGACACGCTGCTCTCCGAGGCGCCCGGTCACCCCGAGATGCCGGCGTTCCTGTCGGTGCTCCGGCCCGAGGCGGTGCGCGGCGGACCGGACCCGGGGCTCATGGACGCCGGCGACGAGGAGGTGCTCCTCGCCGACGACGGGCTGGACTCCTCGTCGGATGACCTGGCGCTGAGGACCGCCGGCCCCGGCGGCGTGGACGAGGAGCTGCTCGCCTCGGACGACGAGGCCATGATCGTCGACGAGGATCCCGAGCCGGTGTCGGTCGCCGCCGACGAGCCGCTCCCCCGGCGCTCGGGGCCTGCCCCGGACGTGGACGGCTACGGCGACGCGATGCCCTACGGGGATGAGGGCGCCGACCGCACCGAGATGAACGATGCGCTCGGCGCCTACGATCCGGGCGTGGAGAGCGCGGTGGAGCTGCCCCCCGAGGAGGAGGTGGTGCTCACCCCCTCGCCGCCGCCGGTGCCGGCGCCGCGGAGTCCGCCTCCCGCCGCCCGGGCCGCCCCGCCACCCGAGGCCGCCTCCCCTGCGCGCACGGCATGGACGCAGGCGTCCTACAAGCGTCCTGCCCCTGCCTCCGCACCGCCTCCACCGGCCCCCACGGCGCGCCCCGTTCCTCCAGGAACCAACGGCGCCGTCGCCCGCGCCACCGTCCCGGCGCCTCCCGCGGCCGCCCCGGTCCCCACGACCACGGACCGCATGGCCTCGGCCGGGACCAACGGCGCCTTCACCCGCGCCACATCACCCTCGGTGCTGATCCCCCCGCCACCGTCGCCCGCCAGGCAGCCTCCACCGCCCGCGCCCGCTCCGGCCCGCCCGGCCGCGCGAGCTGCAACCGAGGAGAGCGGTCCGGTCACCGAGGAGCTGAACGAGGCCAGCTTCTTCCTCGAGCGGGGGCTGCTCGACGAGGCGCGCGAGGTGCTGGAGACCGTGGAGCTGGTCCGGCCCGGACTTCCCCGCACCGCCGCACTGCGCGAGCGACTCGCAGCGCTCGAATTCTCGAAGTCCGCTGCTCCGGCGCCTTCGCCGACGCCCACGCCTCCGCCGGGTCCCCGGGCCGAACCCGCCGCGATCCAGCCGATCCCGGTGAGCACCGGCTCGTACAACCTCGCCGAGGAGCTGGCCGACGAGCTCGAGGAGCTGGGCCCGCCTCCCGAGGAGGAGCCTGCTCCGGCCGCAGGGGACCTCCAGTACTCGGTCGAGGAGGTCTTCAGCGAGTTCAAGAAGGGGCTCGAGCGCGTCGTGCAGAGCACCGACGTGGACACCCACTACGACCTGGGCATTGCCTACAAGGAGATGGGCCTCCTCGACGACGCGGTTCAGGTCTTCGAGGTCGCGCGCCAGGCGAGTCAGGGGAAGCCCAAGGAGGTGGACTGCCTCACGATGATCGGCCTGCTCCAGGGCATGCGCGGCGAGCCGCAGCGCGCGGTCACCGCCTTCCGCGACGCGCTGGCCAGTCCTCACGCGGCGCCGCGCGAGGTGAGCCTTCGCTACGAGCTCGGGCTTGCCCACGAGTCGGCAAATGCCCCCGGCAAGGCGCTGGGCCACTACCTGGCAGTACAGAAGTCAGACCCCACCCACCGGGACGTGGCCGACCGGGTGCGCAGACTGTCGCCCACGGTGCGACCCGAGGAGGACGGCCCTGCGCGTCCTTCTGGCGGGCCTCCGTCCAATGGTCGGCCGGCACCCACCCGACCGTCCGCGTCCGAGCCCACGCCGACTGCGAAGACGCGGAAGGTGGGGTACTTGTAGAGAACCTCCCCGACGATGAGCTACCTGGAACACTTCGGGCTGACCGAGGAGCCGTTTTCCAACGCGCCGGTCAGCCGCTTCTACTTCGAGTCTCCTCAGCACCAGCAGGCGCTGGTCCGCCTGACGCACGCCGTCTCCCGGATGCGCGGCCTCTCGGTGCTGGTGGGGGACATCGGTGCGGGGAAGACCACCCTCGCGCGCCGCCTGCTCGATGCGCTGCCCGAGGAAGAGTACGAGGCGGCGCTCTTCGTCATCATCCACTCCGGGGTCACCGCCTCCTGGCTGCTGCGGCGGATCGCGCTCCAGCTCGGGGTGGAGAACCCGGCCCAGGAGAAGCTGGCGCTCCTCAGCCAGCTCTATCAGCGGCTGATGCAGATTCACGAGCAGGGCCGCAAGGCGGTGGTGCTGATCGACGAGGCCCAGATGCTCGAGACCCGCGAGCTGATGGAGGAGTTCCGGGGACTGCTCAACCTCGAGGTCCCCGAGCGGAAGCTCATCTCCTTCGTCTTCTTCGGCCTCCCCGTGCTGGAGCGGAACCTCCGGCTCGATCCACCTCTGGCCCAGCGAGTGGCGATGCGGTACCGGCTCGAGCCCCTCAACGCCGATAGCACCCGCTCTTACATCGAGCATCGCCTCCACACGGCCGGGAGCAACCGCAATCCCTTCACCCCGGCGGCGATCGACGTGCTCCACCGGGTCTCGGGCGGTTCGCCGCGAATCATCAACACCCTCTGCGACAACGCGCTCTTCGAGGCGTACCTCGCCGCCCAATCGACGGTGGATGCCCCGCGCATCGAGGAGATCGCCAGGAACCTGGCGCTCGCCGCCGGCGACGTGTCGAACGGCAACGGCGCACCGGTGCCTCCCCCGGCCGGCAACGTGGACCTCTCCGAGGTGGACCGCTACCTCGAGAGCCTGAAGAGCTGAGCCGATGCGGTGGAGCAGCCCGAGCCAGAGGCGCCGACTCCTGGCGCTGGGCCTCCTCCTCGCGCTGGTCGCGGGTGCGCTGACCTTCCTCGCCGTGGGCCGGTCGCGGTTCGCGTGGGATCAGGCCTGCACCCTCGCCCGGCGGCAACTCCCCGGACTGCTCGGGGCGGACGTTGGCCTCGGACGGTGCGAGGTGGATCCTACCGGCCGCACCCTCCGCATCTACGGACTCTCCGCCGCCGCACCTGACAGCGACCGCCCCATCTTCAGCGCCGACGAGCTCGAGGTGGTCATCGCCGGCGTCCAGCCGCTCTCCGGGCGGCTGGAGCTGGACCGCGTGCGGCTGATCCGCCCCCGCGTGTGGCTCGACCTCAGCCGCCCGCCGCCGGCGCGGCCGAAGAGCGACGGATGCCCGCTGCGGGCACTGGAGCATCTGGAGGTGGACACGCTCGAGGTTCGCGGCGCCGAGGTGCGGGTGGCCCTCCCCGCCGGACGCCGCGTCGAGGTGGCCGGGGTGGAGCTGAGCTGGCGCACCCGCCGCCGGGACGCCGAGTTCACGCTTCGCACCTCGCAGGGCCTCGTGGACCTGGCCAACGGACGGGCCCCGCTGTCGGTGGCGGGCCTGGCGGTGGAAGGCGCGCTCGCGCCGGGAGGCCGCGAGCTGGAGGTGAGCCGCGGCGAGCTTTCCGTCGACGATGCGCAGCTGTCCTTCGCCGGTCGGGTCGAGGACCTCTGCCGGCCGTCGCTCGCGCTGGACACGCAGCTCTTCCTGCCCATGCGGATGGTCTCCAGGCTGGTGCCGCTGGGAGAAAGCTCGGGGCACCTCTGGGCGCAGGCCACGCTCTCCGGTCGCGTGCCGGACCTGCGCGTCACCGGCGAGGTGCTGGGCAAGGGCGTCTCGCTGGGAGCGCTCCGTCCGGGTGACTTCACCGTCCGCGCCTCGCTGGTCGGCCAGGATGTCACCATCGGCGAGCTGAGCGTCCCGGTGGGGCAGGGCGCGCTCAAGGCGAGCGGCGATCTCAAGCTGGTCCCCGGCTTGCCGCTCCGGGTCAAGGCCGAGCTGGACCAGGTGAGCCTGTACCAGGTCTTCGATCGGGTCGGGATGGGGTGGGCCTGGGTCGACCTCCTCGCCACCGGCCCGGTGAACCTCTCGGGGAAGCTCGCTCCCGGCCCCGAGCTGCAGGGCCAGGCCGACCTCAAGGTGGCGCGGTTCGTGACCTGGGGCCACCCGGTGGGAAAGAAGCTGCCCGGACCACCCATCGTCTCCATTCCCTCGAGCGAGGTGGCGCTCGACCTGGGCATCCACCCAGACCGGGTGGAGCTGCTCAATGGAAGGGTCAAGGCCGGTGGGTCGCGGGCGGTGGCCAACGTGGTCATCCCCTACGGCGGCCGGGGGCCCATCACCGTCGACACCACGGCCGAGCCGCTGGTGCTCGAGGACGTCGGCAAGATCGCGGACCTGTCGCTCGGCGGCGTCGGCGCCGCGCGGGTCTCGATCCGGATCCCGCCGCCGGGCCTCGTCTTCCTCGACGGCGAGCTCGCTCTCCAGGACTCCACGCTGCGCGGCTTTGCCCTGGGGAACGTCTCCTCGCCGGTGAGCGTGCGCGACGGCATCCTCTCCTTCCCGGAGCTCGCCGGCATGAAGGGCCGCACGGCGTACCAGGGACGTGCGGCGCTCGACTTCCGCGGGGACTCCCCGGTGGCGCACGTCGCGGCCAGCATCCCCAACGGGCGGGTGGAGGACCTGGTGGAGCTGCTCGCGCCGGTGTCGCCGGCTCTCCAGCCGCTCCGCCGCGTCCTCGTCGGCGGCGCTCGGGGAACGGTGACCCTCGAGGGTCCGGGAGAGACGATGGAGGGACGCTTCGACGTCGACCTCTCCGGGGTCAGCCTCTCGGGCCGCCGCTTCGGCGATGGTGCGCTCCACGCCCGGCTCGACGGCGGGAACGCCATCGCGCTCGACTCGCTCGCCCTGCGCGGGCCGCTCGGGACCTCGAAGGCCGACGGACGCTGGGACTTCACCGGACCGCTGGCGGCGAAGTTCCGGGTGGACGGCCTCCAGCTGGAGGAGCTGATGGGGGCGGACGTGGCCAAGCGCCTCCGGGCCCGCGGCTCGCTCACCCTGGCGGGCACGGTGCGGGGCGACGACCAGGTGCCCGACGTGGCGATGACCGTGACCGGCCCCCAGGTCTACCTCTCCGGGCGCGCGCTGGGGCCGATGGCCCTCGAGGCCAGGGCTCTCGGCGAGCAGCTGGAGCTCAAGGGCCGGCCGGTGGCGGACACCGACCTCCAGCTCACCGCTCGCCTCCGCAGGCCGTACCCCTACGAGGCAACCCTCAAGCTCGCGCTCGTGGACATCCGCGCGCTGCTCCCGGGCACCGCCGCCGCGCAGGGCCTCAACGGCTCGATGAACGGCGTGCTCACCGCCAGCGGCAGCCTGTCCGACGTGGAGGCCTCGCGCGGCCTGCTCCACCTGGACACCCTCAGGCTGCAGCGGGGCGAGTTCCGCGCCGAGAACGACGGGGCGTGGGACGTCCGGTTCCGCGGCGGACGGGTGAGCAGCGACGGACTCCGGCTGAAGGGCCCCGAGACCGAGCTCAGCGCCTCGGGGTTCCTGGAGGGGGGGGCGATGGACGTCGCCATCTCCGGGGCGGTGGACCTCCGGCTCGTCGAGTCCTTCGTCCAGGGCCTGGAGCGCGCCTCGGGGCGCCTGGAGGTGCTGGGCACCGCCCGCGGTGACCCGGCCGACCCGCAGGTCGTCGGGACCGCCACCCTGGTGGACGCGGGGTTCCGCGTGCGCGGACAGCCCCTGGAGCTGCGGGGGATGAAGGGCAAGCTCGACTTCAGCGAGTCCCGCATCCTCTGGAGCGATCTCGAGGGACAGGCCAACGATGGCCGTGTGAGCAGCCGCGGCGACGTCCGGTGGCGCCGCTTCCGGCCCGAGCAGCTCGAGGTGCAGCTGCAGGTGGATCAGGTCTCGGTGCGGGTGGTGGAGGACGCGCCGTTCGCCGCCACCGGCGAGCTGACGCTGACCGGCCGCCCGGGGTCGTTCTTCCTCACCGGCGACCTGGACGTGCAGCGGCTCCGCTACCGGCGCCCCTTCGGGTTCGACACCTTGCTGGCGCGGGCCAACCGGCCCAGCACCGCCGGGGAGACCCCCAGCGAGTGGCTCCAGCTGGATGTCGCCCTCCATCTCAAGGACGCGGCGGTGGAGAACAACCTCGCCCGGGCGCGCATCGTGGGCGACCTCCGGCTGACCGGGAGCAACCTCCACCCCGGCCTCGTCGGGGCCATGGAGGCGGGAGAGGGGAGCCAGGCCTTCTTCCGGGGGACCACGTTCAACGTCACCCAGGGCGCGGTGGACTTCAAGGACCGCCGGAGCCTGGAGGGCGTGTTCACCGTGCGCGCCGAGACGCAGCTGCGCGAGTACCTCATCCGACTTCACGCCTTCGGCAAGACCAGCCAGCCCCAGGTACTCCTCTCGAGCGAGCCCAGCCTCCCCGAGGGCGACATCATCTCGCTCCTTACCCTCGGGGTCACGTCGCGCGACCGGGCGAATGCCAACACCACCGCCGGAGCGGGCATCGCCGCGGAGGCGCTCTACTCGGCCTCCGGGCTGGACCGGCAGGTGCAGAAGTTCCTCCCCCGGAACTCGGTCATCCGCGAGCTGAGCTTCCACGTGTCCACCCTCTACAATGACGCCAACGGACTGGTGGAGCCCACGGTGCAAATTGATTCGAAGTTCGTCACCGACCAGCTTAGGCTCGGGCTCTCCCAGCCGGTCTCCGGGAAGGGGACGCGGGCCCTCGCCGAGTATCGGTTCGACGATCGCGTCTCTGCCCTGATCCAGTGGGACAACGTGTACAACGACGTTCCGATCGGAAACCTGGGAGTCGACCTCAAGCTCCGTTGGAACGTCGAGTAGCCCTCCTGCTCGCGCTGTTCCTGGCCGCGGCGCCGGTCCGGGCCCAAGGGCCCCTCGTTGCCTCCGAGCCGGTCGTGGCCTCGGTGAAGCTGCAGATGCGCGACGGAGGGCAGGTGGCCTCCGACCTCCAGGGCCTGGTGGCAGTCACCCCGGGCCAGCCCCTCAGCGGCCGCGCGGTTCGCCGGAGCATCGAGCGTCTCTTCTCCACCGGCCGCTTCGCCGACGTGGTGGCCCGGGCCGACGAGGGACCCGATGGCCTGGTGGTCACCTTCGAGCTCGCCCCGGTGGTGCGCATCGCGCGCATCGACGTCAGCGGAGCCCGCGCGCTGGGGAGGGACGAGGTGCTGTCGGCGGCCCGCCTGCAGGCAGGGACCGAGTTCTGGTCAGAGCGTCTGGACGAGGCCCGGGCCGGCCTCCTCGCCGCCTACGCCCGGCGGGGCTGGAACCAGGCCCGGATCACGGCCACGGCCGAGCCCACCGCCGGTGGAATGGTGGTGAAGCTGGACGTCCAGGAGGGTGAGCCCACCCGGGTCACCGCCGTCCACTTCGACGGGCAGCCCGGGCTGCCCGTCGGGCGCCTCTCCTCCGCCTTCGGGCTCCGGGTGGGAGACATCCTCGACCGCACCCGCCTCGACCCGGGGGCCGAGGCGCTCCGCTCGCTGTACCGCGAGACCGGACACGCCCGGGCACGGGTGGGGGCGCCACGGGTGACGCTGGAGGCGACCGGCGCGGTGGTCACCGTCCCGGTCGAGGCCGGCCCGGCCTTCACCATTCGCTTCGAGGGGAATCGCCGGTACCCGTCGGCCTGGCTGCGTTCCGCGCTGGCGATCGATCCCGCAGAGACGCTGGACCGCTCGGTGCTCGAGCGCGAGGCGCGCCGGCTGGAGGCCTTCTACCAGTACCGCGGCTTCCGCGACGTGCGCGTGGAGCCGCGCGAGGCGGTGAGCCCCGACGGCACCCGCGCCGTGGTGGTCTTCCATGTCTCGGAGGGCCGGCAGGCCAGGGTGCGCAGAGTGGAGTTCGAGGGGCGCGCGGGGCTCTCCGAGGCGGAGCTCCGGACGCTGCTGGATCGCGTGATGCGCGACCGCAGGCCGGAGCCGTCGGACCGGCGGCTGGAGACGGACCCCCTGCACCTCTCCGGGCGCGGCTTTCCCGAGGGGCGTCCCGACACGCCGGACCCGTCACCCTCCGGCGTCTTCGTCGAGGAGGCGTGGCGCGATGCCGCGGAGGCCATGCAGCGCGCCTACCGCGAGCTGGGCTGGGTGGACGCGACGGTGTCGCTGGTCGGCGCGACCGAGGACGTCGGGTCGGGCATGGTGGACGTCCGCTTCCGCATCTCCGAGGGAACCCGGACGTTCGTGGAGGGGTTGCGCTTCGAGGGACTGCCCCCGGGCTTCTCTCCTCCCGACCTGCCGATGCTCGGCCTCGGCCAGCCCTTCAGCCAGTCCAAGCTGGACGAGGCGGTCGCGACCACCGTGCGAGGGCTGGGCCGGGCCGGCTACCTCTTCGCCCAGGTGAAGGCTCAGCCCGGCCTCTCCGCGGACCGGACGACGGCCGAGCCGGTGCTGGTGGTGGACCCGGGACCGCCCGTCCGGGTCGGTCAGGTGGTCATCCGCGGGCTCCAGCGCACCGACGAGGCGCTGGTCCGGGCCAACCTCAAGATCCGCCCCGGAGCAGTGCTCGATCCGGAGGCGCTGTTCGAGAGCCAGCGCGAGCTGCTCCTGCTCGGCCTGTTCCGGACCGCATCGGTTCGTCTCATCTCCCCGGACACCCCCGAGCCGGTGAAGGACGTGGTGGTCGAGCTCCGCGAGCTTCCACGGCTCTCGGGCAGCGTCGGTGCCGGTTACTCGCTCGAGGATGGGCCCCGCATCACCGGCGACCTCGCCTACCCGAACATCTTCGGCCAGGGCATCAACTTCAACCTGCGGGGCAAGCTCAACTACGTGGGGGCAAGCGCGCTCCCCCTTCAAGACTACGTGGACGGGTCCAATCTCCAGGGGCTCAACGGACTGGACTTCAACATCAACGCCTCGCTGGTGCAGCCGCGCATCTACCAGTTCCTCCCCGCGCGGGTGAGCGCGCGGCTGACGGTGACGGCCGAGCGCGTGCACCGCCCCACCTACTTCTATGGCCGCGTCGCCGGCCTGCTCGGAGTGGACTGGTTCATCACCCGCTGGCTCCAGCTCACCGGGAGCTACCTCATCGAGAATGTGCTGGTCCGGGCGCAGCCGGGGGTCGGGGACCTCCTGCAGCCCAACCGGACCGACGCCGAGCGGCTCCGGTTCCCCACCGGAAACTTCTTCATGCACACCATCGGGAGCAGCCTGACCTTCGATTTCCGCGACGAGCCGGTGAATCCCCACTCGGGCGTCCTGATCGCCGCGACCGGCGAGGTGACCAAGGACATCAGCGCCGAGACCACCGACGTCAACGGCGAAAACGCGGTGCCGGCGCGCATCTTCACCTTCAAGGCCGCCGGAGGAATCACCGGCTATCTCCCGCTGGCGCCCCGGGTGACGATGGCGCTCTCGGTCCGCGGGGGGAAGATCTTCGCCCTCGAGCCGGACAGCCTGATCATCACCCCCAAGCGCTTCTTCCTCGGCGGCGCCACCACCCTCCGCGGCTTCCGGGACGATGCGCTGATCCCCCAGGACGTGCGAGGTGAGTACGCCCGCGAACGCGCCTTCTGCGACGCGCTCGCCTGGACCGGTGGCTGCACCAACCGTGCGCTGGCGCTCCGCAACGGCGGCACCCTCCCCTCCGAAGGAGGGACGCTCTTCGAGCTGCTCAAGGCCGAGCTGCGGTTCGCCCTGGTCGGCGACTTCGAGATGGGGGTGTTCTTCGAGGCGGGGAACCTCTGGTACTCGTCGAAGACCTGGAAGCCGTTCGAGCTGCGGCCGGTGGCGGGCACCGGTGTCCGCTACGTCACGCCCGTGGGCCCGCTGGCCCTGGACGTGGGCTTCAACCTGTCACCGGACGACCGGCTGAACGAACCCATCTTTGCAATTCAATTCAGCGTCGGTCTGTTCTGAGCTGTCGGTCGAGGAGGAAGTGGACCATGGCAGAACGGAAGTCGCGGCGGCGGTTCCTGGCGGAGGGCGCGCTGGCGCTCGCGGGCGTGGCCGCGGGGGCATCGGCGGAGGCACGTGCGGCACCCGATGCCGGAACCCCCAGCGGGACCGGCAGCATCTTCTCGGGAACGCCCGGGGAGGCCGCGGGTGCCGGCGGGCCCGCGGTGACCCCCGACGACTTCGCCCACGCCGAGAAGCTGATGCGGGTGAGCATGACCCCTCAGCAGCGCGCGCTGGCCGCGGATTCCTGGAACCTCACCATGGGTCCCTTCTTCGCGCGCCGGGACTTCCTGCTGGGTGACGAGTCGCCGGCCACGGTCTGGAACCCCGTGCTCCGCGGCACGGGGAGGATGCCCAAGCGGAACCGGCTGGTGCGCTCCTCGTCGACGTCGCGGCGGACGCCCGGAAACGACGAGCTGGCCTTCGCCCCGGTGCACGTGCTCTCCCGCTGGGTGCAGAGCCGGCAGGTCTCCTCGGTCCGGCTGACCGAGCTGGCCCTGGCCCGACTCGAGCGGTACCAGCCTCAGCTCAACTGCACCATCACCCTGGTGCGGGAGCAGGCGCTTGCCGAGGCCGAGGCGGCGGACCGCGAGATTGCCCGGGGCAAGTACCGCGGGCCGCTCCACGGCATCCCCTACGGCGCGAAGGACCTGCTGGACACCGCGGGCATCCGCACCACCTGGGGCGCCGAGCCGTTCCGGAACCGGGTGCCGAAGGAGGACGCGGCGGTCATCGGCCGGCTCCGGGCGGCCGGCGCCATCCTGGTGGCGAAGCTCTCGCTCGGCGCGCTGGCGCTGAACGACGTCTGGTTCGGCGGGCGGACCAGCAACCCCTGGTTCCTCGAGGAGGGCTCGGGGGGCTCCAGTGCCGGCTCGGGGGCGGCGGTCTCCGCGGGCCTGGTTCCGTTCGCCATCGGGAGCGAGACCTTCGGGAGCATCGTCGACCCCGCCATGCGCTGCGGCGTCACGGGGCTGCGGCCCACCTTCGGGCGGGTGCCGCGGACCGGCGCCATGACGCTCTCCTGGAGTCACGACAAGCTCGGACCGCTGACCCGGTCGGTGGAAGACACCGCGCTCGTGCTCGCCGCCATCTCCGGACCGGATCCCGAGGATCTGTCCTCGCAGCCCAGCCGGTTCGCCTTCGACGCCACCCGGTCGGTGAAAGGGCTCAAGCTCGGCGTGGTGTCGGCGTGGATGGGCGGCCCGGCGGCCACCGAGGTCGAGCCGGCGGCGGTGAAGATGCTCGAGCAGCTGGGAATGAAGCGCGTGGAGCTCGCCTTCCCCGAGCTTCCCTGGGCCGCGCTGCAGTCGCTCGTGCTCGCCGACTCCGCGGCCTCGTTCGAGCAACTCACCCTCTCCGGCGACGACGCGCAGCTCCGCATGCAGGTGCGGGACGCCTGGCCGAACCTGTTCCGCCAGTCGCGCTTCATCTCCGCGGTGGACTACGTCCAGGCGGATCGGCTGAGGCGGCACGTGGCGAAGGTATGGGCGGAGCAGATGGCGAAGGTGGACGTGCTCCTGACTCCCTCGCTTCGCGACGAGCCCCTGGCCACCAACTCCACCGGTCACCCCTGCCTGGTCCTGCCGACGGGGTGGGTGATGATCGACCGGATCCGCAGCGACTGGCTGCCCCCGCCGGGCCAGGAGCACCCTGTCGTGTCGCCTCCGCGGAAGATGCCCCACGGCGTCTCGCTCATCGGCCACCTTTGGGACGAGGGAACGCTCTGCTCGGTGGGGATGGCGCTCGAGGCTGCGGCGAAGATGACCGACGCGCACCCTCCCGGATTCGCATGAGGGCGGTTCCCGCGCGCCGCACCGAGCGCCTCCTCCTCCGGGCCTTCCGGGGCGAGGACCTGGCGCCCCTCGCCGCTCTGAATGCCGACTCGCGGGTGATGGAGCACTTCCCGGCGCCGATGAGTCTCGAGGAGTCGGCGGCCCAGCTGGCGCGCTTCCGGCAGCACTGGGACGAGCACGGCTTCGGGTGGTGGGCGGTGGAGGTGTCGGGGGTGGCGCCCTTCATCGGCTGGGTGGGCCTGGCCCGGCCGCGCTTCGATGCGCACTTCACGCCGTGCGTGGAGATCGGCTGGCGGCTCGGGGCGGGCTTCTGGAACCGGGGCTACGCCACCGAGGGCGCGCGCGAGGCGCTGCGGTTCGGCTGGGCGCTCCAGACGCCGCGGCTGGAGGAGATCGTGTCGTTCACGGTGCCGGCAAACGCTCGCTCCCGCCGGGTCATGGAGAAGCTGGGGATGACGCACGATCCGGCGGACGACTTCGAGCACCCGCGGGTTCCGCCGGGGCATCCACTGAGCCCTCACGTGCTGTACCGGCTCCACCGGCCGCCCGGGCTGCTCTAAGCGGCTGGATCGAGGGCGCTGGAGCAGGCCATGGGCGCGTTCGTGGAGAAGTGCTTCAAGGACGGCACGCTCGTGGACACCGGGGGTTTGGACGCGACCGAGTTCATGGAGCTCCACCGCAAGCACTGGCCCGGATTCGAGGGCGAGTCGGAGGTCCGGCCGATCGAGGAGTTCGCCCACCCCTGACAGAGCCAGAGGGCAGGCGCCTGCTCACGTCTTCCGCCGGACTGCGGAACTTCCATTGAGCGACAACCAGTGGACGCGCCAGCAGGCCCGAGCACGCTCTCTCGCCGGGCGATGATAACCGTTCAGGTTCAATGCCTCAGGCTGTCGACAGCAGCTCGGGGGGGGCTGAGCTCACCCCGACCGGAACGCCGGGTCTCGACGACGTCCTTGGCGGTGGCCTTCCCGCCCGCCGGATCTACCTTCTGCAAGGAGACCCGGGGACGGGAAAGACCACCCTCGCGCTGCGCTTCCTGATCGAGGGCGCCTCCCGGGGCGAACGGGTGCTCTACGTCGCGCTGTCGGAGACCCGGGAAGAGCTGGAGCAGGTCGCCCGGTCTCACGGCTGGTCTCTCGAGGGGGTGGAGATCGTCGACCACTCTACAGGCGAGACGGAAGAACAAGAGACCACGCTGTTCAAGCCATCGGAGGTCGAGCTCGGGACTCGGATGCGCTCACTGCTCGAGCAGATCGATGAGCTACGCCCGACCCGACTCGTCCTGGATTCCTGCTCGGAGCTTCGTCTTCTGTCCCAGGGGCCGCTCCGGTATCGCCGGCAGATCCTCGCCCTGAAGGCTCGGGCCAGCACGCTGGGAACGACCCTCCTCCTCATCGACACGCTCGTGGAAGGCGCACCGGACATGCTCCTCCAGAGCGTGGTTCACGGAGTCCTCCTTCTCGAGCAGCGCTCTCCGCTCTACGGCGCAGAGCGCCGACGGATGCGAATCATGAAGCTCCGGGGCCACAAGTACCGCGGGGGGTACCACGACCTCCTGATCCGGACCGGGGGGCTCGAGGTATTCCCCCGGCTCGTCGCCTCCGAGCACCACGTCACCTACCCGCGGTCTCCTGTTTCCAGCGGCATCGAGGCGCTGGACGCGCTGCTCGGGGGAGGTCCGGATCGCGGCTCGAGCCTCCTGCTCATGGGCCCCGCCGGCTGCGGAAAGTCCGTCATCGCTTCCCGGTACTCTCTGGCGGCCGCCGAGCGGGGAGAGCGGTCGGCAGCCTTCGCGTTCGACGAGGGCGTCGGCATGTACCTCGCCCGGGCGGCGTCGCTCGGCATGCCGCTGGACCGGCACATCGCCTCGGGGATCCTCACCGTGCAGCAGGTGGACCCGGCTGAGCTCTCGCCGGGCGAGTTCGCCCACGCGGTCCGGCTGGCGGTCGAGCGCGATGGAGCGCGGGTGGTGGTCATCGACAGTCTGAATGGATACCTCAGCGCCATGCCCGAGGAGCAGCTCCTCGCCCTTCAGATTCACGAGCTCCTCTCCTATCTCGCGCAACGAGGAGTGCTGACCATTCTCACCATCGCTCAGCACGGGCTCGTGGGTCCGGAGGCCGACTCCCCGATCGATCTCAGCTACATCGCCGATGGCGTGCTCCTCTTCCGGTACTTCGAAGCTGCCGGGCGGGTGCGCAAGGCGATTTCGGTGGTGAAGAAGCGCTCGGGAGCGCACGAGTCGACCATCCGGGAGCTGATGCTCGGAAACGGGGGTCCGCAGGTCGGGCCGCCTCTCACCCACTTCGAGGGCGTCCTGTCCGGTACTCCGCGGTTTCATTCAGGGAGCGCGATCCCGTTCCCTGGAGGGAGCTGAGACGCCGGTGGCCTCGCTCGATCAGGTGGAGGAACGCATCCTGATCCTCGCACCGTGGGGCCAGGATGGAGCGCTGGCCTCCGACGTTCTCACCCGTGCCGGCTTCGGCTGTCTCCCGGTGCCCGACGTCGATCTCCTCCGGATCGAAGCCGGCCGGGGGGCGGCCGCGCTCCTCGTGGCAGAGGAGGCTCTCGACCGCCCCTCGCTGGAGGCGCTCTCCGTCTTCCTCGAAGACCAGGAGCCCTGGTCGGACCTCCCGGTGCTTCTCCTCACCGGACGCGGCCACGACGCGGCCCCCCCGCTCGAGATGGTGGAACCGCTGGGCAACGTCACTCTCCTCGAGCGCCCTCTGGAGATCCTCACCCTGGTCAGCGCGGTACGGGCGGCGGTCCGTGCACGTCGCAGGCAGTACCGCGCCCGCGCCACCTCCGAGGCCCTGCGTGAATCCGACCGCCGGAAGACGGAGTTCCTCGCCGTGCTCTCCCACGAGCTGAGGAACCCGCTCGCGGCGATTCTCAACGCCGTGCACCTCGTCGGGTTGGGCGTCGCTGGCGAGCGAGCACGTCGGGCCCGGGAGGTGATCGAGCGTCAGAGTGGACAGCTGGCGAGGCTGGTGGACGACCTTCTGGACCTGAGCCGGATCGAGCGAGGGAAGATCGCTCTGCGTCCGCGGCGGATCGACCTTTCCGAGATTGCCTGCCGGACAGCCGAGGACCACCAGCAGCTGTTCGAGGCCCGCGGGATGTCTCTCCGGATCGAGACGCCCGTGCCGGTGTGGGTCGAGGCAGATCCCACCCGGGTCGCACAGATGATCGGCAACCTTCTCCAGAATGCGGTGCGGTTCGGCCGGCGTGGTGGGACGGCGGTGGTCCGGAGCGCGCGCGGCGCCAGCGGGGCCGAGGTCCGGGTGACGGACGACGGAGCGGGCATCTCTCGAGAGTTCCTGCCGCGGCTCTTCACGCCCTTCGTCCAGGCCTCCGAGCCGCAGGCGCGCGCACAGGGTGGCCTCGGTATCGGACTGTTCCTGGTCAAGCGACTGGCCGAGCTTCATGGTGGCAGCGTGCGCGCTTGGAGCGAAGGGGCCGGATGCGGCGCGGAGTTCGTCATTGCGCTCCCGGAAGTGACGGCTCCCGAGGGGGTGACTGCTCCGACCATCGAGGAGAGCGGCCGCGGCCCGCTCCGTGTGCTGATCGTCGAGGACAACGCGGACGGGGCCCGGATGCTGGCCGACGTGCTCGAGGCCCAGGGTTACGAGGTCACGGTGGCTTCGGACGCGGCGTCGGCCCTCCGGCTCGCACCCGGCCTCAGCCCGGACGTGATCCTCTGTGACATCGGGCTCCCGGACATGAACGGCTACGCGCTGGCCCAGGTGCTCCGCAGCAAGCCCTCTCTTGCACACACCCGGCTCATCGCGCTCAGCGGATACGCGCAGGAGGACGACCGCGCCCGCTCCGGAAATGCGGGCTTCGACGCCCATCTCGCCAAGCCGGCGAATCTCGACGAGCTGGAACGGGTGCTCGGGCTTGCTGCACCCGCTGACCCGACCACCTCCTGACTGGCACGTCGGCGGCGTCAGCCCACCGTCCGCGCCAGCAGCCACTCGAATGCGCCGGGCCGACGGCCGAGGGAGGCGACCACACCACGCCGCAGGCTCGGGCGTCCTGCGAGCGCCAACACGGCCCGCGCGGTCCAGGCGTACTTCCGGAACTCGCGGCGCGCGGTGGCGAGGTAGGGGCGGAACGCGCGGACGTCTCCCTCCCGGCGCACGGCCTCCGGCAGGCATGCCGCGAGCGACTCGGCGCACACCAGCGCCACGGACATGCCCTCCCCGGTGATCGCATCGACGTAGCCGGCGGCGTCGCCGAGGAGGACGAAGCGCTCCGCCACCCGGCGCCGCGCCCGCTGCAGGAACGGGCCAGCCCCGCGAGGCTCCGAGTCACGCTCGGCTCCCGAGAGCCGCTGGTCGAGGAACGGGAATCGCGCCAGCAGTGACCCGATCGTCGGTCGCTGCTCCAGTCGCCCGTCCGACCACAGGAAGGCCACGCCCACCCGCGACGGCCCGCACGGAGTGACGTACGCCTCGGCGCCGCCCGAGAGGTGCACCTCCACCCGGTCGGTCCAGGGACGCGCCACGAAATGCTGGCGAAGACCGAACCTCCGGGGGCCGGGAACCGCGGCCTCGAGCCCCTCTGCGCGGCGGAGCGGCGAGTGCAGCCCATCGGCTGCCACCAGCACGCTCGCCGACAGCGGTCCCGTGTCCGTCTCCAGCACCATCCCTTCGGGGGTCCTCCGGTGCGAGCGGACCCCCGTCCGGTCGCGGACATCCACACCGGCGACTCCTGCGGCCTCCAGCAGGGCCGAGGACAGCGCGGTGCGCCGGATGCCGAGACCGCCCGGCGCCGGAAGCGCGCCCTCCAGGGTGCTCCCGTCCTCCTGGACGTAGCGGACCCCGCGGATGGGCCCCGACTCGCTCGCCGGGATCCGATGGAGGACGTCCAGCCGGTCGAGCACGGCGAGGCCCGGGCGCATGACCCCCTCGCCGCAGGCCTTGTCGTGCGGGAGCCGCTCCCGCTCGAGCAGCGTCACCGAGAGTCCCTTCCGCGCCGCCATCGCCGCCACGGCAAGGCCAGCCGGTCCGCCGCCCACCACCGCGACGTCGACCGGGGGGGAGCTCACGTCTCCGGCTCCGGGTGCGGCCGGGCCCTGGCCAGAGCGATCGCCGAGCGCAGCATCTCGCCCACCATGCGCACCGCCGTCACGCGCGCCGGCGGCTGGAGCGTGGCCGTCGTCCACCGGCGGAATGCCTCGGACCGGCGAAGCTTGCCGCTCGACGTGCGGGGCAGCGTGCCGGGGGAGAGCAGCTGGACCGTGTGGGGCCGCACCCCGGTGCGCTCGGCCACCGCGGCCCGGATGCGGTCCGCCAGGTCCGCGCCCGCCTCGGGCGTGGTCTCCACCAGGAGGAGCAGCTCTTCCCCGTCGCCGTCGCGAGGCACGAAGCCCAGCGCCACTGCGCAGCCCACGCGCGCGCCCGGGACTCCCTCGAGCGCATCCTCGAACTCCTGCGGAGCGTGGTTCGCTCCCCGGAGCACGACCACGTCCTTGGCCCGGCCGCACACCACCAGCTCGCCGCCCTGGACGAAGCCGAGGTCACCCGTGTCCAGCCATCCGCCGTCGAGCACCGCCCGCGTCGCCTCGGGCTGTCCGAGGTACTCCTCCATCACCGAGGGCCCGCGAGCGAAGATTCTCCCCACCTCTCCCACGCCCACGACCGAACCGGACTCGTCGCGGACCTCGACCGAGACACCGGGCACCGGAATCCCCACGCTGGCCAGGGCGCGGGCGCCAGGACGGACGCGGCCGTTCCGCGCGAGCTCGACCGGGTCCACCGCCACCGCGCGCAGCGGAGCGCGAGGCGGCGAGAAGGTCACCGCGAGGGCCGCCTCGGCCAGGCCGTACACGGGCATCAGCGCTGCCTGCCGGAACCCCCAGCGGGAGAAGCGCTCGGAGAAGCGCCGCGCCGCCTCGACCGAGATCTGCTCGGCGCCGTTCAGCGCCAGCCGCCAGCTGGAGAGGTCCACGCCTTCCATCTCCGCGTCCTTCACCCGCCGCGCGCACACCGCGTAGGCGAAGCTCGGAGCGACCGACATCGTGCCGCCGTGCCGCGAGAACGCCCGCAGCCACAGCGCCGGCCGGCCGAGGAACACCTCCGGTCCGAGCAGCACCAGCGGTCCCGGGTAGGTGAGCGCGCTCAGCAGACAGCCGATGAGCCCCATGTCGTGGTACAGCGGCAGCCAGCTGACCCCCAGCTGGGGATCGTCGGGCGTGTCGTCCGGCATCAGCGCCCGCAGCGCGTCGGTCTGCGCGAGGACGGCCTGGTGCGACAGCGCGACCGGCTTCGGGTCCACCGTGCTCCCCGACGAGAACTGCACGAGCGCCAGCGCACCTGGATCCGCTGAACGGGCCACTGCTTCGGCGCCCGACTCGCGCAGCGCGGCCACGTTCCGGAGCCCCAGCCGGGGACCCGCGCGCCGGACCGCTTCTCCGAGGAGGCGCGACACCCGCCCGTCGGACAGGAGCGCCACCGCGCCGGAGAGCCGCAGCATCCGCGCCGTCGCGACGTGGTACTCGGGCAGTCGCCCGAGCCGCACCGGAGGGTAGAGCGGGACCGGCACCGCCCCGGCGAGCAGCGTCCCGAAGAACGCGTCCATGAAGTCCGGACCGGTGGGCAGCACCAGCGCGACGCGCTCGCCCGAACGGACGCCCAGCGACACGAGTGCGCCTGCCACGCTCGCCGCCCGCGCCCGGACCGCGTCCCAGCCGAGCGTGGTCTCGGTCTCGTCCGCGGCGACGAAGGTGAGGCCCCGGCGTCCCGAGACCGCGGCGCGCTCCAGCGCCTCGTTGAGGCTCGCGTGGCGCGGGCGAGGCTGGGGACCGCCCTGGAGCCGCGCCGCTCTCATCGCGCCTCCTCGGTGCGCGAGGCGACGTGCCGCGCGAGGTCCCCCACCGTCTGCACGCCGGCGGCGTCCTCCTCGCTGAGCTTCACCCGGAACCGGTTCTCCAGGCCCACCGCGAGCACGGTCAGCCCGAGGCTGTCCAGCAGCAGGTCGCGCAGCAGGTCGTCCTCGGGAGCGATGGGTCGCTCCAGCTCCAGCTCGCTGCGGGCGATCGCGCGGATCGCTTCCAGCACCTGGGCCTCAGTGGCCACCGTTCCCTCCGGGGACGAAGCGCGGACGGCCGGCGAAGGCCGCCTCCCAGGGCCGCCCGAGCGCTCGCTCCTCGGCGCGGATCCGGATCCGGAGCAGCCACGCGTTGCCGAGGGAGAAGACGAACGCCGTCAGCCAGGCCCCGTGGACCAGCGGCAGGGCCACCATCTCGGCGATGATCGCCACGTAGTTGGGGTGGCGAACGAAGCGGTACGGCCCGCCGGTGATCGGCGCGGCGCCGGGAATGACGACGATCCGGGTGTTCCACCGCCAGCCGAGCGTGGCGATCGCCCAGTAGCGGAGCGCCTGCGCCGCGAGCACCACCGCGAGGGCCACCCACCCCAGCGCTCCCGGGAAGGGCCGTTGGAGCAGCACCACCTCCGCCGCGCAGGCGAGCAGGAACACGCCGTGGAACACGGCCATCACCGGATAGTGTCCCTGGCCGCTCTCCACTCCGCCGCGCGCCCGGGCGATGCCGGCGTTCCGCGCAGAGAGGACGAGCTCCACGCCGCGCTCCAGCGCCACGGCCAGGAGCAGCCCCAGGTAGAGCTGGACCGAGGTCACCATCGCAGGAGCACCAGCTCGGCGCAGAAGCCGGGGCCCATCGCCATCAGCAGCCCGAGGTCGCCGGGGCGCGCCTCTCCCGAGGCGAGCAGCTCGGAGAGGACGAAGAGCACCGAGGCCGAGGAGAGGTTTCCGGTCCTGCGGAGCGAGTCCCACGAGCGGCTCAACGCGTCTGGCGGGAGCTCCAGCGCGGACTCGAAGGCCTGGAGGACCTTGGGACCGCCGGTGTGGGCGATCCAGTGGCGAATGTCCCCACGCCGGATTCCATGCTCGGCGAGGAAGCCGTCCACGTCGTTCCGGACGTGCTCGGTGACCAGGGCGGGCACCTTCGCGCTGAGGACGACCTTGAAGCCCCCCTCCACGACGTCCCAGCCCATGATGCGCTCGGTGTCGGGATAGAAGACGCTCCGGTTGGCGAGCACGCGCGGTGACGCACCGGGCGGTGGGCGGGCTGCGCCGGAGAGCACCAGGGCGGCGGCGCCGTCACCGAACAGGCCGCTGGCGATGATGTTCGCGATGCTCACGTCTTCGCGCTGGAGCGTGAGCGAGCACAGCTCGACCGAGAGGAGGACCGCCACCTGCTCGGGGAAGGCCCGGAGCACGTCGCTCGCCCGCGCGGTGCCTGCGGCCCCCGCCACGCAGCCGAGCCCGAAGATGGGCGTGCGCTTCACGTCCGGGCGCAACCCGAGGCGGTTCATCAGCCGGGCATCCAGGGAGGGGGTGGCGATTCCGGTCACGGTGACGAAGAAGAGGTGGTCCACGTCGCGGGGCTGCATCCCCGCGAGCTCGAGGGCGCGCCGGACGGCTTGCTCGCCCACCTCGAGCGACACCTGGTTGAAGGCCTCGTTGCGCTCGGAGAAACGCTCCAGCGGGAGGTACTCCTCGAGCGGCAGTGCGAGGTAGCGGCCGCCCACCTGGACCGAGCGGTGGAGCTCCTCGATGCGCTCCACGTTGAAGTGCTCGCGGGCCCAGTGTTCCCGGAAGACGGAGATCAGCGTCTCCTGGTCCACCCAGTTCGGTGGGAGCGCGGTGCCCACGCTGCGAACCCAGGGTCCAGGCACCGGCCTCATGCGGTTTTGGGACTAATCGAGCCCCGGGGAAGAAGGCAACACGGAGCGTGTTGGTCGTTCACGTGGCGACCCTGGGAGCGGGTGGCCCGTGGAGTAGCCGAGCGCCAACCACCAGGAGGAGCCCGCCCAGAAATACAGGAATCGCGTTCAACGCGATGGCGGTCCCGAGACTGAAGCGATCCCCGAGCCACCCGATGATGGGCGGCGAGATTGCGTCTCCGAGCGCGTGGTAGGCGAGGACGCTCAGCCCGACGGCGAAGCTGCGAAACAGTGGCGGCACCGCGCTCACGATGGCGGCGTTCAGGGGCCCGTTGTTCAGGAACACCAGAAACATCGCGGCGAAGGAAGCGCCGTAGATGATCGGCACCGATGCGCTGAAGGCCGTCCACACCATGAACGGCGCGGCGAGGAGCATTCCCCAGCCGGAGAGCCACAGCCCGCCGGTCGAGGACTTGCGCTCTGCGCGATCGCCCAGCACTCCGCCCACCAGGGTTCCCACCAGTCCGGAGACGCAGAGGAGGCCGCCGAAGACGATCGCCGCCTGCGCCGCCGGAACACCGCGCTCCTTTTCGAGGAAGGTGGGCATGAACACGGCCAGTCCCCCGATGGAGAAGGTCATGAGTGTCAGTCCCGCGACGCTCACCCAGTAGAAGGTGTTGGTCCGTAGCCCGCGGAGCCCCTCCATGAAGGGCATCTTGGTCTGCGAGGAGGCCCCTCCCTCCTCGGTCGCTCCGCGGGCCGGCTCCTGCATCCGGAGCGCGAGGAACGCGGCGAGAAGGCCCGGGACCGCGCCGACGAAGAACGCCGCGTGCCAGCTCCAGGTGTTGCCGATCCAGCCACCGAGCACGAACCCCAGCGCCGACCCGACCGGGATCGCGACGTAGAAGACCGACAGGGCACGGGTTCGCTGTGCCAGCGGAAAGAAGTCGGCGATGAGCCCCGGAGAGACGGTCCCGTATCCAGCCTCGCCCACGCCGACGAGCGCCCTCGCGAAGAGGAGGACGGCAAAGGTGCCGGCCAGCCCCGACCCGAAGGTGGCTGCGCTCCAGATGATGATGCTGAGGGAGAGGACCCACCGTCGCGGGTACCGGTCGCCGAAGTACCCGCCGAGTGGCGCGACCAGCATGTACACCACGATGAAGATCGACTGGAGCAAACCTCCCTGCGCGTGGTCGATCTGCAGCGTGTCCTCGATCCGCGGGAGGATGCCCGCGACGAGGTACCGGTCGAGGTAGTTGATGACGTTGATGAAGGTGAGGACGGCCAGCGCGTAGCCGGCGCCGGGAAGCGCGCTGCGGACCAGGGGTGGCGCAGGCGTCCGGACGGCGGGTTCGGTTGCGGTCATCCGAGCGTCTCCCATCGATCGAGCAGGACTCCCCAGCGGACCCCGCGGTCCGACACCCGCGCTCCGGAGGCTTCGAGGTGACCGAGCGCAGTCTCGAAGAGGAGCGCGCCGGCGGGGAGCACGTCGGCGCGTTTCGGCTGCATCCCCGGGAGGACCCGCCGCTCGGCCACCGGCAACGCGCACAGCCGGGTGCGGACCCGGACCACGTCCTCGATCGGGAGCCAGCCGCCGTGCACCCGGGCCGCATCGTACGGCTGGATGGCGTGTCCGATGGCGAAGAGGCTGGTCACCGTCCCGGCCACGCCCACGACCAGGACGTTTCGCGGGAAGGCCGGGAGCGTGGCGAGCGCGCCGCGGACGACGTCACGGATCGCCCCCTGCTCGGCGAGCGACGGCGGATCGCCCCGCACGCAACGCTCGGTCAGCCGGACCGAGCCGATGTCCAGGCTCCGGCGGAAGAGGACCTGACGCCCGCGCCCATGGACGAACTCGGTCGAGCCTCCACCCACGTCGATCGCCAGCAGCCCTGACTCGCCGGCCTCGGCGGTGAAGTCCTGGGAAACCGCGAGATAGGAGAGCCGGGCCTCCTCGTCGCCGGGGAGGATCTCCACCGTCGCCCCCGTCCGGTCGGCAGCCCGGGTGAGAAAGTCGTCGCCGTTGCGCGCATCGCGTGCCGCCGAGGTGGCGGTCACGACCAGTGCCCGCGCACCGTCCTCGCGGGCCAGCATCGCGAACCTCTCCAGCACCGACAGCGTCGCCTCCATCCCCTCGGGAGAGAGGACGCCGGTGCGGTCCACGCCGCGTCCCAGCCGGGTGATCTCCGCTTCCTCCCGGATGGGTCGCACCACTCCGTCGGCGCTCCGCTCGGCGACGAGGAGCAGCACCGAGTTGGTGCCAACGTCCACCGCGGCCAGCCGGCTCATGCGAGCGACCACCCGATGTCGGCGGAGGGCACGACCCGGACGGTCCACCGTCCCGCGGAGAAGCCGTCCAGCACCCGGTTGTGGTGGGCGACGATCTGCGCGAACGAGAGCTGCTCCGAGTCGCCGGTGGTGTGCCCGTCGGCCGCGAGCACCACCTCGCGGAAGAGCGACACCGCGCGGCGGCAGGTGGTGTCGATGCAGTACTCGGTCATGCACCCGGCGATGACCAGCCGGCGGATCTGCTGGGAGTTCAGGATCTCGATCAGCTTGGTCTCGAAGAACGCGTCGCAGCTCCGCTTGTGGACCACCGGCTCGCTGCCACGCGGGGCAACCTCCGGGCGGATCTCCCAGCCCGGCGTGCCGCGCTCCAGCCGGTGGCCGATCTCCCCGTCATGCTGGACGTGGATGACCGGGAAGCCGCGGCGGCGGGCCCGGTCCAGCAGCCCGGCGATGCGCTCCACCGTCCGCTCCAGCGCCGCCTGCGCCTCGGGGCCGCCCTTGTCCTTCAAGATGTCGCGCTGCACGTCGATGATGAGCAGCGCGGTGTCGGGGCCGGCCATGCCGCCGTCGACCTTACCCGACCGGGGGCCTCATAGCGGAAACCAGGTTGGCCGATCGGCCCTCGCTTGCCCTCGCGGCCGATCCCGTCGTCGCTCGTCGGTTACGGGACACGAGCCCCGCGCCCTCCTCGCTTCTAGGGCTCGGCCGCGATTCCGGCGCGATCACCCGACCGACCAACCTGGTCTCCGCCATCATGGCGGAGACTCCGCCATCCTGGCCGTGGCCTCCCGCAGCGCGTCCGCGAGGAAGTGGTACTGCGCCTCCGAGTTGTGGAGATGGGGTGACAACCGGATCCACCGCCGTTGGGCGACCGGCCAGCCGTAGACGGGCACCTCGATCGCGTGACGGGCGAAGAGCGCGTCCTGGAGCGGATCCAGATCGCTCGGACCCGGCAGCGGCCACCGCGGATGGTCCGGCAGCTCCACCGCGGCGAGCGAGCCGAGCATCGACTCGGGGCAGGGAGGCGCGACACCCACGGCCTCGCAGACCAGCGCCCGGCCGCGACAGGCCAGGGCATGGTTGCGCGCGCGGACCTCGTCCCAGCCGCCGGGGACCATCGTGCCCACGAGCTCGATCGCGCGCCCGACGCACAGGAAGGGTGAGGGATCGTGCGTTCCCGTCCAGTCGAACTCGAGCCGGAAGCGCGACCGGTCGGTCCGGGCCGAGTTGGCTCCGTGGCTGATGACCAGGGGCCGGAGCCCGTCTCGCCGGTCGCGGCGGACGTGCAGGAAGGCCGCGCCCTTCGGCGCGCAGAGCCACTTGTGGCAGTTGCCGGTGTAATACGCCGCCCCGAGGGCCTCGACGTCGACCGGTACCATCCCCGGCGCGTGCGCTCCGTCCACCAGCACGTCGATGCCCCGGCTCTGCAGCGCAGGAACCAGCGACTCGACCGGGAAGACGACTCCGGTGGCGCTGGTGACGTGGTCGAGGAGCACCAGCCGGGTGCGCGGGGTCACCGCGCCGAGCACCGCCTCCACGACCTGCTCCGGTCCTCGGAGCGGCAACGGCACCGGAGCGATCACCACCCGGGCGCCGGACGATTCAGCCACGGCGTGCAGGGCGTTGAGACAGGCGTTGTAGCCGTGGTCGGTGGTGAGCATCTCGTCGCCGGGGTCGAGCTTCAGCGCGCGCAGCACCGTGTTCACCCCGGTGGTCGCGTTGTCCACGAACGCCACTTCCTCGGGGTCGGCGCGGAGGAAGGCGGCGAGGCGGGCTCGCGACTCGTCCAGCAGCGGCTCGAGCGCACGGACCAGGAAGTCGATGGGGTCCCGCTCCATCCGCGCCCGGAGCTCCGACTGCAGGGCGAGCAGCTCGCGCGGGCAGGCTCCGAACGCCCCGTGGTTGAGGAAGGTGACCTCCGGGTCGAGCGTCCAGTGCCTGGCGAGGGGTGACGGCTCTGGATGCCTCACCGCCGGGTATCCGTCTCGAGTCGGAGATCGAAGGTGAAGTGCGTCTCCTCGAACCCGAGGCTCCGGTAGAAGGGCGGCGACTCCTGCCGGCGCCGGTTGGTGCGGACGTAGAGCTTCTCGCAGCCGGCCTCGCGGGCGATCGCCGCCGCCGCCCGGGTCAGGGCCCTGCCCACCCCGTGTCGCCGGGCGGCGCGATCGGTCACCAGCGCGGTGAGCTGCGCCGAGGGGGCCCTTGTGTAGAGCCGCGGATGGATGGCCACGGTGGCGGCGCCGGCGAGCGAGTGACTCGCCAGCTCGGCCACGAGCACGTAGGCGGCACCCCCGCGGAACTGCTCCAGCTGGGCGCGGAGGGTGGGCTCGTCGGTGGGATAGCCGAGCTGCTCGAAGAGCTGCACCAGCCCCGCGACGTCGTCCGGACGCGCCGGACGGACCTGCACCTGGAAGTCGGACATGCCGGAGACGGTGCCATACCAGAGAGCGCCGCCCGGCGCCCCGGGGTCGAGGTCAGGAGCGTGGCCGTGCTCCTCGCCCCGGGGGCTCCGTCCGGTCAGAACGAACAGTTGCCCGGGGCCGGCGCGTCGAGGCGCCGCATCGGCCCGTGCGGCACGAGCTGCACGGCGACGGTCTTGGCTTCGGACGCGGTCTCGTTGCGGATGAGATGCACGTGGCCACCCCCTTCATCCACGAAGGTGTCTCCCACCGTGTAGACGTGGGGGGTGCACTTCGGGTCGTCTCCCTCGTAGGCGGTCACCGTTCCCTTGGTGACGATGATCAGGCTCGCGCCCGGGTGAGTGTGCCAGCCCGTCGTGCCTCCGGCGTCCCAGGTGTTGTCCTGCACGAAGAGGTCCGACGTACCGTGCGTCCGGATGTGTGCGTACCAGAGGTCGTGCATCCGATGGTCCGAGCGTCCCGCGGGCGGCGAGAGGAACCAGTGGTTCCACAGATGGAGGTCCTTGAAGGACCCCGTGGCCAGGGTCACCCCCCGGAAGCCCTTGGCGTCCGTGGCATGCCCAGTTCCGGCGAGCAGGGTTCCCGAGAGCAGCAGCATCCAGCCGAGCGTCGTTCGCACATGTCCTCCTGGTGAGGACTCCGGTTTCGGAGTCGGCGCCAGGAGAACTTCGACTCGGGGGCCTTCCTCAAACGGCGATGCGCGGCACGGCCCCCTGTGCTGCGGAGTCCCGCCCGATGCCGTCGTTTGCCGCATCGATCCGCGGGGCAGTGCAAGGCGCTACCCCGCGAGCGAGGCTGCGGGTGGCGATCACGGACCCCAGTCGGGGGTGCTGTAGTCGCCCTTCTCCAGGGGAAGCATCTTCTGGTTCTGACCCTCGGCGGTCATCACCCAGAGCATCGAGGCGCCGGTCCGGTTGCTGTTGAAGACGATCAGTCGGCCGTTGGGGGAGAACGACGGCTCCTGGTTGTTGCCCTGGTCCTGGGTGAGACGGGTCACTTTCCCGCTCTCCACGTTGATGGCGAAGAGGTCGAAGGCGTTCCGCTCGTCGCGGGCGGTGAAGGCGATGAGGTCTCCGCGCGGAGACCAGTCCGGCGTCTGGTTGTAGTTGCCCTGGAAGGTGAGCCGCCGGACGTCCTTCGGGTTGGCCACGGTCAGCACGTAGATCTGCGGCGTTCCCGCCCGATTGCTGACGAAGGCGATGCGCTTGCCGTCCGGGCTCCAGGTGGGACTGGAGTTGATGAAGTAGGGGGTGTCGGTCAGCGGCTTCGGGTTGGCGCCGTTGGCGTCCGCGACGAAGAGCTGGGCGCCCTCGCCCTGGGCCATGCTGTAGGCGATGCGCTTGCCGTCGGGCGAGAACGCCACCCCGGTCGCCATCGCCCCGGTGTTCACCAGCGGCGTGGGTGCGCCGCCCGCCCGCTGCAGATACAGCGCGGGCTTGCCGGACCGATAGCTGGTGAAGGCCACCGAGTCGCCCTGGGGGCCCACCACCGGGAGGAGATTGATGTTTCCCTGGGCGATGGGGACCGCGCGCTTCCCGTCCCAGTCGCCGAGGTAGACGTCCTTGCCCTTTCCAGCGCGGCGGACGAACGCCATGTGCGACTGGAACGGCCCGGGCTCCCGGGTGAACTGCTTGTAAAGCGCGTCGGCGAAGAAGTGGGCCAGCTTGCGGGGCTGGTCCAGCGGCACGACGTGCACCAGCCGCAGCTCCTCCTTGCCGCTGGCGACGGTGAACAGCCGCATCTCCCCGCGCAGGTCACGTCCGTCCACCGAGAGCTGCACCTTCACCAGCGCCTCGGCTCCGACGTCCGCCCAGCGGGAGAAGGTGATGGTCGAGGCGGTGAAGCCTTCACGGGCATCGGCGAGGTAGCTCTTGCGGTCGAGCACCTGGAAGATTCCGGCGGCGCTGCAGTCGAAGAAGAAGGCGTCGTCGAACTCGGGCGCGACCGTGCGGGCGCCGTCGTTGAGCGCCTGCGGCAGCGGCACCGCGAGGGGGAGGGGCCGGAAGTTTGCTCCGGAGATCTCGATCACCGGCGCCTGGGCCAGCGCGAGGAGGGGACAGAGCAGGAGACTCAAGGTCAGCGTGCGGATCACCGCGCGGTCACTCCTGTGAGGGGTTCTAGGGACGGAACTGAAGGACGACGCCGTACTTCGAAAGGGCGTCGCGGAGATGGGTGGGGGGCGGAGCGAACGGTGCGGCGCGCTTCACCGCCTGCATCACCGCGGAGTCGAACAGGTCGTTGCCGCTGGACTTCGCGAGGCGGGCGCGGTCCAGCTGCCCGGCGGGAGAGATGACCACCGCCACCTGCGCCACGAGCCGGATTCGCTCGGCGTCCGGAATGGTGTCCGAGACGTCGTAGAAGCGGGTGATCTGCGACCGGAGCCGAGCGTAGTACGCCTCGCCCTCGGCGACGGCCGAGTCCCCGTGCGGGTCTCCATCCGCCGCTCCGGTGGTGTCGGGCTTCGTCTTGCTCAGCTTGTCGAAGGCGCCCATCAGCGTCTGGCGGGGGTCGGCCTTCTTCTCCCCGGCCTGCTTCGTCTTGGGCGGCGCGGGCGCGGGCACCGGCGCCGGGGCGACCGTCCGCGGCGGCTCGGGAACCGCGACCGGCTCGGGGGCCTTCTGCTCCACCGGAGGGGGCGGCGGCTGCTCGATGCGGGGGAGCAGCTTCTCGTCCCGTGGCGTTCCCTGCCGGACCAGGGTGGCCTTGATCGGCTTCTGGTCCAGGTCGATCGCCGCCTCCTCGTGGAGCTTTGCGTACACCACCGCGAGCGAGAAGATCACGGCGTGCACCACCGCCGACCAGAAGAGAAACTTGGGAAACGTCGCCTCGGAGCGCCGGGCGAGCAACGACACCGGAGCGGCGGAGGCCAACGTCGTCATCGCCCGGGGGCGCCCTTCTTCCGCCCCGGTGAGACCGGGTCGGTGATCATCCCGAGGTTCCCGATTCCCGCCCGTTGCGCGGCGGCCATGACCTCCACCACCACGCCGTAGGGGAGGGTCTTGTCGGCGTGGAGGTAGATCTCCTTGTCCGCCTGGGCCTTGGAGTTGCTGCGGAGCTTCTCCTCCAGCTCGTCGATCGGGACCTCGACGTCACCCAGGTACACGCGCTGCTTGGCGTCCACCGAGAGGACCAGCTTCTTCTCGCTGGCCTCGACCGGAGACGCCTTGGCCTCCGGGAGGTCGACCTTCACGCCCTTCTGGATGAGCGGCGCCGTCACCATGAAGATGATGAGCAGCACGAGCATCACGTCCACCATGGGGGTGACGTTGATCTCGCTCATCGTGGTGCGCCCGGGGGCGCCTTTCCCGGCGGACATCGCCATGGTCTGTGGTCTCGCTTCTCCGCTACTTGAAGAAGTGCCGCTTGATGATGTTCAGGAAGTCCGAGGAGAAGTTGGCCATCTCGGTGTCGAACACCTTGATGCGGCTGACGAATGAATTGTACGCCACCACCGCCGGAATGGCGGCAAAGAGGCCGGCCGCGGTGGCCACCAGGGCGTTCCCGATGGGGGCGGCCACGGTCGAGAGAGAGGCGTTGCCCTTCTCGGCGATCTCGTTGAACGCGGAGAGGATGCCCATCACCGTTCCGAACAGGCCCACGAAGGGCGCCGTGGCGCCCACCGTTCCCAGGAAGCTGACCCGCGACTCGAGCTCGGTGATCTGCGAGGTGCTGGCTCGGTTGAGGGCGCGCTCGACGTTCTCGATGCCGCCGAGCCGCTCGCTCATCGCGTTCTCGTGGCCGTCCTTGCTCTGGGCCAGCTTGGACAGCTCCTCGTACCCGGCGCAGAACACCCGGGAGATGGGGGAGCTCGGGAGGTTGCGGGCCGACTGGTAGATGGCGTCCAGGCGGGAGCCCTTCCAGAAGGTGTCGAGGAAGGTGATGGACTGGTCGCGAGCGCGGTTGAGCTGCACGGCCTTCACCGCGATCAGCGCCCAGGACACCACCGAGACGGCCACGAGCAGCGCCAGCACGGCCAGCTCCACCGGCGAGCTCTGTCGGACGATGGAGAGATAGTCGATCGCCGCGAGGGCGACGGGGAGGGTGTGCATAGGGGGGTCGACTGGAAGCGGTACCAGGCAGGTCCGACTGCAGTCAACGCTCGGAGACCCGGTGACACTCCCGGGGATCGCTCCGCGGGTGAATACCCACGTCATGGGCGGCGTCCCTGGGAGCAGGCCGAGGACGGGGCGGAGGGCCGCTCGTTCTTCATCGGAGGACGTCCGACATGCGCATCCGTGGGCTCACCCTGGGAGTGGCTCTGCTGAGCGGGCTGACGCTGACGGCGTGTCGCTACGACCCGGGAGGGGCGCTGACGGTCGCCTGGAACTTCGGCGGTCGCAGCTGCTCCCAGGTCGGCGTGACGCAGGTGAAGATCGCCATCGGCGGCGAGCCGCTGTCGCAGGACACCTTCGACTGCCAGAGCAGCCTCGCCACCTTCACCAACTTCTATCCCGGCACCTACAACGTGACCGTTCAGGGCTTCGACGCGTTGGGTGCGGTGACCTGGACCGGGACCCAGTCGGTGCGGATCCGCGGTGACACGAGCGTCTCGGTGACCCTGCAGCCGATCGGGAACCAGAACACGCTGAACGTGTCCTGGGGCTTCGGGGGAGGCGACTGCCTTGGAGCGGCGGTGGAGAACGTGCGGATCTCGATTCCTGGCGTGTCGCTGTCACAGGACACCTTCGACTGCCGGAACGGCGTGGCCCTCCTCACCAGCTTCTCCCCCGGCACGTACACCGTCACCGTTCAGGGCCTCGATTCGGCTTCGACGGTCACCTGGTCCGGTAACCAATCCGTGACGGTCAACGGGAATGCCAGCGTGAACGTCGACCTGCAGCCGCTGTCCCAGCAGAACGCGGTCTACTACCTGAGCTGGTCGATCGACCCCGCGACCGGTGACCCGGGCCAGATTCCCCGGTGCGGCGCGGGACAGCGGCTGGACAAGGTGGCGCTCTTCATCGACCTGCAGAACCAGGGCAGCTTCGACTGCGAGCAGGGGCTGAACGGCAACCTGGTCATCACGACGTACGTCACCCCGGGAACGCACCAGGTGGACCTGGTGGCGTACAACAGCCAGGAGAACTCGACCTCCTTCGCGGAGACCGGCCCGCTCACCATCAGCTTCGTCACCGGGCAGAGTGGAACCCAGACCGTCCTGCTGCACTGGAACGTGGGTGGCCTCCAGGTCGGCTGGGCGCCGTACGCCAACCTGAGCGCCTACAACGCGAACACGCCGCAATCCTGCTCTCAGACCGGCATTGCCGACCTGGTGCTCGGGCTTCACCCCACCCAGGGCGGTGACCAGAGCTTCGCGCTGGGCTCGGCCTGCAACGCGGACGTGGTCCTGGACAACGTGTACGTCGGTAACCTGACCCCGTACATCGACGCCTGTGCGTCGAATGGAACTCCCGGTCTGTGCGGCTTCCAGGGTGGCGGGACGGTCATCTACCGGGAGGACCCGAGCCTGGTGAGCCCGCCCACGGTCACGGTTCAGCCCGGCGTGTTCTTCCAGTCGGCCAACCCGACCCCGTTCCAGGTCTTCATCCCGCTCTTCCCCATCTAGCCCGAGCGAGCCCGGCGCGCGCGATTTGCCGCGCAGGGCGGCGCGCGGTCCCGCCGCTGGCACGCTTCGTGGTAGGTCCCTCCGTCGCATGGGGCTCACGGATCCGCGGCCGATCGGCGTCTTCGATTCCGGAGTGGGAGGGCTGACCGTTCTGCGAGCCCTCCGCTCGCGCTTCCCCGACGAGTCGATGGTCTACCTCGGCGACACCGCCCGGGTCCCGTACGGCACGAAGTCCGCCGAGGTGGTGACCCGCTACTCGCTGCGGAACGCCGCGTTCCTCACCTCTCAGGACGTGAAGCTCCTGGTGGTCGCCTGCAACACCGCCTCGTCGGTGGCGTTGCCGGCGCTGCGGGCGTCGCTGGGCATCCCCGTGGTGGGAGTCATCGAGCCGGGGGCGCGCGCCGCTGCCCGGGTGAGCCGCTCGGGCAACGTGGGCGTGGTGGGCACCCCGGGGACCATCGCCTCGGGGGCGTACCAGCGCGCGCTCGCCGCCGAGCGCCCGGGGCTTCGCCTCCACGTGCAGGCCTGCCCGCTGTTCGTGCCGCTCGCGGAGGAGGGCTGGGTGCAAGGGGACGTGCCGCGGCTCGTGGCCCGCACGTACCTCGCGCCGATGCGGCAGGCCGGCATCGACACCCTGGTCCTCGGCTGCACCCATTACCCGCTGCTCCGGGGCGTGCTCGCCGAGGAGCTGGGCCCGGAGGTGACGCTGGTGGACTCGGCGGACGCCACGGCCGACGAGGTCGAGGCACAGCTGGCCCGCGGCGTCGCCGGACGTGCACCGCGAGGGCCGGGAACGCTTTCCGTCTACGTCACCGACACCCCGGACCGCATTCCCGAGCTCAGCGCGCGCTTCCTCGGCGAGCGCGTGGAGCGTGCCGAGCACGTGGACATCCAGGCCGGCTGACGAGGCTTCCCGGACCGATGCCACCTGTGACGGCGTTGGGCCAGGCGCGTTCGGCCGGACCGGACCGCGGCAGCGGCAGGCTCTCGGCCAGCACCTGCTCGGCGGCGGCAGTGCCCAGGTCGTCGCGGCGAGGCAGAGCGCCGGTGCAGGCCGTGATGCACCACTCGAGCATCGGGAAGAAGCGGACCGAGTTCAGGAGCCAGTTCAGCCAGCCGGTGGTGATGCAGTAGTGCGAGGTGAAGGGCCGGGTGTGGTGCAGCTGGTGGTGCGCCGGCGGAAGGATGACGTGCCAGCGCTGGAGAAAGGCGACCAGCGGTGGCGGAGCCGGAACGTGCGCCCACTGGTGGAACTGGTTGGTGAGCAGCTCCCAGAACACCAGCGCTCCGAGGAACGAGGAGAGGAAGAGGCTGCCGCTCCCGTCGGCTTCCGGCGAGAGCCAGAGCGCCACACCGAGCACCGGGAGACTGGCGAGGCAGTTGTTGCCGTTGGTCTCCACGAAGTCGTGCCGGGTGATGGCCAGTGGGTCCCGGTGATGCTCCCGGAAGGGCCGGAGGATCGCCGGGCCGAGGACCGGCAGATCCGGCGACCCCCAGGTGTCCGCTGCCCAGTGGAGCAGGCCCGAGACCAGGTCTGCCGCCAGATACCCGAGCAGCGCCGCGGTGAGGACCACCCAGGGACGCTCGGGGACGAGGGGCGCGAGGCTCAGGGCCAGCCATCCGGCCAGCGCGGCGTACGACAGGAGGCTCGTCCAGTCGAGCGCGCGGAGGGCCTTGCTCGGGTGCTGCTCGCCTTTCGCCATCAGGACTCCTCTCGCCGGCTGGCGAGCCGCCCGGATGTCGTACAGCTTACAAGACGACGCCGCCGCCAGTCTGCTGACCTACGGTCGGCGCGCCCCCTCGGATTCGCTGCCCGTGTGTGTAGAGGTTGAAGCTCCCACCCCGGACGAAGGTGGCCAGCGCGACACCCGCCCGCTGGGCGAGGTCCACTGCCAGACTGCTGGCCGCCCCCACCGAAGCCAGGACCGGGATGCGGGCCATCGCCGCCTTCTGGACCATCTCGAAGCTGCTCCGGCCGCTCACCACCAGCAGCGCGGGGCGGGGCCCTGTTGCCGGGGCTCGGCAGGGGCCAATGGCTCCGGCGAGCACCAGCGCGCCGACCGCCTTGTCCACGGCATTGTGGCGCCCCACGTCCTCGTGGACCGAGAGCACGGTTCCATCGGCGGCGAGGATCATCGCTGCGTGGGTGCCTCCGGTGCGCTCGAATGCCCGCTGGGCCGTCCGGAGCCGGTCCGGCCCGGAGGCGACCAGCGCGGCGTCCACCGGTGGGGACTCGTCCAGGGGCTCGATGCGGGCGAGCAGGTCGTCGATCTGCTCGCGGCCGCAGACCCCGCACGCGGCCGAGGTGAGGGTGCCCCTCCGGCTCGCGGTCACCCGCTCCCAGTGGAGCTGCACCCCGGGCGCGGGGAGCACGTCGAGGGCGTTGCCGTAGCCCTCCTGGTCGGTGCGACCGCAATGGCTCAGCGTGCCCAGGTCGTCGACCGAGCGAATGATGCCCTCGGAGAGGAGGAATCCCGCGGCGAGCGCGTGGTCCGCCCCTGGGGTGCGCATGGTGATCGCGAGGGTGTCGCCGGCCAGCCGGATCTCCAGCGGCTCCTCGACGGCCACCACATCGGCGCGAGCGGGCTCGGCCGCTCCCGGCGTCACGCGGCGATACGCTCGCTCGACGGTTCCTCGGTTCCGCACGTCGGGCACGCTAACCCCGGACCCTTGGCCGCGCGAGGCGGAGGAGGGTGCACGGCGTCGCGGAGCCACTCGAACGCCAGAGCGGCGCCGAGCCAGTAGGGGGCGTAGTCCAGCCGGACCAGACCGTGGAGGTGCACTCCCTTGCGGTACCGCCAGGGGCAGTCGCCGAGCACGTGGCGCAACGCGGCGCCGGAGGCGTATTCGGTGGCGTAGATGACCCCGAGAGACGCGACCGCCCGGGTCAGGCGCGACCGTCCGGCGAGCCTCCGGTGCAGCTCTTCCAGAGTGAGCCCTGCCGCCCCGTAGATGGGGTGCATCCAGAGGTAGGTCCGGGCGGCGAGCTTCTTGTCCCGTGACAACGCGGCCTTGGTCCCGGTGAAGAGCACCTCGAGCACCCAGCCAGCGCACCCGTACAGGGTGAACTTCCGCGCCAGCTGTCTGACCGCCGCCATCGACCTCCTCCTGCCTTGCAAGATGTGGACGCGGTTCGTCCCCCGGAATTCACGGCGCGGAGCGACGGCTGGAACGGAGGAGCGTCCCGCTGGCATGCTGACTTCCATGTATCCCTTTGTGTTCACGAGCCTCCTGTTTGTGACGCTTGCCACGCCTGCGGTGGCACACGACAAGGGCAGCTGTGACGACGACCACGCCAAGGCCGCTCGTCAGGCGGCCGAGACGGGTGCGCTGAAACAAGGTGGCGTGTTGGTCCGCGGCGACCCCTTGCCGAAGAACCGCGCCGCCGTGCCGCTGTCGACGGTGCTGAGCAAGCCGGAGGACGGGAAGGCGGTCCTGGTCGAGGGCGTCGTCCGTCGCGCCTGCAGCCAGATGGGATGCTGGATGGAGCTCGCCCCCGCCGAGGGTGGCCCCGGGGTGCGGGTGACGTTCAAGGACTACGGCTTCTTCGTCCCCACCGATTCCGCAGGCGCGAAGGCGCGGGTGCAGGGCACGGTCAAGGTCGCGCAGCTGTCGGCGGCCCAGGCCGAGCATCTGCGCGCCGAGGGCGGCTCCATGCCGGCCGGGGAGCAGCGCGAGGTGCGGCTGGTGGCCACCGGCGTCGAGCTGCGGAGGTAGTCGCTGGAAGTCCGGTCCGCAGCGCCTGCTGACGCCGCGATGCTGGCCTCGCTCGGAGGTCGGCTCTTCCGGGAGGCCTTCGCCTCCGAGAACACGCCCGAGAGCATGCGGGCGTACCTCGCCGAGCATTTCACCGAGCCCGCGCTGCAGCGGGTGCTCGGAGACCCGGACGTTCACGCCCTGGTGCTCGAGGACGGAGGCACGCCGGTGGGCTGGGCGCTCCTCGTCGCCGGCCGGTCCGCGCCGCGCTCCGCCGGCGCAGCGGCGAGCACTGCCGGCAACGAGGTGGAGGTCCGCCGCTTCTACGTGGACCCCCGGCTGCACGGCACCGACGCGGGACCGGCCCTGCTCGCCGCGACGCTGGATCTGGCGCGCGCGCTCGGCGCGGGGGCGGTGTGGCTCGCCGTCTGGGAGCACAACCGGCGCGCGCAGAGCTTCTACGGCAAGCACGGCTTCCGCCGCGTGGGGAGCCAGGCGTTCCGTCTCGGCGCGGACGTGCAGACCGACGACGTGCTGCTCCGTCCCGTCTCGTTCGGGGTGAGCCTCGCCATCGTGGCCGGCGGCGGGGCGACGCGGCTCGGAGGGGTGTGCAAGCCGCTCCTCCGGGTGCGGGGTCGCACGGTGCTCGACCGTCTCCTGGCGCTGCGAACGCTCGCCGACGAGGTGCTCCTCGTCTCCGCCGACGCCCGGATTCCCGACGCCGGGCTGCGCCGGGTCGAGGATCTGCTTCCCGGACGTGGTGCGCCGGGCGGTGTGCATGCGGCGCTGGCGCAGGCGCGCGCTCCGTGGGTGCTCGCCGTCGCCGGTGACATGCCCTTCCTCGACGGGCGCGCGGTGCTTCCGTTGCTCGAGGCGCGCGCCGAGGACGTGGACGCGGTGGCCTACACGGTCGACGGGCGGCTGGAGCCGCTCGCCGCGCTCTATCGAAGCGCGCTCGCTCCTCGATGGGCCGAGCTGCTCGCGCGTGGCGGCGCGTCCTTCCGCGTGCTCTGGGAAGGGCTCCGCGGGGTCACGCTTCCCGGATCGGTGCTGCAGGAAGTGTCCGGCGACGCCCGGGCGGTGCTCAGTCTCAACCGACCCGAGGACGTGGCCACGTGGGTGGACGCCCCACCGGCCCCACGGTCGTAAGCGTCGATCGCGCGAAGGCGCTTTCCTTGCGCCGCCCGAGCGGCCGCTGCTACCGTCGAATCTCCCCTTCGGCGATGGCGAAACCCTTCGATCGGGCCGTCAACGGCTTCAACCACAACATCTCGCACGCCGGACGGGTCTTCCACGTGCAGACCGAGGACTCCGGGGTGAACAACCCCAACATCACCACCCATCTCTTCGTGGGTGGGAACATCCTCGCGAGCAAGAAGACGTCCTACGCCGAGCTGATCAAGGCCGAGAACCTCCAGGAGCTGGTGCGACAGCTGATGGAGGATCAGCACAAGCAGATGCTCCGCAACGTGGTGAGCGGGGTGTACGACACCCTCGACTCCGCGGCTCGCGCGTACCAGCCGGGGCAGCTCGCGCCGGCCACGGCCGGGAAGGCCGGGTCGAAGGCCGCCACGCCCCGCGCGCCGCTGCCGCCCGAGGTCGAGGCCGCGCGCGCAATGGGCACGCCGCCGCAGATCAACGACGTGGGAACGCAGACGATCTTCGGCGAGGACCTCATCAGCGAGAAGAGCCTGGACGAGGTCATCCTCAGCTACCTCGCCGGCGAGAACGAGAGCTGAAACCCCCCGCACCAGGGGGAGGCTCGCCGAGCGGCGCAGAAGCGCCGCGCGTCCAGGCTCACACGCGGCGGCGCGCAGGAGCGCCGGCGATTCACCGTCCCGCGTCGGCGTCCCCGCGGCAGAAGGCGAGCCGCTTCGCCACCGCCTCGAGGGGCAGCGCCACCTCCAGCGACAGGGCGTTGCCATGTGTTGGAGACACGCGAGCGAAGCTCAGGAGCTCCGCGGCGTCGGCGTCGCCCTGCGCGCGGGCCTGCGCCCGGGCCAGCGCCAGTGCGCCGCCGAGCGTCTTCCCCAGGTCCTCGAGCTTTCGCGCGTCCTCTCCGGACACGTCCGCCACCAGCGCGACGTCGCGCCGCGCGTCGAGGTGTACCTCCACCTTCGACGCCGCCTCCACCAGCGCTTCCGCCCACGGCTCCGAGCCCCCGAGGGTCCTCGCCAGATCCGCGCCGGACACCACGCCGTACAGCTCGCCGTAACTCTGCTCGGGGGAGAGCAGCGGCTGGGGCTGGGGTCCGCGGCCCTCGACGGCGTCGAGCACTCGCTTCCCGTCCTCCGCCGAATCGCCCAGGTGCAGCAGCGAGTCCCCCCACCGGGTGGCGATGAGCTGGCCGCCGCCCTCCCCCCGCGGGTCGACCGCGGTGATCTGACCCCGCTCTCCATAGGAGGTCCCGGTCGCGCTGCCGAGAAGCCCCTCCCAGTTCGCGCGGCGGAAGTCGCCCGAGACCACGAGGCCGTGCTGGGTGATTCCCACCCGGTCGACGTCGCGCAGAGGGTCGATGCCCATCCGCTGCAGCGCCTCGAGCGCGTTCCCCCGGCCTTCACGCCCGGCCAGACACTGGAGCAGCAGCTCGCCGAGCGGTGAGTTCCGGAGCGCGTTCACCTCCAGCACCACGCCCGAGCCGGCCGCACCCGCGGACAGGGCGGCGAGCATCGGGTCTCGTACCTCGGCGCGGTGCACGCCCGCGTCCACCACCGGAGGCTGGAGTCGCTTGAGCATCCGTTGCCGCTCCTCCGGCCGGAGCTGGCGCGGCATCTCCAGCTCGGGGCGAGCGAGCGGGGCGCGGGGCTCGGGGATGCGCACCAGCCACGCGGCCGCGATGACGAGAAGGCCCGCCGCGAGCAGCCACAGCCAGCGGCGGCCCATCAGAAGTCCCTCCGGTCGAAGCGCCACACCGCCACCGCGAGCAGCGCGCCGGCGAAGGCCACCGTTCCCGCCAGCAGGCGGACCAGTCCGCCGGGAGCGAGCGGAGCGCTCGCGGCCAGGGCGCCCGCGGCGTCGGCGAGCTTCCCCAGCGGCGGCACCACTGCGGTGACTCCGGCGAAGAGCGTGCGGCCGGGCCCGTGGCCCATGAGGTCCAGCAGCGCGATCCGGTGCGTGGCGAGGAGCCCGAGAACGATGAGCGAGGCCCCGGCCGCCGCAGAGAGCGCCGCGCTCCGGACCCAGACCGTCACGGCGAGCATCCCGGCATAGACGCAGCCGAAGGCCAGCGCGGAGAGCACGGCCGAGACCACCGGCCACCCGGTCCAGACGCCGGTCTTTGCGCCGAGGACCAGGACCAGGCCGGCCGAGGCGTACACCGCACCGACCACCGCCAGGGCGAGCACGCCGAGGAACGTCCCCGCGAGGAGCTCCCAGCGCCGCACCGGAAGAGAGAGGAGGTGCTCGATCCGGCCGGGCGAGAGCAGCGTCGGCGCGAAGTCGGCGCAGGAGAGCACGCCGAACCCGAGGCCTCCCCAGAACACGACCTGGCTCGCGGCCAGGAAGACCGGCCGGAGCGCCACGTCCGCGGCCTGGATGCTGTGGTGCAGAGGCTTGCCGAACAGACGGCTCGCGGCCAGCGCGCCATCCACCACCTCCAGCCGCAGGCTGGTCACCAAGAGGAGGAGGAGCCCGGTCAGCGCCAGCCCGAGCGCGAGGAACCACCGCCGCGCCGCCGCCTCCCGCAACAGGTCCAGGGCCACCGCGAACGCGGTCATGCGGCCCCCGCGGCGAGCGCCTCGGTGAGCACGTCCTCGAGGTCGCGAGAAGCCCGCTCCAGCTCGACGAGGAGAGCGCCGGCGCCCCGAGCGCCGTCGAGCGCCTGGTTCAGCGCGACCGCGTCGGCGGCGGAGATCTCCCAGACGCCACCCTCCACCGGCTCGAACCCGAGCGCCACCAGACGCTCGGTGAGAGAGCCGGGCGCGAACCGGACTCGCCACCGCTGCTGCACCGAGGTGAGCGCCTCCAGCGGGCCCGAGCGCACGAGGCGTCCGTGGGAGAGGATTCCGATGCGGGTACAGATGCGCTCGGTCTCGGAGAGGAGGTGGGAGTTGATGAACAGGGTCGCCCCTCGGCCCAGCTCCGCCGCGAGCAGCTGGCGGATCTCCACGCGTCCGAGCGGATCCACCCCGTCGGTGGGCTCGTCCAGCACCAGCAGGTCGGGCGAACCGACCAGCGCCGCCGCGAGCCCAAGCCGCTGGCGCATCCCCTTGCTGAAGCCGCGGATCTTCCGGTCGCCCGCCTCGGCGAGGCCCAGTCGCTGGAGGAGCCCGTCCAGTCCGGCGCGAGCAGGCCGGAGGCCCTTCAGCCGCGCCACGCTCGCCAGGAACGCCCGCGGAGTCCACGCGCCCGGAAGCGCCAGCCGCTCGGGCAGGTAGCCCACGCGCGCCCGCGAGCGAGGATCCTCGGGGCTTCGGCCGAGGAGCTCCACCGCGCCGGAGTCGGGGTGGACGATGCCGAGGAGGCACTTGATGAAGGTCGTCTTCCCGGCGCCGTTCGGCCCGATGAGGCCGAAGGCCTCGCCACGGGGGACCTCCAGGTCGATGCCGTCGAGGGCCACCGATTCGGTGCGCCCCAGGCGGGTGCGGAAGCGCTTGTGCAGGGAGGCGACGGCGAACGCGGCCGGCATCGACTGCCGAGCCTCCCATCTCGGCCCGGCCCCGGTCACCACCAGCCGATGCCCCGCGGGCGGGACACCAGGACGAGCAGGGTCACCGCGGCCTGGACCGCCAGCACCGCTGGACGCAGCTCGCCCATGGCCCACACCACCGCGTCGTCGAGGACCATCGCCGCGGGCAGCGCCCAGAAGGCCCAGGGCCGCATCCGCCACAGCCCCCAGAGGGCGAGCGCGAGGGTTCCGGTGGTGACCACGAGATACGGCACGTAGCCCGGTCCGAACGCCCGGCCCTGCCCCCCGGTTGCAGCATGGCCCCAGGTCAGCAGGAGGAGCAGGCCGCCGGCCAGGCAGACGAGTGTGACAGGCCAGGGGCGGCCGCGTGCTCGCACGGCAGCGAACGGACGCTCGTCCTCAGGCGGACCGGCCATGATTCCTGTTAATCCTCGCCCAAGGTCACGTTCCGGAGGGATCCCCTCGCATGCATCTCATCACTGTCGTGCTCGCCCTCAGCACTCTCGCCTCGGGAGGCGCGCCCATGTCGGTTCACGATTTCAAGGTGAAGACCATCGACGGCAAGGAAGCGTCCCTGTCCGACTACAAGGGGAAGGCCCTGCTGATCGTCAACACCGCCTCGGAGTGCGGCTACACGCCGCAGTACGCGGGGCTCGAGGCCCTCTACGAGAAGTACAAGTCCCGTGGCTTCACCGTCCTGGGCTTCCCGTCCAACGACTTCGGTGCGCAGGAGCCGGGGACCAACGCGGAGATCAAGAAGTTCTGCGAGCTCCGCTACAAGACCACCTTCCCGCTCTTCTCCAAGATTCCGGTGAAGGGCCCGGCCGCCGACCCGCTCTACCAGTACCTCACCGGGCTGCCGGGGAAGCAGGGCGGGGCCGTGACCTGGAACTTCAACAAGTTCCTGGTGTCGCCGGACGGGAAGGTCATCGAGCACTTCGACAGCAAGGTCGAGCCGCTGTCGCCCGAGCTGACCGCCAAGGTCGAGCAGGTGCTTCCGAAGAGCTGAGCCGGGAGGCCGCCGAGCGATGCGTGACGCCGACTACTGGCGTCGCGTGCCGGCGTCCGGTGACTGGCTGGTCAGCGTCCGCGCCGCCTCGGAGCGCTCGACCGCCGCATCACGGGCGAGGATGCGGTCGATCCGCTTGAGGAGGGCCTTGCCCTTGCTGGTCTTCGTCGCCGCGCGCAGGTCGGCCACCAGCTGGCGGTGGCGGTCCCGGAGGTGGGTCAGCGCCGAGTCCTTGTCGGCGACCTGCTGGGCCAGGCCGGTGTTGGTGGCCCGGAGCTCGTCGGTCTTCTCCGAGGCGCCGATGGCCTGCCGGCGGGCGTCCTTCTGGTCGGATTCGAGCTTGTTGGCCCGCGAGCCGTACTCGTCCGCCATCCGCATCGCCTGGTAAGCGCGGGCGGCCTGGTCGTCGACGAGCTTCTTCGCGTAGAGCGCGACCACGGCCAGCGAGACCACCGCCAGCCCCGCCACCATCCAGGGAAGGATCAGCGGCGAGCGCTGCTTCGGGGGCGGGGGCAGTATCTGCTCGGCCTCGAGGCCGGGCTTCGGAAACTGGAAGTCGTCGCTCATCGAGGGACTCTTGACCCCGAGTCTGGCACGGAAACGGGCAACCCGTGGCCGACCGGGCGCCGTTCTGCAACAATCCAGTCGCACCGACTCGCGATGATCCAGATGTTCCACGTGACCAAGGCGTACCCGGGCGACCCGCCGGCGCTGGTCGACGTGAACCTGACGGTGGAGAAAGGTGAGTTCCTGTTCCTGACTGGCCCCTCGGGTGCGGGAAAGACGACGCTCCTGCGACTGGTGTTCTGCGCCGAGCCGGCGACCCGCGGGCAGATCCTGGTGGGCGGGAGAAACGTGGCCCGCATCCGCCAGGGGAGCATCCCCTTCCTCCGCCGGAACATCGGGGTGGTGTTCCAGGACTTCAAGCTCCTGCCGCACCGGACCGTGCTGGACAACGTGGCGCTGGCGCTCGACGTGCTGGGAGTGCCCCGGGTGGAGGCACGCCAGCGCGCGAACCGGATGCTCAAGCTGGTCGGGCTGCAGCACAAGACCGAGAGCCTTCCGCTCAAGCTCAGCGGTGGTGAGCAGCAGCGGGTCGTCATCGCCCGCTCGCTGGTCAACGAGCCGGCGCTGCTCCTTGCGGACGAGCCCACCGGGAACCTCGACCCCGACCTCAGCCAGGAGATCATGTCGCTGCTCCAGGACGCCAATGTCCGCGGGACCACCATCGTCGTCGCCACCCACGATCTGGCGATGGTCGAGCGCTCCGGGAAGCGCGTGGTGCGACTGGACCGGGGACGCGTCGTCTCCGACGCCGGCGGACCGGCGATGGTCCGGCGGGTGGGGTAGGGCGGAGACTCTCTCTTGAGCGCGGTCGCGAAGGCGCAGACGTTCTGGCGTTCGGCGATGGAGGGCATCCGGCACCAGCCCTTCGTCCACGCCGTCTCCACCATCACCCTCGCCATCGCGCTGTTCACGCTTGGCCTGGCCCGGTCGGCGGCGCACGAGCTGGACCGGCTGGTGGGAAGCCTGGGCGGGGAGGTGCGGATCACGGTCTACCTCGATCCGCGCGCCTCCCCCGCGGCCCGGGCTGCGGTGGCCGACGGACTGCGGAGCCGGAACATGGGAGTGGAGGAGGTCAGCCCCCGCGCCGCCCTGGACCGCCTGGTGCGGGAGCTCGGACCGGCCGCCGAGTCACTCCGCGGGCTCTCCGAGGAACCGCTGCCTCCGTCTCTCGAGGTGCGGGTGCCGGAGTCGATGCGCGCGCCGGCGTCGCTCCGTGCGCTGTCCTCCGAGCTGCGGGGCACACCGGCGGTCACCGGGGTCGACTACGGCGAGCAGGCGGTGGAGCGGCTCTCGGCCCTTGCCCGCGCGGTGCGCTGGGCGGGGTGGGTGGCCTTCGTCGTCCTCGTCGGCGCGACGCTGATCATCGTCTCCGCCACGCTGCAGCTCGCCATCTACGCCCGCCGCGAGGAGGTGGAGATCCAGAAGCTCGTGGGCGCGACGGACCGCTTCGTCCAGGCGCCCTTCCTGCTCGAGGGCGCGCTGCAGGGGCTCGCCGGTGCGACGCTGGCCATCGCCGGGCTGATCGCCTTCCGCCAGACGCTCTCTCCGCAGCTCGCCTCGCTCCTCTCCTTCCTCCGCCTCCCCGGAGCCGGAGGCGACGTTCGCCCGTGGATGGAGGCCCTCCAGCTGGCGCTCGCGGGAGCGGGCCTCGGCCTCGCCGGGAGCTACCTCGCCGTGCATCGGTTCCTCCGCGCATGAAGCCGGCCGTCGCGCTCGTCCTCGCGCTCCTCGCCGCCGGCTCGTCCCGGGCGGAGTCCGAGTCGGACCCGCTGGACGCGCAGCGCGCGCTGGTCCGGTCACTGCGCAACCAGTCGGGCAACGCCGAGGCGGCGTTCGGGGTCTACGCAGGCCTGGCGCGGGTGTCCGCAGCGCGGGGCGCGGCGCTCGGCTCGCAGATGCGGGTGCTGTCGAGCCGGCTCGCCGCTGCCGAGGCCGAGGAAGCCCTGGCCCGGGCGGTGCTCGAGTCACGCGTGGGGCGGCTCCGCCCGCGGCTTCTCTCGCTCTACCGGCTCACCCACCGGAGCCCGCTGGAGGTCCTGCTCCCGGCGGAGGATGTGGCCACCTTCGCCTGGAGGGCGCGCGCCCTGTCCTCGCTGGTCCGGACCGATCTCGCGGCCCTGGAGGAGATGCGCTCGGTGGCGCTCTTCCAGCGCTCGCGGCTCGAGCAGCTCGATGGCTGGAAGCATCGGATGGGGAGCCGGCTGATCGAGCTGCGCGCCGAGGCGGAGGAGGCCGCCTCTCAGCAGACCGAGCTCGGCGAGGCCCTGCAGCTGCTCCAGGCGAAGGCCCGGGCCGCCGGTTCGGTCCTCGCCGAGCTGTCGCGCTCGCGCGCTCAGCTGCAGGCGGTCGCCTCGGTGCTCGAGGAGCCGGAGGCCTCCGGCTTCGGCGCGCTGCGGGGGAAGCTGCCCCTGCCCGCCCCGGGGCACGTGGAGGTCGCCTTCGGGAAGCTCGTGCACCCGAAGTTCAACACCGTCACCGTGCAGAAGGGCCTCGACATCCGGGCCCCCGCCGGTGCGCCGGTGAAGGCGCTCGCGCCGGCGACGGTGGCCTGGGCCGGCTGGCTGGGCGGGTACGGGAACCTCGTGGTCCTCGACCAGGGAGAGGGGTACCACACCATCTACGCGCACCTCTCCGAGGTGGTCCGTCCCGTCGGCGCGCGGGTCTTTCCCGGCGAGGTGGTCGGGACGGTGGGAGATACCGGCTCGCTCAAGGGCGCGTACCTGTACTTCGAGGTCCGCCGCCGCGGGCTCGCGGTGGACCCGATGCCCTGGGTTGGCGCGGCGATGGCCCGGGCGCCCTGAGCAACTGCAGCTGGAGTTGACGCAGTGCGGCACGTTGCTTAGCTTTCCGGCGTGGACCTTCTCGCGACGCTGCAGGGGTACGTCCGGAGGCGGCTCATCGCCGCGGGCGTCGCCTCCGAGCTGCACCTCGTCGCCGGGCATTCGGTGCATGCCTACCGGGTCGCGGGGACGGGCGCCGGCCCGCCGGTGCTCCTGGTTCACGGGCTGGGAGGGAGCGCCAATGGCTGGGTGCGCGTCCTCGGTGCGCTCGCCCGGAACTTCTCCGCCGTCCACGCCCTCGACCTTCCGGGCAACGGCTTCTCGCCCTTACCCGCGTCCGGGCCGCTGACGCTCGAGGAGCACCTCGAGGTGCTGCACGCGTTCTGCCGCGAGGTGGTGAAGGCCCCGGCATTCGTGGTGGGGAACTCCCTCGGAGGGGCCCTCTCGCTGATCCTCGCGGCCACCCACCCCGAGGATGTCGTGGCGCTCGGGCTCGTGGCCCCGGCGGGGGGAGAGATGACGCGCGAGTCGCTCGCCGAGCTGCTGCGGGTGCTCGACGTGCGCACCACGCGCGACGCGGTCCGGCTGACCCGGCGCCTGTTCCACCGGGCCCCTCTCGTCGCGCTCCTCTTCGCGCCCGAGATGAAGAAGACCCACGCCACCGCCGCCGTGCGTGCGCTGCGGAGCCACGCCGAGCAGCGGCACAGCATCCCACCGGACCTCCTTGCCGGGCTCCGCGCCCCGACGCTCCTGCTCTGGGGCGCGAGCGAGAAGCTGCTCCCGCGAGAGCAGCTCGACTGGTACCGCGAACACCTCCCCTCCGTGGCGCGGATCGAGGTGGTGAAGGGCTTCGGCCACGTTCCGCAGATGGAGCGCCCTCGCGAGCTCGTCCAGCGGCTGCGGGCGTTCGCGGGGGAGACCGGCCTGCTCGGGGTCAGCCCGGCGGACCGAGTCGAGCGTCGCACCTCGACCGCCAGCCCTGCGCGCCGCCGGGACGCCTGACCCGACGCACGCTCGAGCTGCAGGGTCAGTGCCCCCTCTCGAGCTTCTTCCCCGTGGTGAGGAAGTGGTTCAGCTCCTGCTCCCACTCGCGCATGAAGTGCCGGTACGCCTCGGGCGTCTTGCTGCGGACGAGCGTCACCCCGGGCTCGCCCAGCGAGGTCCAGGTGTAGCGGACCGTGGCGATGGTGCGGTCCTTCCCGTCCGGGCGGAGCCGGATGTCGATCTCCGTCACGTCCGATCCCGGGGTGACGCGGACGTACCGGACGTGCCCGGCCGCCGGTTCCCAGACGTCGAGGACCCAGACAGTGTCAGGCGTCCCCCTGGTGCGGGGGGCCGAGCGTCCCGGGTGCCGGGTGACGAACAACGTCCCCGCGCCGCCACCCGGCGGTTCCCAGCGGATCTCCGGCTCCCAGTCCGATGCCCAGGATCGCTCCCCGATCGGAGTGAGCAGCGGAAGCACGCGGTCCGGCGCGGCCTGGTAGTGCTGGTCGTAGACCTGGCTCACCCGTTCCGGCGCGTCCGATGGGGCGGCGGCGAGGGCGGCGGTCACGAGCGGAACGATGGTCATGGCGACTTCCTCCTGGCTTGCGGCGAGGGGTGACCCTCGATGGTCTCGGAGAGCGCGTGCAGCACGGCCTGGAAGCCGCGCAGGTCGCGCTCGGTGAGGCGGGCCAGCGCCCGGTCCTCGAGGTCAGCGAGGTGCTCGTGGACCCGGGCCGCGGTTCGAGTGCCGGCTCGGGTGAGGCGCACCGTGAACGAGCGGCGATCCTCCGGGCGCACGTCCCGGGTGACGTCGCCCCTCGCCTCCAGCCGGTCCAGGTAGCTGGTGAGGCTCGATCGCTTGTGGGCGAACGCCCGGTGGAGCTCGGCCACCGAGGACGGGCCGGCCTCGGCCAGGTGGGCCAGGAGATGGGCCTCGCCCTGGGAGAGACCGAGTGGCGGCTCGGCGGATTCCAGGTAGAGGCCGATGCGGTGGGTGGTGCGGTGGACGAAGGGTACCAGCTGCAGGCGCGGCTTCATGACGGATTCGGATACTACGAATTCGTAATGAATGTCCAGCTTGCCCTGGCGATTCGCCTCCACCGGGCCGGCCGGGCTACGCTCGGGGCCCGCACCCGTGAACGGTCTCTCCTCGCTCCTCCTCCTCACCACCCTCGCTGCGGCCCCCACCCCGGCGCCTCCGCCGGACGACGCCACCTACAAGCAGCTCGAGCTCTTCGCGCGTGTGCTGTCCTACGTGCAGAACAACTACGTGGAGAAGGTGGACGAGCGGCAGCTGGTCTACGGCGCCATCCGGGGGATGCTGGAGACGCTCGACCCCCACACCGTCTTCATGCCCCCCGAGGTCTTCAAGGAGATGAAGATCGACACCTCGGGCGAGTTCGGTGGCCTGGGCCTGGACGTGGTGAGGCGGGGAGATGCGCTGGTGGTGGTCTCACCGCTCGACGACACCCCCGCGGCGCGCGCCGGCATCCAGCCCGGCGACGAGATCCTCGCCATCGACGGCGAGAGCACCGTGGGGATGGACGTCGCCCGTGCCTCGGCGAGGATGCGCGGCCCGGCCGGCCAGCGGGTGACCCTCACCCTGATGCGGGCCGGATTCCAGCAGCCTCAGGAGATCGTCCTCATCCGCGACCACGTGCGCATCGTCTCGGTCCAGGGCGCTCTCTACGGAGGTATCGGCTGGATCCGGCTGAAGAACTTCCAGGAGCGCACCGACGCCAGCCTCAAGCGCGAGCTGGACCGGCTCCGGACCGAGAACGGCGGCCGCGAGCTGTCAGGCCTGGTGCTCGACCTTCGCAACAACCCGGGAGGCCTGCTCGATCAGGCCGTGGCGGTCAGCGATCGCTTCCTCCCCGGACGGCTGACCATCGTCACCACCCGCGGGCGCGCCGGACGGAGCCTCACCGAGGAGAAGAGCCGCGACCCGGGCACCGAGCCCGACTACCCGATGGTGGTCCTGGTCAACGCGGGGAGCGCCTCGGCGTCGGAGGTGGTGGCAGGCGCTCTCCAGGACCACGGGCGGGCGACGGTTCTCGGCACGCAGACCTTCGGCAAGGGCTCGGTGCAGACCGTGATCGAGCTCCAGGACGGCAGCGGCCTCAAGCTCACCATCGCGCGGTACTACACGCCCAAGGGACGCAGCATCCAGGAGCGCGGCATCGAGCCGGATTACCTCGTCCCCGCGGAGGGCACCGCGCGCGAGCTCCGGGAGAAGGACCTCCGCCGCCACTTCCGGAACCCCGACGCGGGCACCGCCGAGGCGGTCCGCAAGCTGCCCCCTCAGCCTGCCTGGGACGCGACCCAGAAGGTCACCGACGCCCAGCTGCGCGCGGCTCTGGAGTACCTCCACGCGCACCCCCGGACGCCCGGCCAGAAAGCCGCCGCCACGCGCTGAGCGCAGAAGCCCGTGTAACGCTTCCGGGTGAGTCCGTACGTCGAGGCGGAGGAACCGCACCGACCATGGGCATCGTCAATTCCGAATCCGGAACGCGCGTCGACGAGATCGCCGACCGCATCTACCGAATCAGCACCCCGTCCACGATGATCCCCGGGGGCTTCACCTTCAACCAGTTCCTCGTCGTGGACGAGGCGCCGCTCCTGTTCCACATCGGCATGCGGAACATGTTCCCGCTGGTCCGGGAGGCGGTGGCCCACGTCCTCGGCGACGCCGCTCGCCTCCGCTACCTGTCCTTCTCCCACGTCGAGGCCGACGAGTGCGGGGGGATCAACGCGTGGCTCGCGGCAGCACCTCGAGCCGAGCTGGTATGCAGCACGACCGCGGCGATGGTCTCGATGAACGACCTGGCCGATCGACCGCCGCGTTCGCTCGCCGACGGGGAGGAGCTGAAGCTCGGCCAGCGGTCGGTGCGGTGGGTCGACACCCCCCACCTGCCCCACGGGTGGGAGAGTGGCCTGCTGTTCGAGCCCGGCACCCGGACGCTGTTCTGCGGGGACCTGTTCACCGCGGGTGGCGCCGACGTTCCGCCGCTGAGCACCTCGGACGTGCTCGGGCCGGCGCTGGCGATGCAGGACGCGGTTCCGTACCTGGTCAAGGGCCCGCACGTGCGGCCGCTGCTGGAGAAGCTGTCTCGCCTCGAGCCGCGAGTCCTCGGGCTGATGCACGGCAGCTCCCACCAGGGGGATGGCGGACGGGCGCTCCGTGCTCTGGCCGATGCAGTCGGCGACTGACAGCACTCGCTGTCGAGCTGGGCCGGGCCACCGTGTGGACGCGGCAGTCGTCGAGCGGTGGTACCGTTCGGGGCCGATGAAGGCCGAGGACTCGGATGCCGCGCTGCTGGCGGCCATCGCCCTCGGAGGCGCGGGCCTCCGCGAGGCCGAGCGTGCGCTCTGCCGCCGGTACGCGCCGCGCATCCACCTCTATGGGCTGCGACACCTCCGCGACGAGGAACGCGCGCGCGACGTGGTCCAGACCGTGCTCCTCGGCGTGCTCCAGGCTGCCCGCGAGGGGCGGGTGCGCGAGCCCGAGCAGCTGGTGCGGTTCGTCCTCGGAACGTGCCGCAACGCGGTGCTCCGTCTGCGCGACCTGGACCGCCGAGCGGAGCCGTCGCCTGACGAGGTGCTGGTGGCCGCCGCCGGCACCGAGACGCCCCGAGACCCGGTGAACGCCGCGGTGCTGCTGCGCTGTCTCGGCTCGCTGGGCGACCGGGCGCGTCGCGTCGTCGAGCTGTGTTTCCACGACGAGCTGGAGAGCGACGAGGTCGCGACCCGCCTCCAGCTGACTCCCGGCAACGTCCGCGTCATCCGTCATCGCGCCCTGGCCGCGCTCCGCGCCTGCCTCGACGCTCCTGCCGCGGGGGTCGCATGAGCTGCGCCAGGCCACTCTCCTGGGAGGTCCTCGTGGACTGGTGGGCCGCCGACCTCGAGGAGGCCACCGCATCGGACGTGGAGGAGCATCTGTTCGGGTGCGAGCTGTGCTCCACCGTCGCACGGCGCGTCGCGGCGACCGCGGAAGCGCTCCGCACCATGGTGCCGCCCGTCGTCCGGCCTGAGCGGCTGGCCGACCTGTTCCGGCGCGGAGTCCGCATCTGGGAGAACCCCATCGCTCCCGGCCAGACCAGCGAGTTCCACTTCCCGAAGAACGCCGACCTCGCCGTCCATGTGCTCGGAGGCCTGGCGTTCGAGCCAGGGGCCTCCGTGGAGGTCACGCTTCGTACACTGTCCAGTGGCGCGGTGCTCGGACACGTGGAGGACGCGCCGTTCGACGCGCAGCGGGGTGCGGTGTACCTCGCCTGCCAGCGCGACTACGCGCAGCTCGACCACGACCTGGTGGCGGAGGTCCGCATCGGGAAGGACCGGCCCCCCGCCCGGTACACCATCCTCCACCACTACTGACCATGGCCAACCGACGCTCGTCCGGCCGGTGCGGTCGCAAGTTCCCGCGATTACTGACACGATGTGTCAGGCGCCACGGAGGTGTTTGTAAGTTATCGGAATCGTTTGACACATCTGTGACAGGTTCTTAATCTGCCGCGCCCCCGGAACCGGACGCTCGGGCGTGGGGACGAGGGCCAGCCCTAGAGATGACCACCGTCGAGATCGTGTTCCTGGGCGTGTACTTCGCCGTCCTCTGCGTCCTGGCGGTCTACGGGTCGCATCGCTACCGGATGGCGTTCCTGTACTACCGCCACAAGTTCAAGATCCCGACGCCGAAGGGCGCCCTGGCCGAGCTGCCCCGGGTCACCATCCAGCTCCCGGTCTTCAACGAGATGTACGTGGTGGAGCGCCTCATCGAGGCCGTCTGCCGCGTCGAGTACCCGCGGGAGCTGCTGGAGATCCAGGTTCTCGACGATTCCACGGACGAGACCTGCGCCATCGCCCGCGCCGCGGTGGAGCGCCACCGCAGGACGGGCCAGGACATCACCTACATCCACCGCACCAACCGCCAGGGCTTCAAGGCGGGGGCCCTGGAGAACGGGCTGCGCACCGCGAAGGGCGAGTACCTCGCGGTGTTCGATGCCGACTTCGTCCCCGCGCCGGATTTCCTCCAGCGCACGGTGCCCTTCTTCGCCGATCCCGGCGTGGGCATGGTCCAGGTCCGCTGGGGACACCTGAACCGCGAGTTCTCCATCCTCACCCAGGCCCAGAGCATCTTCCTCGACGGGCACTTCATCATCGAGCACACCGCGCGCAATCGCTCGGGCTGCTTCTTCAACTTCAACGGGACGGCCGGCATCTGGCGCCGGACCGTCATCGCGGATGCTGGCGGGTGGCAGCACGACACGCTCACCGAGGACCTGGACCTCAGCTACCGCGCCCAGCTGAAGGGCTGGCAGTTCATCTTCCTGCCCGAGGTCGTGTCTCCGGCCGAGGTGCCGGTGGACATGAACGCGTTCAAGAGCCAGCAGCACCGCTGGGCCAAGGGTTCGATCCAGACGGCCCGCAAGCTGCTGCCCACCATCCTCCGGTCGAAGCAGCCGTTCGCGGTGAAGCGCGAGGCGTTCTTCCACCTCACCAACAACATCGCCTACCTCCTGATGGTGCTGCTGTCGGTGCTGATGCCGCTCTCGATGGTGGTGCGCTTCAACCACGGGCTGTACTCGACGCTGTTCCTCGACCTTCCGTTCTGCCTCGCGGCGACGGCGTCGGTGTGCTTCTTCTACGTCGCGACCCAGACCGAGCTCGGGCTCACCGGCTGGCGGCGGGTGAAGTACCTGCCGTTCATCATGTCCCTGGGAATCGGCCTGGCCATTAACAACGCCAAGGCGGTGATCGAGGCGCTGCTGAACCAGCAGAGCGCGTTCGCGCGTACGCCGAAGACCGGGAGCGAGGGGAAGAGCATCCGCTCCACGGTGAAGCGGAGCTACCTCGGCGCACGGACGATGATGCCGCTCATCGAGCTGGCCTTCGGGTTCTACTTCTCCGGCGCGCTGTGGTTCGCGATCGACGCAGGCATCTGGACGTCGGTGCCGTTCCTGGTGCTGTTCCAGGTGGGCTTCCTGTACGTCGGGACGGTGAGCCTGTTCCAGGGAAGGTCCATCGACCGCCGGGCGCTGGCGACGGCCGTCGCGCCTGCGCCGTCGGCCCAGCGCGTGGCCTGAGCGCGGCCCGCGACACGGCTCCCGGCACCTGCTGCCTCAACCGGCATCGGCACCCGCCCGGACCAGGAGGTAGGTCCGCGTCTCGGGCGGCGAGGCGTCCACCGGAGTGCACTGAGCGTCGACGCGCATCCGCTCGACCGTGCGCAGCAGCAGCCCTCCATCCGGACAGCCGGTGAGCTCCACCGGCAGGCTCGCCTCGCAGCCCGGCCCCGAGGGCCCCATTCGCGGCGCGCGCGTCTCGCCGGTGAGCCCCGTCGGCGTTCGCCGGAGCACCACACGCGCGCTGCTGGCTCGCTCGGGCGTTCCGCCATCGGCCCAGCGGCGCTCGACGTCGAGCACCACCGTTCCACCGTCGTCCCTCGCGCGGTAGCTCCAGCTCGGATCCGAGGCGAGCACCCACCGTCCGGTGAAGTCGTCCCCGCAGCCCTCGGGGAGCGCCCGGGCGGCGGGGACCACCTGCGGGGGAGGGGACGGGGCGGGACAGGCCACGAGCAGCGCGAGGCCGCCAACGGCGAGGAGCGACACCCGTGCCCGCTGTCTGCCCTCCTCGGTGAGCACGGCGGACCGCATCACGGGTGGACGGGAGCGGGTGCGCCCGTGGTCGGCGGTGTCGACGCGACGCCCGGAGCCGGGACGGGCTCGAACAGAGCCTCCACGAACTCGTGCGGATCGAAGGGGCGCAGGTCGACGATCTTCTCGCCGACGCCCACCCAGGTGACGGGGATCTTCAGCTCGTCGCTGATCCCGATGACCACTCCGCCCTTCGCGGTTCCGTCGAGCTTGGTCAGGGCGATGCCCGTGACTCCCACCGCCTCCTGGAACTGCTTCGCCTGGGCGATCGCGTTCTGGCCCACGGTGGCGTCTAGGACCAGCAGCACCTCGTGTGGCGCTCCCGGCAGCGCCTTGCCCAGGACCCGCTTCACCTTCTTCAGCTCCTCCATGAGCGGGGTCTTGGTGTGGAGGCGACCTGCGGTGTCGACCACCACGGCGTCGGCGTTCTCCGCCTGCGCGCGCTTCACCGCGTCGAACACCACCGCGCCCGGATCCGACCCGTCCGGTCCGCGGACCAGCGTGGCATTCGCCCGCTCGGCCCAGACGTCGAGCTGCTCGCTCGCGGCGGCGCGGAAGGTGTCGCCTGCGGCGATGACCACCTTCTTGCCCTCCCGGGTGAGCTTGGCCGCGAGCTTGCCGATGGTCGTGGTCTTCCCCGCGCCGTTGACTCCGACGACCATGGTCACGTGCGGTGGGCCTCCGCCCTGCAGCGAAGGGGGGCGGGGCAGCGTCACCATCCGCTCGACCTCGGATCGGATCAACCCCTTCACCCTGCCCACGTCGGCCAGCTCGCGCTTCTTCAGCCGGTCCCGTGCGGTCTCCACCAGCTCGGAGGCGGTGCGCACGCCGATGTCCGCGGTGAAGAGGATCTCCTCCAGCTGGGCGAGCACGCCGTCGTCGACCACCGCGCCGCGCGAGAAGAGGCCGTTCAGGCGAGCCATGAAGCCCTCGCCACGCGTGCGCTCCAGGCCCGCGGCCAGCGTCCGCCCGGCCTCGGCCTCGGCCCGTGCGCGGGCTTCCTCCTCTGCTCGTCGACGCTCCGCCTCGGCCGCCTCGCGGGCCCGGGCCACCTCCTCCTCTCGGAGCCGCCGGGCCTCGGCGTCCTCGCGGGCGCGGCGCTCCCGGGCCTCCGCCTCGGCCGCCTTCTTCGCCCGGTACTCCTCCCGCTTGGCCTCCTCCTCGCGCGCCTTGAGGGCCCGGGCCTCCTCCTCCAGCCGGCCCCGTTCGGCGGTCTCGGCCTCGGCGCGGGCCGCATCTTGAAGTGCGCGGCGCTCGAGAGCGATGGCGTCGGCGCGGGCCCGGGCGGCGGCCGCCTCCTCGCGGGCGCGGGCCTCCTCGGGGCCAGGGACGATCTCCGGTCGGATCAGCGGCGGGGCCGGCAGCTCGGGCGGAGGCGCCTCGGCCTTCCGGCGTGCCCGGGCCCGGAGCGCGAGCCCGGCCGAGGCCGCGAGGACGACGAGGAGCCCTCCGCCGATCAGCTCGATCTGATGGAGGTCGAGGCCGAGGAAGAGCTCGGGGGAGGGGGTGGGAACCTGGGCCAGCAGCGAAGACGGCGACATGAGGCGCCCCTCTTACGTCAACTCGCGCTTTCGTCGACACCCGGGGTGTGCGGTAAGAGTCTCCCCACAGCATGCGCCGCGCGTTCGCCCTCGTCTCCCTGCTCAGTCTCCTCCCTGCCTGCATCGTCGAGGCCCCCACCTCGGAGAAGTCCGGTGCGGCCGCCCAAACTCCCCGCGCCCAGGTGAAGGCCGTCCCGGTCAAGAACGGCGCCGTGCTCGGCGATCTGGCCGAGCTGGTGGGCGCCACCTTCGCCCCGCCCTCGGTGACCCCCGGCGACGCGACGCGGGTGGTGCTGGTCTTCCGGGCCATCAAGCCCACCCCCGAGGACTGGCAGGTCTTCGTGCACATCGAGGACGCCGAGGGCCGCGGCGAGCGACTCAACGCCGACCACGCGTTCCGCGCCCCGACCAGCACCTGGAAGGCGGGTGAGGTGATCCAGGACGAGTTCGCGCTGCTGCTGCCCGCGGGGTGGAAGTCGCGAGCGGTGAACGTGTTCGTCGGGCTGTGGCTGCCGGCGACCAGTGCCCGGATGAAGGTGCGAAATGCGGAGGCGGTGCGCACCGACGGGAACGACCGGGTGCTGCTGGTGCAGCTGCCCGTGGCTGGTTGAGAAAAAACCGGAGTGGCCCTGTAAGCCGAGTTTTGTCCCCGCGTGGAGTCTCCCCCGCGCGGGCGGCGAACATTCCTCTAGGGCCCTGGTTGCCCAGGACCTCGTCAGCGAGCGACCCGGGAGTCTGGGGCGGGCAGCCCCTGTTCCGCCCCGGGTGGGACGGAACGCTCCCTGCTGGCTCTTGCTCCGGGTGGGGTTTGCCGTGCCGATCAGGTCACCCTGATCGCGGTGCGCTCTTACCGCACCGTTTCACCCTTGCCTCGTGGCGCCGTCGCCGGCGTCCCGTGGCGGTCTATTTTCTGTGGCACTGTCCTTCGACTCGCGTCGACTGGCCGTTAGCCAGCACCCTGCCCTGTGGAGCTCGGACTTTCCTCCCGCTGCCCCGTCCTGCAGCAGCCGGCGTTCACCCGGGCCACTCCGGCAGGATGGACTTATCGCGGCGGAGGCGGGTCCGCCACCCGGGGCCTCTTCCGGGGTCGGGTGCAGGCGCACCCGCCATCGCGCGAGGCGCCGAAGTCCCGCGAGATCAGGCAGCGATCCGGGGGACCACGCGCTCCACCCGGACCCAGGAGAGCGGAAACGCGAGCGCGTAGAAGGCGACCACCGGGCGTGCCCGGACGAGCTGACGGAGTCGGTCGAACATGAACTGGAGTTCCTGCTTGCTCGGCTGACGCGCGAGGCTCCGAGGGATTGCATCGACTCTCTCCGCGACGCGGTCGAGATCGCTCACGGTGGATCTCGTCGGATGCACCCCGAGACGAGGCCCCGTATCCTCCGGTGCCCCTCGTCCGTCCCCTCCCGCATGAACGACGACACGACAACCAGGGCCATCCAGAGCGCCTGGCGCGACTTCCAGGTGGACGTCGAGCCGCTCCGGCCGACGCTCTACCGCTACTGCCGGCACCTGACCCGCAGCCCCTGGGACGCCGAGGACCTGGTCCAGGACGCGTTCGCCCGTGCCTTCGCCTCGCTGGGGGCGCTGCAGGAGCCTCCGCGCGACCTCCGCGCCTGGATGTTCCGGGTCGCCTCGAACCTGTGGATCGACCGCGTTCGTCGCCGGATGCCTCGGCCTTCGCCGCCGGAGGCGCACACGCGCCCGCCGTCGCGCGAGGTGCGGGAAGCCGCCGGGACGTTGCTGGTCCAGCTCTCGCCGCAGGAACGGGCCGCGGTGGTGCTCAAGGACGCCTTCGATCTTCCGCTCGAGGACATTGCGGACATCCTCTCCACCTCGGTCGGCGCGGTGAAGGCCGCGCTGCACCGGGGTCGCGGGAAGCTCGCCGATCCGGATCTCGAGGTCGAGCGCACACCGGCGCCTGCCGCGCTCGACGCGTTCTGCGCCGCGTTCAATGCCGGAGACCTGGACCGCGTCGCGGCGCTGCTGCTCGACGGCGCGATGGTGGAGGTCGTGGGCGCCTCGCTGATCCAGGGACGGGAGAAGGCCAGGAGCACCGTCCTTCCGGGGATGCTCCTCGGCAGCGCGCGCATGGCCGCGCCGGGGGACGGCGGCCGCGGCGGTGGGATCGACTCGCGGTTCTACCAGGGCGCTCTCCCGAGGCCCGCGCGGCTCGAGCTCCGGTACGCACATGGTGAGCCGCTGCTGCTGTCCTGGTACCAGCACCGCGATGGCGTGGAGGCGGTCCGGGCCGTGACTCGCGTCGAGGTCGACCCGGAGAGCGGGCTCGTCTCCCGTCTGTGGAACTACTTCTTCACTCCCGAGGTGATCGCCGAGGTCTGCGGCGAGCTCGGACTGCCGCACAGGACGAACGGCACTTTCAGTGGTTGCCTCCGGCCGATCCCCTGAGCGTCAGGCCCGGTCGTCGGGTCGACACATCGACCGAAGTCGGTCGACGCCGCCTCTGCGATTCCCTGCTTGAAGGGGGACGTGGAGGCGGTCTACATCTTCTCGTCGATGGCCCGGTTGCTCATCTCGTCCGCGTCGGCGTTCTGCGCGCGCGGGACGTGCACCAGCTTCACCTTCCGGAACGCCTTCAGCAGGGTCAGCGCCTCGCTGTGCAGCTCACGGAGCGCCGGGGCCCGGACCTGATAGGCGCCCGAGAGCTGGCGGATGATCAGCTCGCTGTCGGCGATCACCTCCAGCTCCTCGGCGCCGAGCTCCTGCGCGCGGCGGAGCCCCAGGAGCAAGCCCTGGTACTCGGCCACGTTGTTCGTCTGCCGGCCGAGGTACTTTCCCAGCCGCTCCAGGACCCGGCCATGCTCGTCGTAGACCACCGCGCCTGCTCCCGCCGGTCCAGGGTTCCCGCGCGCCGCCCCGTCGGAGGCGACGCGGAGCTTCCGGTGCGGCTGCACCGGGTGAACGGGAGCCGAAGGGTTCATGCGCGGTGCCGGGTGGGATGGAGCAGGGCGCCCGAGCAGCACGCCCACCAGGTCGGTGCGCGACAGCCCGGGGAAGCGAGCCAGGGTGCGATCCAGGTTCTCCTCCTCCGCGATCACCCGGAGGAGCTCGGGAAGAGAGGGGCGCTGCCCGCTCATCCCTTCTTCGCCGGCGGCGGCTCGATGGCCTCCGGCGCACAGATGATGCGGTGACACGACGGACAGATGTCCGTCTCGAGCGAGGTCTTGAGGTTGTTGTAGAGCTGGGGCGGCACGCTCATGTTGCAGCCCTGGCACGTGCCGGCAATCACGGTGACCAGCGCGGGGGTCCGGCGCTTGCGCACCGCCTCGTAGCGGGACAGCAGCGGCGGGTGAACGCCCTTGGCCACCTCGGCGCGCTTGCCCTCGAGCTCCTTCACCTGGCCTTCGAAGCCGGCGACCTTCGCCCGGAGGTCGTTGAGCTTTCCCCCGACATCACCGACCTTCGCGGCGTACTGCTGATCCTTGCCCTTCACCACCTCGCGGAGCTGCACCTGGATCTTCCCCAGCTCCACCAGCTCCTCCGCCATCGTGGCGTTGGCCTTCTTGGCGATGTCGATCTCGCGGGCGAGCGCGGCGTACTCCCGGGTGGAACGCTGCTCGGAGAGCCGTGCCTCCCACTTGCGGACCTTCTCCTTCTCCTCGACGATGTTCTGCTCCAGGGTTCGCCGCTGCCGCTCCACGTCGAGAAGCTTGTTCCGCTCCGTCTCGACCTCACCCTTCGCCAGGGACAGCTCGCGTTCCAGCTCTCCCATCTGCCGGGGGTAGACCTCGGCTGATTTGCGGAGTGCCAGGATCTCCAGATCCACCTTCTGGAGATCGGCCAGGGCCTTCAATCGTTCCTGCAAAGAGAGCTGCCTCCTGCCATCGCTGCGGACGCCGCGGCCTTGTAGCAACGAAGCGTTCGCGGTGCCAACCTGCTTGAGGAGTGCTCATGCAAGGACCGATTCGCTTCTGTCCGCGATGCGCCACGGAGCTGACCCCGCGCCAGACGGGCGGGCGTGAACGGCAGGCCTGCCCGGCGCCCGGATGCGGGTTCGTCTCCTACGACAACCCCCTTCCGGTGGTCGCCGGGCTCGTGGAGCACGAGGGTGACGTGCTCCTGGTCCGCTCGGTGGGCTGGCCCGAGTCCTGGTACGGCCTGGTCACGGGGTTCCTGGAGCGGGACGAGGAGCCGGAAGCGGCCGTCCTTCGCGAGCTCCAGGAGGAGCTGGGCCTCGAGGGGAGGGTGGTGGCGCCGATCGGCGTGTACGCCTTCCCCCAGCGCAACGAGGTGATCCTCGCCTACCACCTGGAGGCCCGGGGCGAGGTGCGGCTGGGCAGCGAGCTCGCGGGGTTCAAGCGCATCCGCCCGGAAAAGCTACGGCCCTGGCCCTTCGGAACGGGGCATGCCGTGCGCGACTGGCTCGCGCGGCGCGCGGCAGGGACGACCTAGCCCCCGCTGCGCAGAGTCGCGGGAGCGCGCCGGCGTCCTCGCTCAGTCCTCCTCGTCGGGAGTGGCGGCGTCATCGTCGTCGTCGAAGCTCTCGAGGTCCTCGGCCTCCTCCGCCTCCTCGGCCTCGGGCTCCGGCGGGGCCGGCTCAGGTGGCTTCGGCACCGCGGCGAGGCGACCCCGGCGCGGCTCCGGAGCGGGACGGTTGGCCGGGCTGTCCTTCTGGTCCGCCCCGCACTTCGGGCAGATGGCCTCGGGCTTTCTCAGGTCGTAGAACTTGGTCGCGCACTTGAAGCAGACGTGCTTGTTCCCGAGGTCCTTCGCCGGCATCGACTCACCTTTTCGCTGTGACAGAGGGGGAAACGAGGCGGCGATGTAGGCGTCCGGTGCCTCCCAAGTCAACGCTGGAACGCCGTACGATGGCTCCTTCCGCCTGCCTTGACCTTCTTCTGCGACAGCTGTGGACAGCCCCTCCTGCTCGAGGGGGAGCCCTCCCCAGGCCTCCGGGTGGCCTGTCCCAGCTGCCAGGCGACGGTGGACGTCCCGATGCCCGCCGGCCAGGAGCCACTGGAGGTCAGCTGGTTCGCCATGGTCCGGGGCTCCCAGGTCGGACCGATGGCCCAGAAGCCCCTGGAGCAGCTGATCCGCGCCGGTGAGGTGACCGGAAAGACCTTCGTCTGGTGCGAGGGGATGGCGGAATGGAGGCGTGCCGAGACGCTGCCCCAGCTCTCGCCGTCGCTGGCCGCCACCAGGCCCCCGAAGCCGGCGACCACCGCCGACCTCTCGCAGCTCTTCAGCGACCTGGACCTGACCGTGTCGCGCCCCATGGATGCCCGCGCGGTCGAGCAGATGCTCTCCGGCGCCCGGGCGCCGAAGGCCGCCCTTCCCGAGCCGGCGACGTCTCCCGGCCGGATGACCACGACCACCACCCGCAGCACGGCGGTGGCGTCGGCGAGCAGAAAGAGCCGCCGGGCCCACGACGACGACCTCGAGGCGTCCGGCCTCGCCCGCCGCAACTCGCCCTGGAAGGTGGCGCTGGCGGTGGTGCTGATCCTGGCGGTCCCCGTGGCGGGGCTGTACGCGCTCTCCAGCCTGAGTGTGCTCCCGCTCGAGGTGCCGCAGGTCGACCCGGCGACCGGTGCCTCGGTCAAGCAGCCGGTCTTCTCGGCGAAGGGGGTTCGCGGCCTCAAGGACCTGCTGCTCGGGAACAGGCCTGCTCAGGCTCCGCCTGCCCCTGCCCGGGAGGCCCGTGCCCCCGCGCCCAGGCCCGCCCCTGCACCGGCACCGGTGGCTCCGGCGCCGAAGCCCGAGCCCCCTCCCTCGCCCGAGCTGAAGAAGCTCTACGGCGACACGCGCAAGGCGGACGTGGGGCCGACCGCGGTTCCCATCCTCACCCATGCCGCCGCCGCTTCGGCGGGCAGCGCCGGCCCCAGCCAGCAGGCGCTGGCCAGGGTGGTGGCGCAGAGCGGCCCGGCGTTCCAGTCCTGCATCGAGCAGCAGCTGAAGCGCACGCCCAACTTCCGTGGGGGGAAGGTGAATCTCGTCGCCACCGTGGGAGCCTCGGGCACGGTGAAGCAGGCACGCCTCGACCGCAAGGAGATCGACGTCTCGGATCTGGGGAGCTGCCTGAAGTCGCGCGCGCGGCGCCTGGTGTTCCCGTCCTTCGAGGGGGACGACGTCGAGGTGGAGATCCCGCTGGTCCTCACCGCGACGCTCTGATGGCCTCCTCCGTCGTCAGCGCGTGGCTGGAGGCCGTGCGGGCATGGTCCGGCCGTGGCGCCCCGCCCGCCGCGGCGAGCGTCGGGCTGGTCCGTCCCGGTGGTCCCGCTCGCCAGCACCCGTGGGGCCCGGACGCCGCCGCTGCGCTCGGCGCAACGGGAGCGCTCGCGCCGTACATCGATCACACGCTGCTTCGCCCCGATGCCACCGCGCAGGAGATCGAGACGCTGGCCGCGGAGGCCCGTACCCATCGGCTCGGCGGGGCGTGCGTGCACCCGGTCCACCTGGGCGCGCTGGTTCGCGCGCTGGCCGGCTGCGACGTCGAGCCGGTCTCGGTGGTGGGCTTCCCGCACGGCGCGCACCTGACGGAGATCAAGCTGCTCGAGGCGCGCCGGGCGGTCGACGAGGGCGCGTGCGCGGTCGACGTCGTCGCCCCGCTCGGGCTCCTGAAGGAGGGCGACTTCGAGCCGGTGCTCGCCGAGCTCCGGGCCCTGGTGACGGTCCTCGCGCCGGTGCCGGTGCGGCTCATCCTCGAGACCGGGCTGCTCCCGCCGCGGGCGGTGGTGCTCGGCGCGGGCCTCGCGGTCTCTGCCGGGTGCGACGCGGTGAAGACCTCCACGGGGTTCAACGGGCCCGGCGCCCGCCCGGAGGACGTGACCTTGCTCCGCGCCGTCGTGGGGAACGAGCTGGGAGTGAAGGCGTCCGGTGGCATTCGCAGCGCGGAGCTGGCCCGGATGCTGATCGCCGCGGGTGCAAGCCGCATCGGTGCGTCTTCCTCGCTCGCTCTCCTCGAGCTGAGCCTGCCTGGACAGGTGGAGGGCTGAACGCCCGCGCACCCCGTTCCTGGGTGCGATCCTTGCTGGCACCTCCGACCGAGCACAGGTTGCCCCCGAACGGGGAAACGGGGTCTTCCATGCTCTTCGCACTCGGTGGGCTGCTGCTGGTGATCTGGCTCGCGGGCCTCGCGCTCAAGGTCACCTTCGGCGCCATCCACGTGCTCGTGGTGCTTGCAGTGGTGCTGTTCGTCATCGGATTCATCCGCGGCCGCTCCGGACGAACGCCGGCGTGAATCCACTTCCGCGCTGGACGTGGCGCGGCAGCGCGCTAGAAGCCCGGCCCCGGGAGTCCCATGGGGTTGACGGCCGCTCAGAAGAGGACACTTCGGCGTGCGTTGCAGGCGCTGGTGAGCGAGGTGTCGTCGAAGGGGGTGAGGCGCATCGCTCCCAACCGCACCGACGAGACGAAGGTGGGCGGTGACGAGGACGAGCAACCGCTCAACGAGATGCTTCAGGCCATCGCCTCGGACAGGAATCGCGCGTCCGGTGATGCGCTGGGGCGTGCGCAGCGCGCGCTGGACAAGCTCGATCACGCTCCTGACGATGCCGGCACCTGCGAGGAGTGCGGCGAGGACATTCCGTGGGGACGCCTGAAGGCAATGCCCTTCGCCGAGCTGTGCGTGGCCTGCCAGGGCAAGCGCGACCGTCCTCACCACGGGCCCACCCGGCGCGGGCCAACGGACTTCCGATGACCGACCGTTCCGAGCTCATCCGTGAGGTCGATGCCTGGAGCGCGGCGGATCCCGACGAGACCACCCGCGCCGAGCTGCAGCAGCTGCTGGAGTCGGAAAGCTTCTCCGAGCTGGCGGATCGCTTCGCGGCGTCACTCGACTTCGGGACCGCCGGACTGCGCGGCGTGGTGGGCGCCGGCCCGAACCGGATGAACCGGGCCGTCGTGAGACGCGCGACCGCCGGGCTGGCAGCGTATCTCCTGGCGACGGTGCCCGACGCGACCCGCCGCGGGGTGGTGGTGGCGCGGGACGGGCGGCGGATGAGCAAGGAGTTCGCCGAGGACACGGCGGCGGTACTCGCGGCGGCCGGCATCCCCGCGCTGGTGCGTCCGGGCTTCACCCCCACGCCGCTGTGCGCCTTCCTGGTGGAACGGCTCGGCGCCTCCGGCGGGGTGATGGTCACTGCCAGCCACAACCCGCCCGAGTACAACGGCTACAAGGTGTACTGGGGGAACGGCGCGCAGATCATCCCGCCCCACGACGTGGGCATCGCGGCGGCCATCGCCCGGGTGGGACCGGCGCGGGAGATTCCGCTGGCCGACCTGGCCGACGCGCGCGCGCATGGCCTGGTCCGGGAGATTGGACCCGAGCTCGAGCAGGCCTACCTCGAGGGCGTCCTCGCCCACCGGTTGCACGCCGGCGAAGGGACGGATCTGACCATCGTCTACACGCCAATGCATGGCGTTGGCGGGCCGCTGGCGCTGGAGGCGCTCCGGCGCGCGGGGTTCGGCAGCGTTCATCCGGTTCCCGAGCAGCTGCAGCCCGACCCGGCATTTCCCACGGTGCGCTTCCCCAACCCCGAGGAGCCGGGGGCGATGGACCTCTCCCGCGCTCTGGCAGAGCGCACCCGGGCGGACCTGGTCCTGGCCAACGACCCCGACGCGGACCGGCTCGCGGTGCTCACCCGCGAGGCGTCCGGCCAGCTGCGTGCGCTCACCGGCAACGAGCTGGGCGTGGTGCTTGGTCACTACCTGCTGACGCAGGGGCCGCGGCGCGAACGGCCGCTGGTGATGACCACCATCGTGAGCTCCACGCAGCTGGGGGCGATCGCTCACCGCCTGGGCGCGCTGTACGACGAGACGCTCACCGGATTCAAATGGATCGCCAATCGCTCGATGGAGCGGGCGGCCAGGGACGGCGCCGAGCTGGTCTTCGGCTACGAGGAGGCGCTCGGCTACACCGTGGGGACGCTGGTCCGGGACAAGGACGGGATCGGCGCCGCGCTGGCGGTGGCGGACCTCGCCGGGTGGACCCGGGCACGCGGCACGACCGTCGCCGGCTACCTGGAGGAGATCCAGCGCGAGTTCGGCATCCACGTCTCGAAGCAGCGAAGCTTCACCCTCCCCGGCGCGAGCGGGGCCGAGACCATCGGCCGGGTGATGGAGGCCTTCCGGAAGGACCCGCCGACCCAGATCGGCAGCCGGACGGTGGAGTGGGTGAAGGACTACCAGGCGCGGACCCGCACGGTGCAGGGGCGCAGCGAGCCGCTGAGCCTGCCGCCCTCGAACGTCATCGCCTACGGGCTGGACGGCGGCGCGCAGGTGACGCTCCGGCCCTCCGGAACCGAGCCCAAGATCAAGTACTACTTCGAGCTGCCCGAGCGCCTCGCGCCGGACGAGGACGTGCCCAGCGCGCGCCTCCGGGGCGAGCAGCAGCTGGCCGAGCTCGAGCGTGAGTTCCTGGCGCTGGCCACCGCACGTGGCCAGCCCCAGGCGTGAAACGAAGAGTCTTCAACCGGGAAAGGAACGACGCCGTGCGACCTTCGATGCGGAGTGCGATGTGGAGCGCAGTGCTGACGGTGTGCGTGGCCGGAACCGCGCGAGCCCAGACCACGACGGCGTCGACCGGCGGCGAGCTGGCGGCGCCGCCAACGCCCTCGGAGCGGTGGACCGTGGAGTCGGGGAACACCGTCGGTGCCGGAGCGAACGTGTTCCATGGCGCGGTCGGCTTTCCGGGGCTGGACCTGCGGCTCATCCACGGCCTGGACAGCACGACGGACGTGAACGCGCGGATCGGCATCAACTACGCATTCGAGGGAATCACCCAGGGCACCCGGTTCGAGTTCACCGCCCAGGTCGGCATCCGGAAGGAGCTGCTCACGCTCGGCCGGAACATGAAGCTCGCCGGGCGCTTCGATCCGGGGATCATCGTCGCCGCCTCGCCGGGACAGTTCGGCCTGAAGATCCCGGTCGGGCTGGAGCTCGGCATCCCCCTGAGCCAGCCCCTCATGCTGAACGCCTCGTTCGATCTGCCGATGTTCTTCACCTTCGGCGACGTCAACGCGTTCTACATCCCGCTGCTGTTCGGGGCCGGAGTCGAGTACCTGCTCCAGCCGAATCTCGCGGTCACCGGGAAGATCAAGATCGGTCCGACCTTCGGCACCGGTGACGCGAGCGGGAGCGCTTTCACGCTCTACGCGCTGGTCGGCCTGGCCTACAAGTTCTGACCCGGACTCCGCGGGTGTGTGGTTCTCCCCGGGTGCGCAGCCCGCCGGCTGCACGGGCGGGGTGACGCTCGTTTCTTTTCTGTACGCGCACCCCGGCAACGCCTACCGTCTGCCCGCAACAACCGACGGGGGCAGCGGCAGCCGGGAAGATTTTCAGGGTTGCCGCGCGGGCCCCACGAGAGGGCCCGGGCGGTTGATGAACCTGTGACCGCAGGGGAGGACATGTGAGAGCTGCGAAACTCAATGCAGTTGGCTGGACCGCAGTGTTCGCGCTGAGCCTGGGTGGGCTGGCCAGCGCCCAGACCACCACCAACCACTGGACGGTCGACTCTGCCGAGACCGTCGGGACCGGGAACAATGTCGTCCGCGGGCAGGTCGGGTTCCCCGGCCTCTGGGCGGACATCATCCACGGTGTGGATCCGACGACGGAGATCGGTGGACGGCTGCAGATCAACTACGGCGTCGAGGGCCTGACCAGCTCCACGAATTTCGAGATGGCGCTGAACTTCCTGGCCCGCAAGCAGTTCGTGGACACCGGCAAGTTCAAGTTCGCGCTCACCTTCAACCCCGGACTTCTCTTCTACACGGCGTTCTCGACCACTACCTTCGGCATCACCTTCCCGATCGAGGGCCAGTTCGGCATCCCGCTCGACCCGAAGTTCACCCTCAATGCCTCGTTCGGGCTCCCGATGTGGGTCACCTTCGGGGACTTCAGCGCCTTCTACCTGCCGATCATGTTCGGCGCCGGTCTCGAGTACCTGCTCGAGCCCAACATCGCCCTGACCTTCAAGCTGCGCGTGGGGCCCACCATCGCGTTCGCCAACGGCGGGTCGGCCTCGAACTTCACGCTGAACGCGCTCTTCGGAGTGGCCTACAAGTTCTAGCTGCTCCCGGGGAGAATGCCCGGATGACGCCGTACGAGCTCATCCGGACCAAGCGGGACGGCGGCAGCGTCCCGCCCGAGGCCCTCGGCGACTTCGTCGCCGCCTACGGCCGTGGGGAGATCCCGGACTACCAGATGGCCGCGCTGTGCATGGCCGTCTTCTACCGGGGGCTCGACCCGCTCGAGCTGCGTGCGTGGGCCGAGACGATGCTCCACTCGGGAGCGACGCTCCGCCGCCGGGCTCCCTCGCCCCTCCGGGTGGACAAGCATTCCACCGGAGGCGTCGGGGACAAGGTCTCCATCTGCCTGGTTCCCCTGGTCGCCGCGTGCGGGCTGGCAGTACCCACGGTGGTGGGGCGCGGGCTGGGCCACACCGGCGGCACGCTTGACAAGCTCGGGGCCATCCCGGGCTTCCGGACGGACCTGTCGGTCGCCGAGGCGGGGGTGGTGCTGGACGAGGTCGGGGCGTGCGTGCTCGGGCAGACCGAGGAGATCGACCCCGCGGACCGGCGCCTCTACGCGCTCCGCGACGTCACCGCGACGGTCGACTCCATCCCGCTCATCGCGGCGAGCATCCTGAGCAAGAAGCTCGCGGAGGATCTCGACGGGTTGGTGCTCGACGTGACGGTCGGCTCGGGCGCGTTCATGCGTCGGCGCGAGGAGGCCGAGCAGCTGGCCCGCACCCTGGTCGATCTCGCCGCAGACATGGGCTGCCCTGCCGTGGCGTGGCTCACCTCGATGGACGCTCCGCTCGGCGCCGCGGTGGGCAACGCCCTCGAGGTGCTGGAGGCGGTCGAGCTTCTCCAGGGCGGCGGCCCGGCGGACCTCCGGGAAGTGACCCTCCGCCTGGGGGCCGAGATGCTGGTGCTCGGGCGCCAGGCGGGAAGTATCGACGAGGCCGAGCGCCGGCTGGAGGCGGCGATCACAGACGGCTCCGGCCTCGCGCGCTTCCACGCGCTCGTGCGCGCGCAGGGAGGAGACCCCGCGGTGCTGGACAGACCTGCGGAGCTGCTGGGACCCCTGGTGACGACGGAGGTCCCCGCCGCGCACGCCGGCGTCCTCACCGCGGTGGACACGCTCGCCGTGGGACTGGCGGCGGTGGTGCTGGGTGCGGGCCGTACGCGCAGCGACGCGACCATCGATCCCGGTGTGGGCTTCACCGTGCGACGCCACCCGGGTGAGCGGGTGGAACGCGGCGAGCCGCTGGTCCTGGTCCATCACCGGCCGGGGCGCGACGTGGACGAGGTGTGCCACCGCCTCGCCGCTGCCTTCCGCATCGCGGACCAGGCCGCGCCGACGCTTCCCTTGCTCATCGCCCGGATGGAGGCGAGGCCCCGATGATCAGGCTCCTGGAGCAGCTCGAGGAATCCGCCGCCGCGGTGCGAGCGCGCGTTCCCACCGCCGCGCCGGAGGTGGCGCTGGTGCTCGGGAGCGGGCTGGCCGGTGCGGTGCGCCTCCTCGACGGGCCCGAGGCCGTTCCGCTCGCCGACGTTCCCCACGTGCCCACCCCGAGCGTGTCGGGCCACCCGGGTCGGCTGGTCTTCGGCCGGGTGGGTCAGGTGCGCGTCGGCGTTCTCCAGGGGCGCCTCCACACCTACGAGGGCTGGAGCGCCGCCGAGACGGCGTTCCCGGTACGCCTGCTCGTCACGCTCGGCGCACGGGTGGTGGTGCTGACCAACGCCTCGGGCGGCGTGCGCGAGGGCCTCGCCGCCGGCGACTGGATGGCCATCAGCGACCACCTCAACCTCTCGGGGAAGAACCCGCTCGAGGGACCCAACGACCCGCGGGTGGGCCCGCGCTTCCCGGATCTCTCGCAGGCGTACGATCCGCAGCTGCGCGCGCTGCTCCTTCGCGCGGCGGCGGCCGTGGGGGTCCCGCTCCACGACGGCGTGTACGCGATGATGGCCGGGCCGTCGTACGAGACGCCGGCGGAGATCCGGATGCTCCGCACGCTCGGCGCGGATGCGGTGGGCATGAGCACCGTGCCCGAGGTCATCGCGGCCGTGCACATGGGCGCGCGTGTCGCCTGCCTGAGCTGCGTCACCAACGCTGCCGCGGGGCTGGGAGGCGCGCTCTCCCACGCCGAGGTCGAGGCGACGGCGCAGCGGGCGGAGGAGAGCGGGGTCCGCATTCTCCGGGCGTTTCTGGGGATGCTGGCGGGGTCATCCGGACCGGGGTGAGTGGGAACCCCACGTCTGCGGGGGTCATCGCAGACGTACCTTCCTTGCTCGTCTGCCCTCCATGTAAGCTTACTGCCAGCATGGAGGTCCTCATGGAACAGACCGGCCAGACCCTCCGGCGGCCGCAGGACCGGCGAGACTCGCCACGCGTGCCGTTTCGGTTCCTGTGTCGCTGCGCGGTCGACGGTGAGGCGTACGAGGAGACCCGCGGCGACATCAGCATCGGCGGCGTGTTCTGGGGAACCGCCCACGCGCCGCACGCGCACGAGGTCGAGGTGCGCGTGGTGCTGCCGGGCGAGCACAGCGAGATCCATGCCCGCGGACAGATCGTCGGACGCCGCGACGCCGGGCTCCACGTCCGCTTCACCGCGCTCTCGCACGACGACGAGATGGCGATTGCCCGCTACATCGACGAGGTGGGCATCGGCTGGGAGTAGCGCCGGAGGAAGGTTAGGGTGCCTTCCGATGGAGCCCGACTGGTCCTCGATGGAGTCTGCGGCCCGCGCGGCATTGCCCCGGGCGTATGCGCCCTATTCGCGTTTTCCGGTGGCCTCGGCGATCCAGTTCGCGGACGGTGCCATCGTCGCCGGAGTGAACGTGGAGAATGCCTCGTACCCCTTGAGCCTCTGCGCGGAGCGCGCGGCGGTGGCGGCGGGAGTCGCCGGCGGTCACGGCGCGGTGCGCGCGGTGCTGGTTCTCACCGATGCGGCGGAGCCGACTCCTCCCTGTGGAGGTTGCCGTCAGGTGCTCGCCGAGCACGGCGCGCCCGACGTCCCGGTCCGTTCGATGACGCTGCAGGGCCGCACGACCGAGCACAGCCTCGGCGCGCTGCTCCCCGACGCTTTCCGCCCGGAATCACTGGACCGTCGCAATGCCCCGCCTCCTCGGCACGTATGGTAAGCCGCCACCTCACGAGGGTGACCTGACCCATGTGGAAACGCTTCAGACGAGCAATGCGCAGCTTCTTCGGCTTCTTCGTCTCGGGCATCGAGAACCCCGAGCTGATTCTCGAGCAGAACATCCGTGATCTGAACGACCAGGTCCCGCGGATGAACGAGTCGATCGCGATGGTGAGGGCGAACCTCACCCTGCTGGAGAAGGAGAACCAGAAGTACACGACGGAGGTGAGCGACCTCACCGCCAAGGTGAAGGCGTCCATCCAGGCCAACCGCGACGACCTCGCCGCCTCCTACGCGACCCGCCTCCAGATGGAGAAGCAGGCCCTGGAGCGGAACCGCCAGCAGCTGGAGACGGCGAAGGCGGCCTACGAGAAGGCCATCAACGTCAAGAAGATGTTCATGCGCGAGAAGGAAAAGAAGACGCAGGAGGCGATGAACGCCATCCGCGACGCGCGCAGAGCCCAGTGGCAGTCCAAGGTCGCCGACGCGATGGAGTCCTTCGAGGTCGCCGGCATCGACGCCACCCACGACGAGATGCTCCGCAAGGTGCAGGAGAAGACCGCGGTCAACGAGGCCCGGATGCAGATGGCGCTGGAGTCGGTCGACCACCAGGCCCTGCAGATCGAGGAGGACGCGGAGAAGCTCCAGGCCCAGGAGCTGGTGAAGCAGTTCAAGATGGAGATGGGCCTGGCCACGCCCGCCCCGGTGTCGGAGACCGGCGAGGCGGCAGAGAAGACCATCGGCAAGAAGGTGGAGGTGAAGTAAGCAAGCCCTCCGGAAATGGGTTTGCGGCGCAAGACGGGGCTGTACCTCTTCCTCGCGCTGCTCCTCATTGCCGGCGGCTGGCTCGCCGCGAGTCGGCTGGGCGTGCTCGACCGCGTCAGCCGCCGTCTCTTCCCGGCGCTGGAGAGCACCGGGACGCTGTCGCCGGGGGACTTCCCGGCGGGAGTCACCGCGCCCGGCGGCGACATCGCATCGGTCCCGCTCCGGCCGACCCTGGTCGGCTTCACCCCCCGAGGTTCCGCGGCGCCGCTGCTGCTCGCCACCGGTGGGGTGGGTGAGGGGCAGGGCAAGCCCGCCGGGCTGCTCCGGACCAGCTACTCGCTGGATGCCCGGGCGGTGGTGTTCGCCCGCGCCGTCGAGCTCCGCAAGGCGCTGCAGGACGGCGCGGAACGGGGCGGCGTGGACATGGCCGCGCTCACCGTCGATCGAGTCGCGAGCTGGATCCACCCGCTGCGGGACGCCGCCCCCCGGGTGGTGCTGCTGCTCGCCCGGAGCCAGGGCGCCGACGCGCTCGGAGCGGTCGGGGTCGCCGGCCTCCCCGAGCTGAAGGGGCGCCGGCTGGCCGTGGCCACCGCCAGCTCCGGACAGTACTTCGCGCTCTGGCTCCTGATGCGCGCCGGCCTCGGCATGCGGGACGTGAAGTGGGTGGACCTGCCCTCGGCGCTCGACGCGGGTCTGGCGCTCCGGGAGGGACGGGCGGACGCCATCGTGGGCCTGCGGGGCGACGTGGACTCGGCCACGGCCGACCGGGGCGGGAAGGTGCTGGCCACCACCGCGGATGCGCCACACCTCATCGCCACCGTGCTGGTGGTCCGCGGTGAGTTCGCGGCCCGCTATCCGGACGGCGTCCGGCGCGTCATCCGTGGGCTCCTCGACGCCGCTGCGGCCACCCTCCGAGACCCGGTGCCCGCCGCGCGCTTCCTCGGCGAGGTGGCTCCTTCGCTGGGAGATCCGCGCGAGGCGGTGCACGTCGAGCCGCCGGCGACGCTGCGCGAGAACCTCGCCTTCTTCGGGATCGCCGGTCAGGCCCCGGTGACCTACGACGAGCTCTTCCAGAGCGCGGCGGCGCTCGAAGCACGGATCGGCAAGTCCCCCCCTGCACCGGCGGCGGAGGACACCCGCGACGTGACCGTGCTCCGGAGCCTGGGGGAGGCCCGCCAGTGAGTCGCGCCGGGCGCACGCTCCGGGCGGCGCTGTTCGCCCCGGCCAACGTGGTGGCGCTCCTCACCGCCGGCGGGGCGTCGGTGTTCACCGGACACCCGCTTCCGGCGCTGGTGGCGCTGGGCGCCGAGGCCTTCTACCTCGCGGCGGTCGGTCTGGTTCCGTCCTGGCGACGGGCGCTGAGCGCCCGTGCCGGCGCGCCGGAGGACGACGAGACCGAGCGCCTTCTCTCCGAGCTCGCCGAGAGCCAGCGCGAGCACTACTTCGTGCTCCGGGATCTCCGCGACGCGATCCTCGAGAACTACCGGAAGCTGCCCGGGGGGGGCGTGCTCGCCGCCTCGAGCGAGGCGCAGCTCGCGGCACTCCTGACGGCCTTCCTGCGCCTGCTGTCGACGCTGAACGACCATCGCCGCTACCTGGGAATCGCCGATCGCGAGGCCATCCGCCGCGAGCTGTCGCTGCTCGAGGCCGAGCTCGGCGCGCAGGGCAACGCACGGCTGCGCGAGGTCCAGGAGAAGCGCGCCGAGATCCTCCGACGCCGACTGGAGCGCTTCGCCCAGGCCGAGGAGAGCCGGGCGGTGGTGAGCCACCAGCTGGCCAGCATCGAAGATCTCGTCAAGCTCACTCACGAGCAGTCCATCTCCATCCGCGACCCGGCCGCGGTCGGCGGGATGCTCGACGCGCTGGCGGCGGAGGTGAGCGCCACCGAGCGGACGGTCCGCGAGCTGGAGCAGTTCCTCGACGTCACCGAGGACCGGTCGGGCACTCCGGCCCCGCGGACCCGGGTGCGCGAATGAGCCCGGGGGCGCTCGCCGTACGGCTGGCGGTGTGGGTGCATCAGCGGCTCCGGGCGTGGGTGGACCAGCTCGCGCCGCCCGAGCTCCTGCTCGCCGAGCGCATCACCGGCGTCACTGGCACCGCCGTCGCCGGCGCGCTGGTGGCGAGCGGGCTCGTCGAGCGGCTGGACGACACGCCCCGCTCCGCCCGCGAGCTGCTCGGTGAGGGAATGGATGGCGATGCCGCCGAGCGCATCCTCCGGGGCGCCGCGGCCCTGGGCCTGGTGGAGCGGAGCGAGGCCGGCTTCCGGCGGAATCGGCTGAGCCGGGCCCTTCAGGCGGATGCGCCGCGCAGCCTCGGGCCAGTCGCGGTCTACTTCGCCTCGGAGGTCAACCTTCGGACCTGGAGCCGCTTTCTCGAGGCGGTTCGCAGCGGCGTCGTGCCGTTCCGCCGGGCGCACGGCCGGGGCGTCTGGGAGCACCTGGCCCTCTCGGAGGAGGACGGGGTGCGCTTCGCCGGGGCGATGGAGGCTCTCACCCGTCTGGACGCCGAGACGGTGGTGCGGACCCCGGGGTTCTCCGGCGTGACCGGTCTCTGCGACGTGGCCGGGGGGACCGGAGCCCTCCTCGAGGCGGCGCTGCGCGCACACCCGGCGCTGGAGGGCGTCCTGGTGGACGCACCGTCGGTGGTGCAGCTCGCGCGCGGACGCTTCGAGCGCTCGGGGCTGATCGACCGCGTGCGCCTCGAGCCCGCGGATGTCTTCGCCCGCGTGCCGGAGGGCCTCCCGGCCTACGTGCTGAAGGACGTGCTGCACGACTGGGACGACGCCCGGGCGCTGGTCCTGCTGCAGGTCATCCGCCGCGCGATGCCACCCGGAGCCCGCCTGCTCCTGGTGGAGATGCTCATGGAGGACGGACCGGTGGCGTCGCTGGCCTCGCTGGTGGATCTCCAGATGCTGGCGATCACCGACGGAGGACGGCAGCGCTCCGCGGACGAGCTGGCGTCGCTCCTGGGCAAGGCGGGCTTCGGGCCGCCGGTGGTGCACCGGACCAGCACCGCGAGCAGCGTGCTGGTGGCAGAGCCCGTGTAGAGTCCCCGCGCCATGGCCGACGTCCTGACGACCGACGACGCGAAGGTCCGCTGGATCACCCTCAACCGCCCCGAGACGCGAAACGCGCTCACCACCCAGGTCAACGACGCGGTGCGCTCCGCGATCGAGTCCGCCCCCGCCGCCGGAGTGCGGGTGGTGGTGCTCACCGGAGCCGGCGGCGCCTTCAGCTCGGGTCTCGATCTGCGGGTCGCGGCCGAGGAGGGGATGGACCCGTCGACCATCGAGTCGCGGATGCGGATCCACTTCCATGGCCTCATCCGGGCCATCCGCGCCTGCCCGCTGCCCACCATCGCGGTGGTGGATGGGCCCGCCGCGGGGTTCGGCTGCGACCTCGCGCTGGCCTGCGATCTCCGGCTCGTCTCCGACCGTGCCCGCTTCGGGGAGATCTTCGTGAAGCGGGGACTCATGCCCGACGGCGGCGGGACCTGGACGCTGCCCCGGCTCATCGGACTGGGGCGCGCGCTGGAGCTGATGCTCACCGGGGACCTGGTGGACGGCGTGGAGGCGCAGCGCATCGGGATGGCCAACCGCGTCTACCCGGCGGAGCAGCTCGAGTCCTCGGCCCGCGACTTCGCCCGGACCCTCGCCGCGGGCCCCCCACTGGTCCACCGCACGGTGAAGGCCGCGGTCGCCGCGGCCGCCCATTCGACCCTCGACGAGGCCCTGGAGGGCGAGGTCCGCGGCCAGCTGAAGCTGCTGGCCTCGGCGGACTTCCAGGAGGGCATCGTGGCCTTCCTGGAGAAACGCCCGCCAGCGTTCAAGGGCGAGTGAAGTACCGCTTCCACTGGGATGCCGCGGTCTCTGAGCTCCAGCGCCGCCCGCGAAGCGGCGGCCTCAAGCAATTTTGAAACCGCGGCCGTGACCCGGAGGCGACCGACACGCACACCGGCGCATCGTTGACCCTCCGCTCGGCCGGTCGCTAGGCTTCCTGCCCGCGGTTGCTCCCTACACCCGTCCTCCCTTGACCAGCCCCTCGCCGAAGAAGCAGCCGATCCCCTTCGGGCGGTACCTGCTGCTCGACCGGATCAACATCGGTGGCATGGCCGAGGTCTGGCGCGGGAAGGTCTTCGGCGCCGGTGGCTTCGAGCGCCTGGTGGCCATCAAGCGGATCCTGCCCAACATCGCCGAGGACGAAGAGTTCATCTCGATGTTCCAGGACGAGGCGAAGATCAGCGTCCAGCTGACTCACGCCAACATCTGTCAGATCTACGAGCTGAACCGGATCGGCCCCAGCCTCTACATCGCGATGGAGTACGTCCCGGGCAAGGACCTCCGCTCCATCTTCGAGCGAGCGCGGAAGAAGGGTGAGCCGCCGCCGGTCCCGCTGGTCTGCTACGTCATCGGCAAGCTCTGCGAGGGGCTGGACTACGCCCACCGGAAGAAGGACCAGCACGGCCGCGACCTGAACGTCGTCCACCGCGACATCTCGCCCCAGAACGTCCTCATCTCCTTCGAGGGCGAGGTGAAGGTCATCGACTTCGGGATCGCGAAGGCCGCCGGCAAGGTGACCAAGACCCAGGCAGGCATCCTCAAGGGCAAGTTCGGCTACATGAGCCCGGAGCAGATCCGCGGGCTGCCCCTGGACCGGCGGAGCGACGTCTTCGCCATCGGGGTGTGCCTCTACGAGCTGCTCACCGGTGAGCGCCTCTTCGTCGGCGAGAGCGACTTCCAGGTGCTGGAGAAGGTGCGGAAGGCGGAGGTGCTCCCGCCCTCCACCTACAACCGGAAGATCCCCGAGGCCCTGGAGCGCATCGTCCTCAAGGCGCTGGCCAAGGACCCCGCCGACCGCTTCCAGTACGCGAGCGAGCTCGCGGACGAGCTGCAGCGGTTCCTCATCACCTCGGACAGCATCTTCAGCCGCAAGGACCTGATGCAGTACATGAAGTCCACCTTCGCCGAGGAGGTGGAGCGCGAGCGGGCCCGGATGGCGGAGTACGCCGACGTCAAGGCCCCCGAAGGCATGCTCACCGAGGTCGGGGTGGGCGTCCCGGTCCTGGCCCGGAGCACCGGGCCGATCCTCGCGGCGGTGCCGACCCCTCCCTCGACCCCCTCGGTGGTGCGGAGCGCCTCGCTCCCCAAGCTCACCGCGGCGGCTCCGATGTCGCAGCCCCGCGAGGACGAGGGCACGCTGGTGGTCGACGGCGACGAGGTGCTCGCCTCCGTCGATGCAGCCCATCCGGTGGTGCAGCCCATCGTCGGCTCCGAGTCACAGACCGATCCCGAGCGCGCTGCCCGCGTCCCGGACTCCGAGGACGACGCTCCGGTCTCTCCGGTGGACGAGACCATCGTCCGCGTCCGTCCGGGCGTGCCGACGCCGGTTCCCGCCGGCAACGCTGGCCCGCCGCCGCTCCCCCCGCGCCCATCCCCGGCCGCGCCGGTCGTCGAGGCGTCCGAGGTCGCGGTCGCCGAGGCCCCCCAGCCTCCACCCGCGGAGGGCTCGCCCGTGGCGCCCGCGGCCCTCGACGAGCTCGCCGGGCTCCCGGTCCTCGGCTCCGTCGGGACGACCGGCTCGGAGCCGCCGGTGCCGGTGGAGCCGGTTCCGACCCCGCTTCCCCCGGTGGCGACGCTCACGCCCCTGCCGCGGACGGCGCCGACCCGCGACTTCCCCGCAGTCTCGCCCGCCCTTGCAGGCCTCCCCTCCTCGCCCACGGCCGAGATGGAGGCGCTCGAACGCACCGCCGCGCGAGCAGCCGCGCGCGGGGGCCGCCGGGTCTGGCCCTGGGCGCTCCTGGTGCTCGTGGCGGTCGCGGCGATCGGTGCCGCCTGGGCGTTCGGCCTCCGGGAACCGTCGACCGGACGGGTGGTGCTCGACGTGAGCCCGCCGGAGGCGCGCGGTCGCGTGCGGCTCACCGTCGCCGGCGCCGATCTGGGCGTTCCCAACCACTGGCCGGTGGTCCAGACCACGCCCTCGGGCAAGGTGGAGATCCTCGCCTCGGCGGATGGGTTCAAGCCCGCGCTGGTCGAGACCACGGTCGGCCGCGGGAACGCTCCGACCTCGGTGCTCGTCGCGCTGCAGCGGGCCGCCACGGTGGCGCGCTTCACCGTTCTCCCCGAGCCAGATGACGCGGAGGTGCGCATCGACGGCCAGGTGGTGAAGCGTTCCGGCTCGCGCGGCTCCTTCGTGGGAGAGCTGGTCCCCGGCCAGGAGCACAGGCTTCAGGTCAGCCGCGCGGGCTTCCGCCCGGTGGAGACCAAGGTGAGCGCGCGGAGCGCGGAGGAGCCGGTCGAGGTGCGCACCACGCTGGAGCCGCTGGAGTTCTCCCTCCTGGTCACCTCCACGCCTCCGGGCGCGGTGGTGTTCAGCGGCGAGCGGCTGCTCGGCATCACCCCGCTGGCCACCCGGGTGACGGCGACGGCGGCGGCGCTGACCTTCCGCAAGCGCTGCTTCGAGACCGCGCAGGTGCCACTCCGCTTGCCGGAACAGCCGGGGCCTCGGGTCCCGGTCAAGGCGGCGCTGCGCAAGGTGCCTGGCTGCCGCTGACCGGGAGGCTCACTCCCGTTAAGCTTCGCGGCCCATGGCTTCCCGCACCCGCAAGGCCAGCGACCCCCTGTCAGACCTGCCGCCCTGGGCGCAGAAGCTGGCCCAGGCCTACTACACGAAGACCGTCAGCACCTTCCTGCTCCACGGGGCGGTCCGCGACCTGCAGCCCCTGGGGCCTGCGGATGACCGCACCTACGGACCGCTGAAGCAGTTCCTCACCGAGGAGCTCTTCGGGGGCCGGAGCCACGTCCTCCACTACGACCGTTCCAGCGGCATCCGCGCCGCCACGCCGGACTCGCAGAAGGACTTCACCCGGACCCTCTCGGCCTACGACACGATCTACGGGACCGAGTACGCGAAGGTCCTCCCCCGGGACCCGGGTCGCGCGCTGCAGATTCTCGAGAACTACCTGCGGATGCGGCTCTCGGACGGGCAGTCCCTCGCGCTGATCATCGACTTCGCGGAGACGCTCGCCCCCGGCGGGGAGATGGGCAGCCTGTCCGCCGAGGACCGGTTCGCCCTCGCCACACTGGTGAAGTGGGCGAGCGACCCGCAGTTCCTCGCCGGCGATCTCTCCATCGTCCTCCTGGTGGAGAACCTGGCGGAGATCTCCAGCCGGATCTCCCGCAACCCCTACGTGGCGAGCATCGAGCTGCCGCTGCCGAACGAGGAGGAGCGGCAGGACTTCGTGCAGGTGAAGCTCCAGGGCAAGCGGCTGGCCTCGGTCTCGGAGATCCCCGCCCCGGCCCTGGCGAAGATGAGCGCCGGGCTGTCGCGCATCAACCTCGACCGGATCCTGACCGAGGCGGTCGAGCGCGAGGTGAAGATCACTCCCGAGCTGCTGAAGGAGAAGAAGAAGGAGATCATCCAGGCCGAGTGCCACGGCCTGCTGGAGTTCATCGAGCCCGCCCACACCCTGGACTCGGTGGCCGGCCACGGCAAGGCCAAGGAGATGCTCCGCCAGGCGGCTGCGGCGCTGAAGAAGGGGCGGATCGAGGTGCTCCCCATGGGCTACCTCGTCTCCGGGCCGGTGGGGACGGGGAAGACCTTCCTCGCCACCTGCTTCGCCGGAGACATCGGCATCCCCTGCGTGAAGTTCCTCAACTTCCGCAGCCAGTGGCAGGGCGTCACCGAGGCGAATCTCGAAAAGATCTTCAACCTCCTGAAGGCGCTCTGGCCGGTCGCGGTGATGGTGGACGAGGCGGATGCGTTCCTCGGCAACCGCGAGGCCTCGGGAGACTCGGGCACCTCGAGCCGGGTGTTCGCCTCCATCGCGTCGTTCATGGGCAACACCGAGTTCCGGGGGAAGATCGTCTGGTTCCTCCTCACGGCTCGCCCGGATCTGCTGCCCGTGGACCTCAAGCGGCAGGGGCGCGCGGAGGAGCACCTGGCCCTGTTCTATCCGCAGAACGACGCCGAGCGGGACGAGCTTGCCCGCATCGTGGCCAAGAAGGTGAAGGTGCCCCACCTTCCGTCCTTCGCCGCGCTCCTGCCCAAGGGGACGCAGATGTCCGGCGCGGACATCGAGGCAGTGCTGGTGCGCTCCAAGTTCCGGGCACTGGCCGCCGGACGTGAGGAGCCGACCGAGGACGACGTGCGGGCGGTGGTCGCGGATTTCGTGCCGCCCAGCTACCCGCTGGAGATCGAGCTGCAGAACCTGGCCGCGGTCCAGGAGTGCACGAGCCGGGAGCTCCTGCCCGAGGTCTACCGGACCATGGAGCGGGACAGCATCACCCGGCGGATCCGCGAGCTGAAGCTGCTGCTCGAGGAGCGGTGAGCAGCGGGAAGGCCGGATGGGAGACCGACTGCCGCTGACGCCGGATGAGTTCCGGGCCCTGGCCGGCCGGGTGGTCGAGATCGCCTCCGGTCTCCTCGCCGACCTCCCCACGGCGCGAGCATTCCCCGACACCTCGGGGGCCGAGGTGAACGCGGCCTTCGGGGCGCCCCTCCCGGAGGAGGGCCTGGGGCCCGCGGCGCTGGATGCGCTCACCCGGGTGCTCGAGCTGTCGCGTCCGCCGAGCCCGCGCTTCTTCGGGTACGTGCTCGGCTCGGGCGAACCCGTCGCCGCGCTCGCCGATCTCCTGGCCAGCGTCCTGAACCAGAACGTCACTGCCTGGCGCTCGGGGCCCGCGGCGGTCACCATCGAGCGGGTGGTGGTCGGGTGGCTCGCCGAGGCGATCGGCTGCCCGGGCTTCACCGGGAGCCTCACCGGAGGCGGCTCGTCGGCGAACCTCATGGGCCTGGCGATGGCCCGCGAGGCACGCGCCCCGGCCAACGACGCTGGAGTCCAGCCGGGGGGAGTCGTCTACGCCTCGTCCGAGGTCCACATGTCCATTCCGAGGGCCGTCGCGGTCCTCGGCCTCGGCCACTCGGCGGTTCGCCACGTTCCGGTGGATGCCACGCTCCGCATGGACGTCCCGGAGCTCGAGCGAGCGGTGGAGCAGGACCTCCGCGCGGGTCGGCGCCCGCTGGCGGTCGTCGCGACCGCGGGGACCGTCAACACCGGAGCGATCGACCCGCTCCGCCCCATCGCCGAGGTGGCGCGGCGTCACGGACTCTGGATGCACGTGGACGGGGCCTACGGCGCCCTGGCGGCGCTCGCCATTCCGGAGGCGTTCCAGGGCATCGACCTCGCCGACTCGATCTCGCTGGATGCCCACAAGTGGCTCTACCAGCCGCTCGACTGCGGGTGCCTCCTCTACCGGGACGCGGGCGCGGCGCGGGCGGCCTTCTCGCACACCGGCGACTACACGCGCTCGCTCCTCGAGGATCCGGTGGAGCGGTTCGCCTTCTTCGAGGAGTCCCTCGAGCTGTCGCGGCGCTTCCGGGCGCTGAAGCCGTGGCTGTCGCTGCGCTACCACGGGATGCGTGCCTACCGGGAATCGATCCGGACCGACCTCGCGCTCGCGCAGCGGCTCGCCGCGGCCGTCGACGCCTGCCCGCAGATGGAGCGGCTCGCCGCGGTCCCGCTCAGCGCCGTCTGCTTCCGCCATCGCGGCAACGGCAGCCGGAAGGCGGAGGAGCTTGACCGGTTCAACCAGGACCTGCTGCTCCGGGTGGTTCGCCGGGGACGCGTCTTCCTCTCCAATGCGACGCTCGGGGGGCGCTTCGCGCTCCGGGCATGCCTGGTCAACCACCGCACCACCGAGGCCGACGTCGACGCGATCGTCCCCGAGGTGCTCGCCGCGGCCGGTTGACCAGGTCCTCGCCCGCCCTCACTGGGTCGTGAACTTGCGCCCGGTCGCGATGCTGAACTGGACCGTGCTGGTGGACGGAAACGCAGCGACCCCTCCGGCGTACTCGTCGACGCTGGCCCAGGGCGCAACGGGCTGGATGGTCCAGCCATACTTCGTGCCGGCGGGGAGGGTGATGCCGAGCGCGCTCAGGTCGGGGAGGCGGGTGGAGGTCGCGCTGGTGATCACGCCGTAGGTGGCGGTCAAGGTGGCCGTGGTCGCCGCCCCGACGCTCGCCGGCGGCGTGTAGCTGGTGCTGCTCCCCGTCGTGGGATCGATGCTCCCCGGCCCGCTGAGGGCCCAGGAGACGGTTCCGGTCGCGTCGACGAGCGTGCTGGTGAAGTTGACCGGAGATCCTCCTGCGACGACCCTCCTGCTGGTCGGCGAGACGGACAGGGAGGGGTTCCCCCCGTCCGGTCCGCCGGTTCCGCTCGAGCCGGCACAGCCGAGGAGGAGGCACAGCAGCGAGACGGGCGTGAGCGACCGAGCGTTCGACATGTCGGACTCCCTCGTGGATGCGATCGATGGAGCGACGCGGCTCACCCGCTCGGATGCTCAGGGCAGACTCCCGGTGACGCGAGGAAGCACGCAGGGTGCTCGATGCAGGCACTTCCGCCGCACAGCGACGTGGGCCGAGCCTGGTCGCCGGTGCTGCTCGCTTCCTCGGGCGAGTCCCCGAGGCAGCTCCGAGCGCCGCCGGCGGTCGGCATCCGGTGCCTGGCCCGGAGACGAGCCAGGCGCCGGCGCGTCAGCCTCCGGCGGCCGCGGGCGTCTTCGGTCGGGGTGCTGGGAAGAACCGCTCCAGCTCCGGGACCTCGCGGCTCCGCTGCGCCACGCAGAGGTCCAGCCTCTCCAGCGCGAGCGAGAAGCGACGAGGTCCACCGAGCATGCTCTTCGCCCGGGGCCCGAAGACCCGCTCCGCCTCGGTCCGCTCGTCCGCGCTGCAGGAATCGCGCACCAGCGCGAGGAACTGGGTCAGCGCGCCGCGGGGCATGCTGGCCGCCAGGGTGTCCCACGATCGGTCGATGCCCGACACCATCCGCGCGCGTCCGATGGTCGAGTCGACCGGAGACTCCAGCTCCTTCCACTTTCCGCCGGCGAGCAGCTTCGCGATCTCCCGCGGGTTCAGCTTCCCCGACGTGCCGAGAGCCACGTTCTCGTCGAGGAGCTCCGGCACCCGCGTGCTGGCGAGGCCCTCCAGGAGCCAGTCCCGGGTGTCGATGTCCGTGGTCCGGTCCAGCCGCTGGCGCAGCGCCTGGTGGAGGTCACGTCCGCCGAAGCGGACGGCAGTCGAGAGCACCGGTGAGACCATCTCCGGCGCGAGGGCTCGCGGGCGCGAGAGCCAGGTCTCGGCGAGCGTGCGCGCGTCGGCGATGAGGGTGGGGTCCTCGCCCCGCTGCGCGACGAACTCGGTGAGGTCCGGCCGGACCAGCTGCACCTCCTCGTCCTCGGCGGGCTTCGGGCGGAGGCCGAGGGCCCGCGCGTGCGGACCGAAGACCTTGCGGACCCAGGCGGCGTAGGCGGGGCCGAGCCGCCCGGCGAGGAAGTCCTCCCGGACGGTCGCCAGCCTGATGGCAGCTTCCACGACGTGATGTTCCCGGCTCCCGGCGTGACGGGCCGCGAGCTGCAGTCCCTCCGAACGGGGAATGGCGCCACCCCTCACCAGGGCGTCGGCGTCACCGAGAAGGCCAACTTTCTCGGCATCGTCGAGCTTCGCTCCCCGGGTGAGGCGCGCCCGCCAGGCGGGGTCTAGCTCGAGGCGGTAATAGCCCGCGTACCCGGCGTTGGGCAGCACCCAGTCCGGACAGGAGCGCTCCTCGAGCTTCACCTCCGTCCGGGGACCGTCGAGCAGCACGCAGCGGCTCTGCGCCTTGCCCCGCGTGCTCCATCGAGTGCAGACCGGGATCTGCCACGCCCCGGCGCGATCTCCGGTCGAGCCCGCGGGAAGCCACCGGTCCTGCGCCAGCTGGAGGAAGGCGCCCTGGGCCCCACAGCGAACGCTGGCCTTCACGCGCGGGACGCCGGGATGGTCGAGGAAGGTGTCGAAGGCAGGCGCCACGTCACGGCCCGCGGCCTCGGAGATGGAGGCCAGGAAGTCCCGGGCGGTGGCGTTCCCGTCCGCGTGCGTCTGGAGGTACCGCTGGATGCCGCGGCGGAAGGTCTCCGGCCCCACCCACTGCTCGAACATCCTGAGCACCGAGGCGCCCTTCTGGTAGGTGATGGAGTCGAAGGCGTTCTTGATGTCGTTGTAGCTGTTGACCGGCTGCCGGATGATCCGGGAGCTCACCAGCGCGTCCGCGGAGGCGGCGATGTTCCGCTGCTTCCCGCGCTCGGCGCCCATCCCCCACGCGGGTGCCCAGCGCTCGATCACCTTCGTCTCCATCCAGGTGGCGAACGCCTCGTTGAGCCAGATGTCGTCCCACCAGGCGGCGGTGACCAGGTCACCGAACCACTGGTGGGCGAACTCGTGCGCCGCGACCAGCGCGTACTGCCTGCGCCGCTCGACGCGGTCCTGCTCCGGACGGGTGAGGACCAGGGCCTCACGGAAGGTGACCAGGCCCACGTTCTCCATCGCCCCGAACTGCACGGTGAAGGGGATGGCCAGCACGTCGAGCTTCTCGTAGGGGTAGGCGATGCCGAAGTAGTCCTCGAGCCCCTCGAGGATCTCCGGGGTGACTCGCGCCGCCCAGGCCGCCTCGTGCGCCCGGCCTCTCGGCGCGATGATCCGCACGGGAACGCGCTTCTTTCCCGCCGGACGCGCTTCCTTGATCTCGAACGGGCCCACCCCGAACGCCACCAGGTAGGACGGCAGCGGGCGCGTCTGACGGAACCGGACTTCCTTCATCCCCTCGCCGGAGGCGCTCTCGGCGACCACCGACGTGTTGGACACCGCGGTGAGGCCGGCCGGAACTCGCAGAGACACTTCCCAGGGGATCTTCGCCGCGGGCTCGTCCACGCAGGGGAAGGCCCGGCGGGCATCGGTCTCCTCGAACTGGGTGAAGGCGTACCAGTCCCCGCCGCTCTGCTGCCGGAAGATGCCCGAGTCCTCGTGGGTGAACAGCGTGCCCTCGAACTCGAGCCGCAACGTCACCGGCCCGGCCGGGAGCGCGCGTGGAAACCTCAGCGCCACTCGCTCGTCGTCGCGCACCACGGGCTCGGCCCGGATCTCGTCGGTGCCCACCCGCGCCGCCGCCGAGCCGACGCGGAGGACGTCGGCGTTCAGCCACACGACGTCGGTGGGAGAGTCGAGCGTCCCGTCGATCTCCGTCCGTCCCGAGAAGCCCTGGGAGGAGGGAACGATGGTGAGCCACAGCCGCTGCGCCGCTGGACGGAAGGTGCGCGGGAGCCGGATTCCCTCGGGAGCGACCAGCGCCGGGGGAGGAGGCGGCGCGGCGACCTGGGCGGTGGGCGCGGTCGCAGGTGCAGCGGAGGAACGGTCCGCCGCGCACGAGGCGAGGACGAGGAGGAATGTGACGACGACGAAACGGACGTGCATGGAAGGCCGTGGACTCTCGCACGACCGGATGCACATGCAACGGTCGATCAGGGTCAGTCCGCGGGTCCGCCCACCCGGAGGTTCAGCCCCGGACGGAGGGAGCGCGCGTGGCGGATCCGGTTCCACCGCTTCAGATCGTCCACGCTGACGCCGTACTGCTGTGCAACGCTCCACAGAGTCTCGCCCTCGGCGAGCTGGTGGATGCCGGGCTTGCCGTCCGCGGCAGGGGCGGGCGCGGCGACCGTCGCTACAGGTCGCACCGGCGTTGCGGCAACGGGCAAGGTGCTGGCCACGACCGCGGTCGGCCTGGCGTCGATCGGGCCCGCGGCGGGGCCAGGCCACACGGTGAGGACCGTCCCGATCTGGAGACCTTTCCGGGCCTTCTTCCCCAGGTTGTTCCAGCTCTGGATCTGCTCCACCGAGACGTTGAAGCGCTGGGCGATGGTCCACATCGAGTCGCCGTTCTGCACGCCGTACTGCACGCGCGTCTTGCCGTCGACGACCTCGCTCTTGACCGTTCCCTGCGCCATCGCCCTGGCGTGGCCGGTGCGGGTCCCGGCGGGGACTTCCTCCTCCGGCGTGGGGGCCACGTAGCCCTGCGCGCGCGCCCGGGCCACCTGCCGCTCGAGACCGTGCCCGCCTTCGGCCAGGGCGCGCGCCGAGGGCACCGGGATGGCGAGCTCGCTGTTGATCCGCAGCGTCTTCGCGCTCCGCAGGCGGTTGAACTGGAGGATGGCCTCGGGAGCCGAGTGGTACTGGAGCGCGATGCGCGAGAGGGTGTCTCCCTTGCGCACGTGGTGGATGCGGTAGGTGAGCCGCTCGGAGGCGGGGATCCGCGCCAGCGCGGCGACGACGGTGTCCTTCGTCCCCTTCGGGACCTTCACCATGTACGGCCGGGCGGCGGTCGCCGGCGGTGTGCACCAGCGCCGCAGCTCGGGATTGAGGTCGTGGATGCGCTCGGTGGTGGTCCCGGCGGAGCGGGCGAGCACGTCGAGGTCCGTCGGCTCCACCACCGGGACCTCGTCCCACTCCAGCGGCTGCTGGAACTCGAACTCGTCCTCGCTGAAGCCGAACGCGCGGGGATGCTTCGCCACCAGCGCGCAGGCGATGAGCTTCGGGACGTAGTGCTTGGTCTCCTTGGCCAGCCCCTTCCCGTCGCTGAGGGCCCAGAAGTCGGCCGTTCCCCGCTTCTGCACCATCCGGCGCAGCTTCTCGCCGCCGGCGTTGTAGCCAGCCCAGGCGAGGTACCAGTGGCCGAGCGCGCCGTGCAGCTCGGTGAGGTACCTCCCCGCGGCGACCGTGGCCTTCATCGGATCGCGCCGCTCGTCGACCCAGAAGTCCTGGTGGAGCCCGAAGCGGCGGCCGGTGCTGCCGATGAACTGCCATGGGCCGGCGGCACGTGCCCAGGAGGTGGCGCCGGGAGAGAAGCCGCTCTCGATCATCGCGAGATAGACCGTGTCGCGCGGGAGCCCGCCCCGCTCGAGCAGCGGGGTCATCATCGGGATGTACCGCGTGGAGCGGGACATCCACTTGCGGAACCACTTCCGGCCGGGCCCCTGGAAGAACTGGATGTACTGGGCGACCGTGGGCTGCATCTCCACCGGGATGTCGTACTCCGGCGCGATCGCGCCCACGTCGAACGTGGTCAGATCCGTCACCAGGCCCAGGTCCACCACGGGCTCGTCGCCGGACAGCAGCTCGGCGCCGTCCTCCAGCCGCGCCCGCAGCGGGCTCGCGGTGCCGAGCGCGCGGACCGAGCGGAGCACCTCGGGAGTCGGCTTCGCGGCAGGGTCGAGGACGGCGTCCTCGAGCGCGCGCATCTCCTCCAGCTCCTCGGAGGCGGGCTCGTCGTCTCCGTCGTCAGGTGTGGCCGCGGGTGTGATGGTCTGCGCCGGCGCGCGCGGCGGCGCGGTGGGCGAGGCGTCGGACGCAGGTGCGGCCGCGGAACTGCTCAGGGCGAGGAGGACGAGGGCGAGCGACAAACGAACCCTTGATGCTAGGCGGCCCGTCGGGGTGGGTCAACGCCGCGTCGCGGTGCTCGCCGGTGCCCCGTGGCCGGGTCCGAGCACGCGCGGAAGATACTTCGCGAAGTCGAAGTGGATGCTGTTCTCGGCGGTGTGGCATCCCACACACACGCTCGGCCCCGGTCGGGGGCGAGCGACCGACTTGCGGGTCCCGTCGACGACGTGGAGCGACCCCGGCCCGTGGCAGTTCTCGCAGCCCACGTTCCTCCGGGCCTCCACCTGGTCCACCCGGCACACGCCGCCGGCCTGCTGGAAGCCGATGACGTGGCAGGCCACGCAATCCAGCCGGTACTGCTTGTGGACCGACTCGAGGGTGGCATAGGCCCGCGCGTGCCCGGTCTTCTCGTACACCGCGAAGGGCGCGGGGTGGCAGCTCCGGCAAGCCTCGTTGCCGACGTAGGCGGCCTCTCCTTTCGCCGGCGGCGGGCAGGGCTCGCCGTGCTCCTTCGCCCAGGCGAGGTTCAGCTCGGCCACGTCGCGATCGTAGTCGGCGATGATCCTCTGCACCCGCGGATCCTCGGGGAGCGCGGCCTCCACGGGGACGAAGCGCACGGTGAAGGTCCCCGGCTGCAGGGCGGAGTCCTGGGCCTGCGCGGTCAGCTGCTCGGTGCGCTGCACCAGCTCCTTGAGGCGCGTGTCGAGCAGCTGCTTGCGCTCCGCGGACAGCCCCGGAGTGCCCAGCTCCTTCCGGAGGAGCTCCACCCGCTGCCTCTGGGCGCCGAGCTCACGCTCGATGTCCCCCTGACCCCGGGCGAGCTGCAGCGTGCCGCCGCCCGGGCCGGGGCTCGCGTCGACGCGAAGGAGGGAGCGGCCGCGGCTCTGCACCTGCGCGACCGGGACTGAACCCCGGAGCAGGCGCCCATCCTCCCACTCCGTGCCGACGGTCTCCGGGGCCTGGGCGGCGACCACCAGGTCGACTCCCGTCGCCTCCTGCGCCTCTGCAGGCTTCCCGCCGAACAGGCCGAGGACCAGCAGCGCGCCGCCGGCCCGGAGCCCGGCCGCGCCCCGGGTGAGCTCCGCGGCCGTCGTGCCCGCGACGACGCCGACCTTCCACCGTCCGGCGTCCAGGAGCCGGGTCTCGCCGGGCCGCAGGTCGGGGAGGCCGAGTGAACGCCGGAAATCCGGTCCGAGCGCGTCGTCCAGCGGCCCGGCGAACTGCGCGCCGAGGTGCATCGCCCGGTAGGCGTCCGCGATGGCCTGCGCGCGCCGTCGCTCGCCGACCGTCTCGTCGGCGCCGAACCCGGTCCGCTCGAAGAGCGCGTCCCCGGCGTCGAGGAACAGCGAGGGGACTCCCGCGCCCCGCGTCTTCTCGACGATGGCCGCTACCTTCGCCAGGCCTCCCCGCATCGCCTCGCTGCATCCGCACGGAGCGATCTGCCCTCGCACATCGGCTGCAACGAAGATGGCGAAGCGCGTCGCAGTGGGCGATCCGCCGGCTTCCGGTGCCGGAACGCCTCCCGGGCTGCCACGGTGACACGACGCGAGCAGTGTGGCTGCAATGAGGACCGAGCGGAGCTGCAAAGTTCCGTCCGCGGAAGGACGGCCCCCTCTACCACCGCGAGCCGGACGCACGCGAGTCGTTGACAGACCGCCAACGGAATTGGTTTGAGCGGGGCGCTTGCCGCCGCCGCCCGCAGATCCGATGAAGCTGCCCCTCGAGGAGCTGCTCTACCTGCGGCTCGGTGAGTTCCTCGACCAGCTCCACGGCCGGAAGGTGCCGGAGCTCTACCGCGTGCTCCTGGATCAGGTGGACCGGGCGGTGCTCCGCCAGGCGCTGGAGCGCAGCGAGGGACAGCTCACCGCGGCGGCGTCGTTCCTCGGCGTGGACCGGAATACCCTGGCCCGCAAGGTGAAACGGCTGAAGGTCCGCGGCCGGACCTGATGGCCGAAACGGCCGGGCGTGGCCAAGGTGCGGGGCTGCTCATGATGCGACCGCTCGTACACATCCTCACCGCGGGCTTGCTGGTGTCCGCGCTCCCGGTGCACGCGCTCGACGACGGTCTGGGCGAGGTTCCGGAGGACGTCGACCGGAGCTCTCCGCTCTCCACGGTGCAGGGGTTCCAGGCCGCCGGCCACAAGAGCGACTACGAGCTGGCCGCCTACTACCTGGCACTCGACTGGATCCCCCGCGACAAGCAAAAGGCCGAGGGTGCGCGTCTGGCCAGGCGCCTGCGCTTCGTGCTCGACCGCAAGCTGTTCCTCGAGCTCGGAGCCATCAGCAAGGAGCCACAGGGCGACCCGGCCAAGCCCGGCTACGATCAGCTCGGAAGCATCCCGCTGGAGAAGCAGAACGTTCCCATCCGGGTCTCGAAGTACGAGGTCGACGGCAAGCCCACCTGGGTCTTCAGCACCATCACCGTCCGGTCCATCGACGCGCTCTACGAGGCTTACGGGCCGCCGCTCGCGGAGGTCCTGCCCGAGGTGCTCTTCACCCGTGCGGTGGGAGGACTCGAGCTCTGGCAGTGGCTGGGATTCCTCCTGGCGTTCGCCGCGGCGGTGATCGGCGGATGGGTGCTCGAGCAGATCGCCCTGCTGGTGCTCGGACGCATCACCCGCATGACCCGGGTGTCCTGGGACGATCAGCTGGTCCAGGCCTCGCGGGGGCCGCTGCGCCTTCCGATCTGGGCCTTCGTCCTCAGCGTCGTCACCCCGCCGCTGTTGCTCCCTCCGGTCTGGGCACATGGCGTCAGCGTTCTCAACCGGTCGCTGCTGGTCATTGCCGCGGCGTGGTTCGCGCTGAGGTTCCTCGACCTGGCCTCGGGTGTGGTGGAGAGCCGGGTCGCCAAGGTCCACGAGAACGTGGCCAACGCCCGCGCGGTCCGGACCCAGCTGGCGGTCCTCCGGCGAGTGCTGGTGATCGTGGTCTGGATCCTGGCCGCCGCCGCGCTGCTCATGCAGTTCACCGTGGTGCGCACGGTGGGCGTGTCGCTGCTCGCATCGGCCGGCGTGGCCGGGGTGGTGCTCGGTCTCGCCGCGCAGAAGTCGATCGGGGCGCTCCTCGCGGGCATCCAGCTCTCCATCACCCAGCCCATCCGCATCGGCGATCAGGTGGTCGTCGAGGGAGAGAACGGGACGGTGGAGGAGATCACCCTCACCTACGTCACGGTGCGCGTGTGGGACCTGCGGCGGCTGATCGTCCCGGTGACTCAGTTCCTGGAGAAGCCGTTCCAGAACTGGAGCAAGGGCGGGGTCGAGATGCTCGGCACCGTGACCCTCCAGGTGGACTGGACCACCGACATCGAGGCGCTCCGCAAGGAGGTGGCCCGGGTGCTCGCCGCGGAGGCGAAGGACCTCTGGGACGGCAAGACGGCCAAGGTCCAGGTGGTGGAGACGACCGAGCAGACGATGCAGGTCCGGGTTCTGCTCGGTGGCTTCGTGGACTCGCTCTTCGACCTGCGTTGCCTGCTCCGCGAGCGGCTCATGGCCTTCCTCCACCGGACCCCGGAGTGGCTGCCCCGCCAGCGGATGGAGCACGACGGGACCGCGCAGGCTCCCTCCGCCCCGCCCCCGCCGAAGGCCTGACCCCGGCCCGGGCGGGCGCCGGGTCGCTACGGGCCCCGGCGTGCGCCGCTGACCCACCCCGGGGTCGGTCGCCCGCTCCCCTTCCGCCGTGCACACCCTCGGAATGCCGAGGGGATGGCCGGGAGGGGGCCGCTGGCCCGGGACGTGAAAGAGGGTCTCGGGCATGAAGCCGTCTCCTCACACCAACGCCGTCGTCCAGGCTCTGGTCGCATGCCGCGCGCGCCGCGAGCTGAAGGGCACCATGCGCGACACCCCGGAGGAGCGCCAGGCGATGAAGGCCCAGCTGTGGGCCCGACTCGATGCCCGGCTCTCCACCTGGGACCCGAGCACCGAGACGATGGCGCAGTGGGCGCTCCACATCCTCAGCGCCCCCAGCGAGCCGACCCAGCAGGTCGCCTGAGCCCGGGCCGCGCGTCCTCGCCTTGCGCCAGCGCCGTGCGCGGCACGCGCAAGACACATTTCGAATCGTGAAGGCATGAGGGGCATGCGTACCCCGCCGGGATAACGCGGTGGGGGACCACGGGTTATTGCGGGCGGAGGAGCTGCCATGCCGACCGCCGTCCCCCCCGACGCCGAGACCCCGCCGACCCCCAGGCCCGAGCGGCGTGTGCTCGCCCGCGCGGTAGGGGTGTGGTGGGTCCAACGGCTGCTCGAGGCGGCGCGCCGGCGGCGCGCGACCGCTCCACGCGACGACGACGAGGGGCGCGCGCCCGCTCCGCTCGCGCGCTGACCCGTCGTCGGTCCTCGTGCGCGGCTCCCCGAGGAGCGAGTGCCGTTCGTCGGGCCTGCGGCCGCAGGGACACGCGAAGCGTTCGCCCGGGCGGGGTTTCATGCGACAGTGACCGACGCCATGGCGGTGCGAGAGGGCGACATCCTGGACGGGCGATTCGAGCTCGGGCGCGTCGCCGCGAGCGGCGGGATGGGGGTGGTCTTCCGCGGCATCGACCGGCAGACCGGCACCCTGGTCGCGGTGAAGACCCTGAGAGGGGTCGACGGCGCCGAGCGCTTCCGGCGTGAGGTGCGAGTGCTCTCCGGCCTCCAGCACCCGGGCATCGTCACCTACCTCGGGCACGGACAGGTCCAGGACGAGCTCTATCTGGTGATGGAGTGGCTGGAGGGCGAGGACCTCGGCGCACGTCTCGCGGCGGTCGAGGTGAGCCTCGACGACGCGGTCGGCGTGGGCCTCCAGCTCGCGTCCGCGCTCGCCGCCGCGCACGCGCAGGGGGTCATCCACCGCGACCTCAAGCCATCCAACGTGTTCCTCTGCGACTGGCGTCTCGACCGGGTGAAGCTGCTCGACTACGGCATCGCCCGGCTGGTCGGCGCCTCGAGCCTCACCGACACCGGCTCCGTGGTCGGAACGCCGGCGTACATGCCTCCGGAGCAGGCGCGCGGAGATCGGACCCTCGACGCACGCGCCGACGTGTACGCGCTCGGGGCGCTCCTCTTCCACTGCCTCACCGGGCGACCGCCCTTCGAGGCCGGGACGCTCCAGAGCCTGCTTCTCTCGGTGATCCAGCGGCCGGCGCCCCGGCTCGGAGAACGCCTCCCGGTGCCACGCGCGCTGGACGACCTCGTGGCGCGGATGCTGGACAAGGACCCCCGCCGCCGGCCTCCGGATGGGAAGGTGGTCCTCCAGGAGTTGTCGGCGCTCGGCCGGGGCACGGAGCTCGCGCTGTCGGCCACGGCCATCGCCAGCTTCTCGGGAAGCGAGAGCGTCCCCCTCGGGAGCACGGTGAAGTCCGTTCTCTCCTCGGTCGCGGTACTGCCCTTCCACGACATGAGCGCCGCGCGCGATCAGGGCTACCTCTGCGAGGGCATCGCCGAGGAGCTGATCAACACGCTCACCGCGCTGTCGGGCCTCCGGGTCGCCGCCCGGAGCTCGTCCTTCGCGCTCCGTGGCTCGGAGCTCGACGCGCGCACCATCGGCCAGCGGCTGGGTGTGGACGTGGTGCTCGAGGGCGGGGTCCGCAAGTCGGGCGACCGGCTCCGGGTCACCGTCCAGCTGGTCGACGTGGCCGGCGGCTCACCGCGCTGGTCGCACCGGTTCGACGGGTCACTGGAGCAGGTGTTCGAGATCCAGGATCAGATCGCCGCGAGCGTCGCCACCGCGCTGAAGGGAATGCTGAGCACCGAGGAGCGGGAGGCGCTCCGGCGCCCCGAGGCCCACGTCGAGGCCTACGAGCACTTCCTGCGCGGGCGCCAGCTCCTCCACGGCCAGACCAGCACCGGGTTCGAGACCGCGGAGCGGGAGTTCCTCCGCGCCATCGAGATCGATCCCACCTACGCCCCGGCCCACGCGGGCCTGGCCCAGGTGTACATGTGGTACGTGGACTGGATGGGGCGAGGCCAGCCGGCGAGCGAGGCCGCGGACCGGGCCAGCCGGCGCGCGCTGGAGCTGGGCCCCGAGCTCGCCGAGTCCCACGTGGCCCGGGGCGCATACCTGACCAGCGTCTGCGACTACGCCGGCGCCGAGCAGGCATATCGAGAAGCCATCCGTCTCAACCCTCGCTCCTACGAGGCCCATTACCTGCTCGCCCGATGCGGAGTGCACGGGGGAAACTTCGAGCTCGCGGCGGAGATGTTCCAGCGGGCCTCCGAGCTCCGTCCCGAGGATTTTCAGTGCTGCGCCATCGCCGAGGTTCCGCTCAACCGGCTGGGCCGGTTCGAGGAGGCCGCCCGGAGCCGCAAGGAGGCGCTGCGCCGGATCGAGCGACATCTCGAGCTTGCGCCGCGCGATCCGCGGGCGCTGATCCTGGGTGCCATCATCCTGGTCGCCGATGGCGAACGAGAGAAGGGCTTCGACTGGGCGGCGCGTGCGCTGGCCGAGGGGCCCGAGGATCCGGCGACGCTGATCAACGCCGGGTGCATGTACGCCCGGGCCGGTCTCAAGGAAGAGGCGCTGAAGTGCCTGGAGAGGAGCTTCGGGCGCGGCTGGGGCAAGCGAGACTGGGTCAACAACGATCCGGACTACGACTCGCTCCGGAGCGACCCGCGCTTCCAGGCGCTCGTCGCAAAGCTGAGCTGACCTTCAGTCCTCCTTGGGACCGGCGACCTGGGTCTCCGGGCCGAGGACCGGCGCGGCCTGCTCGACGGCGGCCGTCGCGGAGGCGGCAGGCGCGGGGTGGGAGAAGAAGTCGTCGGCCGCGGTGATGAGCTCCTGAACCTCGAAGGGCTTGCGCAGCGTGCGGAACACACCGGGCACGTGCTCGACCCACTGGCCGTTGACCGTCGCGGACATCGCCAGCACCCCGAAGTCGCCGTGGTCGGCGCGATTCTTGAGCTCCTCGAGGAACTGGAGCCCATCCATGACCGGCATCTGGAGGTCGAGGACGACGAGCGCCGGTCGCGCCAACCGGTCGAGCATCGCCAGAGCCTCGAGGCCATGGCGGGCGTTCGCCACCCGGTAGCCCACCTGTTCGAGCGCGTCCTGGAGGGATTCACGGAGAACGAGCTCGTCGTCGGCGATGAGGATGTCGGGGTGGGAACGCACGGGCGCCGGAACGGTGCATCGGCTTGCCATCAGGCACATCTGCCTGGTCAAAAGTGGCTGTTGGGCCCATGACATCGCGGGGAGCTTTCACTCGTCAGTGAACACTCCATGGGACCGCAGACCTTGGATCGATGGAGGCCGGGTCGCGTCCGCGGTGGCAGTCCTGCAGCAGAATTGCTAGCCGGTTTCAGGCGGCCGGGGTCACGGTCCCGTGCCTCTTTGCCTTCCAGGAAGGCGAGCGGGCTTCCGGTCCGCGAACTCCGAGACCAGGGCCTGGATCTCCCCGATGTCGAACGGCTTGCGGAGCGCGCGGATGACTCCCGGCAGCTTGCCGAACCAGTCGGGGTCGACGAGCGCCGACATGACGACGACCTCGAAGTCCTCCGTGTCGGGCCGCCTCCGCAGCTCGTTCATGAAGCCGACGCCGTCCATCACCGGCATGTGGAGGTCCAGGAGAACGAGCGCCGGCCGGGGGAGGCGGCTCAGCGCGATCAGGGCCTCGGAACCGTTCCGCGCGCAGACGACACGGTGGCCGTCCTCGACGAGCGCATCCTCGAGGGTGTCGCGAAAGTTGTAGTCGTCCTCGGCGATGAGGACCGACGCTCCGGCGCTCATGCAGAGGAAGATGCCACGGCCGGGGAACGCCGGACGTCACCGCGCCACCCGGTGGTGTTGACCTCTCCACGCTCGAGTCGGGAAATGGGACCAACGGGGCGCGAAGGTACGGTCACGGCCGCTTCAGTGCGACGGGGCTGCCCGCCGCTCCCTGACCAGGCGCCGGCCGAGCCAGAGCGCGACGATCGGCAGCAGCGGGAGCTGCCCCAGGGATTCCTCGACGGAGTGCGCGGTCTGCGCACCTACGAGGAGACGGCGCGCTTCACCCCGAGCTTCTTCATCTTGCTCTGGAGCGTGGACGGCTTGACCCCGAGGATCTCCGCTGCACCGCCGGGCCCGTAGATGCGCCCGCGCGTCGCCTGGAGCACCCGGCTGATGTGCTGGCCGGTGGCGTCCGCCAGGGTCGGGAGTTCGCCCTCGCGCGGCCGTCCCTCGCGGCGCCGCCGGCCGGGCAGGTCGATGACCTCCGGACCCAGCTCCTCGCCCGGGGCGAGGATGAGCGCGCGCTCCAGCACGTTGGCCAGCTCGCGCACGTTGCCCGGCCAGTCGTGGGCCTCGAGGCGGGCCAGGGCGTCGGGCGTGAGTCGCCGCACGGTCTTCCCGGTCCGCCGCGCCAGCTGACCGAGCAGGGCCTCGGCGAGCGGTGCGACGTCTTCCTTCCGCTCGCGCAGCGGGGGCACCTCCAGGGGGAACACGTCCAGAAGGTAGAAGAGGTCCTCGCGGAAGCGGCCGGCTCCGACCGCCGCCTCGAGGTCGCCGTGCGTCGCGGCGAGGATGCGCACGTCGACGTGCACCGGCCGGTCGCTCCCCACCGGCTCGAACTCGCCGTCCTGCAGCACCCGGAGCAGCCGCGTCTGGAGCGCGAGCGGCAGCTCGGAGATCTCGTCGAGGAAGAGCGTCCCACCGTTCGCCACCACCAGGCGGCCCGGACGGGCGCGGCCGGCGCCGGCGAAGGCGCCCTCGAGGTGGCCGAACAGCTCGAGCTCCAGCGTTCGCTCCGGGACTCCGGCGCAGCTCAGGGAGACGAAGGGCTGATCCGACCTGGAGGACCAGGCGTGGATCGCACGGGCGAGGCGCTCCTTTCCGCTCCCGGGCTCGCCACGGATGAGCACCGGGGTCTGGGCGCGGGCCACCTGCTGGGCACGGCGGAGGAGGGCCTGCATCACCGCGCTGCGAGCGCCCGAGTCCGATCCGCGTCCGCCACCGAGCTCTTCCTCCAGCAGCTTGGCGTGCTCGTGGTCCTGGAGGTGGAGCCGCTCCAGGGTGATGTTCTTGCCGGCCCCCTGGATGGCGATGGCGAGGAGCTGCGCGTACACCTCGACCAGGTTCACCACCGGCGGCGGGTAGACCTCGCACACCGTCCTGTCGAGGGTGAGGACGCCGAGCGTCTGCTCACCGGCGACCAGCGGCGCCACGAGGCAGGCGTGACCGGGCGGGAGATCCAGCACGTGATCGAACGGGTCGCCGTCTCCGTGGCGGTGATCTGCCTCGAGGAAGGTTCGTGCGCGGCGGGTCTCGAGCGCCTCGCGCAGGGAAGGGAACTGGTCCAGGGTGAGTGCGTGCTCGCGCACGCGATCGTCGGCGAGGGGACCCCGGGCGGCGCGCACCACCAGCCGTCCCTGCTCGAGGACGAAGACGGTGGCCAGATCGTACGGGGCGACGCGGGACAGCCAGTCCAGCCCGCGGCGAAGCACCTCGTCCACCGCCTGCTCCGAGCCGACCATCGTGGCGAGCTCGTGGAGGTCGCGCGCGAGATCCACCGGCCGGAGCGGGGCGACGGCTGTCATGGCCGCGACTCTAACGGCGGACCCACCGAAGTGCCGGTGTTTTCGACGCCTCTGTCGGCGGTGGACATACCGAGATTTCGGTGGATGAGGCGGACGGTTGTGCGTACAAGTAGATGATTTGCTTGCGATTTGGCATCGCGCGCCGCATCAAGATGGGTGCCGGGGGCCCGTCCCGGGCTCCTCGAGCCATCCAACCTCAAAGACAACGAAGGAGCGAGACAGCAATGCTGACCGTAGGAGACAAGTTTCCGGCGTTCCACCTCAAGGCGGCGGTGAGCCTGGAGAAGGGCAAGGAGTTCAAGGACATCACCGAGAAGGACTACGCGGGCAAGTGGAAGGTCGTCTTCTTCTGGCCCATGGACTTCACCTTCATCTGCCCCACCGAGATCGCCGAGTTCGGGAAGCAGAACGGCCAGTTCCTGGAGCGTGATGCTCAGGTCCTCGGCGCGAGCACCGACACCCACTTCGTGCACCTGGCCTGGCGGAAGGACCATCCCGACCTCCGGAACCTCCCGTTCCCGATGCTCGCGGACACGCGGCGCGAGCTGTCCACGCAGCTCGGCATCCTCCACAAGACCGACGGCGTGCCGCTCCGGGCGACCTTCATCGTCGACCCCGAGGGCATCATCCGCTGGGCGAGCGTGAACGACCTGAGCGTCGGACGGAACGTCCCCGAGGTGCTCCGCGTGCTCGACGGCCTGCAGACCGACGAGCTCTGCCCCTGCAACTGGAAGCAGGGCGACGAGACCCTCAGCGAGAAGATGAAGAAGGCGAGCTGATGAACGCGCTGGAAACGCTGCGGAACGCGATCCCGGACGCGGCCAAGGACCTCCGGCTGAATCTCGGCAACGTGCTGCAGCCAGGAACGCTGACCAAGGAGCAAATCTGGGGCACCGCGGTGGCCTGCGCCATCGCGGCGCGCAACTCCCAGCTACGCCAGGCCACGCTCGAGGACGCGCTGCTGCACGTCGGCCCCGAGGTGGTGGAGGACGCGAAGGCGGCCGCCGCGCTGATGGCGATGAACAACGTGTACTACCGCTTCAAGCACATGGTGGGCCGGGACGAGTACGCGCAGAAACCGGCGCGCCTCCGGATGCAGCGCCTGGTGCAGGTCGCGACGAACAAGACCGACTTCGAGCTCTTCTGCCTCGCGGTGAGCGCGATCAACGGTTGCGAGAGCTGCGTCCGCTCTCACGAGCGGGTGGTCGTCGAGGGCGGGCTGACCGAGGACCACGTCAACGACGCGGTCCGCATCGCCGCGACCCTGCACGGGGTGGCGGTGGCGCTGGAGATGTAACCCACCGGACGGAGCTTGCGTCCCGTGACCCCGGCCCGGTCGTCCCGGTGCCGGGGTTTTTTGATCTCCCGACCACTGGAGGTGTCGACAACGACGGTCGCACCTCTCTCCCAGCAGCCTGGCAGACGATGGCGCGGACGGGCTCGGCACGCGTTCGCTTGAACTCCCTCCGCGAGCGTGGGCACCACGCCCATCCCGGGGCGGCAGAGCCGGGGTGGAGGGACACCATGGAGCAGGGGATGAAGGGCGTGCTGGGCCTGTCGCGGCGCGCGGTGCTCGCGATCTTTGCGATCGCGCTCGTTCCGGGCGGGGTACTCGCAGGTGATCACGAGGGTCGAGGGCGAAGCGAGCGCTGGGTCGCGGTCTGGGGAGCGAGTCCGTCGGATCCGGCGGCCGCGATGCCCGGAGTGACGGTCCGGGAGCACGTCCGGCTCAGCCTGGGCGGCGACCGCATCCGGATCCGTCTATCGAATCGCTTCGGAACCAGTCCGCTGACGGTGGGCCCTGTCCACGTTGCGAGGCAGGGGACCGGACCGGGCATCGTTCCCGGAACGGACCGGGCAGTGACCTTCGGCGGCGACGACACGGTGACCATTCCCGCCGGCGCGCTCGCGGTGAGCGACCCCATCCACCTTCACGTCGGCGACCTCGAGGAGATCGCGGTCAGCATCTACTTGCCCGCGGACTCGGGGACCCTGACCATCCACGCGCTCGGCGTCGCCACGACCTACGTCTCGACGCCTGGTGACTTCACCGGCGCGAGCGTGCTTCCGGTCGCGAGCACGCAGCTCACGAAGATCCTGCTCTCCAATGTCGAGGTGTCGACGCGCAAGGAGACGGACGCCATCGTCACGCTCGGAGACTCCATCACCGACGGCTTCGCGTCGACCGTCGACGCGAATCGCCGCTGGCCGGATTTCCTCGCGGAGCGACTCCGCGCGAAGCACCGGTTCGACGACGTCTCGGTGGTCGACCAGGGGATCAGCGGCAACCGACTCCGCAAGGACATCGCCGGCCCGAACGCGCAGGAGCGCTTCGACCGGGACGTCATTGCCCAGACCGGGGTGCGCTGGGTGACGCTGCTCGAGGGCATCAACGACATCGGTTTCCCCGGCTCCGTCGAGCCTGCCAGCACGCCGCGCACGACCGCGCCGGAGATCATCGCCGCCTACAAGCAACTCATCACTCGCGCGCACGCCGCCGGTCTAAAGATCTACGGCGGTACCCTCACCCCGTTCGAGGGAACGACCTTCCCGGGCTACTACGCGCCGGACAAGGAGCCGGTCCGCCAGGCGGTGAACGACTGGATCCGCACGTCGGGCTGGTTCGACGCGGTCATCGACTTCGACCGGGCCATCCGCGACCCGAGCCATCCCACCCGCATGCTGCCGGCCTACGACAGCGGTGACCACCTGCACCCCAACGACGCGGGGTATCAGGCGATGGCCAACGCCGTGGACCTGAAGCTGTTCCAGGGCGGCGACGACTGAGCGGGTGAGATCGTCACGGCCCGGGGCGGGTCGCGACCGGAGCGTCGCGAACTGTCCTCCGGCCAGGACCGCAGCGAGGGCTTCGTCAGCGCACGGCGGGCTTTCCCTCCCGCCGCATGCGAGGCTCGAGCTGGATGCGCGTCTCGAGGCACATGCGCGGTCCCCGGTTCCGCCTGCCGGCCCGCACGCTCGGGGCCGTGCTCGTCCCGGCGCTCGTCGTGCTGGCCGGGCTGGCCATCGCCCGGTATGTGGCTGGCGTGCGCCTCCCTGCGAAGGGGACTCCGGTCGTGGTGGCCTTCGGTGACTCGCTCACCGAGGGCGGCGGCTTCGTCTCGCGCCCCTGGCCCGCGGTCCTCGCCGAGCGACTCGAGCGGAGCGGCCGCGGCGCGCTCCGGGTGGTGAACGCCGGCATCAGCGGCAACCGCCTCCTCCAGGACGACTTCGGCGCGAGTGGCGTCCAGCGGTTCGAGCGCGATGCGCTCCGGCAGCCCGGGGTCCGCTGGGTCATCGTGCTGGAGGGAATCAACGACCTCGGTTACGCCGGCTCGGTCGAGCCCGCCGCGCCTCGGGTGACGGCCAGGCAGCTCATCGATGGCTACCGGCAGCTGGTCGCGCGGGCGCATGTCGCGGGGGTGAAGATCTACGGAGGCACGCTCCTTCCATTCGAGGGTGCCGCCTCGGGGTACTTCGCGCCGGACAAGGAGGTCGAGCGCCAGGCGGTGAACGCGTGGATCCGCGGGTCGAGTGAGCTGGACGGCGTCGTCGACTTCGACGCGGCCGTGCGCGACCCCGCGCGGCCTGCCCGGCTCCGACCGGAGTTCGACACCGGAGATCACCTGCACCTGAACGAGGCCGGGCAACGGGCGATGGGTGAGGCGGTGGACCTGGGCTTCCTCGCCGGGGGCCCGGATCGCTAGACCCTCGCCGAGCTCAGCGCTTCCGGAAGGCCACGGCCAGGAACCGGCAACCCTCGGGACCGGCCCGCCCGTGGTGCGCCTCTCCCAGCCGGACCCCGTGCGCATCCCCTGGGCGGAGGAGGGCGGTGACCTCACGCCCGTCGGCGAGCACGGTCGTCATCGAGAGCTGCCCCTCGAGCAAGTAGTAAACCTCCTCGGTCTGTGCGTGCCGGTGGAGCCCGATGGCAGCCCCGGGCTCGAGCCGCGCGTCGATCATCAGCTCCAGCCCGGCGTCGAACAGCCCCTCCTCCAGGCCGGGCTCCTCGGAGAAGACCCAGGTGGCATGGTCCCGCCCGTGTCCCCGCCGGTCGTCCCCGACCGGGAAGGCCGCATTCTCGTGCACGGCGGTGTAGACCACCCGCGCCATGGCCTCGGCGCGCTTGTGGATGGCCGGCCCGAGGGGCTCGGCGTACACGCGTGCGCCCGGGACGTGGAACTGCTCGCCCGTCGGGATCCGCGGAGGAGGCGTCCCGCTCGACATCGGAGGGCGCAGCCTAGCGCGAGGGCCGTTCCCGGTGTTTCATCCCTGCGGAGATGGGATTCATCGACCGGCTTCTCCGGGGGCGCCGCGCACCCGAGGAACGAGACACGACGCCGCTCACCGCGGAGGAGGCGCTCGCCCGGTGGCGCCACCTGCTGGGAGCTGCGACGCCCGAGGCCCTGGCCGAGGCGCATGGGCGCGCGCTCGAGGCGCTCGGTGAGGTGCCGAGGGCCGAGGTTCTCCAGCGGCTCCGCTCCGGACTGTCCGCGCTCGAGCCGGGCGCGGTGGTTCCGGCCGACCCGCCGGTGCTGATCCGGGCGGCGGCCAGGGCGGAGCGCCGAGCCCCCGGGTTCCTCGAGCGGACGCTGGCCGCGGATGCGCGCGGGCGGCAGGGGCTGGCGGGGCTGGCGGCCGCGGTCGTGGCGAGCCCTGAGGCCGCGCCGTTCCTCCGCGGCTTCGTGGCGAGGCGGGAGCCCGAGGCGCTGGCCGAGCGCCGCGCCGCCCCGGAGGTCGATGTCGACGTTCCCGGGGGCCCCGGTGGTCAGGGCGACCACGGTGACCACGGCGACGTCGACGACGAGGACTGAGCATGGACGGTGGCGCGCCCCTGCGCGCTTCCGCAGGCGTCCCCCTGGTGCGGGGGACCGAGGCTCGGGCGGACCTGCGCCCGAGCTAGGGAACCGCCGGCTGGGCCGACCGGACCTCGGCGTCCGCGGAACGGCGCGGGCGGAGGATGGCGTCACCGACCGGGGCGCCGGTGGGCGTCTCGATCCGGAACCGGTGCGGTTCGCCCTTCCACAGGAGGTTGTGGAGTCCGCCGATGAAGTGGAACTCGTCGGACTGGAGGTCGATGTCCACCCGGCCGGTCCGCCACGACACGCGGCGCGTCCCCCGGACCGCGAACGTCAGACCGTCGAGCGACACCTCGCCCTCGGTTTCCATCGCACCCGACTCGAGGAGCCGGCGCGCGCTGCTCGCGGTGTGCCTGAGGACCAGCTGGATCGGCCGATCCAGCTCCTCGCCGTCGCGCCGCCATGTGCCTTGCAGGGTCTCGGTGAAGTCCACCGCCCCCTTTGCGGAGAGCCGTCTGGCCCAGTCCGGCAAGAGCATCAGCGCCTCGGCGCGCGACGATGTCATCACGACAGCGACCTCCCCTTGGTCACAGCGGGGGAGAGCAGACCACCCCGGGGGGGTGGGTCGTCAACGGCCGCACGCAGAGTGAACCGAGCGACCCTGCAGTGGACCGCTGGCTGGCGGCGGAATGCGAGTGAGTCCCGCGTGTTGCGGGGCCCAGGGCCAGAAACCTACAGTCCGCCCCCCGCACAACCCCAGGAGAGACTTCTGAACATCGACATCCGTGCCCTCACGGAGCGGGTCCGGGAAGAGAGCGCGTTCGTGGATCTCCTCTCCGCCGAGGCGGGGAAGGTGATCGTGGGTCAACGTCAGATGATCGAGCGGGTCCTGATCGGCCTGCTCGCCAACGGGCACGTCCTGCTGGAGGGCGTGCCGGGCCTCGCCAAGACGCTCACGGTCCGGACCTTCGCCGACGGGATCAGCGCCCGGTTCCAGCGCATCCAGTTCACCCCCGACCTGCTCCCGGCCGACCTGGTGGGGACGATGATCTACAACCAGCAGTCCGGCGAGTTCACCGTCCGCCACGGGCCGATCTTCGCGAACGTCATCCTCGCCGACGAGATCAACCGCGCTCCGGCCAAGGTGCAGTCGGCGCTCCTCGAGGCGATGCAGGAGCGGCAGGTCACCATCGGCGAGCACACCTACGCGCTCCCCAGCCCGTTCATCGTGCTCGCGACCCAGAACCCGATCGAGCAGGAGGGGACCTACCCGCTGCCCGAGGCGCAGGTCGACCGCTTCATGCTGAAGGTCGTGGTGAGCTACCCGACCCGGGACGAGGAGCGGGTCATCATGGACCGGATGGCCGGGGTGGACGTTCCCCGCGCGACACCGGTCGTGTCACCGGAGCAGATCGCCAGCGCCCGCGAGGTCGTTCATCAGATCTACGTGGACGACAAGGTGAAGGACTACATCCTGGACATCGTCTGGGCCACCCGGGAGCCCGAGCGCTTCGGGCTCACCGAGCTGAAGGACGCCATCGATTTCGGGGCCAGCCCCCGGGCGACGCTGTTCCTGTCGCTCGCGGCCCGGGCCCACGCCTTCCTCCGTCACCGTGGCTTCGTCACCCCCGAGGACGTGAAGGCGGTGGGCATGGATGTGCTCCGGCACCGGGTGACGCTGACCTACGAGGCCGAGGCCGAGGAGCTCACGCCGGAGCAGGTGGTGCAGCGGGTGTTCGACAAGATCGAGGTTCCGTAGCAGGTATCCGATGCTTCCCCGGGAGCTCATCCGGCGGATCCGCCGGCTGGAGATCGCCACTCGCCAGGTCGTCTCCGCGCTCCTGGCGGGGCAGTACCACTCCGTCTTCAAGGGGCGGGGGATGGCCTTCAGCGAGGTCCGTCCGTACCAGGCGGGCGACGACATCCGGTCCATCGACTGGAACGTCACTGCGCGGACCAGCTCGCCGCACGTGAAGGTGTTCACCGAGGAGCGCGAGCTCACGGTGGTGCTGCTGGTGGACGTCTCGGCGTCGGAGGAGTTCGGCTCCCGGGGCACGCGCAAGTCGGAGATGGCGGCCGAGGTCGCGGCGCAGATCGCCTTCTCGGCCATCGCCAACAACGACCAGGTGGGTCTGCTGCTCTTCAGCGACCGGGTGGAGAAGGTCATCCCGCCCCGGAAGGGCCGGAAGCACGTGCTCCGGCTGGTGAGCGACATCCTGTCGTTCCGTCCGGAAGGGAAGGGGACGGATCTCTCGCTCGCGCTGGGGTGGCTGAGCCGGGTGACGAAGCGGCGGACGGTGCTGTTCGTCGTGTCTGACTTCCTCCTGGAGGGCTACGAGGCGCCGCTGCGGACCGCGCGGATGAAGCACGACGTGGTGCCGGTGGTGCTCCGCGATCCGATGGAGGAGGCGTTCCCGGCGCTCGGGCTGGTGGAGGTGGAGGATCCGGAGACCGGGGAACGGGCGCTGGTGGACAGCTCGTCGCCGTCGGTGCGCCGCGCCTTCCAGGCAGCGGTGGCGCGAGCGCGGGCCGACCGCACCCGGGTGTTCCGGAAGCTGGAGCTCGACTCGGTCGAGCTTCGCGCCGGGGAGGACCATGGCGAGGCGCTGGTGCGATTCTTCCGCGCGCGCGCCCGGAGGCTCGCGGCGTGAGCGCCCGATGCCTCCGCCCGGAGGTGCTTGACGCCTCGACGGGCGCCCCGGAGGTGTTTGACACCTCGACGGGCGCTTCGGAGGTGTTTGACACCTCGACGGGCGCTTCGGAGGTGTTTGACGCCTCGACGGGCGTCCCGGAGGTGTTTGACACCTCGACGGGCGCTTCGGAGGTGTTTGACACCTCGACGGGCGCCCCGGAGGTGTTTGACACCTCGATGGGCGCTTCGGAGGTGTTTGACATCTTCTGCAGGGTCCTCCGCACGGCGGTTCTCGCCGGGATGGTCGGGCTGCTCGTTGCGCCGCTCGCCGCGCACGCCCAGGCGACGGGCGTATCCGCGCCGCCGACGGCAACCGTCGCGGTGGCCGCGGTCGATGCGGGCACCGAGCGCACCCTCGAGCCGCTCTCGGTCGACCGACAGGTCATCCCCGAGGCGGTCAAGCTCGGCGAACCGTTCGTCTACCGGGTCACGCTCCACCATCCGCCGGGACAGCGCTGGGAGCTGCGCACCCCACGCGACCTCGGCGGCTACGAGCTCATCGAGCAGAGCCGCACCCGCTCCGACGGGAAGACCGAGAGCACCACCACCTATCTCCTCAAGATGGCGCTGTTCGAGCTCGGCAGCCACGTTCTCCCGACCCTCACCTTCGACGTGGTGGACGCCACCGGGGGCGGCGTCGCCCGCATCGACGGCCCGGACATCGAGGGGAAGAGCAGCCTTCCGAAGGATGCCGACCAGCTCGGCGCGAAGCTCGCCGACATCAAGCCGAACGAGGACGTTCCGATCCGGAGCTGGCGCCTGCTGTGGTGGGTCGCCGGCGCGCTCGCCGCGGTCGCCCTGATCTGGCTCGGCGTCCGTGCCTGGCGCTCCCGGCCCCGTCGGCCCGTGCTGGCCGCGCCGCCTCTGCCGCTCGAGGAGCGCACGCTCCAGGCACTGGCCTCGCTCGAGGCCGAGCGACTCCCCGAACGGGCCCTGCAGCGCGAGTTCCACTTCCGCCTCAACGGGATCGTCCGCGGCTACCTCGGGGAGCGCTTCGGCTTCGACGCCCTGGAGTGCACCAGCGGCGAGCTGCTCCGAGAGGTCGAGCGGCGTGCCCTGCCGGGGGTGGACCCCGGGAGCCTCCGCGAGTTCGTCGACCAGTGCGACGTCGCCCGCTACGCGCGCGGGGAGGTGCCGGTCCCGGCTTGCGCGGGAGCCCTGGCCTACGCCCGCTCGCTGGTGGAGGCCACCCGTCCCCGTCCGACCCCGACGGTCGCACCGACCTCCCCGCCCGACGCCGGGGGCGAGGTGGCGCGGGCGTGACGGCCTTCATCTGGAAGACCCCGGAGGCGTTCTGGCTCCTCCTCCTCGTCCCGCTGATCGGGGCGTGGTCGGTGTGGACCGCCCGGCATCGAGTGGCCGCGCTTCGCTACCCCGTCGCCCGCGTGCTCGCCGCCGGCGGGACCGGCTTCCGCGGACTCCTCCGCCGTGCGCTCCCCCTGCTGCGGATGGTGGCGGTGGCCCTGGCGGTGGTGGCGCTCGCCCGCCCGCAGACGGTGGGCGCGCGGGTGCGGGATCTCTCGGTCGAGGGCATCGACATCATGATCGCCCTCGACCTCTCCACCTCGATGGAGGCGGCGGACTTCCGGCCCAACAACCGCATCTTCGTCGCCAAGGAGACGCTCAACGAGGTCATCTCCTCCCGGGTGAACGACCGGATCGGTCTGGTCGTGTTCGCCGGCGCGGCCTACACCCAGGCCCCGCTCACGCTCGACTACGGCGTGCTCCGCGAGGTCGTGAGGCAGCTCCGCACGCGCGTGCTCGAGGACGGCACCGCCATCGGCGACGCGCTCGCCGTCTCCCTCAACCGGCTCCGCGACTCCGATGCAAAGAGCAAGGTCGTGGTGCTCATCACCGACGGTGACAACAACGCCGGGCGCATCTCGCCCATCGACGCGGCGGCGATGGCCAAGGCGCTCCACATCCCGGTCTTCACCATCCTCGTCGGCAGAGGCGGCAAGGTGCCGTTCCCCGACGGCACCGACCTCTTCGGAAACACCAGCTACCGCGAGCTGGAGATCGCGGTGAACCCGGCCCTGCTGCAGCAGATCTCGCGCATGACTGGCGGCGAGTACTACCGGGCCACCGACCGCGAGTCGCTGCGCGCCGGCCTCACCGCCGTGCTCGACAAGCTGGACAAGAGCAAGCTCCTCGAGGGCGGGGCGAGCGCCAACTACAAGGAGGAGTTCCCGCCCTTCCTCCTCGCGGCTTTCCTCTGCGTCGGGCTGGAGCTGCTGCTCCGCTCCACGCTGCTCCGGGTGTTCCCGTGACCGGGGAGACCGCCTGGCACTTCACCATCCTCGGGTATCCGGTGGGCCTCGGCGCGCCGGTGTGGCTCTTGCTCGGGCTCGCCGCGTTCGCGGTGGGGGCGATCGCGGCCTGGGCGGCGCTTCGGCGGCGAGCGGCGGTGCGGCAGCTCCTCGGCGAACGCCTCGGGGACAGCCTCGCCCCCGGCGTCGAGACGGCGCGGCCGGTGGTCCGGGCGACGTTCACCGGAATCTCGCTCCTCCTCTTCTCCGTCGCGATGAGCCAGCCCCAGTGCGGCAGCCGCGCGGAGCTGACCAAGAAGCGGGGCATCGACGTGGTGGTCGCCCTCGACGCCAGCAAGTCGATGCGCGCCCGCGACGTGCTCCCCAGCCGCCTGGAGCGCGCGAAGCTCGAGCTCTCCACGCTCCTCGACGAGCTCAAGGGCGACCGGGTGGCGATCGTCGCCTTCGCCGGGGACGCCTTCGTCCAGTGTCCTCTGACCTCGGACTACGCGGCGGCCAAGCTCTTCCTCCGGGCCATCGACCCCGACCAGATGCAGGAGGGGGGAACCAACATCGGCGCGGCGCTGATGACCAGTCAGAAAGTATTGGAGGGCGCGGACCGCGGCGCCAAGGACCGGGTCGTCGTGCTGCTCTCCGACGGAGAGGACCTCTCCGGCGAGGTGGGCGAGGCCAGCGAGGCGCTCAAGGCCTCGGGCATCAAGGTCTTCACCATCGGCATCGGCAACCCGGGCGGCGAGCCCATCCCGGTGTTCGACAAGCAGGGCGACCGCACCGGGTACATGAAGGACCCCTCGAGCGGGCAAACGGTGCTCAGCCGTCTGGACGAGGCCGGCCTCGAGGCCATCGCCCAGGCCACCGGCGGCGAGTACTTCCACCGCAGCGGCGCCGTCGCCGTCCCGGAGGTCGCCGCCCGCATCGACCGGCTGCAGAAGAGCGAGCTCGAGAGCCGGATCACCGTCCGCTACGACGAGCGGTTCCAGTACTTCCTGCTGCCGGGGCTCGTGCTGCTGCTCCTGGGCATGCTCGCCGGCGCGCCGGGTCGGCGGAGTGGCGGCGGAGCGGCGCTCGGCGTCGGCCTCGCCCTGCTCGCGGCGCCGGCCCGTGCGCTGGGCCCGTTCGAGGCCAATCCTCCGGGCGTGGAGCGCGGGATGAAGGCGTACGACGAGGGGCGCTTCGACGACGCGCTCCGCGAGTTCACCGCCGCCGAGCAGGAGGCGCCCGGCCATCCGGCGCTGGAGTACAACCGGGGGAACGCGCTCTACCGGCTCGGGCGGTACGACGATGCGCGGGAGGCCTACAAGCGCGCCTCGGAGGCCGCCGGTCCCGGGCTCAAGGAGCGCGACCTCTACAACATGGGGAACGCGCTGGCGCAGCTCGGCGACACCAAGGCGGCCATCGGCGCCTACCGGAAGGCGCTGGTGCTCGAGCCCCAGGACGAGCAGGCGCGGCACAATCTCGAGGTGCTCCTCCGGAAGATTCCGCCCCCCAAGTCACAGAGCGGCGACGGCGGTACGGACGCCGGCCGGCCGGATGGGGGGCCACAGGATGGGGGCTCGGACGGTGGGCAGGGCGATGGCGGCCAGTCCGGGGACGGCGGGACGCAGCGTGGCGACGCCGGGACCCAGCAAGGTGCGGACGCGGGGCAGGCAGATGGCGGTTCCAAGGGGGAACAGCAGCAAAAGCAGGGAGCAGAGGACGCCGGCCAGCGCCCCGACGTCCCGGATGCGGGAACATCCGAGCCGGAGTTGCTGCGCGATGGCGGAGTGGGGAAGACCGGTGGGTTCGACAAGAACGAGGCCGAACGTCTCCTCGATGCGATGCGGCAGAACGAAAGGAATCTCCAGCTCTGGCGGTTCCAGCAGAAGAAGAGGCAGAGGAAGCCCGATGAGAAGGACTGGTAGGCCGCTCACCACCCTGCTGGGACTGACCCTGCCGGCGCTCGTGCTGGCGGCGGCGCCCACGCCCACCGTCACCCA
>Ga0081540_1000061_pt1 | contig 108329 bp, 107 predicted proteins | sample TabmetS2T1R1_FD_71024 | JGI IMG/M metagenome (GOLD analysis project Ga0081540, IMG submission 71024) | Tabebuia heterophylla rhizosphere microbial communities from the University of Puerto Rico - S2T1R1 | ecosystem: Host-associated > Plants > Roots > Rhizosphere ...
GGCCGTCGAGCACCAGCCGGCTCGCGGGCAGCTCGGCCAGCACCCCCGCGAGTCGCCTCGCCGTTCCGGCGTCGTGGCAGATGATGGCCACCGCGGCGTGAGGCTCGGACTCGAGCAGCTCGCGGAGCGCTCCGGCGAGGAAGAGATGGGCCTGGGGCTCACCGGGGAACGAGAAGCGCCCGACAGGCGCCCCCTCGCGCGCGGCGCGGACCGGCTGGGCGGGGGCGAGCGGACCGAGAATGGCGCGCGCCAGCTCGGCGATGGGCCTCGGACACCGGTAGGAGACCGGCAGCCGCACCCGGGCCGCGCCCGCGGCGCCGAGCGTCTCCAGCGACCGGTCCCATCCGGCGAAGCTCGGCGAGGTCTGCTGCGCCTCGTCGCCGGCGACGGTGACCGAGCGGCTGCCACGGAGCAGCCTGGCCAGCGTCTCCAGGTCGAAGAGCGAGAAGTCCTCCGCCTCGTCCAGGACCAGATGGGACGCCTCGGGGAGCGAGAGCTGTCTCCGCCAGGCAGCGAGGGCGAGCATCAGCGGCAGATCCTCCGCGTCCAGCGTCCCGGCCAGGGCATCGTCGGTGCCCTCGTCGACGGGGCGGCCATCCACCGCTTCCTTCCGGGACTGGTCGGTGATCGAGGCGAGGATCCTGCTCGCGGGATCGGCCAGCTGGCGCAAGGTGTGCCGCACCGTCTCCTCCACCACGGTGCGCGGCAGACCGCCCCGTGCGCGATCCACCACGCCGGCGAGGAACGTACGGTCGGTGAGGGGGATGGACAGCTCGCGCCGCAGGCGCTTCCAGCTCGGTGCGGCGCTGCTGCGCCGGTTCCCGAGCCGGAACCGGAGCGCGTCGTACAGCGCAGGGTGGCGCTTCACCGCGGTGACCAGCGCGGGCGGGTCGTCGATGATCCGCGGGAGAGGTCCGAGGACCCGGCGTCCCAGCTCGAGGAATGCCGTGTCGAGCGTCTGTACCTTCGCCGCGCCTCCACCCAGCGGCGCCAGGAGCCGGGCGGCGAGCCGCGAGAGCCCCTCCTCCGGAACCACCACCCGCGCACGCGACAGCGGGACACGCTCGGGCTCGGCGGCGGCCAGTCGCGCCAGCCGGTGGAGGGCGACGGTGGTCTTGCCGCTTCCCGCGCTCCCGAGCACCACCAGCGGCTCGTCGGCCGGCGCGCGCACCGCGGCATACTGATCGGCGTCCAGGAGCGCGGTCACATCCGCCCGGGTGCCGCGCTCCTCGGCCCCCACGCCGAGCCCGAGATGGCCGGCGCGTGGCGCGGTCCCGGCCCCGCCGGCAGCGAGCGAGTCGCTTCCACCCACGGCCCAGCTCGCGTCCGGACGCCGTCGCGCCTGGAAGCCCTCTCCCAGGACCTGGAGGAGCCGCCCCCGGTGGATGACGACGACCCGGCGGACCTCGATCACTCCGCTCGCTTCACGCCCGGGGAAGGACTCCTCGAAAGGGTCTCCCTCCCGGTAGCGGTAGAAGAGCTGCGCCACGGGAGCGACGCGCCAGTCGACGATCCACACGTCCGCGTCGGCGTCGACGAAGGTCGCATGCCCCAGCAGGTAGTCCCGCCGGCGCCCGCCCTCCTGGACGGCGAGGTGCGCGACGTAGGGCGAAGCGGGATCGGGAAGCAGGGCCGGAGCGCGGACGCCGAGCTGGTGCTGCACCGCGAGCTCGTGCAACAGCGGAGCGGCATCCTCCTCCCGGGCGGTGGCGGCATCCTCGCGGAGGGTCTGGAGCGTCTCGCGGCTCGGCCCCGTGGCACGGGCACGCCGCGTCTGGGCCGAGCCGAGCGCCGTTCGGACCCGCTCGAGGAGGGCCTCCTCCTCGGCGAGGGCTGCATGTGGATCGACGCCCGGCATCGCTCCGAGGCGGCGGATGTGTCGCCCCTGCCCGGCGGTGTCAACTCCTTCGGGCTGCACCCTGCTTGCAGCAGGCGCCGCCGTCCCGCTAAGGAGCGACCGATGCCTGAGACCACTCCCCAGAAGAAGAGCTGGGCCCGCCGCGCCAAGGGCAGCCCGGAGAACGCCTGCGCCGTCGAAGGCTGCAAGCGCCCCTACCGTGCGAAGGGCTACTGCTACTTCCACTTCAAGAAGTGGCGGCAGGGTGAGCTTCCCCACAGCCGCTACCGGACCTGCAGCAAGCCCGAGTGCCGGCAGAAGGCGGTGAGCCACGGCCTGTGCGAGAAGCACGAGGCCGAGGCCCGCGGGGCCAAGGGCGGCGAGTCAGCCGCCTGACGACCTCCGTCCAGGAGCTGCGCACGCCTCGCGCGCGCCTCCGCGAGGTGCGCCTCGACGACGCCGACGCGCTGCTCGACATCTACGGGCACCCGGAGGGGGTCCGGTACCTCGGCCGGCCGCCGCAGACGCTGGAGCAGGTCCAGACGCGGCTGCAGCGCATGCGCGAGGACATCGAACGAGGCGAGGCGGCGTTCTGGGTCATGACCGATCCCGGCGCCGACCGCGCCGTCGCCTACCTGGGCTTCTTCCGCTGGGATGCTCCGCACCAGACCGCCGAGTTCGGATACGTGCTGGCCCCGGCGCGCTGGGGCCAGGGGCTGATGCGCGAGGTGTTGCCCGTTCTGGTCCGGCACGGCTTCGAGGCGCTCGGGCTGCACCGGATGGAGGCGCGCATCGACCCGGGGAACGTGGCCTCCATCAAGCTGGTCGAGCGCCTCGGCTTCAAGCCGGAGGGGGCGCTGCGCGAGCGGACCCTCAACCCGGACGGAAGTCGCGAGGATCTGCTCCTGTACGGGCTGCTGCGGCCCGAGTTCGACGCCGCCGGCGTCCGCTGAGGCCAGCAAGCGCCGAGAGCGTCTTCCCGTCTCTCGGACGGGAGAAGAGTCCATCGCCCGGAACCCGAAATCCGTCGTTCACCCCCGGTGCAAACCCATCGGGCGTGCCCGTCTCTGTCGTCCATCAACCCGAGGCCCCCGGCGACCGGTTTGTCTCCGGGGACCTGCAGGCGCAACCCTGAGCCATGGCCAGGCGCGACAAGAGCCGCAGGGCGAAGGAGACGGCCGACTCGCCCGGGACGTCTGCGGCCGGGTCCACGCGGGCTGACTCCGCGGGGCGTCCGCTGACGGAATCCCCGTCCGAGGTCTCGAACGTGCCCCCGCAGGCGCCCTCTGGAGGAGGGTGGGTCGAGGAGGCGTCGTGGGAGTCGTTTCCGGCCAGCGATCCACCCGCCTGGACGGGAATGACCGCGGGGTAGCCCTCATGCGACGGCCGATGGCGCTCCTGATCGGATGGGGCGTCGGTCGTCGGCGGGGCCACCTTGCTGGTCCTCGTGGCGCGGCGGTTCCGGCGCGGCTGGCGTTGAAGTCGCTCGACTCCCGGTCAGTCGCCGGGGGCGCCTGCAGCCCGGGCCAGCTGCTTCCACGCCGCGGCCCAGAGCTCGGCCTCGCGCCGGGAGAGCTGCGCCCGGTCGAGCGCCCGCAGCATCTCGTCGAGGATCGGAAGCGGCGACTGGGGATTGAGGCCGTCGGCCGCGCGCAGCGCTCGCTCCATCCGGCGACGGAGCACCGCGCGCACAGCCTGGGGCGCGCCGGGGTCGGCCGCGACCGCGGGCGCTGGGGCCTCGTCCACCCGCGAGACGAGGTAGAGGAGCACCGCCGCCGCCTGCGCCACGTTCAGCGACGGCTGGGGTCCGGGTGCCGGGATGCAGGCCACGTCCTGGCACAGCGCGAGCTCCTCGTCCGACAACCCGCGCCGCTCCCCGCCGAGCACCAGCGCCACGGGGCCGCGGGCCGCGGCCGCACGGAGACGCTCCACGCCCTCCTCCGGACTCACCGGGGTTCGCCCCCGGAGCGCGTCGCGGCCGCTCGTTCCGAGGACGTAGACGGCCTCGGCGACGGCGTCCTCGAGACGGGACGTCCGTCCGGCGGCCGCGAGCACGTGCCCGGCATGGACCGCCGTCCGGTGCGCCGCGTCGACGTCCTTTACCTGCAGCTCGGAAAGCCGCAGTGTCGCGACATCGAAGTTGGCCACCAGACGTGCCACGGCCCCGAGGTTCTCGGCAGATTGGACCTGGTGCAGCACGACGCACAGCTGCCGACGGAGCAACATGCTGGTGGCGCCCTCCACTCGTGACTTTCCCCCCCAATCGCCACGTTGGTAAGGTGGTTGGTCGCTTTCCCCAGATGAGACGTCTCCTCATGCTCCTGCCGGTTCTCCTGCTCGCCGCCTGTGGCGATGTGGGCATGGGTGCGCCCACGCCGAGCCAGCCCTCGGTGCGCCAGGTGCTGCTGGAGCCGCCGGAGCAGGTGGAGGCGCTTCCCGCCCAGGCCCGCGCCGAGCTGTTCCGCTCCCTTCTCCGGGCGAGCGGTGCGGGCACGGCCGACGGCTTCCTGGCCCTGTTCCCGATGGTGCAGGACGGCGCAGTGCGCGCGGCGCCTCCCATCGACGGCCGGCTCGACCTCCTCGACGTGTCCGACGGGGGTGAGCCGCTCGTGGTCAACCTGGACGGCGCGCTCGCCGAGCGATGGCCACTCGAGCGCCGAGACGCCCTCCAGGGCCTCAGCGAGCGAGAGGCCGCGGAGCTCGTCGCCCGCTCGCTTGCTACACGCTGGGGGCTGCGGCCTCGCGCGGCCCTCCGGGTCGAGCGCGCCGCCGGCGCGCCCTACGCGGCGGCCTACGCCGAGGGAGTGCTCCGGCTGAATCCCGCCCTCCTCTACCTGGCGGCGGCCCCGGCCGACGCGCGCTGAGGCATCCGACGGTGTCGGACCCCGTCCTCTCCCAGCAGCTCGATCACACCCTGGCCGAGACCCACCTCGACGCCCTCGGGGAGCGGTACCGGGGCAAGGTGCGCGACGTGTACCGGCAGCGCGACCGGCTGTTCCTCGTCGCCACCGACCGGCTCAGCGCCTTCGACCGGGTACTCACCACCATCCCCTTCAAGGGCGAGGTCCTGAACCGCATCGCCCAGTTCTGGTTCGAGAAGACGAAGGACGTCGTCCCCAACCACGTCCTCGACACCCCGGACCCCAACGTCACGGTTGCCAGGGCAACGAAGCCCTTCCCCGTCGAGGTGGTGGTGCGCGGCTACCTCACCGGGAGCCTCTGGCGGGACTTCCAGAAGGGGACGCACATCGCCTACGGCCTCAACCTCCCGGCGGGCATGAAGAAGGACACGGCCTTCCCCGAGCCCATCCTCACGCCCTCGACCAAGGCGCCGGTGGGCGAGCACGACGAGCCGCTCTCCGAGGCCGAGGTGGTCAGCCGTGGCATCGCCTCGGCGCGTGACTGGGGACGCATCCGGGAGGCCGCGCTCGGGCTGTTCCGCGCCGGCCAGGCGTGGTGCCGGAGCCGCGGGCTCCTCCTGGTGGACACCAAGTACGAGTTCGGGTCGGTGGGGGATGCGATCTACGTCATCGACGAGATGCACACCCCGGACAGCTCGCGGTTCTGGCGGGCCGACGGCTACGAGGAGCGGCTCGCGGCACAGGCGGACCAGGTCATGCTGGACAAGGAGAACGTCCGACAGTGGCTGATCCGCGAGCGGGGCTTCAGCGGGCACGGGCCGCCCCCGGTCATTCCCGAGGATGTCCGGCTGCAGACGGCCGAGCTGTACCTGCGCACGTATGCGGAGATCACCGGCACTCCGCTGACACCCGTGGCGGGCGACGTCGAGGACCGGATCCAGAAGAACTTACAGAAGCACGGATACCTCTGAGTACTCGCGGATCCCCAGCGCCCACTGGGTCATTCCCCGACAGCGATGGGTCAAACGGACCCGCTGTTTTGGACACCCTTCGTCAACGCGGCCTGTCCGAGCGGCCGAACCCCGCGGAACCTGGACTCCGAAATCTGGCCTGCCGATTGCTTCGTAGAGAGGTTGGTCGGTTTTCGGAGGTGCCCGGAGAGATGCGCGGGGTCATCACCAATCGAGACGTGGTTCGCCACCTCGGGCTCATCTACCGGGAGTTCGGCACCCGCTGCGTGTTCCGCTGCCTCTGGGTCCTCGCCACGCGGCGCACCACGACCTTCCTCGACGTGGTGAGTCAGCGCACCTAGCTGGCCGGTCCGAACACGCGGGCGAAGATGTCGTCCACGTGGCGAAGGTGCTCATCCAGCGAGAAGCAGTCGGCGATCTCCTCGGGTGTCATCCACTTCGCGAGCTCCTTGTCCTGGGAGAGCGCGGTCCGGAAGTCGACACCTTCCTCGTACATGCGCATCGCGTTGCGCTGGACGATGACGTAGGCGGCCTGGCGGTCCACGCCCTTCCGGGCGAGCTCGAGGAGGATGCGCTGGCTGTGCACCACTCCCCCGAGCGCGCCGAGGTTCTTGCGCATCTGCTCGGGTGACACCCGCATCTGCTCCACCAGGCCCGCGAAGCGGTGGAGCATGAAGTCGAGGGTCACGGTCGCGTCGGGCCCGATGACCCGCTCCACGCTGGAGTGCGAGATGTCGCGCTCGTGCCAGAGCGGCACGTCCTCCATTGCCGACAGGGCGTAGCCGCGCATCAGCCGGGCGAGCCCGGTCAGGTTCTCGGACAGGATCGGGTTGCGCTTGTGGGGCATCGACGAGCTGCCCTTCTGCCCGGCGCCGAACGGCTCCTCGACCTCGCGCACCTCGGTGCGCTGCAGGTGGCGGATCTCCACCGCGAACTTCTCGATGCTGGTGGCGAGCAGGGCGAGCGCGCCGAAGTACTCCGCGTGGCGATCGCGCTGGATCACCTGACTCGAGGCCGGCGCCGGGGCGAGGCCCAGCACCCGGCAGGCGTGCTCCTCGACCGACGGAGGGAGGTGGGCGAACGTGCCGACCGCTCCGGAGATCTTCCCCACCGCGATCGTCGCTCGCGCACGGACCAGCCGCTCGCGCCCGCGGCGCAGCTCGTCGTACCAGATGGCCAGCTTGTGGCCGAAGGACATGGGCTCGGCATGGATGCCGTGGCTCCGCCCCATCATCACCGTGCGCCGGTGCTCGAAGGCCCGGGCCTTGACCGCGGCCATCGCTCGATCGACGTCGGCGAGCAGCAGATCCGCGGCGTCGCGGAGAATCATCCCCAGCGAGGTGTCGAGCACGTCAGAGGAGGTCATCCCGAAGTGCAGCCACCGCGCCGCGGGGCCGATCCGCTCCTCCATGAAGGTGAGGAAGGCGATGACGTCGTGGCGGGTCGTGCGCTCGATCTCGTCGATCCGCGCCGCATCCCCATCGTCGAAGTCGCCGGCGCGGGCCCGGCACTGGGCGAACGCCTCCTCCGGCGCGATCCCGGCCTTCACCATGCCCTCCAGCGCGGCCAGCTCCACGTCGCGCCATCTGCGGAGCCGGGCTGGCGCGGTCCAGAGCGCCACCATCTCCGGGCGTGAGTAGCGGGGAATCATCGTCCCAGCCTTATCCGAGGGGCACCGGACGCGCCAGCCTCGCGGGACGGCGCGCCGGGGCAGAGCCTCGGCGCCGGTGGAGCGTCACTTCGGCGCGGGAGCGGCGGCCGGCCGGACGTCGGTGATGCGCTCGGCCTGGGGCTGCGGCGGCCTCGAGCGGAGCTTCATCGCCGTCCAGCCGCCGAGGATGCCGAGGATGAGCCCGGCGGCGATGAGCAACGCCATCCGCATGCCCGCGCGGCCCGCCTCGTGCCGGAGCGCCGGAGCGTCCTCGTCAGCGGCGGCGGTGGTCACCGTCGCAGGCCCCTGGGTCTCGGCCGCCAGCCGTGCGGCGACCTCGTCGGTGGAGATGGGCTGCGTCGCGTCCAGCGGGACCGGCTCCCAGCTGGTTCCGTGGGGCAGACCCGCGCCACGCTCCTCGACCTGGATCTCGGCGATGACCTGGGCGAGCAGCTCCGCCGGGCTCCAGCTACCGGCGCCACGTGCAGGGGCCACGCCGGCCGGCGGAGTCACCACCAGCTCCTGCCGGGTGGGCGACGGCTCCGGGACGATGGAGAGCGGGGTCGAGCTCGCGGAGATCGACGGTGCCGGGTCCATCGCCGACGGGCGGGGGACCGTCGACAGCAGCGGCGGGATGCTCGGCGCCGGCGGCAGGTGGCTGCGTGCGGCGGCGGTCGGGGCCTCGGCGAGCGAGGCAGCCGGAGCGGTGGCCGGCGACGGACGCGGTTGGACGGGCGCCTCGCGACGATACGCGGCGGGACGCGGCTCGGTGGCCCAGGGCCGGGAATCCGAGACCAGGCGCGGACCCTCTCGCGCCGGCCGTGGGGACTCCCGCACCACGGGCTCGGCCGCGGGAACCGGGGTGACGGCCGCCGGCGTGGCGGGCGTCTGGGGGACCGGCTCGTCCCCGTCCACCACCAGGTCGACGCCGAGCGCCTCGGCCAGCAGCGGCTCGTCACCCGCGGGGTCCTCTGCCGGCGCCTCGATCTCGGTGAGACCGGCGACCGCGCGTTCCGCCTCCTCCTCCGAGGCGGCGAGCATGTTCCCGGAGGGGCGCGGCCCGGCGCCCCCCAGAAGCGCGAGCGCCGGCTGGGTGTTCACCGGCAGCTCCGGCCCGGTGGCCTCGGCCGCGGAGGACGCCCTCTCGCCCGGTGCGGGCGGCTGGCCCTCGGCATCGGACTCCTCGTCCCACTGCTTGAGCGACTGCCAGCGATCCGTTCCTGGATGCGCCGGGGGCTCGGTCGCCGGGGAGCCCGACCACTCGGGCGGATCCAGCGCCACGACCTCGCGGGTGTGCCGCGGAGCTTCCGGGGGGTGTCCCTCGAATCGGGGCAGCGCCACCGCGGCGATGGGCTCGCTGCTCTGCGGACCTGTCGTCGTCGGCGCCGGGGTCGCGGCGACCGGGGCTGCAGCCTCGGCGGCGACGGGAGCGGAGCTCTCGGGAAGGGGCTCGAGGGTCTTTACCACCGCCTCGGCCGGCGCGTCGGGACCGGGCGCTGCGGGGGCGGTCGCAGCCCCGGTGGGGACCGCCACCGGGCCCGCCACCGGCGCAAGCAGCGTGGCGAACTCCTCGTAGAGCTCGCGGACGCTCCGGAAGCGCGCCTCCGGCCGCTCGTTCAGCGCACGGCGGTAGAAGCCTTCCACCGCCTCCGGCAGCTCGGGTGCGGTGAGCCGGAGCTCGGGGATGTCATCATCCGGGGTGAGGCCGGTGAGCATCTCGCCGACCAGCACGCCGAGCGAGTACAGGTCGGCGCGGGAATCCACCTCGCCCCCCGCGACGAGCTCGGGCGCGAGGTAGCGATGCGCGGACTTCTGCTTCTGCGCCTGGACGAAGGGAAGCCGCGGCAACCCCCGGGCGATGCCCCAGTCCACCATCCGGAGCATGTCGGGGAGGATGACCACGTTCTCCGGCTTGAGGTCCGCGTGCGCCCCCACCGGGTGCGCGGCCTCGAGCGCGGCGGCGAGCTGCCCGAGGAACGGCTCCACCTCCTCGAGGCTGAAGGTCTGACCCTTCGCGAGGCGCGAGTCGATCATCCGCCGGAGGGTGAGCCCGTCGAGGAAGCTGTAGGTGAGGAATGGCCAGCCCTGATCGACGCCCAGGTCGTGCAACCGGGCGAGCGACGGCTGCATGAAGCGGCGCCCCATCTCCACGGTCCGGGTGAACGCCTCGCGCTCCTCGGCGGTCTGCACGAAGCGCGGGTGGATCATCTTCACCGCGACGTCGATGCCCTGCTCCTCGTCGGTGGCACGGAAGACGTAGCCGAGCGGACCAACGCCGATCGCGTCCTTCACCACGTACCGCTCGGCCATCCGATCGCCGATGCGGTACGGCGCGCCGGCGAGCAGCGCGGGCGACAGTCGGCGGCGAATTCCGGTGGTGCTGGGCATCCGCGCCGTCCCCACCTGTCGCTGGCCACAGGTGTTGCAGCGTTCGGCCGAGTCGGGAACGTGGCTGCCGCAGCGGTAGCAGAGCAAGTGCGCGCGCTCCCTCAGTCGCGACGTGGAAACGAGGCCGGGAGTGTACCAGCCGGCGCGCGGGTGCCGAAGCGCGCGCCGCTCAGCGTCCAGTGCTTCCGAAACCGCCGTCGCCGCGCGAGGTGGTGGGCAGTGTGTCCACCTCCTCCAGCTCGGCGCGGACCACCGGTGCAACGACCAGTTGAGCGATGCGCTCGCCGCGTCGAAGCGTGAACGGTTCGCCGGAGAGATTCACCAGCAGGACCTGGATCTCACCCCGGTAGTCCGCGTCGATGGTCCCTGGCGCGTTGATGCAGGTGATCCCATGTCGGAGAGCCAGCCCCGACCGGGGACGCACCTGCCCCTCGAAGCCCTCGGGCAGCGCGATGGCCAGCCCCGTCGGGACCGCGCGGCGTGCCTGGGGAGCGAGCGTCCACTCGTCCTCGATGTCGGCGCAGAGGTCGAGCCCGGCCGCCTGTTCGCTCTGGTAGCGCGGGAGCGGCAGAGGCTGGGGGTGAGCGCGGACGCGGCGGATCTGGATCCGCAGGACAGTCACGGGGACCTCGGTGGTGACGGCGGACGGAGCTCGCGCATGCGGGCGAATCTTCCGCGAGCCCCTGACGCGGGCCAAGGCGGCGACTGGGGCTAAGCCTTGGCCTTCGGTACCTCGTCGGCGGGCGCGCCCTGGGTGGGAGGGACTCCGGCGCCGGCGCGCTCGGCGAGCGCCTCCTTGCGCGAGAGGCGGATCTTCCCGCTCCGGTCGATGGAGATGACCTTCACCATCACCTCGTCGCCCTCCTTCAACACGTCCGACACGCTCTTCACCCGCTTGTCGGAGAGCTCGGAGATGTGGATGAGCCCGTCGGTCCCGGGGAACAGCTCCACGAAGGCGCCGAACTCGGCGATCTTCCGCACCGTGCCCAGGTAGATCTTCCCGACCTCGGCCTCGCGGGTGAGCGCCTGGATCATGGTGATCGCCTGCTGCACCGCCTCGGCGTTGTTGGAGGCGATGTCCACCCGGCCCGAGTCCTCGATGTTGATCGAGGCTCCGGTGCGGTTGATGATGTCCTTGATCACCTTACCGCCCGGCCCGATGACGTTCTTGATGAACTCCGGCCGGATCATGATGGTGGTGATTCGCGGCGCGTACTTGCTGATCTCCTTCCGCGGCGCGTCCAGTGCCTTCGCCATCTCGCCGAGGATGTGCAGCCGGCCACGGCGGGCCTGCTCCAGCGCCCGGGACATGATCTCCGTCGTGAGGCCGGTGATCTTGATGTCCATCTGGATGCTGGTGATGCCGTCCTTGGTGCCACAGACCTTGAAGTCCATGTCCCCGAGGTGGTCCTCGTCACCGAGGATGTCGGAGAGGATGGCGATCTTCTCCCCCTCCTTCACCAGGCCCATCGCGATGCCGGCCACCGGCGCCTTGATGGGCACGCCGGCGTCCATGAGGCTCAGGGTGCCGCCGCACACGCTCGCCATCGAGCTGCTGCCGTTGGACTCGAGGATGTCCGAGACCACGCGCACGGTGTAGGGGAAGTCCTCGCTCCTGGGCAGCATCCCGCGCAGCGCGCGCTCCGCCAGCGCGCCGTGGCCGATCTCGCGACGGCCCGGGCCGCGCAGCGGCTTGGTCTCGCCCACGCTGAAGGGCGGGAAGTTGTAGTGGAGCATGAACCGCTTGAAGGTCTGACCGGAGAGCAGCTCGAGCCGCTGCTCGTCCTCGCTGGTGCCCAGCGTCGCCGCCACCAGGGCCTGAGTCTCGCCGCGGGTGAAGAGCGCCGAGCCGTGTACGCGGGGAAGCAGCCCGACCTCGCTGGTGATGGTCCGGACCACGTCGTGTGGGCGGCCACCGATGCGCCCACCGTTCACGGTGAGCTCACGCATGTGCTCGTACTTGAGGTCCTCCACCACCGCCTTGGCCAGCTTCTCCACCTGCGGCGTGAAGGACTCGCCCAGGTCGGCCTTCAGCCGGGCCAGGGCATCCTTCTTGGCCTGGGAGAGCGCCGAGTAGCGGTCGTGCTTCTCGTGGATCCGGTACCCCTCGACGATCGCCGGCATGGCCAGCTCGCGCACTCGCATCCGCAGCGACTCGTCCGGGGTCGCCGCCTTCTCGTACTCCCGGACCTGCACGCCGAGCTCGCGGCGCATCGTTTCTTGAAGGACGAGGACGGGAGCGACGGCGGCCTTGCCGAACTCGAGCGCGGCCACCATGTCCGGCTCGGACACCTCGCTCGCCCCGCCCTCGACCATCACGATGGCGTCCTTGCTGCATGCCATGACCAGGTCGAGATCCGACTGCTCCCTCTGCTTCGCGGTGGGGTTGGCGATGAGCTGTCCGCCCACCCGGCCCACCCGGATGCCCGCGATGGGGCCGTTGAAGGGGATGTTCGAGACCATCAACGCCGCGGAGGCGCCGGTGATGCCGTGGACGTCACCCTCGTTCTCGGCGTCCGAGGAGATGACGCCGGCGATGACCTGCGTCTCGTAGGCGTAGCCTTCGGGGAACAGCGGGCGGCAGCTGCGGTCCACCAGGCGGGAGGTCAGCGTCTCCTTCTCGGTGAGCCGGCCCTCGCGCCGGAAGTAGCTTCCCGGGATGCGGCCGGCCGAGTACAGCTTCTCCTGGTACTCGACAGTGAGAGGGAGGAAGTCGACGTCCTTCTTGTCCTTCGCGCTGACGGCGGTGACCAGGATGATGGTGTCGCCGTAGCGGACGGTGACCGCGCCATCCGCCTGCTTGGCCAGCTTGCCGGTCTCCAGGACCAGCTCGTTCTCGCCGACGCGGACGCTCTTCTTGAGGTGCATTTGATCGTTCCTTGCTCGGGCACGGGCCGATGTGACTTCTCGGGTTGGCCCCGGCGCACCGGCGAGGAACTTTCAGTCTCTGACCGCAGCCGCCGACGCTCTCTCTCGATGGTCGGCGGCTCCGAACGGAAACCGGAAACTCCTCTCCGTGGAGACGGGAGGCGCCGGCGCTCCGTGCGGCGCCGGCGGCGTGATGTCGAACAGCCTTGCTACTTCCGGATGCCCAGTCCTTCGATGAGCTTCCGGTACCGCGCGTTGTCCTTCGTCTTCAGATAGTCGAGCAGCCGGCGACGCTGGCCGACGAGCTTCAGCAGGCCCCGCCGGCTGTGGAAGTCCTTCTTGTGCGTCTTGAAGTGCTCGGTGAGCATGTTGATGCGCTCGGAGAGCAGCGCCACCTGCACTTCGGGGGAACCGGTGTCGGTCTCGTGGGTCCGGTACTGCTGGACGACGGCCGCCTTGCGCTCGCTGAGAACTGCCATGTTCGGTGATGCTCCGTCCCGCTCCAAGGATGGTTGAGGCTTCCCATCGGGCTCTGGTTCGGACGTCCGCGGAGGGGTGCAGGCGCCGGGACCCGGGGGTCGCGGGCTTATAGGCCCCCCGACCCCGGATTGCAATCTCCCGGAACGCCTGGCGAAAGTCCAATGAATCCCCCGGGCTGGGGGCCGCAACACTGGTGCGCTGGCAACGGATATGTCAACGTCCGCTGCCACGATGGCGGAGGGAGGGGAGCCGCCCGGGGGGATGGAGCGCCATGCGCCACGCACTGGTGTTTCTCGCGGTCCTCGGCCCTGCCGCGCCCGGATTCGGGCAGGAGCGTCCAGGCACCGGGGAGATCCTGATCGACGCCACGGGTCCAGATGCCCATCACGAGCGGCGGACGGTTCCGCTGCCGCCGGAAGGCCCCGAGCGCGAGGCGTTCATGCGGGAGTTCCTCGTCGTCGACCTCCACCAGAACTCGGTCCGTTCCGGAACCCGCACTCTCTCCGCGTCCGAGTTCTACACCCGCGTGGAGCGCGCCGACCTCGCGGCCCAGGCCGAGGACCGGACCCGGCAGCGCATCTGGTTGATGGGCGGCGGCGGCGCGGTGGCAGTCGCCTCGGTGATCGCCGGGGCCGCGGTCATGGCCAGCGCGAAGAACGTCAACTCCCCGAGCTGCACCGTCGACGTGTTCGCCCACAACGCCTGCATCGACTCTCACAACAGCACCACCACCGCCGGGGCGCTGATCCTCGTCGCGGGAGTGGCCGTGGGCACCGGGCTCTTCACCTGGGGCGCGGTGACCCCCGAGATGGTGACCAGCCCTCGCGAGACGCTCCGGCTGGCGGCGGACCACAACCTCGGGCTCGCCCGCAAGCACGGCGCGGTGGGCGCGCGGCTCCAGCTCATTCCCACGCTCGCGCCGGGACACGCGGGACTCCTGGCCCGGCTGACGTTCTGAGCCGGATCGCTAGCGCCCGGCGCCCGCGGGCTCGGCGGCTCCGGGCGGCGCGAAGAGCCACACCCGAACCCCCTCGCGCGAGCCGCGAAGGACGGGCCGCGGCTCGACCACCACCGTCAGCTGCTGCCGGCGAGGCCGGGTCTCGCTGGCCATCGCTCCGCGCAGCTTCGGATAGAGGGTGAGGAGCGTCTGCAGCACCTCGCCGACGCCCGCTCCCGCCGGCACGCCCAGGTCGAGCTTGTTCTTGCCGTCCACCGCCGCGCGGAGCGTCGCAGGGACCAGGACCGTGACGTTCACCGGGGGACCACCACCCGGACGTAGCCCAGCCGTCCCTCGTGGACCTCTCCCACCGCGAGCAGCGTCCCGTCAGGCCCCAGCACACGGACCCGCCCCGTCGGAGCCGACGGCCCGAGCACCAGCGGCACGCCGTGCAGCACCCGGGGGACGTCCGTCTCCGGAACCGGCACCGCCGGGAGATCGGGCAGCGCGTCGGCCATGGAGATGATGCGAGCCTCGAGCTCGGCACGCGCCGCGGGCCCGGCCACCCCGAGCGCCTCGACCTGGGAGAGCGGAAGGGCGCGGTCGAGCGCGAACGGTCCGCTGGCGGTCCGCCGCAGGCTCTTCAAGGCACCGCCGCAGCCGAGCGCGCGCCCCAGCTCCTCGGCGAGCGTTCGCACGAAGAAGCCCTTCGAGCAGCGCACCGACAGCGTGCAGTCGGCGGCGGAGAAATCTCGCAGCACGAGCGAGTACACCGTGACCTTGCGCGGGGTGCGCTCCACGGACTCGCCGGCCCGGGCGCGCTCGTAGAGGCGCTTCCCCCTCACCTTCACCGCCGAGTAGATGGGCGGCAGCTGGGAGAACGGCCCGCGGAAGCGCTCCAGTGCCGGCTCCAGCAGCTCGGAGGAGAGCGGAGGGACCGGGTGAGTCTCGAGCACCTTCCCGGTCACGTCCTGGGTGTCGGTCACCACCCCGAGGCGCACCACGGCATCGTAGGCCTTGTCGCCCTCGGTGAGCAGTCCCGCGAGCTTGGTGGCCTCGCCGAGGCAGACGGGAAGGACTCCGGTGGCCATGGGGTCCAGCGTCCCGGTGTGACCGGCTCGCTTCAGTCCGAGCGCCGACTTGACCCGCCGGACCACCTCGAAGGAGGTGGGACCCTGGGGCTTGTCGATGACCAGAACGCCGTTCATGAAGGAGGGGACGACCCCCTCCGCCGAAGTGTAACGCTCCGGACGGACCTCACCATCCCTCTTTCGTCTTCACTTCCCGGAGGAGACGGTCGATCTTGTCGCCCTCTCCCACACTCTTGTCGAAGACGAAGAAGACCTCGGGCGAGACCCGGAGCTTGACCCGGGCGGTCACCTCGCGGCGGACGAAGCCCTTGGCCGCGTCCAGACCTTCCTGCGTCTCCTTCCGCTCGGCGTCGGTTCCCAGCGATGACCAATAAACGCGCGCCACGCGCAGGTCAGGACTCACCTTCACGCCGGTGATGGTGATGTATCCGATACGGGGGTCGCGGAGCTCACCACGGGCGAGCAGCTCGCCCACCGCGGCCTGGATCTCCGCTCCCACCCGCTCCGGCCGGCCGGGGACGGACATCAAGGCTTCTCCCAGTCGCGCTTGTTCCGGAGCTTTCGGGCCCGGGCCCGGGCCTGGTTGAGAGTGAGGTCTCCCCCACCCCGCGACCCCGGCCGGCCCTGAACCAGCGCCCCGGGACGCCGGTCCCACTCCGCCATGCCCTCGGCCTCGGCCAGGCTCCTGTCCTCGCGCGCGAAGGGCAGCTCGAGCGTGCTCCCGTCGTCGGGAGGGTTGCCGCCGCCGCCGAAGAGCTGATCCCCGAAGGCGAGGATCTCCAGCTCCCGCCCGATGAGCGGGGCGACGTACATCTCCTCCACGAAGTGGATGATCTTCTGGACCTGCTCGTCCACGTGACGGCGGTCCGCGCTCACCACCGCCAGGGCGATGGTGGCGCGCTGCCAGAGGTCCTGGTCCTCCACCTCGGCGACCGAGACGTTGAACCGGGCCTTGAGCCGGTCGGTGATGCGGCGGAGCACCTGGCGCTTGGACTTCAGCGACCCGGAGTCCGCGATCTGCAGGGTGAGGCGTGCGACGCCGACGAACATGGCTGCACCTCCCCTCGAAGCCGAGGGGCGGCCCGCCTAGAACAGGCTGGGCCGGGTCTCCTCGATCTCGAAGTCCTCGATGATGTCGAGGTTCTTGAAGTCGGCAAACCCCTCGACACCGACGCCGCACTCGAAGCCCTTCTCCACCTCGCGCACGTCGTCCTTGAACCGCTTGAGGCTGGTCACCTTGCCAGCTCCCACCTGCTTGCCCTCGCGGAGGATGCGCACCTGCGCCCCGCGGCGAATGAGCCCGTCGAGCACCGCCACACCGGCGATGGTGCCCAGGCGCGGCACGTTGAAGGTGTTTCGCACCTCGGCCCGGCCGAGCTTCTTCTCGGTCCGGATGGGCTCCAGCAGGCCGGTCATGGCCGCCTTCACCCCGTCGAGGAGCTCGTAGATGATCGAGTAGATGTAGAGCGCGACGCCCTCGGCCTTGGCCGCCGCCTCGGCGCCGCTCTCCGGCTTCACGTTGAAGCCGATCACGATGCCCTTGCTGGCCGCGGCGAGCATCACGTCGGACTCGGTCATCGCGCCGACGCCCTTGTGAATGATGTCCACGCCCACCTTCGGGCCGGCGAGCTTGGACACCGCCTGGGCCACCGCCTCGACCGAGCCCTGCACGTCGCCCTTCAGGACGATGCGCAGCTCCTTCTGCTCGCCTGTTCGGGCTCGCCGCAGCAGCGTCTCCAGGGACTCCTTGACGTTGTTCCCCAGCTCCGCCTGCCGCTCCTTCAGCGAACGGTGCTCGGCGATCTCCTTGGCCGCCTTCTCGTCCTCCACCACGTTGAGGACGTCGCCGGCGGTGGGCACGCCGGAGAGACCCACCACCTCGGCGGGGTAGCCCGGAGTGACCTCCTTCACCGGCTGGCCACGCCCGTCCTTCATCGCCCGGAGGCGGCCGTAGTGCGTCCCGCTGACGATCGCATCGCCGATGCGGAGGGTGCCCTCGCGGACCAGCACGGTGGCGACGGGGCCACGGCCCTTCTCCAGCTTGGCCTCGATGATCGCCCCTACCGCCGGACGGTTGGGATTGGCGGTGAGCTCGAGCACCTCGGCCTGGAGGAGCACGTTCTCGAGGAGCAGATCGATGCCCTCTTTCGTCCGCGCGGAGACGGGCACCATGATGGTGTCGCCGCCCCACTCCTCGGGGACCAACTCCTGCGTTGCCAGGTCCTTCTTCACCCGTTCGGGGTTGGCTCCGGCGAGATCGATCTTGTTGATCGCGACGACGATGGGGACCTTCGCCGCCTTGGCGTGGTTGATGGCCTCGATGGTCTGGGGCATCACGCCGTCGTCCGCCGCCACCACCAGGATGACCAGGTCGGTGACGTTGGCCCCGCGAGCGCGCATGGCGGTGAACGCCTCGTGACCCGGGGTATCGAGGAAGGTGAGGTCGCCCTTGGGCGTCGCCACCGAGTAAGCGCCGATGTGCTGGGTGATGCCGCCGGCCTCCCCGGCGGCCACGTTGGCCTGGCGGATGGCGTCGAGAAGCGAGGTCTTCCCGTGGTCGACGTGGCCCATCACCGTGACCACTGGCGGGCGCGGACGGTCGTCCTCGGGGCGCTCCTCCACCTCGGGGAGGTGGTCCTCCACCTCGAAGCCGACCTTCTCCACCTTCCAGCCGTAGTCGCTGGCGATGATGCCGGCGGTGTCCGCATCCACCATCTGGTTGGCGGTGGCCATGGTGCCGCCCACCATCAGCTTGCGGATGATCTCCGTCGTCTTCACACCCATCCGCTGCCCCAGGTCGGAGACGCTGATCCCCTCCTCGAGCCGGATGACCTTCTTCTCTTCTGCCATTTCGGTGATCTGGGTCTTCTGACCCTTCTTGGTCGGCTTCTTCTTCTTGCCGCGGATCGGAATCTGGACCCGTCCCCAGAGCAGGCTGTCCATCTCCTGCTTGACCTGGGTGCCGTCCCGCTCGGTGGCCTTCTTCTTCCCGCGCTGGGTGTCGTCCTTCTTCTTGGTGACGTCGACGAACTCGCGGCCGCGGCCCAGGTGGTCGGGCACCACCTTGAACTCGCGGACCTCGCCGATTGCCTTCCGTCCCGGCGCCACCGGAATGTTCTTGTGCGCGGTGGACGAGGGCGTCACCCGGCGGAACGGCACCGTCGGACGGCTGATCACCACCGCCTGGGTGGCGGTGGGCCGCATCGCGCGCGGATCGGACGGAGGGCCTGACGGCGCCTGGCTGCCCGGGCCGCCCGGACGGCCGCCCGCACCGGGACGCGGCGCCGAGCCTGGACGGGTCTGGACCCCGGGACGCGGGCCCCCACCCGGGCGGCCGGAGGGACCAGGTCCGCGCCCGGGAGCCGACCCGGGGCGCAGCCCACCCGGCGCGGAGCCGGGTCGGACCGCGGGCGCCCCGCCGGGACGCATGCCCTGCGGCGGAGGCTTGGAGATGATCTGCGCCGGGCGGAACCCGGGGCTTGACGCCCGGAGCGGCGGGCGCGCCGGAGGCTGGGCCGCTGCCGGAACGTGCGGCGGAACGTGCGGCGGGGCCGGCGCGGGCTCCGACGCCGGAGCGGGCGGAGGGGCCGGGGGCCCGGCGGCCGGGGTGTGCGCCGGCTCCGGCGCGGGCGCCGCGGCGACCGGCTCGGGCGCGACGGGGACCTGGGGCTCGGGGGGCGCAGCTGGCTCCGGAGCGGGCGTCGGCAGGGGGGCCGGCTCGGGCGCGGGAATGGCAGCCACCGGCTCGGGCGCCGGCGGTGCCGGCTCAGGGTGATGGCCGTTGGTGTGCGGCGCCTCGGTCCCGGGGGCGCGTCGGCGGACCACAAAGCCCTTCGCCGTCGCCGGAGGCGGAGCCGCGCGCGGCTTCCGCTTCTCGACGATTCGCTGAACCGCGGACGTGGCCTGGTCGTCCTCGAGCGAGCTCGAGTGGCTCTTCACGTCGTAGCCGAGCGCTGCCAGCTCGGTGACGACTTCCTTGTTGTCGAGATCGATCCCGAAGGCCTTCAGCTCCTTGGCGATCTCGTGAACCCGCTTCTTCGACATCCAGACCCCTTCGAAACGCTGCCTTCTACTCCACCTGCGCCCTGGACTTCACCGCTCGGAGGCGTCGAGCTCCCTCTGCACCGCCTCGAGTCCACCGGTCATCCGTCCCCGGAAGGCCCGCCCCAGCGACTTGCGCTTCACCGCCGCGGTCAGACAACCCCGTCCGCAGAGGTAAGCGCCCCGTCCTGGCGCTCGTCGGCTTCGGTCCCACGTCAGCTCGCCCTCGCTCGACAGGCAGAGCCGCCTCAATTCACGCTGGGGACGCCTCGTCCCGCACCCGATGCACGTTCGTTCGGGCTCCCTGCTCAGGGCGCTTTCGCCTCCTCGGTGGACGGGGGAGCGGATGCGGAGGCACCCAGCGCCGCGCGCTCGGCGTCGAGCTCGGCGCGCAGCTTGGCCTCCTCTAACAGATAGCTCTCCGCCGCGCTCTTCAGCTGGCGGGCCTTCTTGATGCCGATTGCGGGGACGTCGCCGAGCTTGGCGATGTCCGTCTCCTTGGCCAGGTCCTCCGGAACCTTGTAGCCGCCGAGGGCCAGCGACTCGACCGTCTTCTCGCTCATCCCCCGGACGCGCATCATCCGCTCGGCCGGCGACAGCTCGTCCGGATGGCGGCGGGCCTCGATGGCCCGGGCCTGCTCCCGCTCCATCTCCAGGCGGCGGAGCTCGATCTCGTCGTCCACCATCTGCTTCTTGGCCTGCTCCTGCATGGCCGGGATACGAGCCGGGTCCAGGCCCGGGATCTGCGCCAGCACCTCGGGGGAGGCCTCGGCGACGTCCCGCGCCTGGCGGAAGCCGTGGGCGTAGAGAGTCTCCACCAGCATCTCGCTGACCCCGGGGAGCGCGCCGAGGGAGCGGGTGGCGAACTCCCGCATCTCGCGGACGCGGGTCTCGCTGTTGATGTCCAGCTTCCAGCCGGTGAGCTGGGCCGCGAGCCGGACGTTCTGCCCCCGCCGTCCGATGGCCAGCGACAGCTGGTCGTCGGGGACGATGAGCTCCATCGCGTGGTTCGCCTCGTCGATGATGACCCGGGCGACCTCCGCCGGGGCGAGCGCGGCGCAGACGAAGCGCGCCGGATCCTCGTCCCAGGGCACGATGTCGATCTTCTCGCCTCGCAGCTCCTGCACCACCGCCTGGACGCGGCTGCCCTTCATGCCCACGCAGGCACCCACCGGGTCCACGTCCGGGTCGCGGCTGCTGACCGCGATCTTCGCCCGGCCACCCGGCTCGCGCGCCGCGGCCTCGATGACCACGATGCCCTCGGCGATCTCCGGGACCTCCATCTCGAACAGCTTGGTCAGGAGATTGACGCTCGCCCGGGAGAGGATGATCTGCGGGCCTTTCGACTCGCGGAGCACGTCCAGCACGTAGGCCTGGACCCGGTCCCCGGCGCGGTAGGTCTCGCGCGGGACCTGCTCGCGCACCGGGAGCACCGCCTCGGCCCGGCCGAGGTCGACGATGATGTTCCCCCGCTCGAACCGCCGGGCGATGCCGGTGACGATCTCGTTCCTGCGGTCCTTGTACTCGTTGTAGACGTTCTCCCGCTCCGCATCGCGGGTCCGCTGGAGGATGACCTGCTTGGCGGTCTGCGCGGCGATGCGACCGAAGCCGTGCCGGAAGGTCTTGAGCTTCAGGATGTCGCCGTACTGGTCGTCCTGCGCCTTGGCCTCGGCGGCGTCCTCGTCGCGGTAGAAGATCTGGAAGACCAGCTCGTCGCCGGGCTCGACCTCCATCCCCTTCTTCCGCGCCTCGTCCAGGGTGAGCTGGTTCACCGCCTGGATGGGGTCGGTGATCTGCTCGACCACGGTCACAGCCTGGAAGAGCTCCACCACGCCCTTGTCGGTGTCGTACTTGGCCTCGAGATTCCGGTCCTGGCCGAAGTGCTTCTTGGCCGCGGTCTGCATCGCGTCCTCGAGCGTCGCGACGAGGATGCTCTTGTCGATGCCCTTGTCCTTGGCGACCTGCTCGAGGACCAGGTTGAGGTTGACGGACGGAGTGCTGGGCGTCGCCATGGGGTTTCCGTTTCCTACCAGGGGAGATGTCTGTCAGAACTCGAAGTCGAGGTTCGCCTTCGCGATGTCGCGGAAGGGGATCTGGAATGCCCCGCCGCCCTCGACCTGAACGGTGATGTCCGACGCGCCGACCTCTTCGAGCGTGCCGGTGAAGCTCTTGCGCGGCGGCTGACCCACGGGCCCGAAGGTCTTCACCTTCACCCGCTTGCCCACCACCTTCGCGAAATGTTCCGGACGCCGCAGCGGCCGGTTGATGCCGGGACTGCTGACCTCCAGCGCGTACGCCTGGGGGACGAGGTCCTCCACCTCGAGCGCGGTCTCCACCGCGTGCGAGACCCGCGCGCACTCCTCCAGGCCGATCCCGCCCTCCTTCGACATCGGGTCACGGCCAGAGCGGTCGATGAACAGCCGCAACACCCAGCCCTGTGGCTCGCGCACGTACTCGAGCTCCACCAGGTCGAAGCCCTCCGCGCGGACGAGTGGCTCCACCAGCGCCTCGGCGCGGGACACGACGTCCTGTCGGTGGGTGCTCTCGGCCATGTTGAGCCCTGGAAACGAAAAAAGCGGGCACGGGGCCCACTTTTCGAGGTGCTGCAGCTTCGAAAAATGTCGCCGGGCTGCCTACCACGTGGCCCGCACCGGCGCAAGGCGATCAGGGCCGGCCCGGCCTCGGAACCACCCGGACTTCGGGCAGATTATCCGGGGGCCGGGGCCAGCGAGCGCGGATCACCACTCCAGCGGGGGCTGGGGGCCAGGCACGATTCCGGCAATGTCCGGGTCTACCCCCTGCTCGGGGGCCGGACGTTCCGCCTTCTCCCGCTTCCGCTGCTCGCGCTTCTCGGCCTTCTCGCGCTGCTTCTGCTGCCGGGCGAGCTCTTTCAGGCGTTTGGTGGCTCCAGGTGCAGCGATGGCGAACCTCCTCGTCTCGTTGAAGAGCCCTTCACATGCCCGCTGGGACCCGCACCTGTCAAACCCGACCGGGCGGGGCACACCGTCCTGAGCGAGGTTACAGTCGGGCGCCGACACCCTGCCGCCCCCCAGGCACCCCTTGCTCGTTGCTGCCGCACAGATGGTTTCCGGTCCTGACCGGACGAAGAACCTGGAGGTCGCCACCCGTCTCGTTCGCCGGGCGGCGGAGCTGGGGGCTGCTCTGGTGGGGCTCCCGGAGAACGTGGGCTGGATGGGCCCGGAGAAGGACCGGCCCTCGGCGGCGGAGCGGCTCGATGGGCCCACCCTGACCCGCTTCGCGGAGCTCGCCCGCCAGCTGCGGATTCACGTCCTCGCCGGGTCCATCATGGAGGCAGGCGCGCCGGGCGGCCGCGTCTACAACACCAGCGTGCTGCTCGGGCCCGAGGGGCAGCACCTCGCGGTGTACCGGAAGATTCACCTCTTCGACGCCGAGGTGGGCGACGGGGTGAGCTACCGCGAGTCCGAGACGGTCGCCCCCGGCGAGGCTCCCGTCACCGCCGAGACCCCGCTGGGCACCGTGGGGCTCAGCGTCTGCTACGACCTCCGCTTTCCCGAGCTCTACCGGGCGCTGTCCGCCGCCGGCGCGACGCTGCTGACGGTGCCTTCGGCCTTCACCCTCATGACCGGCAAGGACCACTGGGAGGTGCTGCTCCGGGCCCGCGCCATCGAGAACCAGGCCTACGTTCTCGCACCTGCCCAGGGGGGCCGGCACACGGATCAGCGCGTCACCTACGGACATGCCCTGGTCGCGGACCCCTGGGGACTGGTCGTCGCCCGAGCGTCGGACGGCGAGGGGCTCGCCGTGGCCGAGCTGGACCCGGAGCTGCTCGCCCGGGTCCGCCGGAACCTTCCCGCTCTGCGACATCGCCGCCTGCAGTGACCCTGGACGCAGGCCTGAGCCCTGGGGCGGGCGCTGCAGTACACTCGAGCTAAGGAAGTGCCTCGCCCCTGGATTCCGATGGCGTTGTGCCTGCCGCTGCTCGTGTGCGTTCCGGCGTGTCGCCGTGACGCCCCGGCTCCGCCTGCCCCGGCGCCGAAGCAGGCGGTGCGCGCAACCCTCGCGCAGGTGAAGGGGTCGGTCTCGGTGAAGCGGGCCACCGGGGACGAGTGGCTGGGCGCGGTCGACGGGACGGCCCTCTACGACGACGACAAGGTCCGGACCGAGCGGGGCGGCTCTGCGGAGCTGCACTTCCCCTCCGGAACGGTCGTCGTGGTCTCCGAGGACACGCTGCTCGGCATCGCCGAGACCCGCGCCGCCCCGGGCCGACCGCAGGCGGACGTCACGGTGCTCCGCGGCGCCGTCGACGCCACCCTCGACCGGCCGGCGAACCAGTCCCTCACCGTCGGCACCCCTGCGGCGACGGTGCGTGCCGGAAGGGAGATCGTCTTCCAGTGAGCTGGGGCCTGCCAGCCGCGCTCGCGCTCCTCGCCTCGTCCACGGCGCCGCTCGCGCCGGGCCCGACGGTGGTCCGCCCCGGCGAGTCGCTTGCCCAGCTCGCCGCCCGGACGCTGGGGAGCGAGGGGGCGGGCCCGGAGCTCCTGGCCTTCAATCATCTGGCGGCCGCGCCGGCGGCGGGAACCCAGGTCCAGGTCCCCGGTCCCGAGCGTGCCCGCGCGGTGGCCGCCATCGGATCGGCACGGAGCGCCATCGGTCAGGCGCCGCCGGGGAGCGCCCGGACCGAGGCCGAGGCCCGGCTGGCGGAGGCCGAGTCGCTGCTCGCCCGGGCCCGGTACGCCGAGGCCGCGGCACAGGCCGACGGAGCGTGGAAGCTGCTGGCCGAAGCGCGCGAGGAACGCTCGCACTTCGCGGTCGCCGTCGAGCCCGACGGCCGGACACGGGTGGCCGTCCGCGAGGGAGTGCCGGTGCGGGTGGAGGCGCAGGGGCGCACCCGGGGGGTGCGGGCGGGGGAAACGCTCACTGTTGCACGCGGCGAGGCGCCCGGTACGCCGCAGACCGAGACCGGTCCCGCCGAGCCGCCCATCCTCATCTCCCCCGAGCCGGGGCTGAAGCTCGCCCTCGAGCCTGCTCCGGGGGGCCTCGGGCCGGTGCGCTTCGCCTGGAAGCCGGTCTCCGACGCCACCGGCTACGTGCTCGAGCTGGCCGGTCCCCGGAAGCAGACACTCCGCACCACCCAGCCCGTTCTGACGGTCCCGGGTCTGCCGGCGGGCAAGTACCGGTGGACGGTGCGGGCGGTGCAGGGCGACGGGACGCTCGGGCCTCCGGCCACTCGAGCCGTGCAGCTCGTGCCGGGGCGCATCAAGCTCGAGGTGAAGGAGACTCCCTGGCAGTGAGGCTCTTCACCGCCATCTTCCTGCTGATGCTCGGGGTGGCGCTGGTGTCCACCGGTCTGGTGGGCCTGCTGGTGCTCTCCGACACCCGGGAACTCCTCACCCGGGACGCACAGGAGCTCGCCGCCGAGCGGGTGAGTCAGGTCTCGCTGAAGGCCACCGTTGCGCTCGATGCCCCGGTGCGGGCGGCCACCGCGCTGGCGCGAGTTCCGGGCTTCCTCTCGCTTCCTCAAGCCGAGCAGCGGGCGCACCTCGCGGCGCTGCTCACCGAGCGTCGCGACCTGACCGCGGTCACCGTCTTCTCTCCCAAGGGAGATCGGCTCCCCGGGCTCCAGGCGTTCGCGGTGAAGGACCTTCCGCCGACGGAGGTCGCCGAGCATGAGGCCCGCGCCAGGGCGCTGCTGGGCCCCGGGCCGGCCAACGTCCGCTGGAGCCAGGCCACCGTTCTCCCCGGCCGGCCCCCGAGCATCACCTTCGCCTTCCCGCTCGGTGATCCGGCGCGCGGTTACGTCGCGGCCGAGCTGTCGCTGGCGGCGCTGGGGCAGGGGCTCGAGGCGGAGCACGTGGGCAGCACCGGCTTCGCCTACGTGGTGGACGCGACCGGGCGGCTCCTCGCCGGACCGCCGCAGCACGTCCGGGCCGGTCAGGACGTCTCGACCCGGCCGGCGGTGGCTCCGGTGCTCAGGGTGCTGAAGAGCTCACCCGAGCGCGAGGTCACCTGGGTGGGGAACTTCGGCGAGGGCGAGGGTCGGGTGGTGGCAGCCTCGGCGGTCATCCCGGGCCCGGGCTGGGCGGTGGTGAGCGAGCAGCCGCTCGACGCGGCGTACACCCAGGTGCACCTGATGCAGCGGCGAATCGGCCTCGGGCTGGTGGCCGCGGCCGGCGTGGCCCTGCTCCTGGCGCTGGTCTTTTCCCGCGGCCTCACCCGGCCGCTGAAGGGCTTCACCCGCGGCGCGCTGGAGATCGCTCGCGGACAATTCGGGACCCAGGTCGAGGTGCAGACGAAGAACGAGCTGGGCGAGCTGGCCAGGACCTTCAACTACATGAGCCAGCAGCTGCTGGCCTACGACAAGGAGAACCGCGGGCTCTACGAGTCGCTCGAGCGCGGCTACCTCGAGACCATCCTCGCGCTGGCCAACAGCATCGACAGCAAGGACGCGTATACCCGCGGCCACAGCCAGCGAGTCGGCGACATGGCCGCGGAGATTGGCCGCGAGCTGGGGCTGAGCGAGCAGGAGGTGAAGCAGCTCCGCTACGGCGGCATCCTCCACGACATCGGGAAGATCGGCATCACCGAGAGCATCCTCTGCAAGCAGACGCAGCTCACCCCGGACGAGATGTCAGTCATGCGTGAGCATCCGGCCATCGGCGCCTCGATCGTGGGTCCGGTGACCTTCCTCGGCACGGCGCGCGACGCGGTGCGGAGCCACCACGAGAAGTGGAACGGAACCGGGTACCCCGAGGGCCTGAAGGGACAGGCCATCCCCCTCATCGCCCGGGTGGTCGCCTGCGCCGACACCTGGGATGCCTGCACGTCGACCCGGCCCTACCAGCGGGCCATGGGCGCGCACGCGGCGATGGAGGTGATGAACCGGCTGCGGGGCGTCTCGCTCGACCCCGACGTCGTGGACGCGCTCGCCCGCGTGCTGGAGAAGAAGGGCGCCTTCGCCGACGCGCCTCCGGCCCGGGCGGTGCCGCTTGCATCGTGAGCCCGTCGAGGCGATGGAGCCCCGCATGAGCTTCTGGGACAAGCTGAAACCGGCGGCACCCACGCCGCCCGCGGCGATCGGCACCGACGTCACCAGCGACGGGAAGGTGCTCCGGCTGCACTGGGAGGACGGCAAGCGCACGGCCTCGACCGCGCGCTCGCTCCGCATCGCTTGCCCGTGCGCGGCGTGCGTCGACGAGTGGAGCAACCAGCGGACGCTCGACGCGGCCTCGGTCCCCGAGACGCTCACCATCCGCGAGGTGGCGCCGGTGGGGAACTACGCGCTGCGGATCACCTTCAGCGACCAGCACGCGACCGGCATCTACCCCTGGAAGGTGCTGCGCGAGGTGACCGAGCGCGCGCCGGCGCCGAGCTGAGAGGCAGAGCGATGAGCGAGCCATCCGACGAGGACGATCAGATCTTCTCCGGCAAGGCGCTGGGAGCGGACGGCGCGGTCCAGCCGGCAAAGCCCATTCCCCTGCTTCACGAGGTGGACCCGCGAGGACGCTCGCTCGTGCCGCCGGTTCCCGGGGCGTCGCTGCTGGACGATCCGGCCTACGAGCCGACGGTCATCTCCATCCCCCCGCGCGTCCGTGAGGTGGCGGACCGGCCCGCCCCCGTCGAGCTCGCGGAGAGCCGCCCGCCGCCGATGGCCTCGGACTACGTCGTGCCGCCGCCCGAGAAACCGGTGCGGTACCACGCGCCGGACATGCGCTGGGGGACCTGGATTCTCCGCGCGGCGGTCGTCGGGGTGGTGGTGACGGGCGCCTGGGCAGTGACCACCGGAAGGATCAGCGTCGGGAAGGGGCTCTCGCTGGATCTCCTTCGCGCGGACCCGAAGAAGGCGGATCCGAAGAAGAACGAGGAGATCGTCGAGAAGCGCGTGGGCACGCCCGCCCCGACGCTGCTCGTCCTCAGCGAGCCGGCCGGGGCCACGGTCCTGGTCGGCGGCACCGAGGTCGGCCGGACGCCCTGGGCCGGGGACAACGTCTGGCCGTCGAAGGAGCCGCTTCGGGTCGAGGTGCGGAAGGCCGGCTACCAGTCCTGGATAGGGATGACCATGGGCGGGGAGCAGGCGACGCTCGAGGCGACCCTCCGGAAGCGCTGATCCGGATCGCCTCATCGGTCCTCGGTGGCGTCGGCCCCGATGGACGCAGAACCGGCCGAGAGTGAGCATCCGGCCGAGATCGTCGCTGGCCTCGCTCCGACCCGGGCAGGTCGTCACGGTCGTAGCCCCGATGCCTTCGAGAGCGCCCGAGGCCGCGCAGGCCGGTCAGATCAACGGGCCGCACGATGTCCCGTCACCTGCGTCGCCTCGGGGCGTTTCTCGTGTGATCGAACCGCGCTCAGCGCTCGATCATGAACCACTTCCGGGGCGTGAACCGCATCCGCTCTTCGAGGTAGCCCTGCTGCAGCTTCACCGAGCCGGCGTCGTCCTTCCCGGCCGGCCAGCTGCGCGCCTGATCCGGCAGCACGAGCCCGGTCACGGCCAGCGTCAGCGGCGTTCCGGCCGCTCCGAAGCGCCGCAGGTCGATCAGGAACTCCCGGGTCCGGTTCGCGGACGGCTCGACGTTGGCGACCCACCCGTCGGCGCTCCGGAACTCGCTCCGGCAACGGACCGCCGCCGGCGCGTCCGACGGGTCGCGGCACCGGTAGTCGAACTGGCGCGTCCGGGTGCAAGCCCCATCCGCCGCGCAGCGGTACTCGCCCGTTCCGATCGCCGCCGAGGCGTGGAGCACCCAGACCCGGTCACCTGCCCCCACCAGCAGGCTGGAGATTCCATCCCCGGCCAGCTCCACCGCGACCGCGAGGACGTCTCCGCGCCGTCCGAGCCGGACGCGCAGCCCGTCGGCCTGGACCTCCCGGGCGCCGGCCCACTCCGAGGCCTCGATGCGACCGTCGGTGGCCACTTCCTTCTGGAGCGCCGGGACCTCCACCGGGGCAGCCGCGCCAGCGAGCAGCAAGACACCCAGGAGTGGCCACATCGGGAAGTCCCCCTACGACTTGATCAGCCGCAGATGCGGCGGGCCACGGGGCGTCTCATCGTCCTCGGCCTCGCCGGACTTCCGCTCGCCCTCGACCTCGCGGAGCGCGACCGGGCGTGCATCCAGCGGCCGGGGAACGCGGGCCGCGGCCCGGAGCGTCGGCGGCGGGATCTGCGTCAGCTCGGTCGGCATGTCGTCCGGGAACATCCAGAACTCGTGCGTCACCTTGCTGGTGACCGCGAACAGCGCGCTCCACGGAACCGCCACCGTGAAGCGTCTTCCGCTGAAGCTGAGCGTGCTCCGGATGCCCCACTCCCCGACGCTGAGGTCGGGCGGAACGAACTTGTAGCTGAGGTGAAGGCGGAGGTGCGACTCGCAGCGTAGCTCCGGTGGCACGAGGACCCCGGGACGGCGCGCGTCCAGATGAACCATGACCAATCCCTGCTCCAGGGCGGCAAGCAGGCGGTCCTTCTTCTCGGAGGCTCTGTCGTCCATCCGTCGTCCCGGGTGGCCGTCTAACGCCGTCGCATCGCGCGATCCATTTCCCGTCGAGTATCGCGCTCCTTGATGTCCTCGCGTCTGTCCTCGTGCGTCTTGCCGCGGGCCAGCCCCAGCTGGACCTTGGCCTTCCCCTTCTTGAAGTAAAGCACGAGCGGGACAATGGAATAACCCCGTTCCCGCACCTTGGCCTCCCATCGGTCCAGCTCGGCCCGGTGCAGCAACAGCTTCCGAGGACGCACCGGGTCATGAGGAAACGCCGCCGCCGCCCCGTAAGGGGCGATCCGCAGGGAGTGAAGGTACAGCTCCCCCCCGCGGGGCTGGGCGAAGGCATCGGCCATCTGGACCGCCCCGGCCCGGAGGCTCTTCACCTCGCTCCCCATGAGGGCGAGGCCTGCCTCGACCGTGTCCTCGATCGTATAGGCCGCGCGGGCCTTGCGATTGGTGGCGACCACCAGCTCGCCCGGTGCTTCCTTCTGGGCCATGGGGGGGACGCCCTAACCGCCGACAGCCGTGTTGTCGATGAGCCGGGTCGTCCCGACGAAGGCGGCGACGAGGAGCCGGGCGTCGCCCCGGTCCGCCCTTTCCAGGGGTTCCAGCAAGGAAGGCTCCACCAGCTCCACATAGTCCTCACGCACCTCCGCGGTCCGGAGCTCGGCGCGCACCGCTTCCCGGAGCGCCGCCGCGCCGCGCTCCCCGGCCGCCCACCGGGCCCGGGCGGCCCCGAGCCCCTGGCTGAGCGCCAGGGCCCGCGTCCTCTCTGGAGGCGACAGGTAGGCATTGCGCGAGCTCATCGCCAGCCCATCCGCCTCGCGCACGATGGGCATCCCGACCACGTCGACCCCGAGGTGCAGGTCCAGCGCGAGACGGCGGATGATCTGCAGCTGTTGCCAGTCCTTCTCCCCGAACACCGCCAGGTGGGGACGTGCCAGGGCGAAGAGCTGGGTCACCACCGTGGCAACGCCTCGGAAATGCCCCGGACGCCTCGCGCCGCAGAGGCCGTCTTGCAGCTTCGTGACCTCCACGAAGGTGCGGTGGCCGCTCGGGTACATCGCGCCGGCCTCGGGGGTGAAGACGGCATCCATCTCCATCTCGCGGCACTTCTGCAGATCACCCTCGAGATCACGCGGGTAGCGGGCCAGGTCCTCGTTCGGCCCGAACTGGGTGGGGTTGACGAAGATGCTGACCGAGGTGACGTCCGACCGCTCGCGGGCAGCCTCCATCAGGCTGGTGTGCCCGCGATGGAGGAACCCCATCGTGGGCACCAGGCCCACGCGCCGGCCCTGGCGCCGAGCGGTCTCGCTCCACTCGGCAAGCTCCGCCGGCGTGCGGAGGACGCGCATCAGACCGGAACGCCGTACATCGGACCCGCCCTCTCCTCGTCGCTCGACGAGGACGCGGACGCGGACCGCTGGCCCGGGAGGACCCGGAGCGGCGTCTTGCTGGTGAAGGAGTGCTCGTCGGCGGGGAACGTCCCGGCCCGGACCTCGGCGCAGAACGCCTCGGCCGCGCCCCGGAGCGTTCCGTACCCATCGGCGAAGCGCTTCACGAACTTGGGCTTGAAGTCGGGGTTGAAGCCGAAGAGGTCGTAGCAGACCAGCACCTGCCCATCGCAGTCGATGCCGGCCCCGATGCCGATGGTGGGGATGCGCAGCGATGCGGTGATGTCCCGCGCCAGCTCCTTGGGCACGCCCTCGAGCACGAGCGAGTAGCAGCCTGCGCGCTCCAGCGCCTGCGCGTCGCGGAAGATGGCCCGGGCCTGCTCCTCCTCCCGGCCCTGCACCACGAAGCCGCCCATCCGGTGCACCGACTGCGGCGTCAGCCCCAGGTGCCCCATCACCGGGATCCCGGCGCGGACGATGGCCTCGATGGTCTCGGCGAACTCGGCGCCGCCCTCCAGCTTCACGCTGCTCACTCCGCCCTCGGCGAGGAGTCGCCCGGCGTTCTTCACCGCCTCGGGCACGCTGGCCTGATAGCTGAGGAACGGCAGGTCGCCGACGAGGTGCGCCCGCTTCGCTCCGCGGCTCACCGCCCGGCAGTGGTAGACCATCTGGTCCATGGTGACGGGCAACGTCGAGTCGTTGCCCTGGACCACCATGCCCAGGCTGTCCCCCACCAGGAGCACGTCGGCTCCGGCGTCGTCCAGGATGCGGGCGAAGGTGGCGTCGTAGGCCGTGACCATGGTGATTCTCTGGCCGGCCTGCTTCAGGCGCTTCAGCGTATGGATGGTGACCTTGTCCACGGGTTCACCTCCGTCTGACGGCGGGTTGTGTCCTGCACTCCCCGAGGTGGAAGCGGTTCACCGGCCCGCGACGGCTCGGCGACCTCCCCCGGGGGGGCCTAATCTATCCTCACCGGAGGCCTCCCGTGCCACTGGAACTTATTTCCGGGCGGCCAGCGGCAGGTAGTGGTGGACACCCTTGCGCATCTTCCGGACCACCGAGACCAGGTTGTCCAGGTCCGCGGCGTTGTGCACGAAGTCGATGTCGCTGGTGTTGATCACCAGGAGTGGCGTCTCGGCGTAGTGGAAGAAGAAGTCGTTGTAGGCCCTCGAGAGCGCCTCGAGGTAGTCGGCATCGAAGTGGCGCTCGAAGTCCCGGGCGCGGCGCTTGATGCGCTGGAGCAGCACCTCCAGCCGGCACTGGAGGAAGATGACCAGGTCCGGCTGCGGCACCCGGGGGCCGAGCGCGTCGTAGACCCGGTCGTAGAGTGCCAGCTCGGCGGGCTGCAGGGTGAGCGTCGCGAAGATGCGGTCCTTGGCGAAGACGTAGTCGCTCACCGTCGCCGAGGCGAAGAGGTCGGTCTGGAGCAGCTTCTGCTGCTGCTGCCATCGGCTGAGGAGGAAGAAGAGCTGCGTCTGGAAGGCCCAGGCGTTCCGGTCCTGGTAGAAGCGCGCGAGGAAGGGATTGTCCTCCACCTCCTCGAGGACGAGCCGTCCCCCGAGGCGCTCGGCGAGGAGCCGGGCCAGGCTGGTCTTCCCCACCCCGATCGGCCCCTCGACGGCGATGTAGCGCTGGTCCAAGCCGGCGGAGTCAAGCACGCCGGTCGGACTGCCTCAACGCCTCGGCGAGCCGGGCGAACTCGCCCACCCCGAGCGTCTCGGCCCGACGCATGGGCTCGATTCCGGCGGTCGTCAGCGCCCGCCGGACCCACGCCGCATCCCCCAGCTCCCGGTCGGACTGCAACGAGTTGAGCAGCGTCTTCCGGCGATGGGAGAAACCCGCCTTCACCACCCTGCGGAACCAGGCCTCGTCGTCGACCTCGGCTCGCGGCGTGGCCCGGTGCTCGAGCAGCAGCACCGCGGAGTCGACCTTCGGCGGAGGATGGAAGAGCACGGCCGGCACGGTCCGGACGATGGAGGCGTCGAACCACACGCCGAGCAAGACGGTGAGCAGCCCTCCGCTCCGGGTGCCTTCGCCCGCCGCCACCCGCTCCGCCACCTCCTTCTGCACCGTGAAGACGCAGCGGAGGAGGTCCCGGTGCTGCTCCAGCACCTCGAAGAGGATGGACGAGGTGAGGTGGTAGGGAAGGTTTCCCACCAGGGTCAGCGGGCGGGTCCCAGCGATGGCGGAGAGGTCGAGTCGCGCTGCGTTGGCGGCGACGACGGTGAGGCGCTCGGACTTCTCTCCGGCGAGCACCTCGAGCATGTCGCGGTCGCGCTCCACCGCCACCACCCGGGCTCCGGTGTCCAGCAACGCGCGCGTGAGGTGGCCCAGGCCCGCGCCGAGTTCGACCACCAGGGAGCCGGGACCGAGCCGAGCGGCGTGGACGATCTCCGCGAGCACGGCCTCATCGTCGAGGAAGTTCTGCCCCCAGCTGTGCTTGGGCCGGAGCCCGCGCTGCTGGAGCATCTGTCGGGGGGAGTCCGCTGCCACCGAGTGCCTCGACCGGGTGCTCCTCAGGGTGTCCAGCCGGCGTCCACGACCGGCTGTCCGTCGCCCCGCTCGCCGCGGCGCCAGGCTTCGGTTCCGGCCACCGCGATCATGGCCCCGTTGTCGGTGCAGAGGTCCGGCGGCGGAAGGTGCACCCGGATGTCGCGCTCGCCCGCGCGCTCGAGGGTGAGCGCCCGGAGGCGCGAGTTGGCCGCGACGCCGCCGCAGAGCACCACGTCAGTCTGGTGGAGCTCGCGGGCCGCGGCCACCACCTTGCGCGAGAGGGAGTCCGCCACCGCCTCCTGGAAGGAGGCACACAGGTCGGCGAGGGCCTGTCCCGCAGGGACGCCGTGAGTCCGCACGTGGTTTCGCACCGCGGTCTTCAGGCCGCTGAAGCTCCAGTCGTAGAGACCGGGCACGTTCAACGCGCGCGGGAAGCGGATGGCGCGCGGGTCACCGGTCTGCGCCAGCCGGTCGATGGGGAGCCCGCCCGGGTACGGCAGCCCGAGGAGCCGGGCCACCTTGTCGTAGGCCTCACCCGCCGCGTCGTCCCGGGTGCTGCCCACCCTGCGGTACCGCCCGTAGCGCTCCACCGCATAGAGGCTGGTGTGCCCACCGGAGACGACGAGGGCGAGGAAGGGCGGCTCGGGCGGCGTGGGGAGGAGTCGCGCGGCGAGGAGGTGCCCCTCCAGGTGGTTCACCCCGACGAGCGGGAGGCCGGTGGCGGCCGAGAGCGACTTTCCGAGCTGCACGCCCACCAGCAGCGCGCCGAGCAGACCCGGACCGCGCGTCACCGCGATGAGGTCCAGGTCCTCGAGCGAGCAGCCTGCTCGCCGCAGCGCCTCGTCCACGACCGGGAGCACCTGCACGACGTGGTTGCGACTGGCGAGCTCGGGCACCACGCCGCCCCACCGCCGGTGGATGTCCACCTGCGTGGAGACGACGTCGGAGAGCGCACGACGACCGTCCTCCACCACGGCAGCCGCCGTCTCGTCGCACGAGGTCTCGAGGCCCAGGACGCGCACCGCCCTGCTCTACCGCCCCGAGCGCCGCTGCGCCACGTCGCGCCGGTCCAGCTCCCGGACCACCGCCCGGACGTCGGACGAGACCTTTCCCTGAGGCACCAGCTCCAGATACCGCCGGTAGGCCTCCACCGCCGGTCCGGGCCGGGAGCCAAGCTGTCGGGCCATTCCCAGGACCAGCCAGGCGCGGGAGCGGCCGCCGTCCGCGGTGACCACCTCGGCGAGGAGCCGCTCCGCCTCGAGGTAGCTGCCTGCCCGGCCCGAGCTCTTCACGATGGCCGAGCCCAGGCCCTCCTTCGCCTCGAGCGACGCGGGGCGGATGACGAGCGCGCGCCGGTACGCATCGGCCTCGTTCTCCCACTGGCTGGCGGAGTTCGCCTCGCGCGCCGTCTGGACCGCCGCGCGGTAGTCCGCCTCTCCCGTCTCCTCGGCCGCCGGCGCGTCCTGCTGCGGAGAGCCGGCGAGCGAAGGAACCGCGGGGGGCGGCTCGCTCCGAGGCGCGGGGGCCGGCGCCGGATCGCTCGCCGCCACTTGCGTCGGCTCGGTCGGGACGACCGCCGCCTCGGCTCGAGGCTCGGCCGGAGCCGGAGCGGCGGCGACGGGTTCCGGCGCCGCAGCTTCCGCCGGGCGGGGCCGTGAGGTCAGCAGCCACGCGCCCACGCCGACGACCGCGGCGAACACCATCGCGCCGACCACCCAGCGCCCCGTCCTTCCCCCGGCGGTGGCGTGGTGGACGAGGAACGCCGGAGGCTCGTGGAGCTGGGGAGCGCTCCGGCTCGGCGGAGCGAACGGCTCCCTTGCCGCGCCGCCGAAGAGCGGCTCGCGGAGGGGAGGCTGTGCCGGCGAGACCGGGGCGATCGCCGCCGGCGGTGGCGGAGGCGGAGTGGCGTGGCCCCAGTCGGTGAGTGCCTTCGCCTGAGCTTGCTCGACCGCGCGCGCTGCCGGCGGCGGCGCCACGAGGAACGCCGAGCCGGCGAGCCGCGCGGGCATCGCGTCGGGACGGGGCGGAAAGACGAGCACGTCCGCCGACCCCGGCGCGGGCCCCGGGCGGAGCGAGACGCCGACCTCGAGCGAGGGCGGGGCCGTGAGCAGCGCGTGCAGCTCGGGCTCTGCGCTGGCGACCTCGGCAGCGATGGCCGCCGGCAGCGGCGCGAGCACGTCGTCCACCGCAAGGTGCGTCTCAGTCTCGGGAGTGAGGAGCGCCTCGTCCGCGCCGCCGGAGGCGATGGCGACGGATGACTCGGTGGCGACCGCGGCGGGCGTCGCTACAGGGGAGGGCTCCACGGCTGGCGATGCGCCGCTGGTCTCCGGAGACGGGGAACGCGCACCACCACCCTCGTCCGTGGACACCGGCGCCACCGTGGGCACCGCCCCCGGAGGCGGCGTGTGCGCGGCGGGATCGGGCTTCACCGCCACAGGGCCCGACCACACCTGGGGCGGCGGGCCCCCATCTAGCCAGGCACCGAGCGCTCGTGACTCGCGCGCGCCGAACGGCGGGGTCCCTCCGGCCTCGCGCACCAGGCCCTCGAAGTACAGCTTGCTGATGATGCCCAGGGCCGCCAGGTCCTCGAAATCGGAGTCGTCCACCACTCTCGCGAGCGGGCGGCGTCCGTCGAAGAGGCGGAGCAGCCCGTTCACCTCGTCGGGGATCTCGCTCAGGCGCTCGGCGAGCTGGCGGTAGTCGATCTCGAACACGGTCTCCAGCGGAGGGAGCTGCTCGAGCATCCGTCCCCACTCGTCGAGGCGGCGCATGCCCTCGAGGAGGAGCCCTTGCGTGGAGACCTCGATGCGCTCGGAGCGATCTACCGGGACGAACTGCACCTCGAAGTCTCCCTCGAAGGTGTTGAGCATCCGGTAGAAGGCGTTCTCCCCGGCGAGGCGCCCGAGCTCGGCGTCGATGACCCGGCCGTCGCGGAAGTAGATGGTTCCCGACCGTTCCCCATCGAGCCGGATGAGGCCGGTCTTCCGGCCGACCTCGAAGGTCTGCACCAGGTCCACCACCCCGAGGTCGCTCAGGCTCCCGGTGAAGCCTCCGCGCGTCTCGCGCCGCTCGAAGCGCTCCTTCTCCGCCTTCTGGAGAATCATCCGCGCCCGGGTGACGATCTCTTTGATGTAGATGGGCTTGGTCAGGTAGTCCTCGCCGCCCATCTCCAGGCCGCGGACCTTGAACTCCACCGCCTTCTGGCTGGTGAGGAAGACGAACGGAATCTGGCGAAGCCGCTCGTCCGCCTTGAGACGCCGGCAGAGCTCGAACCCGTCCACCTCGTTGAGCCGGGTGTCGGAAAGGACCAGGTCCGGCGGGCTGATCTGGATCTTCTGGAGCGCGTCCTTCCCGTCCGTCGCGGTGGTGACCGAGAAGCCGGCCTTCTTCAGGCTGACCTCCATCACCCGGAGACTCTTGGGGTCTCCGTCGACGAGAAGAAGGTGCTGCTTGGCCATGTTCTCCTGCCAGGCTACCAGTAAGCTGCTGTCCCGTGCTGACCCACTACGACAAGCGAAGGCACACGCGGCGGACACTGTCGGTGGAGTTCCGGGCCGGTGGGACTGATGGGCTCGGCGCGCTCGATCTGTCGGGGGCGGACCTGTCCGCCGGTGGCGCGTTCCTCGTATCAGACCTGTTGCTCGAGCCGGGCGAGACGCTCTCGCTCGAGTTCCAGATCGCGGGGCGGTCCGCGCCGGCGCTGGCCCAGGCCCGAGTGGCGTGGGTGCGACGGTTCCCCGGGCCCGAGCAATCGGCGGGCATGGGCATCGAGTTCGTGCGGCTGGGCAAGGAGGATCGCGCGGCGCTCGATGCCTGGGTGCGCGGCGGGAGCTGAGCCCTACTTCTTCCTCGGCCGGCGGCGCATCTCCAGAAGGCGGAGCTCCTGCGCCGCCTCGAGGTGCCTCGGGTTGCCGCGCACCGCCTCGCGGAAGTGCCTCTCGGCGCGGTCCACGTCTCCCTCGACTCGCGCGATGACGCCGAGCTGGTAGTGGGCGCGGTCACAGTCCGGGTCGGCCTTCAGCGCCTCCACCATCATCGCGCGCGCGGCCTGGGCCTCCGAACGGCGCGAGGGGTCCATGTAGATGGCCCACGCCGCGGCGGCGAGCGTCGCCGGCCGAGGATCGGCTTCATAGGCCTCGCGGAAGAGCGCCTCGGCCTGTCCGTACTCGCGCCTGCGCATCGCCATCTCGCCGGCCACCAGCGCCTCGGCCGCCGCGGCCGGATCGCTCGACCGAGCCGGCGCCCCGCGGGACCGGGCCGCGTGCTCGGCTCGGCGGACGTCGTCGAGGAGAAACTCCTGCGCCTCGCGGATGGCGTCGAACACCCGGGCCGCCTTGGGAAGCAAGAGATTCAGCGACCGCGGCAGCCGGTCCGGATGGAAAGCCTTCGCCAGCTCGATGAAGGCGCGCTTGACGTCGTCGCGGCCGGCCTCGGAGGACAGCCCGAGCACGGCGAAGCGATCCGGATCGCGGCTGAGCGCCGCGTGCCGCGCCTCGATGGCGTCGGCCAGCTCGGCGTCCTCGAGGGACCGCGGCGGGGGCGTGGGGATGCTGGCCACCGGCTCGCGGTCGGCAGTGGCGCGGGCCTGGCGAAGCAGCTCCTGCCGGCGCGCTGCGGGCAGCTCGGGCGGGGTGCTGCTCCGCTCCATCCCTGGCGGGGGCCCGGGCAGCGGCGTGCCGCTCAGCGCGGCCAGCCCGATCTGCCCGCTGTCGGGGTTGGTGTCCTTCTCGCCGAGCGGGGGCGCCACGCTCCACTCACCCGTGTCGAAGGAGGCCTTCACCAGCGCGTCGATGTCGGTGGTGGGGAGCGGAACGGTCTTCGGGTTGTTCGGGTCGTTGGGAGCGCGCAGCCCGGCCAGCGCCTCCAGCTGACCATCCACTTGCCGGAGCGCGGCCTCGAAGGATCCAGCCGGCTCGGGCTTGCCGCTCACCAGCTTCCAGAGATCGGCGTCCTCTCCGGTGGTGTCGGGACCGAGCCGCAGCGGGGTCCGCTCCGCCGGCTTGCTCCCCACGGCCTCGGTGCTCGGGGCCTGGAAGAGGTCCGGCGGTGCCTCCGAGCCGGCGCGGCGGAGCGCCTCGCTCAGCTCCTCCACCAGGGTCCCCGCGACCGGAGTCTGCGCGGCCTCGGGCCCCGAGAGGATGAGCGCCTCGGGCTCGAGCACCGGCTCCTCGGACTCGAGCATGATGCCACCCGGAGGCGTTCGCGCCTCGCCGGTGCCCCGCGCCGGCGTGGGACTCGCCAAGGGCGGAAAGACAAACGGCCGCGAGGGCGGCGTGGGAAGCTCGTCCGTCCCGCGGGACGGGGTGTCGCGGGCGAGCGCCTGGGCGTACGGGTCAGTCTGCCGGGCGTGCGGCTCGACGCCCGGAGCGTATGGGTCGGTTCGCTTGCGCGGGGGCGATGGAGGCTCGCCGCGGGGAGGACGCGGCGGAGGCGTCCCCGGCAGCGGCGCGTACGGGTCGGTCTGCCCGCGCGCCTGCTCCATGGCGCGGACCAGCGTGTCCTCGTCTCCGAGCGACGACGCGACCGGCACTGCGCCCATCGGGTCGGTGCCGGGGACCGGCGGCTCGAACGGGGGGAGCGTGGTCCGGGTGAGCACCGGCACCGGCTCGTCCAGCAGTTCGGACGGAGGCGCCTCGAGGGGAGGCATGTCCTCCGAGAGCGCGTGGAACTCGAGCTCGGTGGTGTGAACGGGCGCGGGAGGCCCGAACTCGGATCGGGCAGGCGCCTCGGGCGCCGGGAACTCGGGGGCGGTCACCCGGGCTGGCGGGCCCGCGGGGAACTCGCGCTCGGTGGTGTGGACCGCCGGGGACCCGGCCTCTCCGTTGCCGTCGCGGGCCTTGCGCCACGCCGCCTCGGCGGCCTTGGCGGACTCGAGCGCCCGACGCGCGGCATCGGCCCGCTCGCGCATCTCGGCCTGACGGCGCTCCTCCGCCGCGCGTGCCGCCTCGAGCGCGTGCCGCGCGGCCTCGCGCCGCGTCTCCTCCTCCGCCCGGCGCGCGGCCTCGACTCGCTCCGCGCCGGCCTGCGCCTCCCACTCCTCGGGGGAGAGCACCTCCACGAGGCCCGCGTGCTCGAGGACGCGCAGCAGCGCCGACTGGATGGGGGAGAGCGCCTCGGCGGGACGGAACTCGGCGAGCGAGGCGAGGAAGGCGCGCTCGTCGGCACCGGCCAGGAACGGCTCGGCGGCGGAGATGTCCCGGCAGCGGATCCAGGCGCTGGCCGGCACCGGCGTCAGTGCCTCGAAGGCCGAGCGGACCGCGCGCGCCCCGCGGACACGGGCGAAGGTCATCTCCACCAGCGCTGGCATGAAGCTCGCCTCCTCGGCGAGCGTGGCCACCCGGCGCACCGAGGCGAGGGCCCGCGCCTCCGAGAGCGCAGTGGGGTCGACCCCCGCTGCCTCGCAGACCCGAGCCGGGTCTCCGAGCTGGCCGCGGAACCAGAGGAGATCGAGCGCCGGCGGAACGAGCGCGCCCGAGGCGAGGAGGGCCTGCGCGTCGGTCTGGTGTCCGAAGCCGAGGCGCGCCCCCACCAGGTCTCCGTGCTGGAGGTACAGCTTCGCCTCCCGTCCTCCACAGAGGAGCGTGAGCCAGCCGGTGCTCCGGTCCTGATGCGCGCGGAACAGCGCCTCGGCCGCGGGCGGAAGAGAGGGGCGAGCCATCGTCGGTGGGTCCCCTACTCTAGCCGGATCCGCCGGAGCGCTTCGTAGACCCCGATGCCGACGGCGGTCGAGAGGTTGAGCGAGCGGACTCCGGAGACCATCGGGATCGCCACCGGGGTGCCCTCACCTCCGCCGAGGATGTAGGGGGGCAGTCCCCCCGGCTCCGACCCGAAGACGAGATGATCACCGGCAGTGAAAGGCGTGTCCCAGTGCGTCAGCGCGGCGCGCGAGGTGAAGAGCCAGCGCCGCGCGCCGGGACTCGAGGCGAGGTACGCGTCCCAGTCCGCGTGAAGGGCGAGGAAGACCTTGTCCCAGTAGTCGAGACCCGCGCGCTTGAGGTCGCGATCGGCAATGGAGAACCCGAGAGGCTCCACCAGCTCGAGGCGGCAGCCGGTCACCGCGCACAGTCGCGCCACGTTTCCGGTGTTGGGCGGAATGCGCGGAGAAACCAGGACCACGTGAAGTGGAGGGGTGAGGGAGCGGAGCAGCGCCATGCGTCGAACCTGTAAGTTTTTGATCCATCGCTGCGCGCTTTGCTAGCCTCCCCGGTCCTTCAGCGATGCGCATCGAGGTCGTAGGCAAGAGCCACGTCGGCATGAAGCGCAACATCAACGAGGACAGCTTCCTCGTGATGCCGGAGCAGCGGCTCTATTGCGTTGCTGACGGCATGGGGGGCCATTTCGCCGGAGAGATCGCCAGCAAGATCGCGATCGACGAGCTCGCCGAGTTCTTCCGCCTCACGTCCACGGATCGGGACGTCACCTGGCCGTTCAAGATGGACAAGAACCGGAACTACGACGAGAACCGGCTGGCCACCGGCATCAAGCTGGCCAACGCCCGCATCTACGAGGCGGCGAGCGGCGACCCGAACTACCGCGGGATGGGCACCACCATCGCCACGGTGCACTTCGCCGAGACGTCCGTTTACGTGGGCCACGTCGGAGACAGCCGGGTGTACCGCTTCCGCGACAGGGCGCTGGAGCTGGTGACCGAGGACCACTCACTGCTCAACGACTACCTCAAGGCGAAGAAGCTCTCGCCGGAGGAGATCGAGGCCTTCCCGCACAAGAACGTCATCGTCCGCGCGCTGGGGATGAAGGACACGGTGCAGGTGGACGTGGGGCGCTTCGAGCCGCAGGACGGCGACGTGTTCCTGCTCTGCTCCGACGGGCTGTCCGGCATGGTGAGCGACGAGGAGATGGGCCAGCTGCTCCGGGAGACGTCCGACCTGGAGGAGGCCTGCAGCAAGCTGATCGAGCGGGCCAACGCCGCGGGTGGCAACGACAACGTCACCTGCATCCTGGCCCGCTGCCGGCTCGAGTGACGCAGCGCTCCGGTGGCTGCGCCGTGCCCCGGAGACGGCGTTCTTCTGAATCCGGAGTTCCCTGCCTGCAATCGGGCCCCCGGGCCGGCCTTCCTGGCCCGGACTCGAAATGCGGCCGGGATCCGGCTGGGCTAGTCTCACCTTGCACCACCGGGGGTGGCGATGTCCGGAGACCGTCCGCTCGAGCCCGACGCTCCGACCGAGGTCGCCGATCCGCGCACCCAGGGAACGGAGCCCATCGCGCCGACCTCGGCCCCCCAGCTCACGCCGGGGAACACGCTGCAGGCGCGGTTCCGGATCGTGCGGCTGATCGCGCGCGGCGGGATGGGCGAGGTCTACGAGGCGGTGGACACCGCGCTCGGGACGCGGGTGGCGCTGAAGACCGTGCGCATCGATCAGGCCGCGAGCGAGCGCGCCCTCCAGCGCTTCCGGCGGGAGATCCTGCTGGCCCGGAAGATCGGGCATCCCAACGTTTGCCGGGTCTTCGAGCTTCACCAGGGGGGCGCGGGAGAGGCTCCGGTCTTCCTCACCATGGAGCTGCTCGAGGGCGAGACACTGGCAGAGAGACTCCGTCGCGTCGGGCGCCTCCCGGAGGATGACGCAAGGAAGATCATCCTGAACGTCCTTTCGGCCCTTTCGGCGGCGCATGCCGAGGGCGTCATCCATCGCGATCTCAAGGCGAGCAACGTGATGCTCGTGCCGGTTCCCGGCGCCGGGGAGCGCGCCGTCGTCACCGACTTCGGCATCGCGCACGCGCTCGGAGGCTTCTCCGACGCGACGGCGACGCTGGACGGCGTCGTCGGAACGCCCGCGTACATGGCCCCGGAACAGGTGACGGGCGGCACACTCACCCCGGCCACCGACCTGTACTCGCTGGGCGTGATGATGTTCGAGATGACCAGCGGGCGGCTTCCGTTCTCCGGGGACACTTCCCTGGCGGTGGCGGCCAGTCGCCTCCAGTCGTCGCCCCCGAGTCTGCGGAGGACGATCTCCGGGGTGAGCCGCGCCTGGAGCGACACCACGGCGTGGTGCCTCGAGCGAGAGCCGGCGCGACGTCCGGAGTCGGCGGAGACCGTGGCGAAGGTGCTCCGCGGTGAGTCCCGACCGCGGCACAAGGTCGGCGGCCGGGCCGGCGTGCTCCTCGGGATCGGAGTGCTCGTGCTCGCGATTGCCGTCATCGGTCTCCGGCGGTGGAGGACACCGGCCGCTCCGGTCGTGCGCCCGGTGGCCGCGGTGATGGAGACCGCCAACCTCACCGGAGACGATCGCAACGACTGGCTGAGCACGGCGGTGTCGGAGCTTCTGACCTCCGAGCTCGAGCCGACCGAGGGGCTTCGCCTGGTTCCGGCGTCGCTGGTCGCGGAGCGGCAGTTCTCGCTCGGTGCGGCGACCTCCCCGAGCTTCCCCGGCTCGAACGAGCCGCGGCGGCTCGCCGAGTCGATCGGCGCAACGTTCCTGGTCGTGCCGACCCTCGTGCAGGCCAGCCCGGGCGGGCTCCAGCTCGAGGTCAGGGTGCGGCGCCCTGGACCAGAGCCTGCGCTCGCCACCGCCGCCGTCACCAGCGTGCCGCGTGAGATCGACGCGGCGGTGCATCGCATCGCCGAGGAGCTGCGGCACTCGATGGAGTGGCGGCGGGGAGAGCCTGACGGCCGCAGCCCGCTCAGCCCGGCCCGTCCCCTGCCAGCGGACCCCGAGGCGCGGCGCGCCGCGGTTGCGGGGATCCGTCACTCCATTCGATACGACTTCCCCGAGTCACGCCTCCAGCTCGGACGCGCGCTGGCCATCGAGCCGGGGTTCGTCCAGGGCATCCCGCTGTTGCTCGACGCGGAGTCCGACGGACAGCTGCCGCCGTCTCGGGACCAGGCCGAGCGCGCCCTGGCGCTGGGCTCCGCGCTGCCGGATGGACCGGAGCGGCTGCGCCTCGAGGCCGCCGCACTGAATGCGCTCGGCCGTCCCGAGGAGGCCGTCGAGCGGGCCACCGCCGCCCTCGCCCGGAACGAAGACGACTTCGAGCTGATGCTTCGCCGGACGTTCGTCGCCCCCGAGACGTTGGTCTACCAGCAGCTCGATGCCATGCGTGCCCTTCCCCCACCTCTCGGGAAGGACCCGCGCATCGACCTCAGCGAGGCCGGGAACCGAGTCAACGAGATGGACCTTCCCGCCGGTCTCCGGGCGGTGGACCGGGGGCTCTCGGAGGCGGTGCGCCGGGGCGACCGGATGACCACCGCCTCGCTGCTCACGGTCCGGGCGCTGGTCATGGTGCGGCTGGCCCGGATCGACGAGATGGCGCGGACGTACCAGGAGGCGGAGCGGGAGGCACTCGCTGCAGGAAGCGCCGGATACGCGCGCACGATTCGCCTGAAGCGTGCCGCGTGGCTGGAAGCCGCGGGGCGCACCCGGGACGCCACCGCGCTTCACCGACAGCTGCTTGCCGAGCTTCCCTCGCTGAGCGAGGCGTGGCAGGCGAAGCGCTGGGACATCCTCCTCGCCTTGACGCGCGAGGCGAGGGACATCGGGGACTACGCCACCGCTCGCAAGCTGATTCCGCAGCTGAAAGCGGCGGCGACCGAGATCGGCCCAGGCTCACTGGCCACCCTCCGGCGGCTGGAGATCTCCGATTCGCTGCGGAGCGCCGGACCGCTCGAGCGCGAACGCATCTTTCGGCACGAGCTCGAGGCCTGCGGACGTGACGGTGGCTGCAAGTACACGATGGGGATCGGTCTCGCATTCGAGCTGCTGGCGGAAGGCCGTGGCTCGGAGGCAGAGGAGGCTCTCGCTCCGCTCGGACCCTTGGTACACGGGGCCGCCGCGCGGCTCTATGCCCGCGTCATGACCGAGAACGGCAAGGCTGCCGACGCCTATGCCGTGCTTCAGCCCCTGATGCGCGCCAACGTGCAGATGCGGGCGGAGATCGGCACCGTCTCCCTCTGGCAACAGAACGAGGCGCTCGCCCTGTGTCTCCTCGGGATGCGTGAGGTCGACCAGGCCGCCTCCCTGGTGACACGGCTGGCCGGATTCCATCGCGCGACCGAGGTCCTCGAGACTCGCAGCGACGGCCTCGTACTCGAGGCCGAGCTGGCATTACTGCGGGCAGTCGTCCCGCCCGAGCTCCCAGGCCTGCTCGAGCGGCAGATCGCGATGGCGGGAATGGAGAACCTGGCGCCGCACAGGACGGAGCTGCGGATGGAGCTCGGGCGGCTGCTCATGCTCGCCGGGCGCGAGCGAGAGGCGCGGCGGATGCTCACGCTCGCTCTCCGCGAAGCGACCGAAAACGGCGATCTGCGCATCGCACGCCTGGCGCGCGCCGCGCTGCAGCGGTCGTGACGGCTCACCGGAGCGGGTGGGCGACAGCCTCGACGGCGCGATGATCGTCCACGTGGACTTCCCAGAACCCCGGCCGTTCGGTGGAGCTGCCCCCGGCGATCAGGTGAGGCCGCCCCCCGCGTGCGCGGTGCCAGTACCGATGGTGGGAGTGGCCATGGAGGAGCACCACCCGCCGGTCGCGGATGGTCCGCAGTAACGCGTCGGCGTCGATCAGCCCCGATTCGTTCCAGTCGAAGGACCCGGACGGGCCGGCAGGGCCGTGATGGGCAAGGAGAAGCACCGTCCGCCGTTCGAGACGGGGATGCTCGAGGACGCGGGCCAGCGCCCGCAGCTGCTTCGCCCCGAGTCGTCCGACGACGTAGTGGCTCCAGCCCTGGACGCGCGTGCTGTCGAGGCCCACCAGCGCATGCTGCTCGCCGACGAGCTTGACGAAGGGGTAGCCGTGCTCGTCGGCCAGCTCGGGAAGGTCGCTGCCGAGAAGGTCTCTGAAGATCACCTCGAACGCCGTGTGCCGGGCATCGGTGTAGCGGTCGTGGTTGCCGGGGATGACGAGGAGAAGTCCCGCAGCGATGAACGGCTCGAGGAGCGTGCGGGCGTGCCGGAGCTCGTCCTGGTCGCCGAGCGCGGTCAGATCGCCGGTGAGGATGACCCGGTCCGGCGCGAGGCTGAGCACTTGATCGACCAGGCGCGCGATCCGCTGCTCGACGCCGAGAAACCGTCGCAGCCGGCCGAGCGCGTGAAGCTCGAAGCGACCCGGAGCGCCGCGCCAGCCCGAGCTCCACAGGGACCGCTTCCGCCAGTCAATCTGGTGGTGGAGGTCGCTGAGGTGGACGAGACGCAGCACGTCGGCGACGCCACGATGAGTTCGCGACGCGACCGCGGCAACTGATGGGATGCAGGTGCATCCTGAATGTTACGGCCGCGTCACCGCCCCGATGCGCCGCCGCTCCGGCGATACGTGCCCTCCATGAACTTCACGAAGGTCTTCCCGCCGTCGAAGGAGTTCTCGATCCGGAAGTCGTACCGGTCGTCCCCCTGGAAGCGGTAGGTGTAGCGCCCCTCGGCCTTCGGCGTCGTGACCCGGAGCGCGAGCGTGTCGCCATCCCAGGTGCCGCGGGCCGGCTCGGGCGGGTTGGCGCCCATCGTGTCGAACCAGTACCAGGTCACGGTCCGCGTGGCCGGGTCCCAGCCGAAGACCGAGTGGCCCTCGAAGGAGACCTTCCCGTCCTTCTCCTCCACGTAGTCGGAGACGACGAACATCCCGTCGAGCGCGACCCGGGCCGAGATCCGACCCACCGCGGGTCCACCCGGGCCCCACGGCGACGGCTCCAGGCGCTCCTCGCCGAGCCAGGTTCCAGCGAGCCGGTGGAGCTTGCGGTGGTCGTCGGTCGGCTGCGGCATCTGCATGGGGTGATCCCTCCCGTCGGTTGGGCGCGGGATCGGACCGGAGGTCGGGGCGGCAGGCAAGCTGAACCGGCGAACGGCCGCCGGCGTCGGTGAACCGTCGGCCGTGCCGGCGCTCCGAGCGCTGCACCTGCGTGCGCCTCCGGCGAGAAGCGCCGGTGGCCGCGCTCGACCCGGAGCGGAACGCTCAGGTCGACCGAACTGCCCGGCCGGACCAGCGGATCTCACCCTCGACCGTCTCGCCGGGTTGCACTGCCGCACCGGCAAGGAGCGCGCTGCGGCGCACGCGTGCGCCGGACGGCACCTCGACCCCGGCAGCGACGAAGACGTCCGGCGCGAGCTCGGCATCCGGATGGACCCGTGCACCCGGCTCGACCAGCGGCGCGCGCTCCGTCCGGCCGGCGATCGGAGAGTCGGTCCCGAGCGGGTCGGCGATGCGGCCGGCCAGCAGATCCGACTGGGCCTCGAGGTAGGTCGCCGGCGAGCCGAGGTCCGACCACGGCACGTTCACCACCACGCCACGCACCGCGCCCTCGCCAAAGAGTCGCGGGTAGACGTCGTGGTTGATGTCCTCCGGCCCTTCCGGCGCCATCACCTCGAACACCCGCGGCGACAGAAGGTGCACGCCGCTGAAGTGCCAGGCAGTGCAGCCGGGCAACGGGGCCGGTCCGGGGCGCCCGATCCGCTGCACCCGGCCCCGAGCGTCGACCTCCACCACTCCGTAGCTCCGGCCGGGCGGCATCGGAAGGAGGACCATCGTCGCCGCGGCACCGGAGGCTCGGTGCTCGGCGAGGAGCGACCCCAGGTCGGGGGCGAAGAGGATGTCCCCGTTCCAGGCGACGACCACGTCGTCCCCCGGGAGCGCCCGCTGGAGCCCGCGCAGCCCGCCGCCCGTCCCCTGGATGACCGGCTCGTTCACCGTCGTCACGGCGAGGCCGCGACGCGCGCCCTCATCGCGGGCCACCCGGTCCATCACCTCGGGGAGGTGATGCGTGTTCAGGGCCATCCGGTCCACGCCCGCGCGGGCCAGGACGGCGACGGTGCGCCGGAGCAGCGGCGCGCCGAGGAACGGGACCGCGGGCTTGGGCCAGCTGTCGGTGAGCGGGCGAAGGCGCGTGCCAAGCCCGGCGGCAAGCACGAACGCTCGCGAGCCGCTCGCCATCAGCGAAGCTCGGGGACGTAGCGGACGGCCACCTCGCGGAGCGCGACCACGTCCGGATCGTCCGCGAGCCGCTCCATCGCCGCCCGCGCGTAGCGGAGCGAGGCGGGGATCGACGGCAGGAAGCCCGGATTCCTCTTCACCCGGTGGATGAACTCGAAACGGGCGGCGTCCTTCAGCTTCCGCTGGACGGTGAGGAGATCGAAGAAGCGCCGGAACTCACCGCGCTCGAGCGTGCGCCCCGAGGCACGGGCGTACGCGGCGAGCCAGCGGTCGATCATCGCCTCCACCAGTGCAGGGTCGAGCTCGACGTAGCTGTCCCGCAGCAGCGCCACCAGGTCGTACTGCCACGGACCCTGCAGCGCGTCCTGGAAATCGATGAGCACCAGGTCGCCGCCGGTCATCATCAGATTCCGGCTCTGGTAGTCGCGGTGGGTGAACCCCCGCGGGGCGGCGGCGAGGCGGCCGGCGATTCCGGCGAAGGCCCGCTCGAGCTGCGCGCGCTCGGCGTCGGTGGGCGCCTTCCCGCTCCAGGCCTCGAGGCCATACTCGCGGAAGTGGTGCAGCTCCCAGGTGTACAGCTCCTCGTCGAACGCCCGGGAGTAGGCCACGCACCGCGGGTCGGGGTTCCCCTCGGCGGCGGCGCGCATCCCGGCCAGCAGATCCACCGCGCGCCCGTAGAGCGCCTCGCGCGAGGCCCCATCGAGGGCCCGCTCGAAGGTCACGTCGCCGAGGTCCTCGAGCACCATCATCGCCGCAGCGGTGTCGTACCGGAGGATGCGAGGAACGCGGACGCCCAGACCGTCGAGGTACCGGTGGACGTTGAGGAAGGGCAGCTCGGCCGGTGGGCCACCCTTGGTGGCCTCCTCGCTCTTCTGCGGCCCGGGCGGCATCACCATCACCACATGGCTGTCCGGCCAGCGCCCTACCCGGAGGTAGGAGCGGTTGCTCGCGTCACCCTTCAACTGGAGGACCGGGGCACCGTCCTGAGGCCGACCGGTGGCCTGAGCCACCTGGTCGCGGAGGACCTGCTCGCTGTGCATTGGTTGCAAGGCTAGCACTAGGCTCGCGGGCCATGAACCGCCCGGCACGCGCGACCGCCGTCGCACCCGCCTCCGTGGGCAACGTGGGCGTCGGGTTCGACATCCTCGGCCACGCCATCACGGGGCCGGTGGATCGGGTGACCGTCGAGCGGCTCGATTCGCCGGAGGTGCGGGTCCTCGGCGTCGAAGGCGTGGTGACCGACCTGCCCCTGGACGCGGAGAGCAACACCGCCGGGCGGGCGCTGCTCGCGCTGAGGAGCCGACTGGGCCTCTCTCACGGCTTCGCCGTCCGGATCGAGAAGGGAATCCCGCTCGGGTCGGGGATGGGTGGCTCGGCAGCGTCGTGCGTCGCTGCCCTGGTCGCCGCAAACGCGGTGCTCGAGCGGCCGGCGCCGATGGACGTCCTCTACCCTTGCGCGCTGATCGGAGAGTCCGCGGCGAGCGGCGCCGAGCACGGCGACAACGTGGGCCCGATGCTGCTCGGGGGCCTGGTTCTGGCCACGCACGACCGGCTCGTCCCCATCCCGGTGCCCGAGAGCCTCACCTGCGTCCTCGTCCACCCCGATCAGATCCTCGAGACGCGCACGACGCGGGCGGCGCTGCGAGTTCCCTTCGAGCTTTCCCAGTTCGTCGAGCAGAGCGCCAACCTCGCCCTGGTGCTCACCGGCTGCTTCCGGGGAGATCTTGAATCCATTCGGGCCGGGCTGCGCGATGTCCTCGTCGAGCCGCTGCGGGCCCCCCTGGTGCGCGGCTTCGGGCCGGTGAAGGCCGCCGCGCTCGAGAGCGGAGCGCTCGGCGCGAGCATCTCCGGCGGTGGCCCGAGCGTCTTTGCCTGGTGCACTGCAGAACGCGCCGAGCGGGTCGCGCTGGCGATGGAGCAGGCCTTTCGCGCCGCCTCCATCGACTGCGAGGTGTGGATCTCCCCGGTGGCCGCGCCCGCGGCGAGGGTCGTCCGGTGAAGGTGGCCAGCACCCGGGGCGGCGTGAGGGAGCTGCCCCTCGCCGACGCCCTGCTCGGAGGGACCGCGCCCGACGGCGGGCTCTTCGTGCCGGCGCGCTTTCCCCGGGGCGAGTTGCGGAATCCGCACGGAGGCTCTCTCGCCGATTCCGCCCTCGCGGTGCTCACCCCCTTCTTCGTCGGGGACCGGCTCGAGGGCGAGCTGCCGGCGATGGTGGCCGAGGCGTTCAACTTCCCTGCGCCCCTGGTGCGTCTGCGGAATCGGGGCGACTTCGTGCTGGAGCTGTTTCACGGCCCCACCGCGGCGTTCAAGGACTTCGGAGCGCGCTTCCTCGCGGCCTGCGTGCGAAGGCTGCATCCGCCGGAGGGGGGCACGCGGATCGTGCTCGTCGCCACCTCGGGTGACACCGGCGCCGCGGTCGCCGCGGCGTTTCACGAGATGCCCGGGGTGCGCGTCGTTCTTCTCTACCCGGACGGGCGGGTGTCACCACGGCAGGCGCACCAGCTCGGGGCCTTCGGTGACAACGTGCGTGCCCTCCGGGTGGCGGGCACCTTCGACGATTGCCAGGCGATGGTGAAGGCGGCCTTCGTCGATCCGGAGCTCGCCGCCTTGCGGCTCACCTCGGCGAACAGCATCAGCCTGGGGCGGCTCCTGCCGCAGCTCGCCTATCACGCTCACGCCGCGTGGAGCTCGGGGGAGCCGCTGAACCTGGTGGTGCCCACCGGGAACCTGGGCAACGCGCTCGCGGCGGTGTGGGCCCGCGAGCTCGGCGCGCCCATCGGAGACGTGGTGCTGGCCACCAACGCCAACCAGACACTGCCCGAGTTCTTCCAGGGCGGCGCCTACCACGGGCGCCCGAGCGTGCCGACGCTGGCCAACGCGATGGACGTCGGCGACCCGAGCAACTTCGAGCGGCTGGCCTGGACGTTTCCGGACCCGGCGGTGCTCCGGCGCCGCGTCCGGGCCCGGTCGGCCTCCGACGAGCACATCTCGCGAACCATCCAGCAGGGAGAGCGGCGGCACGGACAGGTGTTCTGTCCTCACACCGCGGCCGGGGTCTGGGTGCTGGAGCAGATCCGCTCGGGGACCGGAGGGAGCAAGGACACCTGGGCGGTGGCGGCCACGGCGCACCCGGCGAAGTTCGAGGGCATCGTCGAGCCGCTGGTGGGACACCCTGTGGGCGTCCCTCCGGCACTGGGCGAGCTGCTGGCCCACCCTTCGTGGGCCGACCCGCTCGCTGCAGACCCGGCCGTGCTGCGTCGCTGGCTGCTGGAGCACGCCGAGCGCTGAAGAGCCCGCGGGGGCCGCCACCTCAGCGCGAAGCTTGGTGCTATGAGCAGGAGGCCATGAACGTGCACTCCACCATCCTCTCGGCCATTGGCCACACCCCGCTCGTGCGGCTGAACAAGCTGGTCGGGCCGAACGACGCCACGGTCTACGCCAAGTGCGAGTTCATGAACCCCGGCGGCTCGATCAAGGACCGGATGGCGCTGCACATCATCGAGAAGGCCGAGCGCGAGGGAAAGCTGAAGCCCGGTGGCGTCATCGTGGAGAACACCTCGGGCAACACCGGGATGGGAGTGGCCATCGCCGCGGCGGTGAAGGGCTACCGCTGCATCTTCACCATGCCGGACAAGATGTCCGCGGAGAAGATCAACCGCCTCAAGGCGCTCGGCGCGCAGGTGGTGGTGACGCCGACGAACGTGCCCGCCGAGTCGCCGCAGAGCTACTACGAGACCGCGAAGCGCATTGCCCGCGAGACGCCGGGCAGCTTCTACCTGAACCAGTACCACAACACCGACAATGGCGAGGCTCACTACCTCACCACCGCTCCCGAGCTGTGGGAGCAGCTCGAGGGGCGGCTGGACGTGTTCGTCACCGGGCTCGGGACGGGCGGAACGATGAGCGGGGTGGGCAAGTTCCTGAAGGAGAAGAACCCCGCGATCCGCAACGTGGGCGTCGACCCGGTGGGCAGCGTGTACCAGGGCTACTTCCAGACCGGGAAGCTGCCCGAGCCCCACGTCTACAAGGTGGAGGGCATCGGCGAGGACATGCTCTGCAAGGCGCTCGACTTCTCGGTCATCGACGAGATCCGCCAGGTGGACGACGCCCAGTCCTTCAATGCCGCCCGGCGGCTGGCCCGAGAGGAAGGCCTCTTCGGCGGCGGCAGCTCCGGGTCCGCGGTGCACGTGGCGGTGGAGATCGCCCGCGAGCTGGGCAAGGGGAAGGTGGTGGTCGTCGTCCTGACCGACACCGGCAACAACTACATCACGAAGTTCTTCAACGACGAGTGGATGAAGGACAACGGCTTCGCGGTGGACGACAAGTCGCCCGGCCGGGTCAAGGATCTGATCGGCTCCCGGAAGCAGGCGGTGCTCTTCGCCGAGAGGGGGCAGCGGATCGACGCGGTGGTCGAGCAGATGCGCAAGCACGGCTTCAGCCAGATGCCGGTGCGCGACCTGCATGGCAGCACGGTGGGGATGATCCACGAGTACGACCTGCTGAACGCGCTGGTCTCGAAGAAGCAGGGCTTCCACGACCTCATCGACCCGCTGATCGCCCCGCTCCAGGGGGTGGTGAGTCCCGAAGCGACGCTCGCTAGGCTTCGCGAGGTCTTCGCTCAGGACAACGTGGCGGTGGTGAAGGAGCACGAGCAGGTGATCGGCATCGTCACCAAGATCGATCTCATCGAGTACCTCGCGGAGCGAATGTGAGCGGCAAGGCGAACGCCGTCTATCGGGTCACCGTCGAGGTCGCTCCCGACGCGGAGCAGGCCTGGGCCGAGTGGCAGACCAGGGAGCACATTCCCGAGGTGGTCCGGCAGCCGGGCTTCCTGGGGGCAACGCGCTGGAAGGACCGGGAACGCGCCGCCGACGGGTGGGCGCGGTACGTGATCCACTACCGGGTGGAGAGCGTCGCAACCGTCGAGACTTACGGAGCCTCGGCCGCGGCGAAGCGCCTGCGAGAAGATCACACCCAGAAGTTCGGCAAATCGACCCGGATCACCCGGACCGTCCTCGCCGAGCCGGTGTTCATCGCTCCCCAGGGCTGAATCCCCGTGCGCCCCGGTCTTCGACGCCGGCGCTGGGCGATGCTCCTGCTGCTGTTCGCCGGCGCGTGCCGCTGCTCGAAGCCGTCAGCGACGGGGGCGGCGAGCGAGGACGCGGTGCAACCGGTCTACGCGGGCTCGGTGGACAGCCCCGATCCCGGCGCCGTCGAGCTGTGCCAGGCGCTGCACGGCTTCCCCGAGGAGAGGCGAGCCGCGTGCTGCGGTGGCGCCCCGGGCCGGACGCTGCGGGACGAGTGCGTTCGGGTCGTCTCGCTCGCGCTGGCCGCGGGAGACGTGGTGCTCGACCGGGCGCGCGTGGGCGCGTGCGTCGGCGCTCAGCAGGTCGCCCTCGACGGTTGCGGGTGGGTCGGTCCATCGAGCCCCACTCTCCCGGAGGCCTGCCAGGGTCTCACGGTGGGAAAGCTCGAGCGCGGCGCGCGGTGCCGCTCGTCGCTGGAGTGCACGGATGGGCTGCGTTGCCGGGGTCTGGGCCCGACGCAGCCCGGGGCCTGCGACGTCCCGGGCCCGCCGTCCACCGCCTGTGACCTCGGAGCGGACCCCCTCGCCGTCTACCTGCTCCAGGACAACCGCGCGCATCCGGAGTGCTCGGGGACATGCGTGCGCCGGACCTGCGTGGCCGCGGCGGCGCTCGGACAACCCTGCACCTTCGCCGGGCAGTGCGGGCAGGACGCCCACTGCGCCGCGGGCCGCTGCGTCGCGGGTCGGTTCGCGCAGGACGGGGAGCCCTGCATCGTGGGCGCCTGCGACCCGCGCTCGGTCTGCCACCAAGGAGTCTGCGTGCGCCGGCAGCGCGAGGGCGCTTCCTGCGGGAGCGACGAGGAGTGCCTGGGGGCCTGCCTGCACCCCGACGGTGGCGCCGGGGTGTGCGGCATGCGCTGCCCGGGCTGAACGGGGGCGGTCTGGTCTCGTCGTCAGGGGCGACGCGCCTCTCGGTCCGAGCCGAGCAGCGCGCGGGCCTCGGCGGCGGCGGCCGCATCGAAGTGCGGATTGAGCTCCAGCGCGCGCCGGACGAGAGCCCTGCCCTCCTCGGGCGCGCTGCCAGCCAGCCGGATGGCGCCTGCGTGGTACAGCAGCCGCGGGTCCGGCGTGCCGTGGGCCGCCGCCCGGTCGATGGCCGCCCGCGCCTCGGCAAGCCGCCCGGCACGGAACAGCGCCCAGGCATAGGCGTCCTCCACCGCGACGCCGGGGCGCGCCCGGTGCTCGGCCTCGAGGAGACGGAGCGCCTCTGGAAGCGCCCGACCTCGCGCGGTCAGGAACATCCCGAGCATGAGCGGGTCCGCCTGGAGCCCCTGGCGCACCAGCCGGGCCTCCACGCTCTCGGCGGCGGTGAGGTCTCCGGCCGCTCGAGATGCATCGGCCAGCAGCCAGCGGGTCTCGACCAGGGGCTGGGCTCGCTCGGCTTCCTCGAGGAGCCGAACGGCGTCCTTCTCCTCGCCTCTGGCGAGCCGGCAGCGCGCCTCGAGGACGAGCGCTGGAGCGTATCCGGCGACGAGCGAGCGCGCCTCGCGGACCCCGGCGAGCGCGCCATCGAGATCACCCTCCGCCCAGAACACCAGCGCGGCCTGCACCATCATCCAGGCCAGCGGTTCCGGGTCGCGACCTCCCCGGCCGGCCTCGATGGCGCGCGCGTAGAGCAGCTTCGCGCCGGAGACGTCCCCGGTCACCCAGCGCAGATGCGCCGCGCGACCGTAGGATGGGAGCCCGGGCTTCAGGTCCACGAGCCGCTGTGCCGCCTCGCGAGCGGCAGCCACGTCCCCCATCTCGAGCGCCGCGTCCGAGAGCACCATGAGCGACATCAGGTCGTCCGGGTCGCGGCTCAGGACGGAGCGCGCCTGCTCTCGTGCGGCTGCGAAGCGGTGCTGGTCGAGGAAGGCGAGCGCCCGGAGGCCCAGCGCGCCGCGGTGGGTGGGGACCATGTCCAGCGCGGCGATGCTCGCACCCTCGGCGGCGAGCACGAGTCCGGGATCCGCCGCTCTCCGGGCCTTCTGGATCCACGACTGACCCAGGAGAACCCAGTCGTCGGCCGCGGGCATCCGGCGGATCCTCTCCTGGAGCCGGACGATCTCCCGATCCGCGGGAGCATCGCCCGCTGGAGGCGCAAGGGCGAGCGCCCGTGCCTCGGCGAGCGTGGGGCCGGAGGCAGGGGCGCTCGAGGATCGGCACGCCACCCCGAACGTCAGGAGCAGCGCGAGCGAGGCGGCGTGCAGGAGGCGCATCGAGATCAGTTCCGTCTCAGGGAGTGGGCTTGCCGTGTCCCTGGTCGAAGCCTGCCCACGGCTTGGCGAGCCACGGCGAGCGGTTCAGGTAGACGGCGTCGTTGTAGTCAACCCCGTCGCTGATCCCGGACGGAGCCTTGGTGAGCAGGACGGAGAGGAGGATGTCGGTGACGTCGTCCTCGTGGTTGGTCCCGCCGTAGATGACGCGTCCGTTGGGGAACCCCGAGTCGGTGGTCAGGTCCACCCGGAGCACGTCACCGATCGCCGTGACGGTGTAGCCGTTCTGCTTGAGGGAGATGATGTCGAGGATGTCGGTGCGGTTGGTCTTGAACGGCGTGGGATCGACTCCCAGCGCGGCGTAGATGCCCACCGCCTCGGCGTCACGGACGATGATGGGGTTGAGAAAGTAGGCGCCGAAGTTCGCGACGTCGGTCGCCGGGGTGGTCCGGTTGAACCGGTCCTTGTCCTGGAGCCCGATGACCGCCTCGTTCACCAGCGGGAGGCCCAGCCGCGAGACCTGCACCCAGGGGCCAATCGAGTCGGGGCCGCCGTTCTGACGCTGGATGCTGATCTTCCGGCGGCTCGCGGATGCCCACACCCCGATGATCGAGTCGTTGGTCCGTGTCGTCGGAAGCTGCCCGTCGACGGTGACGTTGGTGACCGGGATGTCCAGCGCGATGGCGTGACAGTTGTAGCCGGCGACGCCGTCCTGTGCGGTCCCCTTGGGTCGAAGGTTCGCGAGGTCGAAGATGCCGCCCAGGTCGACGTAGAAGCCGTCGTCACGCGGCCCGGCGAAGACCGTGCCCTCCGACCCGCCGTTGCCCATCGGCCGGACGAACTCCTGCGTGAAGTCGTCGTTGTACGCATTCTGCGGCGTGTTCAGCAGCCCGAGGGCCTTGAGGGTGGCGAAGGTGCGCGGGCCGGCGTTGGTCGGAGCGACCGGAACGTCCCGGGCGATGACCGTGGACTGGCGACCCTGCACCTTGGTCACGGTATAGGTCTGCCTCTGGAAGCCGACGGAGCCGGAGAGCTGAGCGAAGAACTCCTTTCCGCCGCCCGGGCCCTTGGTCAGGTCCGCCACGTCCACCCGGGTGAGCGGCTCGGTCCGGAAGCGGATCTGGTAGGTGATGGCGTCGGCCAGGCTGGAGACGCCTCGCACGACGTGGACCTCGTAGAGCACGTCGTCCGAGAACTTGTGGAAGTTCGGTCCGCCGGACGGCTCCTCGAGCGGGTTGTAGGCGGCGACGATGTACAGGCGGTCGTGAGTTCCGGGCTTGATCCATGCCCAGAGGTCGGTGTTGTCGGCCGCCGGGTCGAACGAGATCGCCGGGGCTTCGCGGTGGCTCGAGGCCAGCGCCATCAGGGGTGAGAGGAGGCCAGCCAGCAGCAGACCGGCGAGACGGGAACGGACACGCATCGGGTGTTCTCCTTCGGGGAAAAGGTCACTGAGGGTTGATGACGAAGACGGCGCCGCTGTCGTTCGCCGAGGAGTCGACGTAGGCGTAGCTGTCGGCCCGGGCGGCGCGGTGGAGACCGGCGGGCTCGTCGAAGTCTCCGATGGTCATGCCCACCGGATCGCCGGCGCGAATTCCGGCGCTCGTCCACCGCTCGAGCTGCGCTTTTCCGGTGCTTGCGTCGGTGGTCGCGAGAAGGAGGTTTTGCCCGTTCTCGACGATGGCGAGGCCGGCCGGGAAGCCCACGCGCAGGCCCGTCACCAGCTCCGACGCGGCGCCGGAGGACACCTTGAGGAGGCGACGCGGGCTCGCGCCCTCGGCCTCGGCGTCGAGGACGAACACCTCGCCGCTGGGGGCGATGGCCACCCCGGAGGGATCGAGCAGCCCGGCCTTCAGCAGGATGGAGAGCCCACCGCTGGTGGAGGTCTCGAAGACGGCGGGAGCTCCGTCGGCGGGGTCCGTCCCGGTGAAGACGATCCGGTTTCCGGCGACGGCGAGCCCACGGGGGAGCGTTCCCTCCGTGCCGGCGAGCATGCTCGGCGTGCCGCCCGAGGAGGACACGGTGAAGATCGCCCCGAGTGCGCCGTCGCTCGTCTCCACTCCGGGGTCGGCGATGACCAGCGTCCGGCCGTCCCCGGTCACGTCCACCGGCCCTGGCGAGACGAGATCGGCCAGACGGGTCGGCATCCCGCCCGACGCAGGCACCCGGAACAGCGCCGCACCCTCGTCCACCAGGGCACTGAAGTACGTGGTCCTGCCGTCGGGGCTCAGCGCCGCGTCGAACGGAAGTCGAAAATCATTGCCGCCGCTCACCACGGTGGCGACGGACTTGACAGTCCCCTCTCCCTGCATGGCGGGGGGCGGAGACTCGTCCTTGCTACAACCAGCGATGGCGAGGGCCAGCGCCACCGCGCCGGTCCACGCGACCCGTCTCTTCATCGGAATCCTCCTGGTGGTTTGCTCTGCCGCTCGGAGATACGGGCCGGGCCGAGGTCCGGATGTCGGTCGCTACGCGAGCCCGGCGATCCGCTCTCCGAGCCAGAGCACTCCCAGCCCTGCGAGAGCCCAGGAGAGCGTCGCTGGCACGCGAGCGACGGTGCGCCGCCGCGCGAGCCGGAGCAGCGGGACGGCGGCAAGGATCACCAGGAGCTGCCCCAGCTCCACTCCGAGGTTGAAGGAGACGAGGCCTACCGCCAGTGCGGCCCGGGGAAGCGCGATTTCCTGAAGGACGCTCGCGAACCCGAAGCCGTGCACCAGGCCGAAGCAGAAGGTGAGACGCCAGCGGCGGCGGACGGCCTCGTTGACCCGCGCCGATGCATCGCCGCCAGGCCGGAGTGCCCAGAGGTTCTCCGCCGCGACGGCGACGACGCTCGCGGCGATGGCGGGCTCGACGATCGAGCCGGGGATCGAGACCACCCCCAGTGCTGCGAGAGCGAGCGTCACCGAGTGAGCAAGGGTGAAGCTGCTGACGATTCCCGCGAGCCGGGACAGGGACCCGCCGAGCAGGAGCAATCCCAGCAGGAACGCCAGGTGGTCCCAGCCAGTGAAGATGTGCTCCATCCCCAGGCGCAGGAACCGCCCTGCCTCGCTCAGTGCAGAGGGCGTCGCCTCGACCTCGAAGCCCGGCGCCGATGCCCGGGCGACCCGCTCCACGGTGTGCCCACCGGCGTCCACCCGCGCGAGGTGCGTGTGTCCGGGCGAGAGCTCGGCGAGGAACGGCAGCACCACGCTCCACCGCCTGGCGGCCGCCGGGCATCGCCAGCGGAGGTCGAACCGCGCGCCGTCCTCCTCCACCGGGTGGGAGGCGCTCCGGGCCAGCTCGCACGGCGCGCCGGCCGCGCGAACCTCCACCGCTGACGCCACGCGATGGAGAGCTGCGGCCTGGACGGCGGCCTCGTCGAGACCGTCCGGAGCGAGCATCGATAGCTCCCCCCGGAAGAAGGTCAGCCGGACGTCGACCGTGCCCTGCTCGAAGGACCAATCACCGCGGGAGAGTCGCAGCGCGTGTGCCTGGCCCAGGGCAGGGACGAGGAGCACGACGGCGAGCAGGAAGACCTCGTGGCGTCGGCTGGACGGACGCAAGGCACGCATGACCTCACCCCGCCGTGCCCGCGAGTCGCGGATCTACGGGGCACGTCGCCAGGGCATCGGAGATCCGGAGCCCCAACCGGGGGATGGCGGTCCCAACGGTCGCTGCGCGTCGGGCAATCTCACAGCGGGCAGCCGAGTCTCTCGCCCGCAGCGCGGCGCTCAGCGCCAGGTCGAACCCCTCCGGCGTCTTGCGGACCTCGAGGTTGTGCATTGCCCAATGCAGCGCCTGGGCAGGCTCGCGATCGAGAAAGAACCGAGCCGCGTGATCGGCGAACGCGTCCGGATGCCGCGCCAGCAGCACCTCGTATCGCCTGCGCGCTGCGGCCTCCTCTCGCGCCGCTCCGGCGAGGTCTCCCCGGCGACGGTCAAGCTCGGCGCGCGTGGCGAAGATCTCCGGATCCGACGCTTCGCGGACCAGCGTCTGGAGCGCCCGGTCCGCGGAGTCGTACCGGCCGAGTGCCATCTCGATCGATGCAAGGTGCACGGCGCCCTGGGCATGTCCCGGCAGGCGTGCGATCACCGCACGGTAGCGCTCCGCCGCCCGCGCGAAATCTCCGGCCTGCTCGGCGAGGAGCCCTTCCTGGAAGTCGATGAAGGCCACCGGGAACGGGCTCGTGTCCCGGTACATGGCCAGCGCACGGGAGAAGGTGCGGGAGGCGCCGGCGCCGTCACCCGACTCCACAAGAGCGACTCCCAGGGCGCTGAGGGTGGCCATCCCCGGCTCACGGTCCGCCCGAGCGCGGGCAAGCGCCAGAGCGGCCGGGAACTGTCCGGTGGCGAGGGCGATCGAGGCCCGCTGTGCGGCAGCGGGGGCAGGCTCGGCCCCGAGGGACAGCGCCTTGTCGAGGTCGGTGCTCGCTTCTGCGAACCGGTGCAGCGACGCGCGTGATGCGGCCCGGGCGAGCCAGGCCTCCGGGCTCCGCGGTGCGCGAATCACCGCCTGCTCGGCGAGCTGCTCGGCCCGCTCGAGGTCCTCGACCCGCCCGTAGGTGGAAGCCCTGGCTTGCAGGAGGGTGACCAGGGTGAGCCGCACCGGGCCGGAATCCGGGTCCCGGGCGAGCATCCCCTCGCGCCCCGCGATCATCGCCTCGAGATTCGAACGGGCGAGCAGCCCGTCAGTGGTGACCCGTGCGGTCTCCGGGGGCGGCTTCGAGGAGCCACGACTGCAGCCCAGAGCGACGAGCAACGAGAGGATGATCGCGGTGCGCTCCATGGTCAGTTCGGCGCCTTGAGGAACGGGAAGGTGGTGATGTCCGGTGGGCCCTCGGCGTTCTGGGTGAACCCGTTGGTCACGCCGGAGAACTGGCCAATCGCCAGCGCCGAGTAGGTGACGTCGATGGTGTTGTAGAGCGGCGTTCGCCCACCACAGTCGTCGTTCGTCACACCGACCGCATTCGCCTCGACGCCCAGGTAGGTGGTGCAGGTGGTCTTGTCGGCCCGGACGTAGAGGCGGTCGTCGGCGAGCACCGTGGCCAGCGTGTCGTAGCGCCCGGCGGTGGCCGAGCTTCCGGCGAGCAACTGGTTCCCGCAGACGGTGTCCAGCGAGTCCAGGATGGCCAGGTTGGTGGCGATGTTGGGTTTGAACTGGGTGGCCGAGGCCGACGGGTCGACGAGCGCGTTGTAGGCGTCCTTGACCTGGTCCGAGGTCATGCCCTGGACGATGTCGAAGGGATCGGTCAGAGCGGTGTTCACGCCTGCCCGGCCCATCCGGTCGATCTGGGTGGTCTTGAGAGCCGGCTTGGGCGGCGGGTTGGTGCTGTTGTTGTTGTTGTTTCCGTTGTTGTCGCTGCCACAGCCGAGCAGGCCGAGGAGCAACGCGCTCAGGGCGAGGAAGGAAAGTCGGTTCATGGTCATGGGTCTCAGTTGCGAGTGCTGGCGTAAACGCCGACGGTGGTGCCACCCCGGGTCACGAGCGCCCTGTCTATCTGGACGACGATCGCCAGGGTGTTCAGGCCGGCGAAGAAATCCTGCGGTGGTCCGCCTCCCGGCTTGCTCATCAGCTGAGTGACGAGCGCGCTGGAAGTGGCGGGGTCCAGCGCCGGACACCCTGCGGCGTCGAAGGTGAGGCTTCCCGCGGCGTTGTGGACGAGCTTCGCGGTCTCCTTGAAGCCGTCGAGATTGAAGAAGAATGGGTCGTCGCGGAGCCCGGCGAAGACGCGGAGCCTCCCGTTGCTGCTGGAAATTCCCGCGGTGGCGCTGGCGTCACCGGTGACGTACTCCCCGCCGCCCCAGCAGCTGATCCTCTGCGAGGTGTCGAAGGTGCAGAGGATGTCCTCGGCGGCGGCAGCGGCCATCCCGAATCCGGGGCTGCTGGTGGTGTGGAACACGTACTGGGCGACGTTCGAGAACCGGGCGGCGGTGGTGGCCGCAGGGAAGACGGTCATCGCCAGGTTCAGCTTCGTCCCGTCGGACGAGGTCCAGGCGAACACGTCGTTGATGTCCGTCGAGGGATCGGTCAGGACCGCCGCTCCGTCTCGATGGTCGGCGGCCAGGGCCGCCGAGGTGCACAGCAAGGCCGCCAGCGTCAGCGCGCGGCCGGGGCAGACTCGATTCATCCGTTTCCTCCGAGGTCGATCAGACTCCCGGCTCTACGGATGGGATCCCGATCTGGATGCCGCGCCGAGGTGCCAGGAACGCGCCAGATTCCCGGCAGATCCGGCTCAGGTCAGCCGGCGAGGAGCTCGGCGAGGCGCTGCAACCCGAGACGAACGCGGGTCTTCACCGTGCCGAGTGGGTCGCCCGTCTCGCGAGAGATCTCGCTCTGCGACATCCCCTCCCAGTAAGCGAGCTCGATGGCCCGGCGCTGCTCTGGCGGCAGCGAGCCGAGCGCTTTCCGGAGGCGGGTCTGTGCGTGCACGTCGGGCGGATCTGGCTGGGGAGGATCGGCCGATGCGAGCTGCTCGCTCTGCTTCACCAGGCGAAGCCGAGCGCCGCGGTTCCGGATGCGATCGATGGCCCGGCTGCGAGCAATGGTGATGAGCCAGGCCTCCACCGAGCCGCGAGATGCCGAGTACTCCCCCGCCCGCCTCCAGGCATCGACGAACGCTTCCTGGAGGACCTCCTCAGCGTCCGCGGTCTCGCGGAGCATGCGGAGCAGAAGGGCGTAGAGGCGCGGGGAGTGGCGACGGTACAGCTCCTCGAGCGAGTGCTGGTCACCTCGCCGAACCGCGTCGAGCACGGTTCGATCCTCGGCCGGGCGGGTCATGGCGCAGCGACCGCTCCGGTGAGGATGACCGTCGTCGGCACGTCGGTGCCGCCCTTCTTCTCGATCGAGACGGCGAAGGCCGCCGGCTTTCCGGCAGCCAGGAGGTCCGGACGAACCTCGGCAAACACTCGGCCCTCCGCGTCGGGAGGCAGGAGACCCACAGCGACGGGTTTCCCGTCACGAATGATCCACAGCTCGTAGTCACGCGTGGCCTGAGCGGCGAAGCTCTTGCCGAGGAACAGCGCGCGACCACGCGGGTTGAAGAGCACGACACCCGTGCCCGGCGCGCCTTGCGCCGGCCCCGGAGGCGACGGCTTGAGCGACACGAGCTGCGTCCCCGGCTCCTGCAGGAGCTGGAGCGCGTCTTCCTTTCGGAGCACGTCGATGCGTGCATCGGCCAGTTCCTTCGCGCACTGGGCGGCGGAGGCGCTGGCCATCTCGGCAGAATGTTGTGCCTCGCGGACGCTGACCCCGCTGACGACAAGGGTGAGGACCGCCGCGGCGGCGATGCCGTACGTCCAGGCCGGGATGCGGCGCGCGGGCCGAACGGGACCTCGGGGTGGCGCGGTCGCCGGCTCCTGCGATGCGGGGGCGCGCGCCGGGTCCTGCCCCTGCGTGATGGCGCGGACGATTCCCTCCCACACGGCCGGCGGCGGGCTGACCGGCCTGAGGTCGGCGGCGAGCGTCGCGACGGTCTCCCGGGCCCGGGCGAGGGCCGCCTCGCAGAGCGGATGGGGGCCTTCGCCGGAGAGGTGCTGCTCGAGCACACTCGCCTCCGAGGGCTCGAGAGCCCCGAGGGCGTAGGCGTCGACCTGGTCGAGGAAATCCTGGTGCGTCACGGACGGGCGGTTCTTTCAGAGGGCGGGCTTCCCGCGCAAGCGCGGCCGCCCCCACGGCATGTACGAACGGGGGTGGCACACCGGATGCGTGCAACATGAGACGACGCTTCGGGGCCGACCGGCGCTCGAGCGGGCGCTCCTGTCTCTCGGCAACGCCTGGAATTGGATAGGTTACTTGGCGCGACGGTCGAGAGCCGATGCGACTTCGTCCAGCCCTGCCCCCAGCGCGCGCAGCGCCACGGTCAGGTGGTACACGACGTCCGCGGCCTCCTCGACGGCCCGCGCGCGATCACCATCGGCACAGGCGGTGACCAGCTCCGCGGATTCCTCGCCGAGCTTCTTCAGGCGGAGGTTCCGGTCCGCGAGGAGCTTCCGGGTGTAGCTCCCCGCCTCGCCCGATTCTGCGCGCGCCCGCACCACCGCGTCGAGCCGCGCGAAGGCTCCGGAGGCTTCACCCACCTCGCGGAAACAGGAGACCGTTCCGTCGTGGCAGGCCGGCCCCGCGGGGATCACGTCCGCGAGCACCGCATCCGAGTCGCAGTCGGCCGTCAGCCGGACCACCTTCTGGACGTTCCCGCTGGTCTCGCCCTTCCGCCACAGGCCGCGGGTCCGCGAGGTGTAGTGCATCTCGCCGGTCGACTCGGTCCGGGCGATGGCCTCGCGGTCGGCGTGGGCCACCATCAGCACCGCTCCGGTCCGCGCGTCGCGGGTGACGACGATCACCCGTCCCCCACCCTTCTCGAAGTCGAGCGTCATCTCGGGCCTCCGAGCGCGGCCCGCGCCTCGGCCGCCAGCGCCGCATTGGTCGCCACCGAGCTCCCGCCGAACGCAGTGCGCCGCCCGCTCCAGTCGGAGAACACCCCGCCCGCCTCCTCGATGATCGGCTGCAGCGCGGCGGCGTCCCAGGGAGCCATCAGCGCGTCGACCATCGCCTCGGCCCGCCCGGTGGCGACCAGGAGATACCCGTAGCAGTCACCCCAGGTCCGGACGAGGCCCGCCCGGGAGCAGAGGTCGTCGAGCCCACGCACCTGGGCCGGCGTTCCCATCCGTGCGTCGGTGGTCACGACCACCGCCTCGGAGAGCCTCGACACGTTCGAGACCCGCGCCGGCTTGCCGTTCCACAGACACCCGCCGCCCTGGGCCGCGACCACGAGCTCGTCCACCGCCGGGAAGTACGCCGCGCCGGCCAGGACCGTTTCCCCCTCCGCCAGCGCCACCAGGGACCCCCAGAGCGGCACCCGGCGAACGAATGTCTTCGTCCCGTCGATGGGGTCGAGGATCCACCGCCGGCGAGCATCGGGACGAGTCGTCCCCAGCTCCTCGCCGAGGATGCCGTCCTGCGGGAAGTGCTTCTCCAGCCACGCGCGCGCCGCCTCCTCGGCCTGCCGGTCCGCCACCGACACCGGCGTTCCGTCCCCCTTCGTCTCCACCGTGACGCCGCGGTGGTAGTGGTGCAGCGCCACCTCCCCGGCCACGCGGGCCACCGCCTCCGCCGCCTCCATCCACGACCTTGCCTCGCTCATCACGCCTCACCGCGCACCGGCACGCCCGCGGCGGAGAGCGCCCGCTTCAGCGCCCGCACCGTCGTCGTCCCGTCATGAAGGATTCCCGCGACCAGCGCCGCGTCGGCGCCAGAATCTTGAAGGACTGCACGGAGGTGCTCGGCCTCACCCGCACCACCGGAGGCGACGACCGGGACGTGCACCGCCCGGGCGACCGCGCGGGTCAGCTCCAGGTCGTAGCCGGTCCGGACGCCATCGCGGTCGATGCTGGTGAGGAGGATCTCTCCGGCGCCACGCCGTTCGGCCTCGCGCGCCCACTCCACCGCGTCCAGATCCACCGCCTCCCGGCCGCCTCCCACCACCACCTGCCATCGGCCGCCCGAGCGCCGGGCATCGATGCTCGCCACGACGCACTGGGCGCCGAAGCGCCGCGCGCACTCGGAGAACAGCTCCGGCGTTCGCACCGGCGCCGAGTTGAGCGCCACCTTGTCGGCGCCGGCCCGGAGGGCCCGTTCGACGTCCTCGACCGATCGCATCCCACCGCCGACGGTGAGCGGAACGAAGAGCCGCTCGGCGGTGCGCTGGACCACGTCCAGGAGGGGCGCCCGCTGCTCGGGCGTCGCCGAGATGTCGAGGAAGGTCACCTCGTCCGCGCCGTCCTGCCCGTACCGCTCGGCGAGCACCACCGGATCGCCCGAGTCCCTGAGGTCGACGAACCTCGTCCCCTTCACCACCCGGCCGCCGGTGACGTCGAGGCAGGCGACGATGCGCGGCGCCAGCATCAGCCCTCCGTCACCTTCACCGAGCCCTTCAGGCTGAACACCGAGCCGCCGTCCGCAAGCGCATCGCGGAGCGCGAGCCCCAGCGCCTTGAAGGCACACTCGATGACGTGGTGGCGGTTTCGACCGCGGAGCACGCGCAGGTGGACCGTGGCCCCGGCGTTCTCGGCAAAGCTCCGCATCCAGTGCTCGTAGAGCGCGTTGGGGAGCCTGCCGCGGTAATAGGCCCGCCCGCCCACGTCCACCGCCGCCTGGACCAGCGCGTCGTCCATGGGCACGGTCCGCTCACCGAAGCGTGCCGCCGTCGCGGGGATCATCCTGCGGAAGGCCAGGCCCACGGTGATGGCCACGTCCTCCATCAGGTGATGGGTCAGGTCGCCCCGCGCGCGCACCCCCAGGCTGAGACCCGCATACCGGGCAAAGGTCGCGAGCATGTGGTCGAGGAACCGCTTTCCGGTCTCGATGCGAGCCGGATCCGAGCCGGGGCCGATCTCCACCTCGACCCGCGACTCCCTCGTCTCTCGTACCAGCTTGACGGTCACGGGAACTCTTTTGCTGCGGCCCGGGCATCGATCTTCCCGGTGTACAGCGCCATCCCCAGGATGGCCGCGGCGACGCCGGCACTGGCCAGCTTCCGCAGCTCTTCCATGGACGCGATTCCGCCCGAGGCCTGGAGCGGGTGGCTGGTCGTCTCCACCAGCTCGGACATGAGGGCCAGGTCCGTGCCGCCCTCCAGTCCCTCCACGTGGACGGCAGTGACCTGGATGGCCGCGAGCGGAAGCGGGTCCACGCCCGCGATGAGCGCCCCCACGTCCTGGGTGAGGGTCCGCGTCCAGCCGCGGGTCACCACCTTCCGGCCACGGGCGTCGGCGGCGAGAACCAGCTTGCCGGGGAACCGGAAGGCCACCTCCTCCAGCCACTGAGGGTCCTCGAGCGCCTTGGTCCCGACGATGACCCGGCTGGCGCCGATGTCGAGGAGCCGCTGGATCGAGTCGGCGTCCCGCACGCCGCCGCCGACCTCGGCCTCCAGCCCGGAAGCCTTCAGGATCCGGGCGATGACTTCCTCGTTGGAGCCCGTCTCCAGCGCGGCGTCGAGGTCGACCACGTGGAGCACCCGGAAGCCCGCGGCCTTGAACCGGTTGGCCACCTCCACCGCGTCGGGGAGGCGGATCTTCTCCGCGTCGGGCGCGCCGCCCACCAGCTGCACGCTCGCGCCACCGCGCAGGTCGATCGCCGGAAAGACCCTCATGTTCGGACCTCCTGGAGCACCGCGGCCAGGAAGGCCAGACCGGGTGCACCGCTCTTCTCTGGGTGGAACTGCACGCCCACCATCCCCCTGGAACGAATCATCGCCGGAAACCTGACGCCAGCGTGCTCCGTCGTGGCACGGATCACGTCAGGATTCACTGGTCGGCAGACGAAGCTGTGCGCGTAGTACGCCGTCCGCAGGCCGGAACGGGCGAGGAGGGGGTCCTCCCCCTCGAGGCGGTTCCATCCCATGTGGGGAACGCGGGGGGCTTCCAGCCGCGCAACCCCGCCCGGGATCAGGCCCAGCCCGCTTCCGGGTCCCTCCTCGCTGGAGTCCAGCAGGAGCTGCATGCCCAGGCAGATCCCCAGGCAGGGCGCTCCGCCGAGGAGCCGTTCACGGAGGGCCTCCCGGGCCTCCGCCAGGAGCGTCGTGGCCGCCGGGTAGGCCCCCACGCCGGGAAGCACGAGCATCCGGGCGTCCAGGCAAGCTTCGGGGCGTGACTCGAGCCGGGGCTCCCCGCCCGCGGCGGCCAGCGCCTTGAGCAGGGAGTGGACGTTCCCCACCCGGGTGTCGAGGACAGCCACCCTCACCGGAGCACCTGCCGGAGGGCGGCGAGAAGCCGTTCCATCGACGCCCAGGGCCCCACGCCCACGCGGACGGCGTCCCCGATGCCGGGCAGCGCCCGGAGAACCCGTACCTTGATGCCCCGTCCGAGCAGGGCCCGCCCCAGGGCCTCCGAATCGGGCACCGGGACGCAGAGGAAGTTGGCCGCCGAGGGCAGCGCCCGGAGGCCGAGCGCCTCGAGCCCGACACGCAACCGTTCCCGGATTGCCACGGACTCCTCCACCTGCCGGCGAACCCAGGGGATGTCCTCGGCGAGCGCGGCGAGCGCGGCGCGTTCCCCCATCACGTTGACCTTGTAGGGACCGCGGACCTTCTCCAGCACCTGCACCACCTCGGGCGCGGCGAGACCGTAGCCCACCCGCAGTCCGGCCAGCCCGAAGGCCTTGGAGAGGGTCCGGGTGACCAGGAGCTGGGGGGCACGAGCGAGAAGCGAGACGGCGGTCTGCCCCGAGAACTCGCCGTAGGCCTCGTCGACCAGCACCAGTCCGTCGGCGCGGAGGACGACGCGCTCGATGGCCGCCGGCGACGCTCCAGTGCCGGTGGGGTTGTTCGGGGTGCAGAGGTAGGTGATGGCGGCGCGCTGGGAGAGCAGGGCCTCCGGGTCGATGTCGCCGTCCGCACGGAATGGGACCGGCGCGGGCTGCAGCCCGCTCACCCGGGCGAAGGTCGGGAGCATCGAGAAGCTCGGGGCCGAGTAGGCCACCTTCTCTCCCGGAGCGGCGAAGGCCCGGAGCGCGCCGTCGATCACGTCGTCCGACCCGCATCCGGTGATGACCTGCGCCGCGCTGACTCCGGCGTACCGGGCGAGCGCCTCGCGGAGCTGCACCGGGTTCGAGGGCGGATAGACGTTGGGCTGCGCGGCCGGGGAGTCTCTCAGCGCGCGGGCCGCCGCCGGTGGCACGCCCCAGAGGTTCACGTTGTCGCTGAGGTCGAGATCCACCGCGCTGGGGTCCGGGGCGTAGAGCGGCACGGTGGCCAGCACCGGACGTGGACGGGCCGGGCTCATCGCGTCCCCCAGGCGCGGGCGGCCGCCGCGTGGGCGTGGAGCCCCTCTGCGGTGGCGAAGGCGTCGGTGTCGGCGGCGAGCGAGGCCGCGGCGGCTGGGGAGACGGTCTGCACCGTCGTCCAGCGGACGAAGTCGAGCGTCGACAGCCCGGACCACGTCCGCGCTGCCCCGGCCGTCGGAAGGACGTGGTTGGCCCCGGTCAGGTAATCGCCGAACGCGCCGGAGCTGGAGGCGCCGACGAAGACGGTGCCCGTATTGCGGATCCGCTGCGCCAGCTCGGGGGCGCCCTCGACCGCCAGCATCAGGTGCTCCGGGGCCCAGCGCTCGGCGAAGGCCAGCGCCTCGTCGACCGAGCCTGCGACCAGCACGGCGCCGCGGCCGGCCAGCGCCGGCCCGATGACCTCGGCGCGCTCCGCCGGGGGCGCGAGGGCCGCCAGCCGCTCGAGGAGCCGCCGCGCCGTGCGATCGTCGAGCGCCAGCGCGACCACCGCCGCCTCCGGGTCGTGCTCCGCCTGGGCGAGGAGCTCCCGGGCCACCGCCTCGACGTCGGCGGTCGAATCGAGGAGCACCAGCAGCTCGGAGGGGCCCGCGGGCGAGTCGATGGGCACGCGCGAGGAGATCTGCAGCTTCGCCTCGGCGACCCAGGCGTTGCCCGGTCCGACGATGCGGTCCACCGCCGGGACGGACTCGGTCCCGTAGGCCAGCGCGGCGATCGCCCCGGCTCCCCCGAGGGCGAAGACCCGGTCCACCTCGGCCACGGCGGCGGCAGCGAGCACCGCGTCCGACGGGAGGCCGCCCGGTCCCGGCGGGGAGCACAGGACGACCTCGCGTACCCCGGCGACGCGCGCCGGCACCGCGCCCATCAGGACGCTGCTCGGGTACGCGGCGCGACCTCCAGGGGCGTACACGCCGACGCGGCCGAGCGGATCCGGACGGCGCTCGACGGCGATCCCCGGCTCCACCTCCACCCGGCTCGCCTGGGGACGAAACGCGTCGTGGACCCGGGCGACGTTCCGGGCCGAACGCTCCATCGCCCGCCGGAGCGCGGGAGGCTGCCGCTCCAGCGCCGCCCGCACCGCCGCGCGCGGCACCTCGAGGGTCTCGAGCGAGACCCGATCGAACCGGCGGGCGAGATCGCGCAGCGCCGCGTCTCCGCGCGAGCGGACCTCGGCGATGAGCGCGGCCACCTGAGCACGGAGCTCGCGTTCGCCGGAGGTGGCCCGACCGCGGGACAGGAGCGCCTCGAGCGCGTCGGAGCCGAGCGCGGAGAGGGCACCTGTCCACCGCACCGGAGCGCTCATGGCAGCAGCCTCTCGATGCGCGTCACCAGGATGCCCTCACCGCCCAGTGCCTTGAGCGCGGCCACGGTCCGGTAGAGCGAGGACTCGGAGACCACCGCGTGCACCGCGACCAGGGGGCCGGCGCCGTACAGCTCGATGACGGTGGGCCCGCTCAGCCCCGGGAGCACCTCGCGCACGGCCTCGAGATTCGCCCTCGGCACGTTCGCCATGAGGTAGCGCTTGCCGCGGGCGCGGAGCACCGAACCGAGCGCGTCCTGCAGCTCGCCGAGCGCCCGCGCGCGATCGGGCGCGAGGCCGGGCCGCGCGATGAGCCGCGCGGTCGATTCGAGCAGGGTGCAGACCTCGCGGAGGCCGTTGGTCCGGAGGGTGCTCCCGGTGCTGGTGAGGTCCACCACCACGTCGGCAATGCCGAGGTGAGGCGCGACCTCGGCTGCGCCCGAGACCGGCACCACCTCCACCGCCAGCCCCTTCTCGGCGAAGAAGGACCGGGCGAGCCGGGGAAACACGGTGGCGGCGCGCGTCCCGGGAGCCAGCTGCTCCGGCCGCTCGATCCCCGAGTCCTCCCGCGCGGCGAGCACCAGCCGGCAGCGGCCGAACTCGAGGTCGAGACGGACGTCCACCGGTCGTCCGGTCTCGCAGACCAGATCCCAGCCGGTGACGCCCGCGTCGGCCACCCCATCGGACACCAGCTCGGGGATGTCCTGGCTGCGGACGAAGATGGCCTCGAACTCGCCGCCCAGGGAGGCGGTGAGCGCGCGATCACCGTTGCCCCGGATCTCCAGGCCGGCGTCGGAGAAGACGCCTCGGACGTCCTCGGCCAGCCTGCCTTTGTTGGGGAGTGCGATGCGCAACATGAAGGACCTCTCTCTCGGCTCGAAACGAAGAAGGGCCCTCGAGGCGCGCCGCAAGGATGCGGCGCCCTGGAGGGCCCGGTCGGGACATCTCGGTGTCAGCGGGGGCGGGTCAGCTCAGCGAGACACACCGCCATGCGCGTGCACCGGCCCGACGGGCCCGTGGCGATGGTGCGCATGGTGATGGTGCAGGACGACCACGGTGAGAGAGCTAGTCCAGCGGGGGGCGCCGCGCAAGCGAACCTCTCGGAGCGCGGCTCGCCCTTTCAGAAGCGTCCGGAATCAGGCCTGGGCGAACGCCTGCCCCAGGTCGTCGATGAGGTCCTGGACGTCCTCGATGCCCACCGAGAGGCGAATGAACCCGTCGGAGATGCCGAGCGCGGCCCGGGTCTCGGGAGGCACCGAGGCATGGGTCATGATCGCCGGGTGCTCGATGAGGCTCTCCACGCCGCCGAGTGACTCGGCGCAGGCGAAGACCTTCACCGACTTCAGGAACTTCCGCGCCGCCGGGAGGCCGCCCTTGATCTCGAAGGTGAGCATCCCGCCGAACCCCTTCATCTGCTTCCGGGCGAGCGCGTGCTGGGGGTGGCTGGCCAGGCCGGGGTAGACGACGTGGCCGGCCTTGGGGTGGCCGGAGAGGAACTCGGCGACCTTGAACGCGTTCTGCTCGTGCCGTGCCATGCGGACGTGCAGGGTCTTCACCCCGCGAAGCACGAGGAAGCTGTCCATCGCGGAGGGGACCCCGCCGACCGCGTTCTGGTGAAAGGCGATCCGCTGCCCGAGCTCGGCATCGCTGGTCGCGACGAAGCCTCCCACGGTGTCGCTGTGCCCGTTGATGTACTTGGTGGTCGAGTGCATCACGACGTCGATGCCGAACTCGAGCGGCCGCTGGAAGTACGGTGAGAGGAAGGTGTTGTCACAGACGGTGGTGACCTTCCGGGCCCGGGCGATCTCCGCCACCCGCGCCAGATCCACCAGCTTCAGAGTCGGGTTGGTCGGGGTCTCCAGCCAGACCATCCGGGTCCTGGGGGTGATCGCCGCCTCGAGCGTCCCGGGCTTCGCGAGGTCCACGAAGCTGAAGGTGAGGCCCTGGCGCTTGAACACCTTGTCGAAGATCCGGAACGTCCCGCCGTAGACGTCGTCGGAGCAGACGACGTGGTCCCCGGCGTCGAGCAGGTGAATCAGGGTGTCTGTGGCTGCGAGGCCCGAGGCGAACGCGTAACCGAAGCGGGCGCCTTCGAGCGCGGCCAGGCAGCCCTCCAGGGCGGTGCGCGTGGGGTTCTTCGTCCGACTGTACTCGTACCCCTTGTGCTCGCCGGGACCGGCCTGAACGTAGGTCGACGTGAGGTAGACCGGCGTCATGATGGCGCCGGTCGTGGGGTCCGGCTCCTGGCCGGCGTGGATGGCAAGGGTGTCGAAGCGCATGGCGTCGAGGACCATCGCATGAAAGACCTGGTCAGTCTGCCGGTGCGGAACGCGCAAGGTGTTCTGGTGGTGGTCGAGACCCCCGCGGGGTCGCGGGTGAAGCTGAAGCTCGACCCCGAGCTGGGGCACATCACCGTGAGCCGCCCCTTGCCGCTCGGGCTGCACTACCCGTTCGACTGGGGATTCATCCCCTCCACGAAGGCCGAGGACGGGGACCCGCTCGACGCGATGCTCTACGGATTCGGCACCGGGCAACCGGGCAGTGTCGTCCCGGCCCGCATCCTGGGCGTCCTGAAGGTGGAGCAGAACCGCAAGCGTGGCCCAGGACGGCAGCGGAACGACCGGCTGTTCATGGCGCCGCTGGAGGCTGCGCACGGCGACGCGCCGAAGGACGTGTTCGCCTTCCCGGAGCGGCTCCGGTCGGAGCTGGAGGACTTCTTCGTCTGGTCCACGCGCTGGGAGAAGAAGGACTTGCGATTCCTCGGCTGGGGGGGCATCGACGAGGCCGAGACCATTCTCTCCGCCGCCGAGAATTCCCGGCGCGGACCGAGCTGAAAGGAAGACCGATGCCCAGCGAACTTCCCGCGGCCGCCGCAGGTTCCATGACGCTCGGAGGTGATCTCGTCGTACGCCGCATGGGATTCGGCGCGATGCGGCTCACCGGACAGGGCATCTGGGGGGATCCACCAGACCGGGCCAGCGCGCACCGGGTTCTCCGCCGCGCGGTGGAGCTCGGGGTGAATCTCATCGACACCGCGGATTCGTATGGGCCCGAGGTGAGCGAGAAGATCATCGCCGAGGCCCTCCACCCCTACCCGGCGGGGCTGATCATCGCGACCAAGGGCGGGCTGACTCGGAGCGGCCCGGGGCAGTGGCACCGGAACGGCCGCCCCGAGCACCTGCGAAAGACCTGCGAGGGCAGCCTGCGTCGCTTGCGCGTGGATCGCATCGACATCTACCAGCTGCACGCCGTCGATCCGGCGGTCCCGATGGAGGAGTCCCTCGGCGAGGTGATCCGCCTCCAGAAGGAGGGGAAGATCCGCCACATCGGCCTGTCGAACGTGAGCGTCGACGAGCTGAAGCGCGCCCGGGCGCTGGTGCCAATCGTGACGGTGCAGAACCGGTACAACTTCGCAGACCGGGCGTCGGAGGAGGTGCTGGAGGTCTGCGGGCGCGACGGGCTCGGCTTCCTTCCCTGGTATCCCGTCGCCGCGGGGGATCTCGCCAAACCGGGGGGTGCGCTGGACCGGGTGGCGAGGACCCATGAGGTGACCCCGGCGCAGGTTGCCCTGGCGTGGCTCCTCTCGAAATCGCCGGTGATGCTGCCCATCCCCGGCACGTCATCCGTCGCACACCTGGAGGAGAACGTGGCCGCGGCTGCGCTCGACCTGGACGACGCAGAGATGCTCGAGCTCGGGCGGGGCTGATTCACCCGCCACGCGTGGCTGAACCACGCTAAGGAGCACTCCGTCGATGGCCAAACCGACCCCCGTCCGCGGACTCCACGCCACCACGCCCATGCCCGAGGCCGCGCGCGCCTTCGTCGGTGGGAGGCTGGCAGACGTCCAGCGACAGCTCGGGAAGCTCGGGAACAACCTCGGCTCCGAGCAGGTCCACGATGCCAGGGTGGCCACCCGGCGGCTCCGCGCGGCGCTCGCGCTGTTCGGAGGCGGCAAGCGGGTGCGCCGCGCCGACAAGGTCGTGCGTGCGCTCCAGGACGCTCTCGGGGACGTCCGCGACGTCCACGTGCAGCTCGAGGCCTTCGACGAGCTGGGCGAGCAGGCTGCCCCGCTGGAGCGCACGGCGTTGCGCCACGTCCGGGAGCACCTGTCGGCGCGCCTCCCCGGGAAGACCGAGGCGCTCCGGACCGCGATTCCCCAGTGGCAGAAGGACGGGCTCGAGGCGCTCGGTCGCCTGGAGCAGCTCGAGCCCCCAGGGAAGCTCGGCGGGCACCGCCTCCGCGACCGGCTCGTCGCCGAGCTGGAGGAGCTCGAGGCGCTGGTGATCGAGGCGCAGCGCGACCCGTCGGCCAGTCCCATGCACGAGCTGCGCAAGGCGGTGAAGAAGTTCCGCTACGCGCTCGAGCTGCTCGAGCCGGCGATGCCGATGGAGGTCGGGCAGATCCTCGGGGCGCTGGTCCCGCTCCAGGACCCGCTGGGAATGCTCCACGACACCGACGTCCGCCTGGAGCTGGTGGACGACCACGGGGATGCCAGCACGCAGGGTACGGACGCGGTCCTCAAGCGGCTCCGGGCGGACCGCGATCGCCAGGCCCAGGACGTGCTGCGCGCGCTCGAGTCCTGGGAGGAGGAGGCGGTCGCCCTCAGGACCCAGGTGCTGCTGAGTGCGTCCCCGCTGAAGCGAGGAGCCGGGCGACGGGGCGGAGGTCGCCGATGAACGCCTCCATCGCTTCTGCGCGCGCCGCCTCGTCGGGCGCTCGGAGGATGGACGACGGGTGCACCGTGGCCAGCACGTTCGGCGCGAGCGTCGACTCGACCCACTCGCCTCGGTGCACCGTGACCCGGAAGCTCCGGCCGAGCAGCGCCTGAGCGGCGGTCGAGCCGAGGCAGACCAACACCTTGGGTCGCAGCACGGACAGCTCCGCCTGCAACCAGGGATGGCAGGCCTGGATCTCCAGCTGGTTCGGTTTGGCGTGGATGCGCCGCTGCCCCGAGCCGCGCTCCCACTTGAAGTGCTTCACCGCGTTGGTCACGTAGGTCCGGCGCCGGTCGATTCCCACCGCGGCCAGCGCCTCATCCAGGACCCGGCCCGCCGGTCCGACGAACGGATGCCCGGCGAGGTCCTCCTTGTCTCCCGGCTGCTCGCCGACGAACACGACGTCGGGGTGATCCGGTCCCTCGCCGAAGACCGTCTGGGTCGCGTTGCGCCAGAGATCACAGCCCTGGCAGTCCCGCGAGGCTTGCTGGAGCGCGGCGAGCCCCCCGCCCTCGGGGACCCAGGGGGCAGCGGTCGTCTTGGGCGTGCGCGGCGGCATGCCTGAAGGGTAAGCACACCCGGCCCTCATGTCCTCGGCATTCGCAGACCGACTCCGCAAGAATGTTCGGCACCTCGGTCGCTGGGCGGCGCGCAGCGGGCTCACCGCCTGGCGGGTCTACGACCGCGACATCCCCGAGTACCCGTTCGTGGTCGAGCGCTACGGGCCCGCGGTGCACCTGGTGGAGTATCCGCGCCGCGCGCAGCGGGCGGCCGGAGGACATCCGGAGCGAGAGGCCGTCCTGGCAACCGTGGTGCAAGTGCTCGAGGTGGAGCCCGGGCTGGTCTTCACCAAGACTCACGCCCCCCAGCCGTGGGGTCGCCCGCGGTATGGACGACTGTCGGAGGCCGCCGCCGAGCTCGAGGTCCTCGAGGGACCGATGCGCTTCCTGGTCAACCTCTCCGACCGTCTGGACACCGGACTCTTCCTCGACCACCGGAACACCCGGGCGCGGGTGCGAGAGGAGAGCGCGGGGAAGCGGGTGCTCAACCTCTTCGCCTACACCGGCAGCTTCACCGTGGCCGCGGCCACCGGCGGCGCGCGGAGCACGACGAGCGTCGACCTCTCGGCGACGTACCTCGACTGGGCCGGGCGGAACCTCGCGCTCAACGGGGTGCGCGGCGCCGGTCATGAGCTCGTGCGCGCCGACTGCCTCCGATGGCTGGCCGAGGCGCGCGGGCGGTGGGATCTGGTGGTGGTCGACCCGCCGCCACACTCCACCAGCAAGGGGATGCGCGGCGACTTCAACGTGCAGCGCGACCACCGCCGGATTCTCACGGCGGTGCTGGGCCTTCTCGCCCCGGGCGGAGTGCTGTACTTCTCGACCAACTACAAGGGATTCCGCCTCGAGGCGGAGAGCCTTCCTGCACACTTCGAGGAGCTCACTCCGCGGAGCCTTCCGCCCGACTTCCACCAGCGCGACGTTCACCGCTGCTGGCGCATCGAGAACAGCTGATCGTGACCATGCCGCCGCCGAACCGCCCCCACCGAGCGCCCCGCCCTCCCCGCCGCGGCCCTCGCCCGCAGCGCCCGCTGCCGCCGCCGCCGTCCACCGGCCCCGATGGAACGCCGCAGGTCGCGCTCACGCCGCGGGGAACCGAGCGCTGGAAGTCCGGCCACCCGTGGATCTACCGGGCGGACCTGCTCCACGTCCCCCAGCTCGCCGGCGGCGAGGTCGTCCGGGTGGTGGACGGGCGCGGCTGGTTCCTCGGAAAGGCCTTCTACTCGTCGACGTCGAAGATCGCCCTCCGCTGGATGTCGTTCGAAGACGTCGTGATCGGCCCGGAGCTCCTCGCCGCCCGCATCGGGCAGGCCGATGCCCTCCGCCGCGCGCTCTACCCGGGCGAGACCACCTACCGCGTCGTCCACGGCGAAGCCGATCTGCTCCCCGGGCTGGTGGTGGACCGGTACGGTGACGTCCTCTCGGTCCAGTTCCTGGTGCAGGCGACGGAGGCCCGGCGCGAGCTGTTGACCGATCTGCTGGTCGCCCACTTCCATCCACGCGGAGTGATGGACCGCTCGGACGTGAACGTGCGCACGCTGGAGGGGCTCGAGCCGCGGCGCGCGGTTGCGCGCGGCGAGGTTCCGGAGCGAATCGAGTACTCCGAGGGGCTGGTCCGCGTCTCGGCCGACGTTCAGGGGGGCCAGAAGACCGGCGCCTTCCTCGACCAGCGGGAGAACCACGAGCTCGCGACGAGCTACGCGCGCGGCGAGGCGCTGGACTGCTTCTCCTACCTCGGCGGGTTCGCGCTGCAGCTCGCGACCCGGGCGACGCGTGTCACCGCGGTGGAGATCTCCGAGCAGGCCTGCGAGGCGCTGCGGCGGAACGTCGAGCGGAACGGCTTCGGCAACGTCGAGGTGGTCACCGCCAACGCCTTCGACTTCCTCCGGGACGCGGTGGACGAGGGCCGTCGCTTCGACACCATCGTGCTCGATCCGCCGTCGTTCGCGAAGAACAAGGACGCGATCGAGTCCGCGGTGCGCGGGTACAAGGAGATCAATCTCAGAGCGCTCCAGCTGCTCGCCCCGGGCGGGATCCTGATGACCGCGAGCTGCACCTACCACGTGGACGAGGAGCGCTTCGAGGCGATGCTCGCGTCCGCGGCCGCAGACGCACGGCGAAGGGTGCAGATCGTCGAGCGTCGAGGCGCGGCGCGCGACCACCCGGTGCTGACTGCTCTACGCGAGACCCGCTACCTCAAGTTCTACGTGCTCCGCGTCATCGACTGAGCACCTCTGGACACGGGGGTTCGGGTGCTCCTCGGCCCCGGGCCATTGCTCGACGCCGGGCCCTGACCCGCACCACCGGTGGACGAAACATCCAGCCCGGAGTACGCATCTCTACTCCAGGCCCTGGTCGCGAGGGATCCGTGCGGAGCTGGATCATGGCGGTGTGGTTGCTCGGATGCGCGACTGCCGCGTGCGGAACCCCGTGTGACACGCCGGTCGCCGTCTACTGCTGCCCCGACGGATGCCGGAGCGACATCGGGGTTCCCGCCACCTGCGGGCCGTCCGGCTGGACCTGTCCCCCGGGGTCGGTGTTGCCGTCCCACTGTCCCTCCGGGCTCGTCTGCGGTGGGCCGGCCTCGGACGGCGGCTTTCCGTGATGGCCTCCGGCGGACCGTCACCGGACTGGTCCGCCGATCGCGCCCGGCGCGCACACGCCGAGCGCAGCGCCGCCCGCGCGCTCGAGGCCCTCTACCGCCAGGCTGACGCGGCGTGGTCGGGCTTCCGCTGTCCAGGAAGCGCGGAGTGCTGCCAGCTCTCGGCCCGTGGGCGCGAGCCCTGGCTCTGGGGCGTGGAGTGGGATGCGCTCCGGCGGACGGTGCCGGAGCTGCCTTCGCCGAGGGCTGACGGAGGCTGCCGGTTCCTCGACGCGGAGGGACGGCGCTGCACCGTGTACGCGGCGCGGCCACTCGGCTGCCGGACCTACTTCTGTCACCGCGCCACCGGGCCAGCGCGAGAGCCCACCGAGGAGATGGACCGCCTCCAGCGGCGGCTCGAGAGCATCGCCCGTCTGGTCCGCCCCGAGGAACCCGGCCCACGGCCGCTCACCGCCTGGCTCGAAGAGAGCGAGCCTTGACCGCACGCATCCTCGTCGCCCCGCTGGAGTTCAAGGGCAGCCTCACCGCCGGTCAGGCCGCCCGCGCCATCGAGGCCGGGGTGCGCGCCGGCTGGCCCGAGGCCGAGCTGCGGGTGGTCCCGCTCGCGGACGGCGGACCGGGCACCGCCGACGCGCTGGTGGAAGCGCTCGGCGGCACCTGGCACACCGCCTGGGTGCACGACGCCCTCGGTCGCCCGCTTCAGGCGCAGTGGGCGAGCTGGCCCGGGGGAGCCATCGTGGAGATGGCCCGGGCCTCGGGGCTCACGCTGCTCGCTCCTGCCGAGCGGGATGCCGGCGTGACGACCACCCTCGGAACGGGCGAGCTCATCGCCGACGCGCTCGAGACCGGCATCCGCTCGCTGCTGGTCGGCGTGGGTGGCAGCGCGACGAACGACGCCGGCGCCGGCGCCCTCCAGGCGCTCGGGTACCGCTTCCTGGATGCCTCGGGCCGCGCCTTGCCCCCGGGTGGAGCACCGCTGCGAAATTTGGCGCACATCGTGTCCGACGGCGTCCTCCCGGCAGTCCGGGAGACCGAGATGACGGTGATGACCGACGTGCTCAACCCGCTCTGTGGCCCCACCGGCGCGAGCGCCGTCTACGGACCGCAGAAGGGCGCTTCTCCCGAGGACGTGGAGGTGCTCGACGCTGCCCTGGCCCACTTCGCGGAGATCGTGAAGAGCGACCTCGGCGTCGACGCCGCGGACCTGCCGGGCACCGGCGCGGCCGGGGGCCTCTCCTACGGCCTGCTGGTGGGCTGCGGCGCGCGGATCAGCCGTGGATTCGAGCACCTGTCGAAGCTGCTCGGGCTCGACGAGCGGCTCCGCGGCGTGGACTGGGTCCTCACCGGCGAGGGACGACTCGACACCCAGACCCTCAGCGGGAAGGGCCCGCTCGAGCTGGCCCGGCGGGCGCGGCAGTCTGGCCCGACGCGGGTGGTGGCCTTCGCGGGGAAGATCGACCCCCGGGCGCTCGAGGGGGACCATCCCTTCCACGAGGCCATCCAGGTCAGCCCGCCCGGTTGGAGCGAGGCGGATCCCGCGGCCCGGGCCGGCGCGGCGGCGCTGCTGACCTCCGCGGTGGAGCAGTGGGCCCGGCGGACAGCACGCGGGGCCTGATCGCTACTTCTCCCGGTCGTCGAGCCCGAGCAGAGAGAGCAGCATGCTGACCCGCTCGGAGGGGTGCCCGAACTCGCTCGCGTAGTCGGCCTGGCTGCGGCGCACCATCTCCTGCGCCTCCGCGCGATCGTAGACCTCGGGGATCTCCACCGGCCGCTTCTCGCCCGGCATCTGCTTGTAGGTGAGAAAGTAGTGGCGGAACCGGTCGAGCACCCCGGGCGGGAGCTCGCTCACGTCCTCCAGGTGCCCGTACGCGGTGTCCCTGACGAGCACGGCGATGAGCTTGTCGTCCGCCTGGTTGCCGTCGATCATCCGCAGCCCGCCGATGGGGCGCGCCCGCAGCAGCACGCCGGAGTGGCTGACGTCGCGCTCGCTCAAGACGCAGATGTCGATCGGGTCTCCGTCTCCGTCGACGTGAGCCCGCCCGGTGCGCTCGGCGCAGCGCTGACCGACGGTGACCCCGCAGTAGGTCTGGGGGATGAACCCGTAGAGGCTGGGCGAGAAGCTCGAGTAGAGCTGGGGCCGGTCGATGCGGAGGTGGCCGGCGCCCTTGTCCAGCTCGTACTTGATGGCGTCGGTGGGGACGATCTCGACGTACACCGTCACCTCTTCCGGGGCTCCGTCGCCGATCGGCACTCCGTGCCAGGGGTGCGCGGAGAACCGCATCGCGAGCAACCGGTCGAGGGTGTCCCTGTCCTTGCCGCTCATGTCCGAAGCATCTCCTCCACGCGCTGGTTTCCCTCCTCGAGGAGCGCGGCCACCGCATCGTGCGCTTGCTCGGTCAGGCTGTCACGGTCATCCCGGCTGAGCCCGGTGGTGGGAATCGCCTTTCCGACTCGGAGGACCAGCGGGCGCCCGGAGCGCACCCACAGCCCACCCTTGGGGGTGATCTCGTGGGCACCGGCGACCGCCAGGGGGACGATCGGCACCTGCGCGTCGATGGCGAGGATGGCAGCGCCCTTCTTGAAGGGCCGGAGCTTGCCGTCGGTGCTCCGGGTGCCCTCGGCGAAGAAGAGGATGCTGGTTCGAGTGCGGACCTGCTCGACCGCGGCATCGATCCGCTGGCGATCGGCGTCGCTCCCGGTGCGCTCGACCCGGATGTTGCCCATCGCCTTCACGGTGGCGCCGAAGATGGGGATCCGGAAGAGCTCCTTCTTGGCGACGAAGCGGATGTGCCTCGGCAGCCGGGCGAAGACGAAGGGAGCGTCGAAGTTCGACTGGTGATTGCAGGCCAGGACACAGGTGCCAGCGGGGAGGTTCTCCAGTCCCCGCACGTCCTCGCGCACTCCGGCGGCCGCGAGCACCGCGTTGCACCAGCCCCGGATGACCGGATCGGCGCGCTCGGGGCGACCCGGCGAGAGCGCGATGACGACAGGCCCGATCAGGGCGCTGCTTCCCACCGCCGCGTACGTTGCCGCGGTGTGGAAGAGCTCGCCGCCCTTCATACGAAGCCGTGCGCGGGGAAGAGGAGCACGTCCTCGATGCGCTCGACGCCGAGGAGCAGCATCAGCACCCGGTCCAGCCCGAGCGCCACTCCTCCCGACGGGGGCATCCGTCCCACTGCCGCGAGAAACGCCTCGTCGAGCGGGTAGGCAGCCCGTCCCCGGGCGATGCGGAAGGCGCGCTCCTCCTCGAGACGCCGGCGCTGCTCCGCCGCGTCGGTCAGCTCGGAGAAGCCGTTCGCCAGCTCGAGCCCGTGCGCGTAGAGCTCGAAGCGCTCGGCGACCGAGGGGTCCTGAGGGCTGAGCCGGGCGAGGGCTGCCATCGATGCTGGATAGTCGATCAGGAACGCCGGCCGGTCACGTCCAAGTCGCGGCTCCACCCGCTCGAGGAAGAGCCGGAAGAAGACGTCGTCGAAGCCATCGCCGGGCTCGGTCCGGACACCCACCCGTCGTGCGGCCTCGCCGAGCGATGCGGCGTCGGCCGCCTGGCGGAGGTCGATTCCGGTCTCCCGGCGCAGGGCCTCTCGGACCGTGACCCGCTCGTAGGGGCGGCGCCCGAACGGGTCGGTGCGGCCGAGCGCTCCGGCGGCTGCGGCGAGGACGGACTCGAGGTCGTCCATGATCGCCCGGTAGTCGGCGCTCGGACGGTACATCTCGAGCATCGTGAACTCGGGGTTGTGCGTCGGGCTGACCTCGCCATTCCGGAAGACCCTGCAGATCTGGAAGATCGGGCCCGAGCCGTCGGCGAGGAGCCGCTTCATCGCGTACTCGGGGCTGGTGTGGAGGTAGAGGGTCCGGGCCCGCCCGAGGTCCGTTTCCGGCACGAAGGGGACCTCGAAGGCCCGGATGTGCGGCTCCATGCCGGGGGCGGGCACCAGGAGGGGCGTCTCGACCTCCTGGTACCCGAGCCCCTCGAGCTGAGAGCGGACCGCACGCTGGAGTAACTGGCGGGCACGCGCGGCGGCCCACTGGGAAGGATTGGGCATCCCGGCGCACGACGGTACAGTTCGCCTCTTCATGCGTCCACGGCTCCTGCACGTCCTCCTCGCGCTCCTCCTCGCCGCCTGCGCCAGCCAGCCGGTCTCTCCGGACCCGGTGGCGAGCTTTCCTGCCCGGACCCCGGAGCGGGAGGCGCTCGGGCCGGCGGTGGCCGAGCTCGCCCTCAAGGCGGAGGCCCTTCTCCGCTCGCAGGACGAGCTGGTCTGGAAGCACTGGACGGAGGGCGTTCCCGCGGACCTCGCGAAGACCTACGTGGGCACCGAGGCGTGGCTCACCCCCGAATCCGTGGGCCGGGTGGCGCGGCTGCGTGAAGTGACCAGCGACGCGCGCGAGCGACGGGCCCTGGAGCACCTGCACGCCTACCTCGCCGGGGAGTGGATGGCGCAGCAGCTCGCCGACGTCTCGGACGCGATCGCCACCCTCGAGCAGTCGCTGACCTTCCAGGTCGCGGGGACGGACCGGCCGTACCGGAATCTGGAGTCGATTCTTGCCGCGGAGAGGAGCGCGCTGCGCCGGCGGCAGATCTACGAAGCGGCCACTCCGGCGGTGGAGAAGATCTCGGCGCTGATCGAGCGCCGGGGCGCCCGGGCGGCACAGCTCCTCCCGGAACTGAACCTCGATCCCGTCGCCTGGACCACGGAGCTGCGCGAGGCCACGCCGGAGCAGCTGGGGGCGCTGGCGGACGCGGTGCTCAACCGGACCCAGGATGCCTGGACCGGCGCGCTGACCCGGCTGGCGCAGAGGGAGCTCCAGCTGCCGCTGGACCGCATCGGCCGCCAGGACCTGCCGCGCCTGGTGCGCCTGCCCCCGACCGAAGGTTTCAAGCGCGCCGAGGTGGTCTCGCGCATTCGCGCCACGCTGGGGCCGCTGGGGATCGACCCGGCGGATCTGAAGACCGTGACCCTCGACGCCGGCGACTCGCCGAAGAAGAACCCGCGGGGGCTGGTACTGGGCGTGGTGGTGCCCACCGACGTGCGCATCTCGCTGAAGCCGGTCGGGGGAGCGCGGGACCAGCGCAGCGCGCTGCACGAGTTCGGTCACGCCGTACACGACGCGTTCAGCGAGGAGCGGCGCTTCGAGCTGGCGAAGCTCGGCAACCGGACCAACGCCGAGGCCTTCGCCGCGCTGTTCGAGTCGCTCACCACGGAGACGGCCTGGCTGGAGCAGGCCGGGATCTCGCCCGACGCGAGCCGTGCCTGGATCCAGGGCGTGAGCGTCCAGGAGCTGTTCCTCGTTCGCCGTGCGGCGGGGAAGGTGCTCTTCAACGTCGCCGCCTCGCGGCCGGGCGCCGATCTGCGCGCCACCTACCGGACGACGATGGATCGGGCCTACGGCTTACCGAACACGCCGCCGGACGAGGCCCGCCTCACCCTGGACCAGGAATCGACGCTCGGGGCGGCGGACTACCTCCGGGGGTGGCTGCTCGGCGCGCAGCTCCGGGCGGCGCTGGTCCGGAAGTTCGGCGCGCAGTGGTGGAAGGACCCCGGCGTCGGCGGGTTCCTCAAGCCGCTCCTCGCGCCGGGCAATGGGCTCGATGCCGACGGGCTGGCCCGGGCGCTGGGGGACCGGGGCGTGTCGCCGGATGCGTTCCTGGCCACGGTGGTGCCACGGCTGTCGGGTGTCGGGGCCCAGGGCCAGACCCCCTCGCCGGCGCCTGCCCCGCCGGCAACGACTCCGCCCCCCGGAGCGAGCGCGGTCGACTCGGGTCCGACGGGGTGACCGGGCATCGGACCGCTATCGACCGTTTGCAGGCGCTCCCGACGGTCAGTCCTCGTCGTATACGAGCTGCCGCACGTCGAGGATCCGCTCCCACCCGACGTTCGTGACCCGCTCACGCTCCAGGAGCGCCACAACCCTGGCCGTGATGAACGGATGGACCGTTCCATGCGGAAAGAACACGTCCGAGCCGTCCCAGGACGCGGGGTCGAAGTGAAGGCCGATCCGTTCTTTGGCCAGTCCCCCGGACGGCGCCCTCAGCTCCACGACCCTGCTCCGCTCGCGCTGGATCGGCCCACACCTCCCCGTCACCGCGAGCCCTCGATACCCGGGGATCCGGGCCTTCTTCGCTCCGACGAGCTCGACCTGGTAAGTCGTCCACCCGGTCACCCGGTGCGCCGTGAGCAGCTCGAGCAACCGTTCCGACGCCAGACAGACCACCACCCCACCCCAGACGAGGTCCTCGGGCGTCCGACCCTGGAAGCGGCTGCACCGGACGACTCGCGCCGGAGGAATCCCGCGCTCGAGCGCCATCGACTCCTCGTCCGACAGGTCGTCGTCGACGCGGAGCGCGTTGCTCGCGAGCGGATCGATCAGCTCGTAGACATCCGACAGGTCGAGGCTCGTCGTCCCCCTGGAGCGCTGCACGACCGGACTAGCTCGTCACCGGCTTCCCGCAGTTCCCGCAGAACTTCGCGCCCGGGCCGAGGTCGGAGCCGCACTCGGTGCACTTCCTCGCCACCGGCGCGAGCGGTTGCCCGCAGTTGCCGCAGAACTTCCCGGTGCCCAGCGTCCCGCAGTTCGGGCACGGCGTTCCTGCCGCCGCCGTCGGAGCCGGCGCCGCGGGCGGCCGCTGCTGTCCCTGCTGGAAGGCCTGAGCCATTCCGAAGCCGATGCCCAGCCCGGCGCCCTGGAGCGCGCCCCCACCGCCCTCTCCGCCCTTGGCCATGCCCTCGGCGGCCCCGAGCATCGCCTGCCCCTGCGCGTACTGCTGGAACCCGCCGGCGAGCTTGCTGTACGCGGTGTCCTTGGTCAGCCGCTTCAGCGTCGCCTCGTCCTCGTCCTTGATGGAGACGGTGAAGTTGCCCATGCGGACGACGGTGAGGCCGTAGCCGTCCACGTGCGGCTTGAAGCCGGCGATCACGTCCTGCTCGATCTCCTCGGTGTACGCGCCGGAGGTCACGTCGAGCAGAGGCCACTTCTTCTTGACCAGGAGCTCGGCGATCCGGTCGCGAACCACCTTGAGCACCTGGCTCTTGAACCAGGCGAGGAACTCCTCGTTGCTCGTGCGGCGCAGACCCACCAGCCCGAGGATGAGCTTCTCCGGCTCGGTCACCTTCACCGAGAAGTCGCCGTACACCATGGTGCCGATTCCGAGACCGGTCTCGGGGTCGCGCACGTCGCCGATGGGGCCGCCGAACTTCACACCGGGGAACTCCCGCAGGCCGACGAAGTAGATCTCGGCGACGAAGAGGTTCCCGCCGGTCAAGGCCTCGATGAACCGGCCAAGGAAGGGGATGTTCTGGGTGTCGAGCGTGTGGCGGCCAGGACCGAGCTTGCCTTGCACCTGCCCATCCTTGACGAAGATGGCGACCTCGTCGGCGCCGACCGTGAGCTGGGTCATCATCCGGACGTTCCGCTCCGGATAGGCGTAGATGATGTCGTTCTTCGCCTCGTCGGCGCGGGCGATGAAGTTGCGCTGCGCTTCACCCTTCAGTGCATCGAACAGACCCAAGGCGAACCTCCCGGGAGGGACCTTCGTCGCTGATCACGGGGCTGGGGCTTCAGGATTGCTCCATGCGCCTTCCGTGCCGTGAGGATCGCACAGGAGGACGCGGCGTTGCGAGTCCAGGGGTACCCCCCGACTCCAGGGAGTTTCAGCTCCAGCGGCTGACCAGTCGCTCGCGGTCGAACAGCCGGACGCTGGCCCGGATGAGAAGGATGTCCAGGACAAGGACCACCGCGCCCTGAATCGCGTAGTAGCCGGTGCCGGCACGGATCCACCCCGCGAGCTGACTTCCGACGAGCCCCATCAGCGGCAGCACCACCAGCGCCGACAGCTGCTGCGCCAGCCGCGCCTCTCCGACCCGGGCGGACACCAGCACCGCGAGCCCGTTGCCCAGAAAGGCGAACAGCGGCGCAACGACTCCGATCCCGAAAAGCCACATGGCGTTCGGGAGCACCGGGCGGTGCACCAGCGGCCAGGCGACGGCGTCCACCGCGACGACGAACAGCGCGAACGCCAGCCAGGTGATGGCCACCGCCGGGACCACCGAGGCCAGGCTCTTCCCCAGGACGAGCTCGGAGGCGGTCACCGGCGCGGCCAGGAGCGGCTCGAGCGTGCGGCGCTCCTTCTCGCCGGCCACGCTCTGCGACGAGATGAGGATGGGAACGAACACCGGCATGAGCAGGAACACGCCGAACCAGTCGAGCACCAGCTTGTCGATCATGAACCGCACCGGATCGGCGTTCAGCGGGAGCGCGGGGTCGTAGTAGAGCGCAAGCGAGCGGAAGGTCACCGGGTCCGGGTTCCGGAGCCAGGCCCAGACGACGCCCGTCGGCACCAGCACCAGGACGGCCGGCAGCGCGAGCATGCTGGCCAGAAGCCCCGGGTTCTTCCGGAGGTCGAGCGCCTCCTTCCAGCTCACGGCCAGGGCGCGGTGCAACCGGAAGCTCACGTGGCCTCCGTCTCGCTGGCCCGGGTGAGCTCGAGGTACACGTCCTCGAGGGCGCGCTGCGCGGGCAGCACCGCGTGGATGCGGACCTTGGCCTGGACGAGAGCCGCCACCACGTCGGGGATGGTCACTCCGCCGGCGAGCGTGACGCGCAGGACGTGCGCCTCGGCGACCCACACGCAGGGCGGGACGATGGAGGCCAGCGCCTCGCCCGCGGCGCCCGCGCGCCCCTCGACGTGAACCTCCACCACGCTCGTCTGGCGGCGCAGCTCGGGCACCGTTCCCACCGCGAGGAGACGTCCCTTCACCACCGCCACCCGGGCGCAGAGCCGCTCCACCTCGGCCATGTTGTGCGAGCAGAGCACCACGGTGCGCCCCTCGGCGGCCAGCTCGCCGACCGCCTCCCGCACCGCGCGGGCAGACTCGGGGTCGAGCCCGCTGGTGGGCTCGTCGAGGAACAGCGCCTGCGGATCGTGGAGCAGGGCCCGGACCAGCGCGAGCTTCTGTCGCATGCCCTTGCTGAAGGTGCCGCAGCGGTCGTCCTCGCGCCCCGCGAGACCGAAGCGATGCATCCAGCGACGTGCCGCTTCCCAGGCCTCGTTCGTGTCGCGGTGGTGGAGCTTGAGGAAGAAGCGCAGGTTCTCGCGGGCGGTGAGGCGGTCGTAGAGGCCGGGCTGCTCGGTGAGGAGCCCGACCCGGGAGCGAAGCGCCTCACCGTCCCCATCGAGGGGAACGCCGCACACCCTGGCCCAACCCGCCGAGGGCCGCAGCAGCCCGGTGAGCATCCGCACCGTGGTGGTCTTCCCTGCCCCGTTCGGGCCGAGGAGGCCGAACACCTCGCCGGCGCCGACCTCGAAGTCGAGTCCCTCCACCGCGGTCCGCGGACCGAAGTTCTTGGAGAGGGAGCGGACCTCGATGCGGCTCAATCGATGGTGACCAGCACGAACTTCACGTTGAGGTCCCGGTCCACCTGCTCGATGCGGTGGTCCGGGCCGATGGCCTGACGCAGCAGCCCCAGGCGGGGATGCTCGACCAGCGCCCATTTCCTCCCGGGGAGGTTGGCGAAGGCAGCCATGCGAGCCGGGCTGTCCTTGATCTGCTTGACCGTGTTCTTGCTGTAGAAGGTCTCGCCCTTCCAGTCCATCATGTAGGCCACGATGGGCTCGCCGGGCGCACGGCGATCGTAGTAGCGCCAGAACAGGTCTCGCTGCGTCCAGTGGTGGCTCAGGTCCACCCAGTGGCTCCAGCTGAACCAGAGGGCGAACCCGAGGGCCAGCGCCCCGAGGCTTCCCACCAGGCCGGTCCGCGAGTTCCGGAACGCGGCGAGCGCTGCCGCCACGCCGCCGATGGTGAATGCCCAGGTCATCCCCATCTTCACGTTCACCGGGCTCCGGAGGTTCAGGGCCAGCGCGCTCGCCCGCGGCAGCAGCAGCGGCAGCGCGATGAGCGCCACACCGACGATCCCGCCGACCACGGCGACCTCGATCGCCGAGCGCCGGTGCGGGCTCGGAGCGCTGAGCGCTCCCCAGAGCACGAGCCCGGCCGCGCCGAGAGCCAGGCACCCGAGCAGGGTGATCGGGCTGGCCAGCGCCGGAAGGCTCGTGGTTGCGAGGGCGGTGAGCCCCACCGCGCCGACGAGGAGTCCGGGCAGGCGGGCCTTGAGCCGCTCGGCGCGATCCTCGCCTCCGGCCCCCACCGTCATCCAGGCCCCGACGGCCAGCAGCACCGCCGCCACCAGGTCTCCGCTCATGAGCGGACGCCGTGACCAGCCGAAGACCACCGGGCGGGTGTCGAGCTCGTGCGGGTAGGGTCGCTCGTAGTTGTAGACGAACAGATCCGTGAAGTTCTTGGGCGTCGCGGCGAGGTCCTTGGCCACGAGGAAGAACAGCACTCCGCCGAGCATGAGCGGAATGGCGTGTGCCGCCGGCCCATCCTCCCAGAGCTGATCGAGGAACAGCACGATCAGGATCGCCAGCCCGGGCAACACCGGAAGCACGTAGTGGTGAAACTTGGTGGCCGAGGCGTCCATCAGGAGGAAGCTGAAGACGGCCCAGATGAGAGCGATGAACGCGATCCTTCCCCGGACGTCCATCCCGCGCAGCCGCATGGTCGACACCACGGCCAGGGCCCCGGGGAGCAGCGCCACCCAGGGGAAGATGGAGTAGGCGCCCTGCTCGATGAAGTAGACGAACGAGCCGCCGGGCGTCGTGGTGTGCACGCCCTCGAAGAGCCGGTTGAGGTGGTCGTGGATGAAGAACCGGTAGAAGAACGTCTTCCCCTCGTTGTCCACGTCGGGGAAGGCGCACATCACCGCGTACCAGGGACCTGCGACGGCGAAGAAGACCAGGATCCCGGTGAGGAGCCGCATCCGGAACATCTCGGCGAACAGAGCCGGCATCGGCTGCTGCCCTTCCCGGACCTCCTTCCGGTACGCGGCGCTGCTCAGCCATCGCCAGTGGGCCGTCCGGCCCGCGGCGTCCCAGGGGAAGACGAATGCAGCCGCATAGGCGAGGAGGATCACCGCCGGCAATCCCACCCCGAGCACGCCCTTGGCCAGGGTGGAGAGGCCGCAGAAGACGTAGAACGCCATCCACCACGCGGTGCGGTGCGTCGTCCGCTCGTCGAACAGGCCGATGATCGCGCAGGCCATCGCCGCGATGAGACAGGCCACGAAGGGCGTGTCGGTGACCACCTGCCGGGTGACGAGGAAGAACAGGGGCATGGTGGCCAGGACCACCGTGCTGGCCAGGCCGACCCGCCGGTTCACGGTCCGGCCCAGGGCCACGGCGAGCAGGGCCAGCGAGACGAGCACCACGAGGACGAAGGGGATCCGAATGCCCCATTCGGTGAAGAGGGCCAGCTTGCCGGTGGTCCGGTTCGTCCCCACCACGGCCATTCCCAGCACGTCCATCCACATCGCCAGCGGCGGCTTGGAGAAGAACCAGCTGCTCTCCCAGTAGGGATGGACGTAGTCGTTTCGTGCGATCATCTCCCGGGCGACCTCGCCGTAGTGCGACTCCCAGGGGTCCCAGAGTCCGACCGCACCGACGTAGGGAACGAACACCAGTACTCCGACCAGCAACGACATCGCGATCAGCCGACGCTCGGCATCGACCGCGAGCAACCTTCGAACCCACGGATGACGGACGACGCGGCCTCCGAACAGAGCCTCGGCGATGCCCGGTTGGAGCGCCTCACCTTCCCTCACGTTCATGTGGCCGCGCCTTGTAGCATGGGCCCGGCACCGGGGAGGGGCCGGGTAGACCCATGAAGCTGGTGATCGAGGACGACGAGGGGCTGCGCCGGGAGGTTCCCCTCGACCGCGACGAGATCACCATCGGCCGGCGTGAGGACAACGTCGTCCATCTGCCAGAGCGGAACGTGTCCCGCCGGCATGCCCGCCTGGTCCGCCGGGACGGGGGGGTGCTCCTGGAGGACCTGAGGAGCGCCAACGGGACGCGGGTCAACGGCGTGCGCATCACCGAGCCGGTCTCGCTCGGGGACGCGGACCTGGTGCGCATCGGGGATTACGGGGTGGCGCTCCGTCCGGACGGGGTCTCCCTCGACGTACCATTGCCCCGAAGTGCTACGCCCGAGCCTCCGGCCGCCTTGCGAGGCGACGTGCTGGCGGATACCGCGCCGCACCCGCTGGTGGTGGGCGTGGTCGACGAGCCCGACACGCCACCGAGCGAGGACGCGCCGCCGGTCCGCCGATCGCGGAGGGCCCTGGGTGTCGTGGGGCTGGGACTGGTGCTCGGCCTGGGTGCAGCGCTCTTCCTCCGGGGACGCGAGGGGGATACCTCGCGGATGCGGAGCGTGGTGCCGCCCCCGCCGACGCCCGAGGTCGTGGCCGAGGAGCCTCCTCCCCCATCCCCTGCGGAGCCGCCGCCGCTGGAGCTCACCCCACCGACCGTGCCTGCGAGCCGACCGAGCACGGCGACCGAGTGGATGTCGGCGGCCCGGGCGGCGGCGGACGCACGCGACTTCGACCGGGCGCTGCGGCTCCTCGCCTCGGTCCGGGACCGCGCCTATCAGGGCGAGGCACAGACCTTGCGCCGGACCTGGCGGGCGGAGGCGACCGCGGGTCGGGCCGTGCGGAGCGCGCGGCGGGAGCTGGACCTGGGCCGGGCGGCGACGGCATCGAGGAGGCTGGAGGCGGCCAGGAACAGCCGGGCCTGGGCCTCGGAGGTCGCCGAGCTGCGGACGGAGATCGCCGCCGCCCTGAAGAACCCGAAGAAGCCCCAGCCGCGGACGGCGAGCGCCGCGGACGTGGACCGACTGTACCGGGAAGGAAAGGTACTCTACGACGGGGGGAACGTCGGGGAGGCCGCCGGACGGTTCGAGCGCTGTCTCGCGCTGGACCGTAGCCACCCCCGGTGTCACCTCATGCTGGCCACCTCGTACGCCCGGGGAGGGGATACCCGCCGGGCCGAGTCCCACTACCGGCGGTTTCTCGAGCTTGCTTCTGCCGACGACCCGGCCGTGCCCAGGGTGAAGAAATTCCTTGAGGATTCGGACGCCGAGAAGAAGGCTAGGGCCTCCAGCGCGATGCCGCAGCGCTAGGAGGGGCGATGCAGATCCGCATCCTGGTCGTCGACGACGAGAAGGAGACCGGCGACTACCTTCAGCTGTTGCTGACGAAGGCGGGCTACGAGGTCGTCGCGCTGACGGATCCAACGCAGGTGATGGACCGGCTGCGCGCGGAGGATTTTCACCTCGTCATCCTCGACATGATGATGCCGCAGATGTCCGGAACCGAGTTGCTGGAGAAGATCCGCGGCTACGACTCGGACATCGCGGTCATCGTGGCCACTGCGCACCCGGCGGTGGAGACGGCCGTCGCCTCGCTCAAGGCCCAGGCGTCGGACTACGTGAAGAAGCCGGTGGAGCCCGAGGAGCTGCTGGCCGCGGTGGAGTCCGCGCTGGCGAAGAAGGGGCTCTCCAAGGATCCCGAGGCAGAGCTGCACCGGGCGATCGGCCGCACCATCCGTGAGGCGCGGAAGTCCCAGGAGCTGACGCTGAAGCAGCTCGCGCGGCGCACCGGCCTGTCGGTGTCGCTCCTGAGCCAGATCGAGCGGGCCGAGTCGAGCGCGTCGATCAGCTCGCTGTACAAGATTGCCTCTGCGTTGAGACTGCGGATGGCCGAGCTGTTCGGCGGCGCCTGAGCGGCGGGGTCTCCGATGGAGCCGTGGGAGGCAGCGATACCGGACCTGACGGATCCGGGCACCGCCACGCTCTACGACGAGGTTCCTCTCTGGTCGGCGCCGTTCGGTCAGGTGCTGCTGGCGGCGGTCGAGCTGAGGCCCGGGCTGACGGTGCTGGACGTGGGTTGCGGGACCGGCTTCCCGCTCCTCGAGCTGGCGGAGCGGCTGGGTCCGGGTGCCCGGCTTCACGGCGTGGATCCCTGGGCGACGGCGATGGAGCGGGTGCGGACGAAGGTCCGGGCATGGGGCCTCGAGGCGACGGTCACCCTGCACGTGACGACGGTGGAGTCGGTGCAGCTGCAACCGGCGACGATCGATCTCATCGTGTCCAACAATGGGCTCAACAACGTGGCGGATCTTCCGCGGGCGCTCGAGGTCTGCGCGCGCCTGGCGCGCCCGGGTGCCCAGCTGGTCTTCACCGCGAACCTGCCGGGGACGATGGCCGGGTTCTACGGCGCGCTCCGCCGGGCGCTCGACGAGGCAGGGGTTGCGGACGGGCAACAGCGGATCGCCGAGCACATCCGGGCGCGGCGTCTCCCGGCCGAGGAGCTGGTGGCCCTGACCCGGGCCGCCGGGTTCGAGGTCGAGGAGGAGAGCCGGCACGCCTTCCGGTGGTCATTCGCGAGCGCGGAGGCGCTCTTCAGGCACCACTTCATCCGGCTGGGGTTCCTCGAGGCGTGGCGGGCGCTGGTGCCGGAGGAGTCCAGGCCGGAGGTGTTCCGCTCCGTGCTCCGGCTGCTGGAGCCCGACGCGCTGCAGCTGGAGATCCCGTTCCTCTGCATCTCCGCCCGGAAGCGGTGAACGGCGGCGGGACCTCTCGCGCAGGACGATTCGTCCGCCGCCGAAACGAATCGGTGCTCTCTGAGCTCAGGTTGGACCCTCGAGCGTGCCGGGTGGATCCGGCCGAAGGAGGGCATCACCATGAAGCGAGAGATCATCCGTGTGGAGCCATTCTCGACGTACCTCGAGGGCTACAAGGCGCCGGCCTCGGTGGTGATCCGGCATGGAGAGCTCGTCTACGTGTCGGGGCTTCCGCCGTTCGATCCCGAGACCGGAAAGGTCGTCGGCGGCCCCCTGGAGCGTCAGACCGAGCTGGTGCTCGACCAGCTGAAGGTCTGCGTCGAGACGGCCGGGTCCTCGCTGGAGAGGATTCTGAAGTGCACCGTCTATTGCACCTCGGCCGACGCGTTCGCGACGGTCAACGCGATCTATGCCCGGTACTTTCCGAAGGACCCTCCAGCGCGCACCTTCGTGAACGTGCCGGCGTGGCCGTTTCGCTTCGACATCGAGATCGACTGCGTCGCGGCAGTCTGAGGAGAAGGACCGGTGTTCTCGGTCATCTTCGAGGTGCATCCACGGCCGGAGCGGTGGGAGGCGTACCTGGGCTACGCCAAGGCGCTTCGCCCCGAGCTCGAGAAGATCGATGGGTTCGTGGACAACGTGCGCTACCGGAGCCTGACCCGCGAGGGGTGGCTGCTGTCGCTCTCGAGCTGGCGCGACGAGAAGGCGGTGGTCCGGTGGCGCACGCACGCCCAGCACCACGGCATCCAGGAGAAGGGCCGGACCGAGGTCTTCCTCGACTACCACCTGCGGGTCGGCCAGGTGACCGAGGACAGCCGATCGCCTCCTGGCCAGGCGCTCGCCGAGCAGCGGCTCGACGCGACGGAGGTGGGCCAGGGCACCACGGCGATGCTGATCGACGCGAGGCGCCCGCCGGGATGGGTGAAGGAGATGCCTGCCGTGGAGGTGGCGAGAGGGCTGGGCCTCGTGCCGGGCGCGGAAGGACTTGTCGCCTGGGACGTGTTCGACGCGGTGCTGGCGCCCGGGGACGTCATCCTGCTCCTGTCATGGCGGGACGAGTCGGCGGCCAAGGCCTTCCAGCACCAGCTCCGGCTGCCGGACGGCGCTCGCCTGCGCCGCGTGCGCGTGGTGCGGGATTACGGGATGTTCGATCGCCGCGAGGCGCCCCAGTTCTATCCCGATGCCGTCGGAGCGCCGACGACCCACTCCTGACCGTGCGGCGCTCGGAAGTCCCCCAGAAGCGTCGCCTCCGTGCGGCCGCGCTGGATCGCAGCCTGCATTTGGCCGCCGTCGGAGCGCGCCGGGCCGACCGCCCAACGGCCTCGAGAGGCTAAAGCAACAACGATGACGCCCGGTACGAGACGTGCCCGCCTAAGCGGCTGACTCGTGGTCGAACCGTTCCAGCCACAGTCCTAGTTCTTGCTATTACCTCTCCAGGCGCGAGGGGACTCGCCTCGGGCGGCGCCGATCCCGGCCGCCCCTGCCGACCTCGGCCCGTCCAGCTGACCTCGGGCATCGGTCGAGCGTCGGGCTGCGCCTGCCGCTCGGGCGTGCCTCGGCGATGCACGTGTGGTCGACCCGCATCTCCTCCGGGCACGTCTCCGAAACGAAACCGGAGAATCAGCGCCCCTTCCACCGCGGCGGCCGCTTCTCCCGCATCGCCGTGCGCGCCTCCTGCGCGTCCTCCGATCCGAACGCCTCGACCCGGAGCGCCTCCAGCGCCGCACGCTCGGCCGGATCGATCGGCGCCTGGCCGATGGCCCGCAAGGTCCTTCGCAGCCCGGCCATCGCCAGTGGCGCACCCGCGGCGAGCGTCGTCGCAAGCGCTCTGGCACGGGCCGCCGAATCGTCCGCCACCACGTCGAGAAGTCCCCAGGCGAGGGCGTCGGACGCGTTCACCTCGGCCGCGGTGAGGAACATCCACCGCGCGCGCTGGACTCCGGCGAGCCGCGCCACCCGCCACACGCCCTCCGGCGCGTAGACCACGCCCAGCCGCACCGGCGGCATGCAGAGCACCGTGTCCGGCGTCCCGACGCGGAAGTCGCAGGCGCAGGCCAGCTCGCATCCCGCGCCGAACGCCGCCCCGTGCACCGCCGCCACGCTCGGCGCCGGGTGAGCCTCGAGCATCGCCAGGACCTCCTGGATCCGCGCGTCCGGCGAGCGCGCGGCGGCCGCGTCCTCTCCGAGCTGGGCCAGGTCGTAGCCGGCGCAGAACGCCGGACCGCGGGCCTCGAGCACCAGGGCGCGCACGGCGGGATCCGGGGCCAGGGCCTCGGCGAAGGCGTCCAGCAGGAACGGGGTGAGCGCGTTTCGCCGGTGCGGTCGCTCCAGCGTCAGCACCCGGACGCCGCCCGGGAGCCAGGAGCGTTCGAGCCGGCCGTCGCCGGTCACGGCGTCAGAACGACCAGCACGTCGCCCTCGTTCACCGGCTGGTTGGGCTGACAGCGGATCTCCTTGACCGTGCCGGCGTCAGGCGCCTCGACCGGCATCTCCATCTTCATCGACTCGAGGATCACCAGGACATCGCCGGCGGCCACCTTCTGGCCCACGGAGACCTCGACCTTCCACACGGTGCCGGTGATGTGGGCGGGAACGTCCATCGTCAGGGGCTCCTGTCGTTCAGGGTTTCGCGTGGTGCTCCAGGAAGTGAGTGTCCAGAGCGCCCTCCTGGAAGGCGCGGTCCCGCACGATGCGCAGGTGCAGGGGAACGTTGTTCTTCAGACCCTGGATGTCGAAGCGCTGCAGCGCGCCCTCGGAGCGCTGGATCGCCTCCGCGCGGGTCTTGCCCGAGACGATGAGCTTGGCCAGGAGCGGGTCGTAGTACGGGGTCACCACGCCGCCCTCGACGTAGCCCGCGTCCACCCGGATGCCCTCACCCTCCGGCGGCCGGAACACCTTCAGCGGCCCCGGGCTCGGGAGGAACCGGACCGGATCCTCGGCGTAGATACGGAACTCGATCGCGTGGCCGCGGCGCTGGATCTCCTCCTGCTTCAAGGTGAGGCGCTCTCCTGCAGCGATGCGCAGCTGCCAGCCGATGAGGTCGACCCCGGTGGTGAGCTCGGTCACCGGATGCTCCACCTGCAGCCGGGCGTTCATCTCGATGAAGAAGAGCTCGCCGTCGGAGACCAGGAACTCCACCGTGCCGGCGTTCGCGTATCCGAAGGCACGCGCGGCGGCGAGTGCTGCGTCGGTCATCTTCCGGAGGAGCTCGGGATTGCGCCCCTCGAGGAACAGCGGGCTGCCGGCCTCCTCCACCACCTTCTGGTGGCGGCGCTGGATGCTGCACTCGCGCTCCAGCACGTGGAGGAGATTGCCGTGGGTGTCTCCGAGGATCTGCACCTCGATGTGGCGCGGGGCCGGGAAGTAGCGCTCGAGGTAGACCGCGTCCCGGCCGAAGGCGGAACGCGCGCGGTCGGCGCAGGCACGGAAGGCCTTCTCCAGCTCGGGCTGGGACCCGGCAACGGCCATCCCGATGCCGCCGCCGCCACCGGCCGCCTTGACCAGGACCGGAAAGCCGATCCGCTCGACGGCCTCGGTCGCGCCCCGGAGATCGGCCACCACCCCGTCGCTGCCCGGGACCACCGGGACGCCTGCCCCGGCGGCCAGCGCGCGGGCCTGGGCCTTGTCCTTCATCCGGGCCATCGACTCGGGGGGCGGGCCGACGAAGGCGATGCCTGCCTCGGTGCAGGCGCGGGCGAACTCGGCGTTCTCGGACACGAAGCCGTAGCCGGGGTGAACGGCCTCGGCGCCGGTCTCCTTCGCGGCCCGGATCAGCGCCTCGACGTTGAGGTAGCTGTCCTTGGGCGGCGGGGGGCCGAGGCGCACCGCCTGATCCGCCTCCTTCACGAAGGGCGCCTCGGCGTCGGCGTCCGAGTAGACCGCGATGGTGCGCAGGCCCATGGAGCGCGCCACGGTGCCGATGCGGCGGGCAATCTCTCCTCGGTTGGCGATGAGCAGCGAGCGGAACATGGCGGCGTTGGGCGGCGCACGCTGCCACGCCCGGCTGCAGCGGGGCAAGCATCAGGGTGGCGTGGTGACGCGGCCGATGACATGGTCCGGCCTTCGCCCCATGAACCTCCTGACCGTCTACCTCCGCATCTACGCCGACGCGTTCCGGCAGGCCCTGACCGGGATCCGGAAGAATGCCTGGACGCTGCTCCTGCCCATCGGGCTGCTGGAGGCGAATCAGCTGGCGACGGGCCTGGTGATCGGGGCGCTGGGGCGGATCGGGGGCTTCGTCGTCTGGATCGTCTGGGCCGCGGCGGCGAGCTGCTACCTCTACTTCCTCGGCGAGGTCGTGGCGAAGTCGCGGGTGAAGTTCGACGAGTTCGGCCGGAGCGTCGGGGCGTACTTCTGGTCGGTGGCGAACCTGTTCTTCGTCTACTGGGTCGCCTCGCTCCTCATCGAGCTGATGGCGCCTCCACCGCAGCGCGCGGTCTTTCTCCAGTTGCTTCAGCTCGCCGCCGTCATTCTCCTGAACGCCGCGCCCGAGGTCATCTACCAGCGGGGGAGCTACGGCGGGCTGGAGACGGTGCAGCGCTCCGTCCGCTTCCTCCAGGCGAACTGGATCGAGTGGGGCATCCCCAATCTCCTGATCCTGGCGGTCTGGTGGTTCACCCCTCCCTACCCGCTCGCCTCGCTGGGGCTCCTGGGCACCCTCCTCACCGGGGTGATCGAGGGCGCGCTCCTGCATCTCGTGATGGTCTTCCGCGGCTACCTGTTCGCCGCGCTGGACGGTACAAGCCACCGGCAACGAATGTACCGGTACCGGTCGACCGGCGCGGTCTGATACCTATCGTCCTCGAGGGGCGGTCTCGGGCACAGGCCCGGTCGCTGGGGGGCTTCCTCCCATGTCAGTGAAACGTCGTCGTTCCCGCAGGGGCGGGCCGTGATTCCCCTGTCCGCGCTGGTCGCCTTCCTCGCCGCCGCGGACGCCCCGATCACCCGGGTCACCGTCCATCCCGATCGGGCGCGCATCGAGCGCACGTTGCAGCTGGAGCTCCATGGAACCGAGTGGGTGGATCTTCCCCTCCTGCCGGGCTCCGTCGAGTCGGACTCGCTCAGGGTCGACGCCTCAGGGGCCCAGCTGCTCGCGGCCGTGGTCCGCCCGGTGGGCCCCGCCGAGCTCCCTGGCTCCGAGGGTCGGCGGCTGCTCCGCGGCCTGGAGGAGCTCGAAACGCAGCTCACCGAGGCACGGACCCAGATGGAGGCTCGCGAGGAGCAACGCATGATGCTCGAGTCCGTCCGCCCGGCCCGGTTCGAGCCCACGGATCGTCCGGTCATCCTCGACTCCTCGAGCTGGGCGCGAGCGCAGGCGTTTCTCACCGGGCGGATGCTCGCGCTTCATCGCGGGCGTTCCGAGGCGCTCGCTCGCGCCACCGCGCTGGACGAACGCCGGACCGCGCTCGCCGAGGAGGCCCGGAACCTCCTCCGGACCCACGATGCACGACTCCAGCTCAGGGTGAGCCTGCGGGGCGAGGGACCCGCGCGCCTCCTCCTGTCGTACGAGGTCCGGAGCGCGCGCTGGTCGGGCGAGTACGTCGTCCAGTACCTCCCAGACTCCGGCCAGATCTCGGTGTCCTATGCCGCGCTCGTCACGCAGGCCTCCGGCGAGGATTGGCCCGGCTGTCCTCTCACGGTGAGCACGGCAAGGCCCGAGCAGTTCGAGCGTGCGCCGGAGCTGATGGCCTGGCGGCTCACCGACGTCGAGCGCTTCGTCCCGACCCCAGCGCCGCTCACGCTGATGCGCAAGGCGCCTCCTCCGGCTCCGGGACTGCCGGCCATGGCGACCGAGGGCGCCCTGCTTCGGCGCCGGCTCGAGCGAGTGGCGGGCCCCGCGGCGCAGATTCACGTGGTGGGGAACCCGCCGGTGGTCGACGTGGGCAGCTCGACGGTCGGCACGAGGCCCAACCGCAGCTTCGACAGTCTCGCCGCCATCGCCAACGACCTGCCGAGCTCTCCCGCAGGAACGTCGGTGCTCGCGGGCTCGGTGGTGGATGCGTCCACGAAGGGACCGATCCCCGACGTCGTCGTGACGGCCACCTCTCCCGCTCTGAAGAGCGAGCAGGTCGTGGTGACCGACCAGAACGGAATCTACCGAGAGCCAGGCCTTCCCCCCGGCAGGTACACCTTGCGGTTCGAGCGGGAGAATTACCGTCCTTACACGAGGAGCGGGATCGACGTGGGTCCCGAACGCGTTCTCCGGCTCAACGTCGAGCTCCTGCCGGAAAACGCCGGAGCGACCGAGGTGACGGTAGTCGGGGCGCCGCCCGAGGATCTCGGCCCGCTCGCCCGAACCCTCGGGCTGCTCCCTCCGCAGAACTTCGTGGACCTCGCCCCGCGCACGAACGGGGAGGGGGTGGACTCGGACGGGCTGGACCTGGCCTTCGAGGCTCCCCGACAGGACCGCATCCGGAGCGAGTCCGGGGCGGCCCGGGTGACACTGGTCAGCGAGCGGTGGCCAGTGCACCTCGAGCGGCGGGCCTTTCCAGCCCTGACCCCTCACGTCTACCTGCTGGGCCGGACCCGGAATCGCTCGTCGCGGGTGCTCCCCGGAGGAACGGCCGTCCTGTCGGTCGGTGGCGATCCGACCGGACACGCGCGCCTGCCGGTCCTCCGTCCGGAGGACGAGGTGGAACTGCCGCTCGGAATCGACCACAGCCTCCGCTCGGTGCGGAACGTCGTCCTCCGGACCAGCACCCGCGGTCTCTTCTCGAAGGACGATCTCAACGAGGTGAAGGTCTCGGTCGAGATCGCCAACCCCCATCCCGGGCCGATCCCGCTCTCCGTGGTCGAGCAGCTCCCGGTCGCGAAGGGCGAGCACGTCGAGGTGGAGGTGCTGGAGGTGACGCCAACGGCGAAGCGAGGTGACCGGGGACGCCTGGAGTGGAACGTCCGGCTGCCCGCGCGCGGGAAGACCGTGCTCGCCTACCGGTACCGCATCATCCGCCCGAAGGGCTGGGAGCTGCGGCAGTCCGAGGGGGACGCGCCATGATCGCCCTGTCGCTCATCCTCGCCGCAGTGATCCCTCCGGACGAGGTGGTCGTCTACCCGGATCGAGCTCGAGTCAGCCGCACCCAGACCGTTTCTTGCGCGGCGCCGGGTCCGGTGCTCTTCGGGGGTCTTCCCCCTGCGACGGACGAGCGGTCCATCGCCGCGGTCGCCCAGGGCGCGCTGGTCGAGGGGCTGATCCTCCGGCGGACCCCGCTCTCGCCTGAGGAGGATGACCGCGCGAAGCGCACGCGGGAGACGCTCACCCGGCTCGACCGCTCTCGGGTCGACCTGGACGCCGAACGTCGGCGCTCGGAGGTCGCGATCGAGATCGACCGCAGCCTGCAGGAGGTCACCAAGGCACGACTGATGGAGCAGCTGTGGCGGGCTCGCCCGAACCTGCGGGCCTGGAGCGCTGCCCTGGACGGGACGCTCCGCTCACGCCTGGCGGACGGTGCGGCCCTGCGCTCGGCCGAAGCCCGCATCCGGGAGAACATCGAGCAGCGCGAGGAGGCGCTGGCCCGCGGCGGCGTCCGGACCTCCCCCACTTGCGCTGGGGCCGTGAACGTCGAGGTGGTGATCCGATGTTCCGGTTCCCGGGCGCGGGTCAGCCTCACTTCCACCGTGGGAGGCGCGAGCTGGACGCCTGCATACGAGGCCCGGTGGAACGAGAGCACGCGCACGCTCCAGTGGGTCACCCTCGCTCGGATCCGGCAGCGCACGGGCGAGGACTGGCGCGCGGTGCGGCTCCGCCTGTCGACGGCCTTCCCGGCGGAAGTCTCTGACCTGCCGCAGCTGAAGGGGCTGAGCGTGGAAGCGGCCTCACGGCCCGACCGCAAGAAGGCCCTCGTCCGGGCGCAGACGCCGATTACCTACGCCGAGGTCGCCCCGGAGAACCGTTCCGTCGAGGAGGACGTCGCAGCCGAGGACGTCCAGGTCGAGGACGAAGGGCTCTCGGTCCAGCTCGCCCCCGAGGGGCGCAGGGACATCGCCGGCGACGGAAGCACGATCCAGCTCCGCATCCGCTCGGAGCGGGTGCCTGCGACCGAGCTCCTCGTGGCCCGGCCGAACCTGCGTCCGCGGACGTACCGGATCCTCCGCATCGTCAACAGCACGCCCGTCCCGCTGCTCCCTGGAAGCGTCGCGATCCATGCGAGCGCCGGGTACGTCGGAAAGGTTTCGCTGGGACGCGTTCCGGGTGGTGCTCCCTTCGATCTGACGTTGGGCGTGGATGCTCGCGTTCGGCTCGCCCGGATCGTGCGCCAGGAAGCCCAGCGGTCCGGCCGCCGGATCGACTACGGCTACACCTTCGAGGCGACGAATCCCGGGGCCGAGAAGCTCTCCCTGGAGATCTCCGACCGGATCCCCGTCTCCGAGATGGAGGAGGTGGAGGTCCGCGTCGACGACGGCACCACGCCCGGCTACCAGCTCGCGCGCGAGGACGGCATCCTGACCTGGAAGACCGAGCTTCCGCCGGGAGGCGCCCGCACCGTCGAGCTCCGCTACCACCTCGACGTCGGAGGCGACGTCGACCTCTCCGGGCTCTGAGGCGGCTTAGAGGTCGCCCTGCCCCTGCCGGCGGAGGAAGGTCGGGATGTCGAACTGGTCCTCGTCCAGCGGGAGCGACGGCTCCTTCACCGGGCGGGTGGGGGCGAGCGGCCTCGGGTCGGGCGAGGTGGCCCGTGGCGCGCGCACCGGGCCGAGCACCGCCGGGTCGGCGGCGGGCGCCGGGGCGGCCTGACGGGTCGGCACGTGCGTGGCGACCGGCGTGGACCGACGGATCTCGGCCGCCCGGTGCGCGAAGCCGGTGGCGATGATGGTGATCTTCACCTCGTCGGCGACGTTGTCGTCGATGAGGCTTCCGAAGATGATCTCCGCCTCCTCGTCGGCGGCGTCGTGCACCAGGGTCAGGGCCTCGTTGACCTCCTGGAGGGTCATGTCCCGGCCGCCGGTGATGTTGATCAGCAGCCCGGTGGCCCCGTCGATCTGCACGTCCTCGAGCAGCGGCGAGGCGATCGCCTGCTGCATCGCCGTGACCGCGCGCTTGTCGCCCGAGGCGCGACCCGTCCCCATCAGCGCGTGCCCGCGGTCGCTCATGATCGTCTTCACGTCCGCGAAGTCCACGTTGATGTAGCCGTGGTACTGGATGAGGTCGCTGATGCCCTGCACGGCGTTGAGCAAGACTTCGTCGGCCAGCTTGAAGGTCTCGAGGAGCGGCATCGACTGATCGCTCAGCCCGAGGAGGCGCTGGTTGGGGATGGTGATCAGCGTGTCGACCGCGGCCTTGAGCTCGATCAGCCCGGCCTCGGCCTGCTTTCGCCGCTTGTTGCCCTCGAAGTGGAAGGGCTTGGTGACCACGGCCACGGTGAGCGCCCCCAGCGAGCGGGCGATGTCGGCGATGACCGGCGCCGCGCCTGTACCGGTGCCGCCGCCCATCCCGGCGGTGACGAAGACCATGTCCGCGCCTTCCAGCGCGTGAGCGATCTCGTCCTTGCTCTCCAGCGCTGCCTGCCGGCCGACCTCCGGATTGGCCCCCGCGCCGAGGCCCTTGGTCAGGGTCTCGCCGATCTGGATCTTGGTCGCGGCGTCGTTGCCCGCGAGCGCCTGGATGTCGGTGTTCGCGGCGACGAAATGCACCCGGTCCAGGGCAGCGGCGATCATGGTGTTGATCGCGTTGCAGCCCGCCCCACCCACGCCCACCACCCGGATCTTCGCGGCCTGCTTGCTCTGCTCGAAGTTGTCCATTCGCCCTTGTCCCGCAGGCCCTGCGGCCTGATCCGGGTCATCATCGGCCCGGGCCCTTCCCCCGCAAGTTTTCGTCACACCCCTGTAGCTGAGGCGTTCGCTAGAAGATCTCCTCCAGCCACTCGCGCATCCGGCCCCGCACCTTCCGGTAGACGTTCTCCTCGCGGATCCGGAACAGCCGCCGGTCGGTGTGCCGTGCGCCGTAGACCACCAGGCCCACGCCGGTGGCGTACATGGGGCTCTTCACCACGTCGACCAGCCCACCGATGCCCCGGGGCATGCCGCGCCGGACGGGGAGCCCCAGCACCTCCTCGGCCAGCTCGGGCATTCCGGCGAGGAGCGTCGAGCCGCCGGTGATGACCACCCCGCTGGCGAGCAGGTCCTCGAAGCCGCACTTCTGGATCTCGCGGTGCACGAGCTGGAAGATCTCCTCCACCCGAGGCTCGAGGATCTCGCAGAGGATCTGACGTCCGATGACCCGCGGCTGCCGCCCGCCGACGGAGGGGACCTCGATGGTCTCGTCCTTGTCCACCATCGAGGCAAGCGCGCACCCGTAGCGCTGCTTGATGCGCTCCGCCTCGTGCGCCGGGGTGCGCAGTCCGATGGCGATGTCCGAGGTGAGGTTGTTGCCGCCCAGGGCGATGACCGCGGTGTGAGCGATGCTCCCGCCCGAGAAGATGGCGATGTCGGTCGTCCCACCCCCGATGTCCACCAGGCAGACCCCGAGCTCCTTCTCGTCCTCGCCCAGCACTGCCTCGCTGGAGGCCAGCGGCTGGAGCACGATGTCCGCCACGTTGAGCCCGGTACGGTTGGCGCACTTGACGATGTTCTGCGCGCTGGAGACCGCGCCGGTCACGATGTGGACCTTCGCCTCGAGGCGGACGCCGGCCATCCCCAGAGGCTCCTTGATGCCGCCCTGGTCGTCGATGATGAACTCCTGAGGCAGGACGTGGATGACCTCCCGATCCATCGGGATGGCCACCGCCTTCGCTGCGTCGATGACCCGGGTGATGTCCGCCTCGCGGACCTCCTTGTCCTTCACCGCGACGATGCCCTGGCTGTTGAAGCCCTTGATGTGGCCGCCGGCGATGCCGGTGTAGACGGTGGTGATCTCGCAGCCGGCCATCAGCTCGGCTTCCTCGACTGCGCGGCGGATCGACGCCACGGTGGCCTCGATGTTGACCACCACGCCCTTCCGCAGGCCCTTGGAGGGGTGGCTGCCGATGCCGATGATGTCGATGCCGTTCTCGGTGAGCTCTCCGACGATGGCGCAGATCTTCGTCGTGCCGATGTCCAGGCCGACGACGATCTCCCCACCCTTCTGCTTGGCCATGTGGCTTTCCGTCCCTTCTCGCGTTACTGGCGGGGCGCCGTGGCGCCGGGCTGGACCTTCACCGCGACCCAGCCAGGCCGGACGCGGTTCTCGAGGTGAATGGCGGCGGCGAGCAGCCCGCGACGCTGAAGCTCCTCGCGCACTCGCTGGAGCCGCTGGAGCTGGCCGTCGAGGTCGTCGCGTCCGAGCACCACCCGGACGCCGTCGGCGGTGAACAGCTCGAAGCCGGCCTCGCCGAGCTGGATCTCGGAGAGCCGCGGCCGCTCGAAGGTGCGCTGGTAGGCGTCGGCCACGGCCATCGCCTCCCGGAAGCGGGCCGCGGTGCCTGCCGGATCCTTCTCCGCCCGCTCGCGGGTGAGCCCGGTGAGCAGCGGCAGGTCGAGAGGCTCCGAGCCGGAGACGCGCTTGAACGGCGCCCCGGTCGCATCGACCACGTAGAGATCTCCGAGGGCGGCGAGCGCCACCGGGGCACGCTCCTCCACCCGCAGCTGGAGGGTGTCCGGGAGGGCGCGGGTGACCTCGACCGTCCGGACCCAGGGGTGGGCGCTCATCGCCTGGGCGACGGTCGAAGGCTCGAGCGACCAGAGATTCGTCCCTGGCCCCACGCCGGCGAGCCGGAGCAGCTCCTTCTCGGTCGCGCGCCGGAGGCCCGAGGACTGGAATTTCCGCAGGGCGAAATGCGGCGAGCTGGAGGCCCAGGCATCGAGCTGGAGCCCGACCCAGCCGAGCGAGACCAGCACACCGAGGAGCACCAGGCCGCGCAGGACCCACCGGCCACGGGAGGCACGGGAAGCTGCGCCGTCGGCGCGGCGGCGCCGGTTCCTGGTGAGGACTCCGGACATCTGATCCGAGGCATGGTCGGCCCGGATCAGCCCCTGCGCCAGTTTTCGGCCACAGCCCTGTAGAGGCTTGTCAGGCCTGGAGCGAGGCCCCGAGGAGGATGCGCTCGCAGAGCTGCGGGTAGTCGATGCCCCTCCCGGCGGCGATCTTCGGCAGGAGGCTGGTGGGGGTCATCCCCGGGATGGTGTTGAGCTCCAGGAGCTGCACCCCGCCCTCGGGGGTGACGATGACGTCGGAGCGGGTCGCCCCCCGGCATCCCAGTGCCCGGTGGGCGGCCAGGCAGACCTCGTTCACCCGGGCGTACTGGTCCGGCGGCAGCGGTGCGGGGAAGAGGTACTTCGTTCCGCTGCCCGCCTGGTACTTCGCCTCATAGTCGTAGAACTCGTGGGCGGGGACGATCTCGATGGCCCCGAGCGAAGCGTCGTCGAGCACCGCGCCTTGCACCTCGCGGCCCTTGACGAACTGCTCGACGAGGATCGACCCGGCGAGCTTCGCCGCGTCCTCGACCGCCGAGGCGTACCCGTCCTCGGCGTGGACGATGTGCACGCCGACGCTCGAGCCCTCGCGGGACGGCTTCACCACGACGGGAAAGGGAAAGGGCAGCGACTCGACCCCGGCCAGGGCGTGCTCGGCGCGGTCGAACGCGCGGTACGCCGGCGTGGGGATCCCGTGGGCGAGGAAGACCTGCTTCGCGAAGACCTTCTCCATCCCCACCGACGAGGCGAGGACTCCCGAGCCGGTGTAGGGGATGAACATCGACTCGAGCAGGCCCTGGATGCAGCCGTCCTCGCCGTAGCGGCCGTGCAGGGCGATGAAGGCGACCTCGACGCGCTCGGCGCGGAGCCGCTCGGCCACGTCCTTCTGCACGTCGATCTCCACCACGTCGTAGCCGAGCCCCCGGAGCGCCGCAGCGACCCCGGCGCCGGTGCGGAAGCTGACCTCCCGCTCGACGGAGAGCCCACCCATCAGCACGCCGATCCGCCTGTCCTTCATTCGAAGACTCCCACCCGCTTCACCTCCGGGACGAGCACCACGCCCGTCGCCTCGCGCACCCGCGCCTGCGCCCGCTCGATCAGCCCCACCACGTCCACGGCCCGGGCCCCGCCGAGATTGACGATCCAGTTGGCGTGCAGGGGGGAGATCTGCGCACCGCCGAGCCTCGCGCCCTTCAGACCCACCGAGTCGATGAGCCGGCCGGCGTGGTCCCCGGGCGGGTTGGTGAAGACGCTCCCGCAGTTCGGCTGGCTGAGCGGCTGGGTGCGCTTCCGGTAGCCGAGGTCAGCCTCCATCGCCGCCCGCGAGGCCTGCAGGTCTCCCTCGGGCAGACGGAACCTGGCGCGGGTGATGATCGCGCCCACCGGAAGCTCCGTGAATCGGTAACGGAGGGTGAGCGCGCTCCGCGGAACCCAGCCGATGCCGCCCGGCGTGGCGAGCTCCACGGCCTCGAGGACCCGCTCGCACTCGCCATTCTTGGTCCCGGCGTTCATCGCCACCGCACCGCCGATGCTCCCGGGAATGCCGGCGAGGAACTCCGCGCCCACCCAGCCGTGGGAACGCATCAGGTTGGTCAGCCGGACGATCGCCACCCCCGCCCCGAGCGTCACCAGGCCACCGCCGGAGTCGAGCGGCTGGACCTCCTCGGCGAAGAGGTCAGGCGGCAGCTTGAGGGTGATGCCCCGGATGCCAAGATCGCCCACCAGGGTGTTGGCGCCTCCGCCGAGGACGTGAACCGGAACTCCTCCGGCATGGGCCCGGCCGAGGATCGAGACCAGCGCCGCGGCGGTGCGAGGCCGGGCGAGCAGCTCGGCCGGACCACCGACGCGCAGGCTGGTCCAGGGAGCGAGCGGCTCGCCGGGGCTCGCGTCTGCTGCGAGGCCGGTGATCAGCCCGGTGCTGGCCGGCGGGGTGGAAGGCGCGATCAAGTGCTCTCTCTGAGAACCAGAGGAATGCGTCCCACGCAAGTCCTTCGCCGGGCGACGGACGGTTCTCCTGGACGGGTGGGCCAGGGTGCGACGAGCATCGCCCTCGTGACCCTCCTCCGGAATGTGCTGGTGGCGTTCGTCGCGCTCGAGCACCTGGGATTCCTCGTGCTGGAGATGTTCCTGTTCAAGAGTCCTGCCGGCCGGCGCATCTTCCGGACGACGCCGGAGTTCGCGGCGCAGGCCGCTCCTCTCGCGGCGAACCAGGGGCTGTACAACGGCTTCCTCGCCGCGGGGCTCTTCTGGAGTCTCGGCGCGCCCGAGCCGCTGGCCGGGCCGCTGCGGCTCTTCTTCCTCGGCTGCGTCCTGGTCGCCGCGGTCTTCGGGGCGGCGACGGTGTCGCGGCGCATCCTCCTCATCCAGGGGCTTCCCGCGGCGCTGGCGCTCGCCGTCACCCTGGTCGCATGATCACGCCTCGGACGCCTCCCGGCGCGCGGTCTCTCGCAGCCACGCCGCGAGCGCGCGCGCCCCTGGGCTCAGCGGCGTGCCTCGCCGGGGCAGGACCAGCCAGTAGCTCGGGCCGAGGCGGACGCGCGTCGGGAACGGCTGGACCAGCGCACCGCTCCTGAGGAGGGCCGCGGCGAGCCGGCGGCGGGTGAGCGCGACCCCCTGGCCCGAGCGCGCGGCCTGCAGCACCAGCCCGCCATCGGCGAGTCGCGGACCCCGGTGGCCCCAGCCCGGGCGCCCGAGGCCGGCGGCCTCCAGCCACTCCTGCCAGGAGAGCCGCGGGTCCTCGTCGTGCAGCAACGTCACCCGCGCGAGGTCCTCCGGCGTGCGGATCCGGGAGGCGACCGACGGAGCGCAGACCATCACCGCCTCATCGGTCATCAGGGGCTCGGCGCGCACGCCCGCCCAGGGACCGCGCCCGAGGCGGAGGGCCAGCTCGGGCCCACCGGGCCGTCCGAGCGGGACCAGCTCCCGGCTCTCGCTCACCCAGACCTCGACGCCGGGGTTCTGCGCCCGGAACGCCGCCAGCCGCGGGACGAGCCAGAGGGAGGCCACCGACCCCGTCGTCGTCAGCCGGACCAGCCGGGGCATCTCGGGCCCGGTGGCGCGGAGTACCTCCGTGCTCCGCTCGACGAGGTCGAGGGCCGAGGCGACCGCCGACGCGAAGCGCGCCGCCTCCGGGGTCGGCGCCAGCCTCCCGCCGCCTCTCTCGAACAGGGGCATGCCCAGCCAGCTCTCGAGCAGCGCCACCTGCTTGCTGATCGCTCCGTGCGTGACCCCGAACTCGGAGGCGGCCGCGACCGTCGAGCCCAGCCGCGCACACGCCTCGAAGGCGCGAAGCGCGTTGAGCGGAGGCAGCGCCCTGCTGCGCACGGTCCTGTGAGAAGAGCTCACAGGCTGGGAGCATGGCGCCCTGGCGGGGACGGTGTCCACCGCGCAGAGATGGAACATGTCTACCTTGCCTCCAGTCCTGGACGTGATCCTCCAGCGGCGTAGCCGGGAACGGTTCGACCCGCTCCGGCCGCTCCCGGAGCCTCACCTCCTCTCGCTCCTCGAGGCCGCGCGCCTCGCGCCCTCCAGCTACAATCTCCAGCCCTGGCGATTTCTCTGGACCTTGCGCGGGGACGCCGAGTTCGACCGGGTCCTGCTCGCGCTGGACTCCGGGAACGCCACCTGGGCGGCGAACGCCTCCGCCCTTCTCGTCGGCGGCTTCACCCGCAGCGGGCGAAAGGGCCGCCCGAACCGCTGGGCCGAGCATGACCTGGGGATGGCGACCGCGCACCTCGTCCTCCAGGCGGTCTCTTCGGGCCTCGCGGCTCACTCCATGGCCGGGTTCGACGCCGGACGGCTGCGGGACGCCCTCGCCATCCCAGCCGACATCGAGCCGATGACCGTCACCGCGATCGGCTGGCCCGCCGAGGAGTCCCTACCTCCCAGCGAGCGAATGCCGCTGGAGCGCGTTGCCGTCCGAGGGTCCTGGCCTTCCGCGGAGGAACGCTGATGGACCTGGCTCCCTGGCTCGGCTTCCTCGGGCTCTCCATCGTGGCAGTGCTCACGCCCGGCCCGACGTTGCTGGCGGTGGTCGGGCACGCCGCGGGCTCCGGGTTCCGCCGGACCGTCCCGGTGGTGCTGGGCAACGCGCTGGGCATCGCGGCGATCATCGCCGTGTCCATCGCCGGGCTCGGCGGCGCCCTCCTCCGCGCGCCAGCCGCGCTGGCGGCGCTGCAGCTCGCCGGGGCGGCGTACCTGGGCTGGCACGGAGTGCGGACCTGGTGGAAGCGCGCCGAGCCCCTCGCGCCCGCGAGGGAAGGCGCCGGGGCCGGGCCCTTCTCGCGCGGGTTCCTCCTCGTCTGGTCCAACCCGAAGGCGCTGATCTTCTTCGGCGCGGTGCTTCCGCACTTCCTCCGGCCGGACCGCTCGCTGGGGCTGCAGTTCCTCCAGCTGGCCGCGACCTTCCTCGCCCTCGAGCTGGCCGTCACCACGCTCGCCGCCGCGGCGGCCGACCGGCTCGTGACCGCCGGCTCCGGGCGGGGGCTGGCGAGGGTCCGCGGCACGGGCGGCCTCCTGCTGGCCGGCACGGCGCTGTTCCTCGCGCTCACCGCGCTCCGCGGGGTTGCCTAGCCCGGCGCGCGCCTCTTCCGGAGCAGCAACGGCACGAGCAGGACCGCTGCCCACCAGCCAACGGTGGTGCCGGGACTGCTGCACCCTCCCGCCTCTGAGCTCGGGTCTCCGCCGGTGCCCTGGAGCATCACCTCCTGCGGGCCCAGGCCGTCATCCGCGGTGATGAGCCAGCGGTCCTCGGCCGGACCGAGCTTCGGAGGGGTGAAGCTGACTTGAAGGGTCATCGAAGCCCCCGGGTCGAGCGTGGTCCCCTCCGGGAGCTGGTTCACCGCGCTGAAGCCAATCTCCAGCCCGGGCGGCTGGGACTTGTTGACCCGCAGGCGCGTGCCACCGCCATTGGTGATGGTGAACGCCTTCTGCGCCGTTTCCCCGACCCGCAAGCGACCAAAGTCCAGCGCCGTCGTGGAGAGCTTGAGCTCTCCGATGTCTGCCGCGGCGCCCGACATCGGGACCTCGACCGCGCCCTGGTCAGTGGCCAGCACGAGCGCGTCCTCGAACTGCCCCTCCTGGGTGGGTGCGAACTGGATGGTCACCGTCACCGCCTGTTGGGGAGCGAGGACGGTGGAGGGCGCGGGAAGCCCGGTCACGCTGAACGGGGCGTCTGGAGTCTGTGCCGAGAGGATGGTCGCCGGTGCTCCACCGACGTTGGTGAAGGTGACCGCGCTGCCCGTGGTGCGACCGATGGCGAGGCCACCGAAGCTCAGCGTGACCGGGGCGGGCTGGATGTTGCCGGTCGTGCTCGCCCCGATGCCGGAGAGGCTGGTGGAAAAGGGCCCCTGGTCGGTCGTGGCGACCAGCGCGGCGGCGTCCACCCCGGCAAAGGAAGGGGTGAATCGCGCCTGGACGCTGACGGTCTGGCCCGCGGCGAGCGCGGCCGGCAGCGCCGGGTTGGTCCCCTGGACGGAGAAGTCCCCCTGCCCGTTCACCGCGGTGACCGTCACCTGCCGTTGCGCGGTGAACACCACGGTCTGGTCCGCCGAGGATCCGAGCGAGACCACCCCGAAGTCGACCGGAGGTGCGGTGATGACCGGGTCGATGGGCGAGCCGAATCCCTTCACGTGCCCGTCCCCCGTCGCGATGTAGATCCGGCCGTCCCCCACTCCGGGCGGCGCGTAGCGGGTGGCCTTGCCGATGGTGGCGCGGTAGCGCTGGATCAGCTTCCCCTCCACGGGGACGGCGTCGTAGGCGCGCAGCTCGGCGCCATAGCCGGTGTTGTTCGCCGACCACTGGAGCCACACCAGAGCGGTTCCGGGATTGGTTCCATCGGACGTCACGATCGGCGCGCTGGTCCCGAGCCCGAACGCGCCGTCGGCCTTTGCCACCCGGGCCAGGCTGGGCTGACCCGCGCCGTCGACGCTCGCCCGGTAAACGTCGAACGTGCCCGACGAGCCTCCCGGCGTGCTCCCGGCAGAGACGGTGGGGATGTAGACCCATCCCCCCGAGCCGGGCCACGCGGCGGGCTTGCCCCACACCCCGCCGTACGGGCCGAGGCGCTGGATGACTCCATCACCTCCGGCCGTCCCTTGCTTGTAGCCGCCGAGGGAGTCCCGGTTGAGGAGGTACACGTAGCCCTGCTTCCCGGTCGCCACCGACAGGTGCGGGTAGGCGGCGGTACCGAACGAGTCGGGCAGGCCCATCGGCGCTCCCGATCCCAGATCGCCATCCCAGTCGTTCAGCTGTGAGGCGTCGTAGGGCATGAAGAAGTCGGTCGCCTTCAGCGAGCCGTCGCCCTGAACCGCGATCCGGACCCAGGCCTGCCCGAGGGTGCCCGGGGGCTGGTTGCCGGGGGTGGGCTGAGACGGCACCGGCCCGTTGCCGGTGGTGACGACGAAGGTGCCGGGGCCGTCCACCATCGGCGCGCCGCCGGTCATCCAGATTCCT